>ULWJ01048304.1_pt1 | contig 84228 bp, 109 predicted proteins | sample 1960221 | NCBI WGS metagenome assembly ULWJ01 (sample SAMEA4835809, study PRJEB28245) | human gut metagenome | biome: gut microbiome; material: fecal sample | place: Denmark | collected 2008 | reverse complement strand
ATGCAGTCATCATTTGCTAAGGTAAGCAGTGGAAGTAACGAAGCAGATAATGTTGTTAAGACTGCGGTTAATATGGTTGTAAATATCTTCCCGTTAGTAGGAGCATTTTTCGTTGTTGCAGGTGTATTTAAGCTTGTTATGGCTTATCGAAACAACCAGCCTGAAGACCAGACAACAGCAGCAAAGGATATTGTAATCGGAGCAATTTTAATTGTATTTAAAGCATTTGCATGGACCCCAATCTCCAATGTAATTTTCTAATTAATAAACAGACTTATAATTAATCCCATTGGAAGTTAATCAATGGGATTAATTATAAATAAGACAAAATAAGAAAGACTATCGGATTTTATCCGTAGGATATCAACGGGAAGGAAAAGAAATATGTTAGGTGGTTTCGTAGCCGGCGGAGTTGATTTTTCAAGTACATACCAGATGCTTATAGGAAATGCAATACAGATGTTACTGGATGCCTGTTATGGAATATCTTCCATTATTACAGCAAAAGGCGGCGGTGGCGGAACAGCTGCAAATTCAGTAAGCACACTGACAGGACAGATTAACACAATGATAACCGGCAGTGGGGGAATAATTAATGCAATGAAGGGTATAGGTTTTGCATTAGCGGCATTGTTCTTCCTCATTTCAATGATAGAGCTGATAAATTCAGACAGATTAACCATTGAATTATTTGTAAAGTTCTTTGCAAGACTTGCTGTAGGAGTAGCAGCAGTAGCATATAGCGATGAGATATATAAAGTATGTACGAATTTTGGAGATGCTTTAACAAGATTAATTACTGATGCATTTGATTCAGTAAATAAAGAATTCACAGTGCCTTCAGACATAGGAACTCTGATTAATTCAAAACATACGGGTTTCTTCTCAGCAATTGGATGTCTGTTATCAATAGCAATTGGTATGCTTCCATGTTATCTGTTGGGATTTGTAGTACTTATTCTTACATATGTCATAGCGTTTACAAGGCTTTTAGAGATGGGAGCGAGAGGATGTTTTTTACCTATAGCAATGGGATTGATGTCAGATGATGGCTGGAGAGGAGCAGGGGGAAGATATTTGAAGAAATTCTTAGCCGTATGCTGTCAGTCAGCCGTACTGGTAGTAATAGGCGGATTATGTGCTTATCTTATGGGAACGCTGGCACAGACAGTAATAAGTAACATTCAGAATACAGGTGGAGAAGTTAATCTGACTCTATTAGTAGGAAATTTCTCATTAATGCTAGGTGTTGGAGTTGCAATGATAAGTGCAATGATGAAATCTATCGGTATTGTAAATGATATGTTTGGAGCTTAATTCAATGAGGAATGCAGAATGCGGAATGAGGAATGATTAGTTTGTTATTTAGTTGAATTGTATTTTTCTAAACAAATAAACTTTCAATTCTGCATTTATCATTCTGAATTCTAAATTAATTTAAGGGTGATTAAAATGGACAATTTAGTAAAAGATAAGCTGGTATGTCAGATAACAAAGGATATTTTAGAAAAGTCAATATCCTCTTTCAGAGATTTAATGGCATATGTAGCAGAGGAATATAAAGATGAAGGAATACTGACAGTATCATCAAAGACATCTTATTTTAAGGAGTTAATTGATAGTATGCCGTATTGCTAATTTATAAGACAAGGAGAACACAGATATGATAGGACAGCCAATGCCACAGGATATCTTAAAGCATGAATCCAAATTTGCATTAGGACTATCAACAAGGCAGTGTATATTTTATGGAATCGGAGCAGCTTTGGCATTAGTAGGATTTTTCTATATTGCTCCCATATTTGAAATAAAAGGTACATCAGCAGCTATTTTAGGGGCAGTTCTTGCCATTCCGTTTTTTGTATGGGGAACAATAAAACCATTTGGGGAGAACCCGGAGAAGATAATGATACCGTTCATTATAGATAATTTTATTGCTCCATCAGTAAGACTTAAAGAAGTCCATGATGAAGAGTATGAAAAAGCTGTAAAGATGAAGACATTAACAAAGAAACAGAAAAAGAAGCAGTTAAAGGCAGAGAAAAAAGCAGGATATCAGATGATTTTATAGCTAATTTAGAGAAGGGAAATATAAAATATGGGATTATTTAGCAGTAAACCAAAGACTGATATAAAGAATACAAGTCCGGCAGATAATACAGGCAGTAATAAAAAGAATAAAACAAAAGGAAAAATAAAGATACCAAGAACAGTACAGGAGACACTTGACTGGGAAGGTACATATGAAAACGGTGTATTTAAAATAGGAAATACCCGGTACAGTAAGAGTTTTGCTTTTGATGACATATCATTTAAGACGAAGAATGATGAAGACCAGCAGGCAATATATGATGCTTATTTAAGATTTCTTAATCAGATAGGCTTTGGGGAAGATATTTTCATTACATTTGTAAATTACAAGGAAGATGAAGATACAAAGTTAGCATCAGTATTACCGTTATATAAGCAGGATGGATTTAATGTATATAGAGAAGAGTTATCTACGGTTCTTAAGAATAATATGGCATTAAGCAGAAATTCTATCTCAACTAAGAGATACATAACTGTATATGTAAATGCTGATACTGTAGAAGCTGCAATGCAGAGATTATCAATACTTGAAGGAGAATTAGCAACATCTTTTAAGAAGATAAGCGGAACTCCATTAAGACCATTAGATTTAGCAGAGAGACTTGAGGTTATCAATCTTATATTAAATCCGGAGAGTCCTAATTTCTACTTTGAGCATAATGCAAAGGGTAAGACAAGTATAGACTATGATTTGCTTAAGAAGCAGCATTTAACAACAAAGGATATTGTATGTCCGGAGAGTCTTAAATTTTATTCAAACAGATTTGAGATTAATGAAAGAGTAGGACAGGCAATGTACCTTGATGGAATTGCTAACTTTATGGATACAAACTTCTTAACAGAAATTGTATCTGTTAATTTTGAATCTGTATTTACACTTCATATCAGTGCATGGGAACAGGCTGATGCAATTAAGAAGGTACATAACCAGTCTGTAAATATACAGGCAGAGGTTGAAGCCAATATGGATAAACGAATCAGTGCAGGTAAGAGTCCTGATATGATTAATGCAGACTTAAGGAAGAATAAGGATGAAATCGAAGCATTACAGGATGATATTTTAAATCGTGACCAGAAGATGTTTTATACATCTTTATCACTATGTCACTTTGCAGAAGATTTGAAAATATTAAAGGAACAGAAGAAGATTATTGAAAACAGTGCAATTAAGTATATGTGTACAATTAAGCCATTCTTAAATGCACAGGAAAGAGGCTTTATCAGTTCATTACCTCTTGGACATGATAAGCTATATTCAAAACGAATGCTTACAACAGAGAGTCTTGGAGTATTCATTCCATTTGATGAAGTAAACCAGTTTGACAAGAACGGTATTTATTATGGAATCAATGCGATTAATAAATCGCTCATCGTATATGACAGAACAAAGGGTATGAATTATAATGGTCTTGTACTTGGTTCTTCAGGTTCAGGTAAGTCATTTAGTGCAAAACGTGAAATGACAAGTGTTATTTTAAATAAAGATGCGAATATCTATATCATTGACCCTGATGGAGAGTATTCACCACTTGCAGATGCCTTTAATGGTACAGTGATTAATATTTCACCGGGTAACGGAGTATATATTAATCCATTTGATTTGGATATTGATAATTCACATGATACGGACTTAAATCCAATCACAATGAAGACGGATTTCATTTTTGGATTACTGGAGACAATGCTTGGTAATGGAGCATCATTATCCCCTACACAGAAAGCTATTGTAGGAAGATGTATCCAGCAGATATACAGACCATATCTTGAGCATCTGGCAGAATTACCTCCTGATAATAATGGCAGAAAGAGAACAATAGATAGGGAACATTGTCCTACTATGCAGAACCTCTTTGATGCATTACTTAGTCAGCCACAGGCAGAAGCACAGAACTTGGCACTTGTAATGGAGACATATACAACAGGAGCATTTGATACATTTGCACACAGAACAAATGTTAATATAGATAACAGACTTGTAGTGTTTAACATCAAGAACATTGGTACTAATCTTAAGGAGCTTGCCTTAAAGGTATGTATGAATGAAGTATGGAACAGAATGGTAAATAACAGAAGAGATAATAAGTGGACATGGTTCTATGTAGATGAGTTCCATCTTCTTCTGTCTAATAAATCTACATCAGAGTTCTTAAAATCTATATGGAAGAGAGCAAGAAAGTTCTACGGAGTTCCAACAGGAATCACACAGAATGTAGAAGATTTATTAGCAAGTCAGGAAGCAAGAGCAATTATTAATAATACATCATTTGTATATATGCTTAACCAGTCATCTATGGATAGAATTTCATTACAGGAATTACTTAATCTGTCTAATAGTGATGTAGAGTATATTACTAATGTAGAACCGGGTCACGGTATTATCTATACAGGACAGCAGACAATTCCGTTTGAAGATAATTTCCCGGTAAAGACTAAACTGTTTGAAATTATGACAACGAAGGCAGTAGATGACATCTAAATTAATTCTGAATTAATCTAATGGGAGTAGGCTAATAGCTTACTCCTATTTTTTATGCTTAAAAAGCAGATAAATCCACATCTTAAAATAAATTTTCCCACACTATTATAAATATAAATATTTTTTTAAAAGAGAGGAATGGAGTATATATGGCAACAGAAGATTGGAGCAAGTTTTTTAATCAGGATATCAATTCACCTAAGACTCCTGAAAATAAGGAATTAGAAATAGAAGACAATCGTAACAACGATATTGTACAGACTAAAGATATAGAAGACACAGATGAGGAAGGGTTAGCAGGCTTAACTGCAACTACCTTTAAGGAATTCTGTGATAGATTAACAGGCGTATTACCATCAGGAGAAACGAAATCAATTGTTACCTATCAGAATTATAATGTTGATTCAGTAACAGGACAGTCAAATGATACAAAACAGGAGATTATATATTCTTTAAATAAGGTAACTCCTGAAATCAGCTTTGATGAAGTTAATGCAGATTTAGTAATGGTGACATTTAAGTTTAAGACATATGATGAGCAGGAATTAAGACTATTCTGGGCTAGATTACAGAAGTGGAGAACATCTTTAAGCAAGCCTATGGAAAATGGAGAGATTCCTATATTTACGCTTCATTTCTTAGAGAGGGAGAGTATAGGAAGCGGAGATAAAGGAGAAGATTACACAATACTGGAGTGCAATATTATTAACCCATTAATATGTTTCCTTACAAGAGAGATGCCAACAATGGAAGCTATAGATATGGAGACTGAAAGTGGGGTAAAGACAGGCGGAAATGTAGTAAAGATGTTATGTGCTACTGAATGTACAACTTTCACCGTCAGAAACGATTTGGATATAAATGCGATTAAAGCTGAAGTAGAGCGTGAAATAGAAGATGAAAGATATATTAATGCTGAAGCAGAAGGCTATATAAATGATACGGATGATACAGCATTATAGGAGTAAAGGGTTATAATCATGGGATTAAATAGTGAAATCTATAACTTATCCGGCGGAACAATACAGATAGGTTCGCTTAGTAGTGAAAAAGGAAAAGGAAATCTTGTAAAATCATTAGCATCTGCTTCATACAATTATGCTGCAAGTGGAGCAAGAGACAGAGACCAGAACGCTTTTTATGATAATTATATGAGAGCATATAATACAGGAGCAGTAATTGCTTCAGTAATGCATACAAATAAGGAGCGTACAGCTGAACATGCATTTAATTCAATCAACTGGAATAATAAGACAACAAAAGCCAGTATGGAGAGAATGGGAGTATTATCATCTTCAGCTAATGAAAAGTTTAATGATTTTGCTAAGAAAACCGGTCTTAATAAAACACAGCAGTCTCAGTTAGGATTTACAGGGCGGACACTTTCCAAAGATGAGAATTTAGGAGTTATAAACAAAAATAAATTAGGAAACCAGACTCTTAATGATACAAAAATGAATAATCATACTGTTAATGCTACAATGCGAGACATGTCTATTAAAGCACAGAATGAAACCGCAAAAAATGCATCAATTATGACAGCCCATACATCAGTGGGAAAGAGAGCCAATCTTGCGGAAATAAGAGATAAGCAGGTTACATATTTAAAGAAAGTCAGCCTTACAGGTAATTTTGACGGTTCAATAAAGAGTGCCAAGGCAGAGATAAAGAAGAATGAAGAGGCTATAGCCAGTCTTCAGAATATGCTTAACCAGCCAAATCTTACCAAGGATGCAAAAGATAAGATAAAGCAAAACATAGAGAAGTATAAAAATAATATCACTGATTTCAATACATATATAAATACAGGAGCAAAAGCAAATATAGGTGCTGATAAAGGAAAAGGATACAGAGCGCACGGCAGACAGATGGTAATGCGTAACTTTATCGGTAATGATATGTATAGGGGTATAGCTTTTTATAAGGGAATATCAAAGGTTGCAACAACAAGTGTTAAGACAGCAATGAAGGCATCTGTCGGGGCTACAACCACATTAGTTAAAGGTGCGGTATATGCTCCTACAAAGATAGCAAAGAAAGCTGCTCCTAACAGTAAATTTGCGAAGGTATCAGAGGCTATTTGTCAGGGAACAGACAGTGTTAAAAATACAGCCTATAAGCATATTGACCGTTCCAAGATGAGTAAGGAAGCCAAGAAGAATGAAAAGCGTAATAAAAGATTGGCTCATAGAGAGAAAGCTAATAAAAGATGGGCTAAAAAGGGAGATAAGCTCAATAGTAAAATCGTTGATGCAAGAAGTACAGGAAATGCAAAGAAGCTTGCCAAGCTGGAAAAGAAACAGAAAAACTTTGTAAGAGCAACAGGTTTAAGAAACAGAAGACTTGCAAGACTTGATAATGCAAGAATAATCAATGCAAGGATAAATGGAATAATACATGCTCCACAGAATGCATTAAAAGGAGCAAAGAATGTTCCTAAGAGACTTGCAAAGTATATTACAAGGAAGCCAAGGGCAGCAGTAGGAAGATTTGTGAATTCAATAAAGAAGAAAATTGAAGGTTTCTTAAAGAAAACAGGACTTGCTGCAATAGGAGCTGCTATTGGGGGAATAGCTACAACATTTATGTCTTTCCTTCCATTTATTATTTTGGTTTTAGGATTAGGAGCATTTTTTGGAGCGAATCCTGCTTCAGAGCTTGCCGAAGAGTTAAAAAATATAAATTATATACAGCTTATAGTAAATGAAACTTCTAATACATTAGGAAGACAGTTTACAAATACAGCTATAAAGCAGGCAGAGACTTATTATTTAACTCCCGGTAATACCATATCAAGTAAGAAATATGACTGGACAAGAAGTGTAGAAGATGCAACCTTACAGAATATATGGGCTTCAGAGGATATGAATTATAGTAAGCCTAATTTAAGACATGAACAGTTAAAGGGAGTATCTGCTAATCTTGTACCAATAATATCAATGATGCATTATAGATTTCAGGAAGATATTAACTTTGATAACTACTACACAGCAAAGGGATATGTGTTCTTTATGTATGTAAGAACAAGAGATGTAGCATTTTTAAATGATGATGATGAAAGTAATGATAAGTATGCATATACTTATGATACAGTAACAGATTGTCCTGATGAAGATGTATTTACATCAATGTCATATGATGAGGATACACATGTAGTTACAAGGGAAGAAAGCAAATGTAATAATGTCTATATACATGGATATACCTCTGATTATAATAAGAGTGTTAATCAGAAGAGAGCGCAACTTAGTTCATGGCTTAGTAAAGCAAATATAAATCTTGGCATATCAGCGGGGTCAGGTGAGGCTAATGGAGTATTTATAGGGCATAATGCTCCTTCAGACAGTCATGGAACGTGTGATAACTATGCTGTTTATAGAGGTGATTTAGAATGTGGGAAAGAAGAGCATAACCATGAAGATTCAGGAGAATATGAAGGCTGGGATTGTGGAATGGAAGAACATGTTCATAATGATAATTGCTATGAATGGGTAGAAGATAGAATATGGGATGGAACATACAATGATAGTATCCATGAAGAAACAGAAGATTGTTATGAATGGCGTGATGAGATAGGATATAATATATATTATGAATGTGGAGAAATAAGAAGAGCTACAGAAGATGATTATAACGATAATCCTGACGCATATAGTGAATGTTTATATGCGGATTCTGATTTCCATACAAAAGACCACTCTGACCATAGTATAAAGAGAATATCTGAATATGTTATAGAAAAAGACGCAAAAAAAGTAATGGTATGTGATGGACACCATGAACATGATGATAGCTGTAAAAACTATATAGATTATAGCTATTACAATTATGATAATCTTATTTGTGGTAAAACTGAACATACACATGATGATTGTACATGGGGTTGGATAAAACCTGACGGAAGCTTATGTACAACAGAAGCACATACACATGACCCTTGGAAATCTGAAAGTGACGAGGGCTGTTACAATACAGCATATGTATGTAAAGGACACTGTGGCGGTCATATAAAGCCTTCCATAAACCTTATCATGGATATGGAATTTAAAACACTAATGGAAAAGGATTGTTATAAGATAACATTCTTCCTTGCAGAGAGTGATTTTGAACATCAGAGTACTGAAGGTACAAATACTATTGATGAATGGAAAGAGAAGTGGATAAATCAGCAGAAGGTATGGTTCTATCCTATTCCAAGCTCACCTAAAGCAGCCCTGCAATGGGGAAAGAATAAGGTAATATCTACAGTTGCTAAATTCGGAAGCTGGATATCAGGAAACGGATGGACATTATCTACAAAGAAATTCTCTACTCAGGATGAAAACGCAGAAGACCCGGATGATATCTTTAAGTTTAAAGGCTGGGGAAAGAACTATAAATATGGGGATAATGATAATTACAAACTATATGAAGATGTATATTCAGAAATGCATGATTTATATGGAGATTATAAGGGAAGCACAATTCCTGATATGTACAATATTACATGGAAAGGCAGATATCAGCAGGCAATTGAAATCTTTGAAAGTTTTGAAGTGTCATTTCCATTCGGATTTAACATGGTGCCTGATGCTGAAATGAAGAAATCCGTACTGGCATCCATAAAGAAATACAACTCCGGATTATCTGAAAACAGAACACAGCTTATAACAAATGCACTGAATGCAGTAGGAGAGTTCTATTATTCAGAGAGTAAAGGCGGACAGTCTGCTAATGCTGGGGTAAATGCTTATCAAAATGGTCTTTATAATAAGAGTGGTCCAGCTATGAGTGATTCGTTTGTATTAGGAAGATTATATAATCTGCCGGGAATGAAGCGTGAATATGGACAGACAGGACAAGACCTCTTTAACAATGGTAATTTTGACCATAGAATAAAGAGAACCGGTGATATTTTAGTAAAAGAAGATGGTAAGATGGCTATATATATTGGACATCTTGATAAGATTGATAAGTATATAGTCGGTACTTCTACAAACACAACTCCTTCTAAATGGAAAGAAGAAGGTGAGGGTAATTATATAATCGAGTGCAGCGAAGAATATGGCGGTTCAGTTCTAAGAAGGATTACTGACAGCGATTTAAAGATGTACAGAGTTTTAAAAATTGCAAATTATTAATTAGAAGACAGGATTGTTTCCTTAATAGGAAATGGTCCTGTTTTTTATACTAAGGATTTTACATAAATGAAGCTAAGTAAATAAAAATATAGATTGTATTTTAAAAAATACAAGAATTTTTTCCTGAATGAAAGACTTCTTACACTATTCAAAATATAAAGATATATTTTTGCTTATTTTTAAGTCTGTTTTCCAGCTGATTAAGGTAAATACAAAATATAAGGTAAGGAAAATAGAAGAAAAGAAAAATAAGAGGGCGGCAGATTATTGTACTTACTATACAATGCTGTTAGCTATCTGGAAATGGGAACAACCAGTATAAAAAAATTGGTCTGACATAGCCTAACTAATGAGTATGTCCGGTGACAGTTGTACGCATGTTATCACAACTGGAGAACGAAAGAGGTTGGAAACGGAAGATGACCCCGAAAGAGTAATAAACTCTAAGCCTAAGTAGGGTTAAAGATAATCACAAATATATGAAAATTATATATAAGGTATATGGAAATTAATAGTAAATATGTAATTATCTCCTATATGGTTAAAATTATCCCGTGGTTGTGGCGAATGGCTAACGGTGTGAGCTATGGTAATAAGGCTCAAGGACTTATACAGATAATGATATAGTAATATATCAGTGATTGTGATATGGATATGATTTTATTTATGAAGATACAGGTAGTCTTTATAAATAGGAGAGTAGAAGTAGGACAGTCATAGGGAAACCTTACGCAAGTGGATTGACCGTAGGTGCTTGTAGAAAGTATACTTATGAAGCTTATATTGATAAGTAAAATACATATTATTATTAATAGGAGAAACGAAAGGTAATAACTGATGAAATAAAGAGACCGGCACAGTCTTTGTATTTTGCCTGTAAAAAGATACAAGAGTAATCAGTAATTATCTGAAACCAACGGATTAATAATGGTGGGTATATGAAAGACAATATATAGTGACATGAGACTGATAACAACAGACGATGCTGGCTGATGGAAAGTGCTTATTTAATTCTGAATTATGAATTCAGAATTGACTTAAGACTATTCTAAAAGAATTAGAAAGTATAGTCGTGGCGTAATAGTTTTTCGTGACATAGGACAACTGCGCCCAGCACTCAGGCAAGCATCCGGAAAGGTGCAAAACCAACAGCCTCCACTAAGAAAAAGCAATCCGAAAAACAGACAGCCCAACAGTCCAAAATAGAAAATAGACCAACAACAAATCTAAAGAAATAGTAATCTGCAATTCCAATCTGATAATAAAAAATCAATACAGATATATCTAAAATCCAAAGAAAATAGAAATCGTCTATATCCAGCCTAGAGGAAAAAAATCCAAAGATATAATACAATAACAGATAAACAGCTTCTTAAGCAATAAATGCAAACCACTATTACAGTAAAGGGCATTTAGATGTTAAGGAAAAATAAGGAGCTAAGATATGAGTTTAATGAATTTAACAGAAGCAATCAGCAATGATAAGGTAACAACAAAGATAGATAAGGTCCTAAAAGATATTAATAAGACATTTAACAGAGAAGATGTAAGTCTTTATTATATACCAAAGGGAATTAGTCATAATACAGAAGATTATCTGGTAATAAAGACTAATGCTGATAGTATTTATTATGAATGTAAATTAGATACAGATATACAGGGATGTATAATTAACAGAAATCCTTATGAATTAATAAGTAAGGTATCAGATACCATTAATGATATATATAAGGAAGAAGCAAAGATGATAACAGATGCAGTTATTGTTGATTTGCTTGATAATTTAAAACCTAATCAGAGTGTTGTTGAGATAGAAGCTGATAAGGAATTTAAACCTGAAGCTGATAAGATAAAGGATACATTGGATAATGTATTAGAGAAGATATCTTTACCTGCAAGAAGTAATAATAAAGAAGGATTTACAACTACAGCTAAATTGGACGCTATAGATAAGGTATTAGAAGATTCATCATATAATAAAGTATACAGTACAAAGAATTGCGTTATTTATGGTAAGTCTGTTCCTAAAAAGGGAGATAAATGTATATTAGTAAGCAGTCATGCAGATATAGTATCAGGAATAACAAATGTAAGTAGTGAGTATAAGGACAGGTATTATCATGGTACATATGATAATTTAGGAACAAATGCAAGTGCTGTAAGTATTATGTTAAATGATAATAAACTGATAGATAATAATGTTTACTTTGCATTTACAGCTGAAGAAGAAACCGGTCTTTGTACAGGAGCAAAGGATGCTTTTACATTTATAACAGAAAACAGCCGGATTAATCCTACATGTATAGCATTAGATGTGACTGATGAAGGATATGAAGAGAATGAACTTATATCTATAGAAGGCTTAAGAGGAAGTAAACAGATGCAGACTATGTTACATGATAAGCTGGTTGAACTTGACGGAGACAGTTTAAGTTTTGGTGTAACAAAGGCTTCTTCTAAGGAATATACACCATTTGAAGATGCTTATATTACATGTGATTATACAGAGTTTGATGAAGGTTTATTTTATGGTAAGAATTTAAAACAGAATGCATTCAGTTGTTGTTTACCGACAGACGGATATATGCACAGTAACGCAGGATTAAATGTAAAGGAGAGTGTATTTATAGGATATATATATTCCTTAGATACATTATTACAGACACTTACTAATACACTGAATAAATCTAAGATTTCAGATATAAAGGCTTTTAAGGATTATTTGGTATATAAGACAGAGCAGATATCAAAGACTCCTGCTCCACAGTTTAAAAATAATTTTCCTTTATATCATCAGTCATGGGGATTGGAAGAAGAGATTTACGAAGATGAAGGATATGAATATGATTATAGTGAGCTGGTAGATGCGCTTATGACAGATGAAAACGGAGCAATAATAGATGAAGAGGCTTATGAGTATGCTTATGAGACACTTATGGATTTTGCTTCTTCATATCCTGATGATTATGATACCTATATATCAGATGTAATTGAAGTATATGGGGATGTACCGGAAGAGATTGCAAAGCAGGCTTATGATGAATTTTATGGATTATGCTTTGATGATGATATCGAATATGACCTTTAACATAAAAGACTGTTTTCCCTTATAGGGATATCAGGAAGTAGAAAGAGACATTGGATTAACCGGTGTCTCTTCTTTTTCTGTCTAAAAATTTTCTTACACTATTAATAGTAGTTAGAAAAATAAAAATTCATAGTAGGAAGATAAAGAAGGATATAAAGAATGAAGAAAAATAAAAAGGTAAATATTGGTTTACTCCTGACGGGGATTATTACTTTTATATATAGTATTTTAGGCTTTTCTCACTATAATATTATATGTTTTGCAGGTGATTCAGAATTAGAAGCAGAAAAAGCTACAGTGTGCTTGGATTCAGGACATGATTATAAGCATACAGGAGCGCAAGGTTTTGGACTTAGGGAAGAAGAGATAAATTTTAAGATAACAGGATATTGTAAGGATTATCTGGAAGCTAACAGTAATATAAATGTTGTTCTTACACATGATACATTAGAGTGTCCATATCCTGATACTCCTTATGAAGACTGTAATTATGAAAGAGTAGTACAGGCAAGGAATGATAATGCAGACCTCTATGTAAGTATACATGTAAATGCAGAGAGTACCGGAACAAGCAGCGGAGTACACTTTATATATCCACAGACTAACTGGATGGATAAATATAATGTATTAGGCTTACAGTTTTTAGACAGTCTTAAAAATAGCGGTATACAGGAAATTATGCCAATAACAAAGTATTATACAAGAGATAGTACAGATGATGAAGAAAACAGTACTAATTTTTATCCTGATGAGAGCAGGGCTGATTATTATGGAGTAATCCGATATAGTAAATATATGGGATTTTTAGGAGTAATTATTGAACATGGGTTCATTACAACTAAGGAAGATAATGATTATCTTACCAATGAAGACATTTTAAAGGCTTTAGGAGAAGCTGATGCTGTAAGTATAATTGATTATTTTAATAAGCAGGGATTTAATACTGAAAAAGAAAAGCCTGTATCAGAAGCTTCTGCTTCTAATGATACCCCAATTAGGTCTTTAGACCATTTAAAGAAGATTATAATAAATCCTGTTATGGATAGATACAGCCTGTTATTAGTAAAGATAACTCCTGCAAAGGATAATACTTATTTTTCTATGGAGAATACAGTTAAAGATAAAATAATTCGTTGATTTTAAATAGTATAGGTACACAACTTAAATGGATACTAAAACAAATATATAAAGCAGCTGTAGTCTTTTGATATGATACCTCTTAAGTAGACATGGTAAATAACCAAAATCTATTTAAGGGGTATTTTTATGTCCAGAAAATCTAAGTATTCTATAGAACAGCGAGTACAAGCATGTGAAGACTATCATAATGGAACTCGTAGTTTAGAAGAAATATGTATAGCTCTCGGAACTACCAGAAAGAAAACTATCCGTGAGTGGTTAAAAAAATATGAGAAGTACGGAGTATCTGCTTTTCAGGAAAAGTCATATAACAAAAGTTATACAAAAGAATTTAAAATTCAAGTAGTGGAAGAATATATAAGTGGTTATGGTTCACTAGAGGAACTGATTGTAAAATATGATATTTCTTCTACAACCCAACTACGAAAATGGATTTCAGTGTATAATGCCAATAGAGAACTTAGGGACTATTGTCCAAAACCGGAGGTCTATATGGCAGAAGCAAGAAGAAAAACAAGCATTGAAGAACGCAAAGAAATCGTAAAGTATTGTATCGGACATAATCGTAATTATAAAGAAACTGCAAGTGCTTATGATGTCTCATACAATCAAGTCTATTCTTGGGTAAAAAAGTATGATGCACTAGGTGAAGAAGGATTAACAGATAAGCGTGGATGTCATAAAACGGATGAAGAGGTAGACGAATTGGAACGTCTTCGTCGGGAAAATGTACGTTTAAAGAAGCAACTCAAAGAAAAGGATATGTTAACGGAACTGTTAAAAAAAGTACAGGAATTCGAAAGGATGTGAGGCTCGGAAAACTTCGCTATAATTCGGAATTTATAGCAATAAAGTTTTTCTATGAAACAAAGAACTGGAGTATTAATTGGATGTGTAAACAGCTCGAAATATCAAGAGCTGCCTATTATAAGTGGTTGAATCGTGAGATACCTGAACAGGAAGCAGAAAATATGAAGTTGGCAGAACTTATAAAGGAGTACGATGAGCGCTTTAATCACATCCTGGGTTATAGAAGAATGACCTCTTGGATTAATCACTTTAACCATACTGATTATAAACCGAAGAGAGTACATCGAATTATGAAGAAGTTGGGTATTCATTCAGTCATTAGACGAAAGCAGAAAAAATATACTTCTTCGACACCGGAAGCAGTAGCTGAAAATAGATTAGGCAGAGACTTTTATGCAACTGCACCAAATGAGAAGTGGACAACTGATGTAACAGAGTTTAAGATTCCAGGTGAGAAAAAGAAACTTTATTTAAGTGCCATTCTTGACTTATATGATAGATACCCTGTTGCGTATGTTATCAGCACGAGAAATAATAATGAGCTCGTATTTAAAACCTTTGATAAAGCTATTGCCGCAAATCCTGAAGCTAAACCATTATTTCATAGTGATAGAGGTTTTCAGTATACAAGTAAGGTATTTCAAATGAAACTTAAGGAACATAAGATAGAACAATCTATGTCCAGAGTTGGACATTGTATAGATAATGGACCTACTGAAGGATTCTGGGGTATCATAAAATCAGAAATGTATCAGATGTACGATATAACAGATGAATCTTCATTAAGATTTGCAATAAAAGATTATATTAGATTCTACAGTGAAGAACGACCACAAGACAGGTATCATTGCAAAACGCCACTAGAGGTAAGAGCTGAAGCATTATCTACAGCAACACCACAACAGTATCTTATTCCTAAAAATAAACGAATTGAAAAATATAAAGAGAAATGGTGTGCATAGAAAAACGACCGTACACTTTATACGGTCGTTTAGCAACACTTCATTTTAGATATTTAACCTGTCTACTTGACAGGGGGCATATCATTTTTAATTATAGCTGCTTTTTTATTAGAAAAAATTTATAAATATTCTACATATTTCTCTGATTTTAGTTAGTGTTTATACACTATTTAAGTATAAGGTATCTGCATTATATTATAAAGTAATATAGTGCATCATTAAAAAACGAAAGGAATTAGATTATGAGAAAGACAGATTATGTAGAAGCAGTAATGGATGAAGTAGAAGAGTTCCTAAGTATTAATGATATTTCAGATGATTATGAATTATCAGCAGCTAATGTAACAGGAACAGCACAGCCTGTATTAATTGTAGAATATCCGGATAATACATGCAGAGCTTATAACATCCCTTACAGAGAAGAGCTTGTTAATGTAGCTGAAGAGCTATCAGACCTTAATGTATCGACACTTATGAGCGATGTTAATGGTGACATCATGGCATATGAAGCCGACAGAGACAGAGATTCTGATTACGATGAAGACGAGGATTATGAGGATGACGACTCATATGAAGAAGATGATGACTACGAAGATGATTATGATGAAGAGGATGAATATGAAGAGGATGATGATTACGGACTCTATCATAACAAGGATTACTACAAGAACTATGATACAGACTATTTAGATGAGTTTACAGAAACAGCAAAGGAATGGCTGCATGATTATAAGGTTAATAATCCAGATAAGGTCATTGATGAGTCAGCTATTGATTATGAGAAGTTAAATGACATCTATCAGAATAATGATGCATCCTTCCATAAGACAATGAAGACAGAGATTTCAAAGCTTACAAGGGATTATACAGAAGATTATTATGAAGACTATGATACTGACTATGCTGATGAATTTGAAAACATGGCAAGACAGTATATTAAGGATAACCGCAATAATCTTTCAACAGATTATGAAGAAGTTGCAGAGTGTGTTGATTACGAAGAGCTTAATGAAGAGTATCAGGAGAATGATTTATCATTCAGAGAGACAATGATTGAGTACTTATCAGAGCTTGGAGTATTAAATACAGCTGAAGAACATACATCACAGATAGAGCATAATGAAGATACAGGGTATGAACCACCTGTAGCTTTCGAGCTTAGGTCATATTCAGAATTAAATTCTTCTGAATATCGAAAATTTGATGAATTCCGTTTTTCAAATAGCCTTATAAATAATCTATACACTGTTTTACCAATTAGTCCTGTAGTATCTGGTAATTTTACGGATATGTCAAGAGAAGAAGTACGAAAGACAATTATGGAAGATACATCTATTAAGAAGAATGAAGATGGTATCTTTGAGATTACATCAAAGAGTGATAGTAATGTAACTGGTGTACTTCTTTTTATGGATGAAATCTTAGATAAGTTATCACATGATAATACATATAGATTTTTCCGTATAGGAATTCCACATGAAGGAAAGATACTTGTAGAATATAATTTACCGATTGCTCTAGTTCCAGATTTCGCGGATAAATTATCTGAAGAGTATGAAGCAGCAAGAAATGACGAATATGAAGATATAAAACCCATTACAGCAGATGTTTGCTGTGTGGATATAATTACTAATGAAGTACATATGGTTGGAAATTCAAGACATCAGGAATTTTCAAATGAAGAAGATGAAGAGCAGGACTGGGATATTGAATTCTAGTTATGAGTTCGGGGTGTAGAGTGCGGAGTTAGAATTTTAGGATTTAATATTTGAAGCAAACATGAAAAAAGTTAAGGGCAGAAATTAAAAAAGCTGTCCTTAATTTTTTTGTCTGAAAAATTTTTTTTATCCACTATTTATTCAAATGGAGATTTCGTATTAGGAAATTCACATAAGGAGAAATAGGAAGATGACAGATAATTTCATAATTACAGGAAACCTTGAGAGTGAAAAGATTGAACAGTTGATTTCCAATATCAAAGAAGAGGGGAATTCATCAAATTTAATTATTACGGATGTTAATTCTATTATAAAGAAGAAAACAAAACAGGACTTTAAAAGAAAAGGCTATAATGTGCAGACAATAGATATAGCTGGTTTAAAAGCAGGAAATTATAATCCTTTTGAGTATTTAGATACTGATGAGGATATAGAATTATTTACCAATGATTTTATAGACAGCCAGATACAAGAGCGTCAGGATTTATTCTGGGTTGCATCTGAAAAGGCAGTATTTGCAGGTATATTAATGTATATGGTAAGAACAAACAGACCTAAAACATTAACAGAAGTAGAAAATATAAATGGGGAGTTATATAAGGATATAAGGTATCTGGAAGAGATAATAAAGTATTCATCTAAAAGTATTGCATCAACTCTTCAGACCATTAAGAGAGAAGATGTCTTAATGTCTGTATGCTTATCATTGAGAATGCATTTAAAAGCAGAAGGTGAATTTGGAGAGAGTAATTCATATAACCTTAGAGAGTTCAATAAGAAGAAAACAGCTTTATTTATAGAGTTTTCAGATGAAGAAGATACTTCTGACTGGATAGTAAAGTGTATTATATCACAGTTAGTAAGACTTCAGATAAAAGGTAAGGAAAATAATGAGCCTATAAAAAATGTACTTATTGTATTAAATGATGTTATGTTGAATGATTTTATTAAGTCAGGGGAGACTGTAAACTTAGCTGCTTATATGGCAGCTGGCAGGAAATACAATATGGCTTTTTGCTTATATTTAAAGTCAGCAAACCAGTTGACAGATAGATATAAGGATACGGCATACATTTTGGAGAATATAGGGGCAATATATGAAGGAACTACTATGAAGAAAATCCGTTAATTCATCAGTAAATATAATTTTATAGAATTTATAAAATTTTTTAAAGAGGATTATTTATGTATTGGGAAGAAATAAGTGAAAAAAAATGGAATAGCGGGAAAATGTATAGAAGCTGGGATGTTACTGATATAGCACAGGAGAAAACAGAGCATCCTGTTATATATTTTGATATGGATGGGGTATTAGCCGAATGGAATTGGGCTAAATCAGACGAACATCCGGATGGAGTAACAATGGAAGAGGTATTCAGTCCGGGATATTTCAGAGGTTTAAAGCCCATAGATGAATATATAGAACTAGCAAATACCTTACATAGTAAAGGAGCAGATGTAAGGATTCTTAGTAAATCATGTTTTATGGCCATAAAGGAAAAATGGGAGTGGTTACAGGAGAATCTTCCATTTATAAAGAAAGAACATGTATATTTTGTGCCTTTAGATGAAGAAAAGACTGGTTTTGTACCTGAGATATCTGATTATGATGTATTAATAGATGATTATAACCCTAATCTGGAAAATTGGACAGGTATACCTATAAAAGCCATTACGGATAAGAATACAATTAATCCAAGGTTTAAATGGATAGAACAGGGCAGTCCTGTATTTAAAAAGACAGCTGTTATTGCGTATGAAATGCTTAATGTATTAAAGCAGGAGCTAAAGGTTACAGTAGATGCGTCAGTAAAAGAAGTAAGAACAGACAGGCTTTTTGACATCTATAATATGAACCTTGTAGGAGCTGATGAATTTATAAGTTTATGTGATGCTATAGGGCTTTGTAGTAAAGGTATTAATATAGATAATATAAACTGGGATAGCCTTATAAATACAGAAGATGAAATAACAGATAAAGACTTAGATACAGAGAGGTAGATAGTATGGATAAAGACGGAATCCTTGTGGATAGAAGAGTCTCATTAAGGTATATATGGATTTTTGTAGCATTATTTTCAGTAGTATCAACAATTGGTATTCTTACAGGGATTGCTTCAAAGCCTGAAGATATTTTTCTATTAATCCCGATATCAGTTATTCTTGCTGTTATTTCTATGATAATAGCAGGCATCTGGACTAAAATAGAAGACCGCTTAAACCTTAAAAAGAAGCATAAGAAAGACAATCAAATAAAATAGGGAATCATAATAATAGCTGTCTGAATAAGGACAGCTATTTTTTATGCATAAATATAGATATTTAGCGGTTTGTAAGGATTATTCCACCCACTACTTAATATGAAAATAGCAAAGATAGTAGCAAATTAACGAAAGGGATGAATGATTATGGTTAAAGACAGGGCAATAAGAATGAGTAAGGATATCTTATCAGACTTAAATATAGAAGCAACAAAAGAGAATACAGAGAAGATACTTGGAGTATTAAAGAATTATTCAGTATTAAAAACAGATAAGATGGCTGATTATGAATGTGAAGGACAGATAGAGCTTGAAGATTATCTTGAGAGTTTGGAAGAGAATGAACTAGAAATGTAATAAGAAGGAAAAGGAGCAAAAAGATTATGGCAGGATTATTTATTACAGGAAATAAAGGACATAAGAACATAACAGAAAATATTATAAATACAGGGGATTATCTGTCACGAGGATTTAATATAATTGTAATGGCTATAGCTAAAAATGAAGAGTTTGTAGCTAATAGCTGGAAGAGTGATTTGAATAGGATAAATGATAAATTTGATGACTTTTATAATAAGATATTTAAGGATGGGGGGATTCCTGTTTATAATAACAGGGGAGAATTTGAAGGCATAGCTTATAAGGGTGCATATTATATTAATCTCAATAATAAGGAAGCATTAGAAGCTGTATTGAAAGAAAATAATATTACAACAACAGAAAAGCTGGAATTAAACCCTATAAAATGGCAGGATTTATCTATTGCAATTAATATATTTGATGATTATTTAAAATATGGGTATGATAATAAACTACAGACTTTACAAAAAAACTATCCAAAGTATGTATTTAATAACCTTATGTATTTAAGAACGGCTGATTTTAAAAGGAATAGAGATAAGGATACTCTAAGAGGGTTTATTAAGAGTTGTAATGATTTAGGTTTATCAGATAAGATATATGAAAGGCTTACTGTAAATGAAGCTCTGCTTAAAAGTCTTAATTATGATTATCATTATGAACTGATAGATGAATATGATATCTATGCATTAATTAAAGAAAGAGATGTAGATGTATCCTTTATTAATGCTAATTATAAGGATGAAGCAAAGGATACCATAAGACAGATAAAAGACGCAGGACAGGCTTATATTAATACAGATAAAGGTAGATTTTATCTTCCTATTATAAAGACAAATGAACCTGATGGGAAATATATGTCCTTTTCTGAAAGTGAGGAAGTAATAAATAAGCTGCCTATAGTTGTTGAATATGAATCAAATGGTATCAGCTATGCGGATATTTTCCAGACAGAAGAAGTCATTGGAAAGAAAATAGATTTTAATATGCTGTGTTTAAGAACAGGATATAATATCCCATATGAATTTACAGACCCAAAACTCAATAATAAGCAGTACGAAAATGAATATGAAATGTAATGATAATAACAGATGCGGTTATGTATTAATTATGATACAATAATTGTATCTGCTTATTATTATTTATAAAGAGAGGTAAAAAGATATATGGGATTATTATTTGGAAAGAAGAAGAAGCCAGAGCCTAAATATGATGGTAATGCAAGGCGTTATGATAAGGAATTTAAAGTGTATCAAAAAATTGTACATGATGACCTTCGTTTTGATAAAAATGATACAGAAAGAGAAATACAGGAGCGCTGGATAGAATATGAAACACGCCCTAATCAGTTCAAATGGGATTATGAACGAGTAGTAGAAGCAGAACGATGGTTAAAGGTAGATGAAGAGGGTATATCAACGCATCCGGACAGATTCACTGAAGGATATATGGCAGAGACACCTGAAGCATATCAGAAGCGTATGGAATATACGGAGAAAATAAGGGAGCATATAAAGAGTGTGCTTAATAAAGAAGGAGATGACCCTAGTTTAACTCCATATGAAAGAATGTTTCACAGACAATACTATGCAAAAGCCAGAAGAGCCAAGAAGATAGCTGATTTTACCAATCAGGATTATGCAATAATAAGAGAGAGTATAAGAGACTTTTATGATTATTATAAGGGAGAGAACCACTGTATAATTACTCCTAATTATGTAATAGAAGCATGGTTATTAATAGCACAGCATGTATTTTATGATAATGAAGGAGTATCTGATGATATAAAATTCCTTAGTGGAAATATAGGCAGTTTAGATATGGCATGTCGTATAGCTTCAGTCTGGGATGATTCAAAAGATAATTTATCTACTATGAATGAAACGGTCCATGATGAAAATGATAACAGTTTTTGTCCGGGATTTGAATTTAAAATATTAGACCCTACGGATGAAGAGTATAAAAAGCAGCTTGAAGACTATGTACAGAATACATATGGGTATGATTTTAGAAAGTTTGATACAACCTTCAGCTTAGGTACAGCTAAGATGATTGTGAATGATGCTATAAATAATGGTATTGACCGTGGATTTATTACATATGATATACAGGAAAAGGAGCTTATGAAAATCCTTAAAATAAGATATGACAGGAAGCTTACTAAGGAAGAATTTCTGGAATTATCGGATTATGGCAAGGATTTAGTTGTTAAGGAAGCTATAAGAAATAATATCGGAATTATGATGTATCCTGAACCTGTTAAATTTGACTTGAATAAATTAAGGGATGATATTGAGTTATTTGCCAGACTTGATATACAGCAGAAATTACACCTTACTCATACAGAGATGATGAAAAACATCAAGACAAAGGATGGGATTGATGTTATGAAGTGTGATGACGGTACATCAATGGGAGTTAGCCCTTTTCATTGGGCTTTCGGACTTAATTATAGTGGGTATCGTAATGAGGATAAACGCTTATTTGAAGATAGACACTTCTTATATTACTATGATAAGAATAATAAAGCCCACAAGATGAATATGTTTTATAAATGTGAGGGAGATTCTAAAACCATAGATGATAAAAGCTGTGATATCATCTCTTTAAAGGAAATGGAATATCGCTTCTTATTAAGACGGATGACTGTAGGATTACCTTATTTAACTAAAGAAAACTACAAGAATTATGAAGAATTTGGAGCAGGAAACTTCTATAAAGCTAATCCGGAAACAGGCAATGTTGTGACAAATATTAAATATGCATCTTATAAGAGTACTAAGGATAAATATAAATACTTACAGACGGTAGATAAAGATATAAGATGGCTAAAGGAGACTGAACTAGGTGTAGATTATAGAGAAGGTGGATTAGGCGGTTTATATAGTGATGAAGCTGATAAATACGGTTACTGGGGAAAAGATGCTGTATGCTTCTCTGAAACTGTCCGTTCATGTATAAAAGACCTTGGTGTTTCATTCAGTATAAGCGATTATATTGATGATACAGATAATTATGACCGTCTTATTAGTCTTCGTAAGACAACTGAGAGAGATTTTACCAATAATGAATTAAGTATAGCTTCTGAAGATGAAGAGCATACACTTTAATTTCAAAGAGAGTTAAGGGAATTTTCCTTTAGCTCTTTTTTTATGTTTTTTTTGATAATTTTTCACTATATATTGTTGTTTTTTATAATTTTGCCTCTAAATATGGTAGTAATTACACACTATTTAAGTAGATAGAGATTTAGACTTAAATAAGCAGGTGATTATTATGTTAGGTAAACAGCATTTATTATTTGGAACAGTAACAGGAATAGCAACAGTGATTACTCTTAATCAGTTAGGAGTTATAGATGAAACAGGGATGTATGAATTTACAGGTATGGCTATGTTAGGCAGTTTACTACCGGATATAGATATGACAACCTCTACTATAGGCAGAATCCTTAAGCCTGTAAGTTTCATTTTATCAAAGGCTATAGGGCATAGAACCTATACACATGATGTATTCTTAAATATTATCTTATGTGTTATTTCAATGCTCTATATGAAGAATAACTATATGATGTATCTTCCATTAGTTACAGGTTTATGGTTTGGTATCTTTGGACACTTATTATTGGACAGCTTTACAGTTAATGGATTGCCTGTATTATATCTGTTTAATAAGAAGAATATACATATCTTACCATATAGGTTAAGAGTATATTCCAGTGAAGATAATGCTAAATATCTTACGGTTTTCTTAATTGCCGTTGGTATTGGAATTAATCTTCTGGTACTAAAGAATACAGTAGGACTTACATTTTAATATTTATATACAAGAAGACTATGGACTGAGTTTCATAGTCTTTTTTCTTTTAAAATTTTTTGAATTTTTCTTGTTTTTTTCTCTTAAAAAAAATTACCTTCCACTATTAAAGTATAAACTGATTGAATTTTCCACCTTTATTTTTAATTAGTTTAATTTTAAACAGGCAAAGGAGAGAGAAAAGTTATGCATGACATAATTGAACATTATGGAAAGGTTGTTATTGCATTATTTGCAATCGTTGCGGCACTTGCTATTGCAGCTATTGTAGTTACACAGGTAACAACGTCAACAAAGAAGGCTACTACTGACCTTGATACAAAGTATAAAGACCCAGCTAATGAGGCGGTAAGTAAAGGAGATGTAGATACTCCATAAGACGGGTAAGACTTTGGAAAAGTAACTAATATTATTTATATTTAAGAGAGGGGATTAAGGAATAAGACCTATGAAAAGATTCCTTTTTCTTCTCTCTAATTTCTTTTAAAGATATGAGAATAGTAAGCAGAAAGGAAATTCACAATGAGAAGACAGGGAAGATACCCTAAATATGATAAGAAAATTACTGATTCTGCGCTTAAGGAATATATAGAGAGTAACAAGACGATGAAAGAAGTTGCAGAAGAATACAGTATAACAGCAGGGATATTATCCTACCAGTATAAGAAGTGGAAGGAGATACAAAGTAATGGATAATAGGGTTGATAAAGAAAAAATGAGCTTTGATGAAATAATAGAAGCACAGAAGAAGGATTTATTTTCTGAAATAGAAGAATACTTATCGAATGATAAGATAACAGATATAGAGTGGGATGGCTGTAATTTATGGCTTACTGAATTAGGAAAGGGTTGTTATAAGGTGGATAAGAAGCTCACACCACAGTTTATAGCTAATTTATCAATCAGGCTGTCCAATATAATGAAGGTTAATTTTAATACAGCAAATCCTGTAATGGAAGCACATACGGAAGATTTACGAATAAGCATCTTCCATGAGAGTAGAAGTGAATCTAAGTCACTTACCATAAGAAAGATACCTACTACATTAAGATATGACCACGAAACAATCATTAATTCCGGAATGATGCCGGAAGAGCTGCTTAATTTATTAGAGAATTGTGTAAAAGCCCACAGTAACATTGTTATAGGGGGAAGACCACATGCAGGAAAGACAGAGCTGCTTAAATATTTATCAGGATTTATTCCTGCAAATGAGAAGGTTATTACACTGGAAGATAATGCAGAAATACATTATAGACAGATACATCCGGGTAGAAAATGTGTGCCATTTCTAGTAGATGAGAAATTTGATTATTCAGCAGCGATTAAAGCATGTTTAAGACATAATGCAGACTGGTTATTATTATCTGAAGCAAGAGGACCTGAAATTGTAGAGCTGCTTAATGCTCTTAGTACAGGAAGCTTTTGTATGACAACAGTACATGTAGATGGAGCAAAGGATATTCCTGACAGAATGTATAACATGCTTGGTGATTCAGGAGAGAGTCCAAGATTTATAAATAATATCTACCGTTATATGGATATAGGACTGGTTGTTAAGGCAGATAAACTGGAGCATAGAATTGTCAGCGAATTGGGATTTTTTGAAAGAATCCCAGTAAAAAGAAAAGACAATTTAGGAATAGAGCGGATTGAAATAGAGAATATATTTATCCCATTTTATAACACATATGAGGGCATAAAGGATAAAAACAATTTTCCAAAGAATTTAAAGAGACAGTTTGAAAGATTAGGAATAACAGACCCTTATAAGAGACCTGAAACTCCAACAGATATCATCTACGGAAAGGAGATAGAGAATGGATAAGACATTTAATAATATAAAGAACTATTTTTCCATAAAACAAATGAAAAAGGAAATATATGGGTATGGATATACATTATCAAAGATAAGATATATTCTGTTTGTTCTTATTGCTTTAATTTTTCCTGTAGGAATGGGCTTTTTATATCAGATGAAGCCGGGATTTATTATTATAGTAGGAGTGGTATCCGTAGTTGTTATTCCTTCCCTTATAAGAGCAAACTTTGTAAACTTGTATCAGAAACAAAGATTTAATGAAGTAGATATATATTTACATCAGATGGTATATTCCTTCCAGAAGTCGCCAAAGATTATAACGGCACTCGAAGATACAGAAAAAATTGCTACAGGTAAATTAAAAAAGACTATACAGAAGGCGTTGGATAATCTTAATACAAGTGTATCAGATGACATCTTAGCAGAAACATTAGCTATTATTGAGAAGGAATATAATAATACAAGAGTAAAAGCCCTTAATAAGTACATGATAAATATAGAGTTAAAGGGTGGAGATTATACATCTTCAATAAATATTATGCTTACTGATATAGATAATTGGATTACAAGAACATATGCAGAACAGAATGAAATAGGAAGAGTTAAAACTGCTAATATTATAGGACTTATATTAAGTCTTGGTATAGGTGCAGTAAGTTCAGCATTTTCATATGTTATGCAGAATAGTGAGTATCATTATGAAAAGAGCATTGGCGATAATATGATTTATCAGGTATGTTGTCTGATATTTCTTATAGTGTGTGTTTTATATTTTGTTTACACGCAGGTTTCATATAATCGTGACTGGGTATCAAAAGCAGTAAATGAAAAGATGATAATGAAAGACTATAAGAATGCTACAGAGTTTAATCCGAATAAATTCAGGATTATAAGTATTCCAGTTTATGCAATTATTGGTATCATTGCAGTTGCTTTATATTTTATGAAGTTTATACCATATAATGCTTATGTAGCTGCATTATTCGGCATCTTTGATATATTTATGGTCATACAGCCAACTCTTACAAAGAAGACAGCAGTAGCGAATACAAAAAGAAACATACAGGACAGCTTTTCCGAGTGGTTAAGAGATGTATCACTGAATTTACAGGAAGAACCATTACTTTCAGCAATACAGGATACCTATGAGACATGCCCTATAGTTATGAAACCGGAGCTTGAAATCTTCCTTAGTCGTATAGAAGAAGACCCTACAGCAGTTGAACCTTATTATGAATTCTTGGCAAGATTTAAGCTGCTTGATATATCTGCTGCCATAAGGAATCTTTATTCATTATCAGATGTAGACCGTGCAGATATGGATGAACAGTTATCATTACTGGTGGAACGAAATTATGAGATTATAAATAAAAATGAGCAGGCATCTTTAACAGACAGAAATTCAGTCCTTCACTTTTCAGAGTACATACCTGTAACATTTGCATCAGTTAAATTAGGGTTGGATATGATTTGTCTTGTTAATCTCATGCTTTAAGGAGAAGAATTATGGAAGAGATTGTTGAAGTATTAGGAGATAGCTTAGTAGCATTATTTATAAATATAGGTATTTTAGTAACTTTCTTTATGATTTTGCTTAATATCTAATAAGAAAAAGGAGTTATATTATGGGTGAAATAATAGATATATATAGCGAAACATTACTTATGATGTTTGTTATAACAGCCGCAACTCTTATTATGGGAATCATGTATAGCCAGTATTCGGGATTAATAAATACAATTTTAAACAGTATATTTGTCTCATAGGAAAGGAAAACAAATAAATGAAGAGTGTATTAGAGACATCGCTTTATCTTATTATAATGTCATGGATGTGTATAATATCTGTACAGTTTATTATTATGAATAGTAAGATAACAAAGGTTAATGAAATATCAACATATATTGAGAACTTTGTAGAAGCAAAAGGAGAGGGTGATTCAAACAATGACTCATATCCGACTTATACATATAAGAATGTTGTAAAAGTGAAGCTCACAAGCTATAAGAAGAATGATGAAGATTTAATAGCATATACCTTTAGAGATGAAGAGACTAAGAAACAGTTTTATTATGATGATAATAAAGGTGCAGTTGTTTTTAAAGTCGCTGATATCGGGAGTGACGATAAAGCAGGAGCTTATACAGACTGTAATATAAATGACCCTAATTATAAATATATTTTGGATTATAAGGATTATTCCAAGTATGAGACATGGTATTCAGCTACAGAAAACAATGCTCCATATGTATGTGTCTTTAAAAAGGACAGTAATGGAAATTCAAGAAAGGAAGAAACTCCTATAAATATAACAGCTGATGATTTCTATGGTAATAAGCAGTCTGTAAATGATTTTGATTATACAAGAATATTCATTCATTATACTGATAACTTTAAAAGCCAGCTTGACCAGCTTGTAGATAACTATAAGAAACAGGGATATGATGTAGCATTCAGTTATTATGACACAACAACCAATTATGGCTATATCAGTTATAGTATCAATTATCAGCTTACACATAGTTTCTTTAAGTTTTCGACAGACCATAAGTTTAACGGAGTAGCAAGATTTCCTATAACGGGAGTAGTCGGTTCACATTAGAGAGGAGTAAACATGAGAGCAATAATTACAATAGGAACATGGTTAGCTTCAATTACTCTTATTATTCTTATACACTGTACCATTATAGGAAATAATGCAAGGGAGAGAGAAATAAGCACCGGTCTTACTGAATCTATGGATTATGCCTATGATAAGATGATAGATAACTTTTATGACCCTGATTTTATAAATTATTATATAAATGATGATGGGTCATATAATGAAACAATAGTAAATGAGCTTATGAATAGGTTCTGTGTTAATTTACAGGCTGGGCTTACCAGTGACGGAACATTAAAGGTACAGCTTCTAAATGTTAATATGGAAGAGGGTATTTTACAGTTAAGAGTAACAGAGAGCTTCAGATATCCTTATATGGGAAAGACAGGAGCATTTACCTTTGAAAAGACTTATGTGTTAAAACAGCTATAATAAGTATAATAATTGCAGTAAAAAAGAGAGTCTGATTAAAATTATCAAACTCTCTTTCTTATTATAGTTATAGTAATCTGTTTATCACATTATCTGATTTAAACCTACAATAATTTTTCATGCGTTTCTCTTTAGTATCACCAAAGTATACAAGATAATCACATAACCCTTTAAAAGCTTCATACATTTTATCTATATCATTATTAAACAATGTCAATACTTTCTCATAAATCTCCTCATAATGTTCGTTCCCTATATATTCAGTATTCTTCTGATTCATAATCAGCACCTTCCCTTACAAAATAACTTTCTCCTATACATATAGCATCTGCTTCATCATCACTTACATCAATTCCATACTTATCCTTAATATGATTAATTGACATGCTCTTATATTCTTCTCTGGTATTTTGCTGACCGTCCTTAATGATTTCAAAACCTAAATCCTTACGCCAGCTTTGAGGCATCTTTAATATAAAAGTTATATTATTTATTAGGCAGTAACTAAGCACTAATCCCTGTAACTGACAGAGCTTCTTATAAGCATACATATCTTTACTTCCATATGTATCTTCCATAATAATTACTTCCGGCTTATATTTATCGAATATTTTGTTAAGCTGTTTAATCATTTCAGATATACGGTAATCAGTATTCTTTCTATGGATTTCTTTTTGTTTATCAGTTATCTGTTTCTTTGTAAGACTGTCTTTTGTTTTTTTTGTAAGTGGCTTTTCAATATTATCAGGACATAATACCTTTAAAGTCTGTAATTTATGCTTGTTTATATTAAAAATAGCTACTCCTGTCTTTGTTGTACTTCCGTCAATTGCTATTAGTCTCTTCATATGATTTTCTTATTGTTTCCTTTCATATAAACTTCCATATTTCCGAACCGGCATCCGGCATTTAAGGATATAATTTCTGTATTATTAAGTCTGTCTATGTCGGTATCCTTTAATTTATCGCCATATACCTTACCTTCTCTATACTGGATTTCTTTTATGAAAGTATCAATCTCAATGGTAGCAAGGTGTTTTCCATTTAATTCATAGACCTGTAAGACAGTAGGAGCAATCCGGCTGTATGTATCTGGATTTTTCCTTAGAAGCGTATCTAAATGCTTTATATATTCGCTTAAAATCATTATTTCTCTCCTTATTTTTTTTGATATATACATAAATAGTGTAAAAAAACTTTCATTTATTGATATAAAATACACACTATTTATATAGAAAGATTAATTAATTCTAATTAGTTCTATAAAGAAAGGATTATAAAGAAAATATGAGCAGACCATTTATGGAGATTTTAAAGCTGATAGAAGCTCATTTTATTAACGATGATGAAGCTTTTAATAATTATGCAAGGGCTATTGTCGATTATTACAAGAAGGACGGTAATTTAGAAGGTGCAGATGAAATCTTAGAGCTTATTAAGACCGGACATATACCTATAAGAACAAATACACCGCTTCTTTATAAAGAACCGGAACATACAAAGGCTGTATATAGCTCTAAATCACAGGATACTGTGACTTCTATACAGGAAACAGATGACATTAAAGATGATACTAATGAACCGGTTACTGTCAATGAACAACCAAAGAAGAGACACAGACGCACAAAGGCAGAGATAGAAGCAGATAATAAAGCTAAAGAGAATTCAAATCAGGAAATAGACACTAAGCCTAAAAGACATAGCAGGACTAAGGCTGAAATGGAAGCAGATAGGCTTAAAGCAGAAGAATTACCGGCTGATACTAAGAAAAGGCATAGAAGAACTAAGGAAGAGCTTATAAATGCAGGCTATTATGATAAAAAAGAAGATGAGGATACTTCTACAAAGAAGCGTCATAGAAGAACTAAAAGCTAATTCTGAATGCGGGATGGGGAATTTAGTTTATCGAGTTAGAGAGGCGTAAAGCCTAAAATAGATATTTTAATAAGGAGAAGGAATTATGTTAAATAAGAAGGAATTTTTAGCAGAAGCGACAAAGATTATTAAGGAAGAAATCAGAGGTAATTTGTTTTTAGGGTATAAGGTAGAGATACCGGGAAAGATGTTTAATAACAGTTGTTTTACCATTAAAGCACCTGATGGATTATTAAAGGAGTATGATATATCCAGCATATATGCAAGATACAGACTTACTGATACATCCGTTAATAATTCAATCGGGGAATTAAAGGAGACTGTACTGTATGATTTGAAGATGTTAGAAGAGTACAAAGAGTTTATGAATGAAAAGGATAATAAAGCTGATAAGTATGATTTAGCAGATTTAGCTGATAAAGCTGATTATATTACTGATATGGCAAATGAAAAGGATAATGATGATGTACTGGAGATGGATTAAGCATGAGTAAGAAAACAGATAATAATAAGGGGAATAGTAAGGATATCTTTACAATAGTATTTGTTGGGATTATAGCAGTTATTATAAGTTTATTAATCTTTGGGTTCATTATTATGAGTAAAAGCTATACATCATGTAAGACTGGCTTAAGAGATGATTTAGCAGGATATAAGGATAAGAATTATATCTTCATGCTAAATGGTAAGGAATATACAGATATCCCTGATGAAGTATATGATAACCCGGATGATTATACATATATGATTGTACAGAATACAGTATCTATTATTAAGAAGAAATAGATTGACTTAGGACTTGACTAGAATAATTTTTAGTCCAAGTTTAGTCAAGGTTAGTCCAAGGATGAAAGAAAAATAATAATGATAACTTGAGATAAGCATATAAATATTATTAAATATAGTTTTATTTTAAAAAATAGAGGAAAGTATATGGTAAGAAGCATAGCTAAAAAGATAAAAAACATTATATGGTATTCATCTTATTATGATTTTGACAATAACTGCATAGTAAGAAATAAAAGAATTGATTTAATTGATTGGACAGGCTTTATAGAAACAATAACAACAATTGCTTGGATTATTGTATATTTGCTAATAGGAGCATTCATTTATTATATAGCACCATATATAATGGCTTTTTTAATATACTTCGTAATAATAAAATATTAAAACAGAAAGAAAAATAGTTGGGGGTGGTTGCTTAGGGATATGCTGTAAAATAGGAGCCCAGAAGAAGCAGAATTAAGCGGATTGGATGATTGGGAAATAGGCTATTATGAATCAATATTAAATAAAGAAATTCCAGAGGCAGAAGAAGATTTAAGCAGGTAATAATAAAAAATTTAAAAAATATAAAAAATAATATGGAGAGATAAATATGGACCTTTGTAAAGTTTTTGAAGATACTAGGAATAAATCAAATAATGATTTAAAAGCGGATACCGATAAATTAATCAGTGATACTATTGTATATTCAGACAAGGATTATGATGAATATTCAATTAGATTAAAGAAAAATAAAAATCGGGTTTTAGATATTGAATTTAATACTAATGATACTGTTACAGAAATATGTAAAGACAGAGATATACATATAGCTGCCTTAAATTTTGCGGATGCTGCAACGCCCGGTGGTTCTGTTTTATATGGAGCAAAAACACAAGAAGAATGTTTGTGCAGATGTAGTAATCTGTATGAAAGTATTATCTCTGACAAGTGTGATAAAGCATTTTATTCTGAAAACTTAAGCAATTATCATAACACAAGAAAAATTATATATAGTCCAGATTGTATATTCTTTTTAGATAAAGATTATATCCCCTTAAAAGATTATATAAAATGCGATATTATTACAAGCCCAGCCCCATTTGGAGGTTGTGCAGATGATGAATATATTTATACTAAAATGAAGGATATATTAATAGTTGCTAGTTTTAATAAAGTAGACAAGCTAATATTAGGAATGTGGGGATGTGGAGCTTTTAATAATGATTTGGAAACTTTTGCATATGCTTGGGCTAGGGCTATATTAGAAGTAAAACCAACAATGAATATAGTATTTGCTAATTATAGTAAAACAGAAGACAGACCTATAGAATTTTACAATGCTTTTATGAAAAAGATAAATAGGGTTAATAATATGTTTTTACATAAAAATATAACTGTTAGTTTTTAAGACACAGTGTTTTTAATAGTGTGTATTAGTTTTTAGAAAGATGATATTTGTATTTTTTTCTGAACTGATATACACTATTTTTATATAGGGAGATGATATAGGTGTATATATTTTTAGATATAGATGGAGTTTTGAATTGTAAAGCTGGCTGGAATAAGCCATATACCATTAATAATAAGTGTCTGGATAACTTTATAGGGCTATGCAAGGATTTAAGTAAGAAATATGGAGTCGTAAAGATAGTCCTTACATCAAGCTGGAAAGAAGGTTTTGATATAAAAGGGAATAACAGTCCACAGATAACCGGGCTTTTACATAAGTTAAATATATATGGATTGGTTATATCAGATAAAACAATGAGTGCCAGTGGTAAGTCAAGACAGGATGAAATTGAATATTATATCAGAAGAAATGGTATCAATGATTATATTATACTGGATGATGATAAGTCCTTGTATACGGATATATCTAAGGTAAATATTTATATTACAGACTATCTTACAGGACTGACTGATAAAGATATCAAGAAGGTATTAAAAAGATAAAAAGGAGGTAACATATGAAAGACAGACTGATATTGCAGAAACAAATGGATATAGACCTTTTCAAATCTGAAATATGTCATACTCTTAAACGGTTAGGTGATTATGAGTTCATAAAGGAAGTCATTAACGATAACTGGGTTGGGTATTTTTGGGATAAGGAATGGTATTTTGAGAGTTTATATACCCTTGCCATGATTGATTATCTGACATATATATATCATGCTCCGGTATATGAGTCACTTGATAAATATAGACAATATAAATTAAGTGAACCGGTATTTCCGTTTAGTATGCTTCTTATTGATAGTATAAAACGAAATGATGAACAGAAGCAGCAGGCTTTAAAGGAGTGCAGTGAAGATGAATGTGGAAGGTTCTTCCTAAAATATAATATAGTTGAAAAAGATATCAGGGATGTCGTTTAAAAGAGAAGTGATGTGTAAGGTAATATAGCCTTATATGTCTCTTTTTTTTTGATTTAAAAGGGGATAAGGGAAAAGTGTGATTGTTGTAATAATTAGTAATAATAATGGTAATAAAGTGATAATGACAATGATAATTAAAATATATTACACCATTTTATATTTATATATATAATGCTTTCCTTATACCTTATATATTATGTTTCATATATTATCACATCAGTTATGATTAAATATTCTAATATATAATACATATTCAATAAATTTCTTATAAAATTCCTATTTTTAATGTCTTATAAAAAAATATCATGCACTATTTAAAGGTAAGAAGATTATTTATATCTGTTAATGATAAACAGGACTATACAGATTGTTTTAAGATAAAAACAGAAACAGATAATGATAAGAAAATAAAAAATATGACTGTTAAAGCTGCAATATATAATAGGTAAAGATGAAAATATACAAAGGTGTAATATATTTAATTAAATTAAACCCTTCATTTTCCTTATCCTTACATCCTTAAATTATTTTCCCAGATAAATATATCTTCTTTCGTATAATAAGAAAGGAGCTGACAACATATAAAAAGCATGACTGAAAAAGATACTGTCAACATAAAACAGGAATTAAAGAAGGCATTACCCTTTATTACAATAATAATACTGGTTTGCCTTGCAAATAAATTTCTTATCTTCAACACGACAATTCCCACATCATCAATGGTATCAACCCTTAATATAGGTGACTGTTTATTTGGAAATAGACTGGCATATATATTCAGTAATCCCAAAAGAGGAGATATAATTACCTTCAAAGCGCCTGATGATGAAGATACCATATATGTAAAGCGTGTAATAGGGATAGAAGGAGATACCATTAAAATCAATAATGGATATGTATGGCGAAATAATGAATTGTTAAATGAAGAATATATCCATGAGCCTATGAACCATGATGGGTTTTCGGAAGTCTTTGAAGTACCAAAGGGATGTGCATTTGTTATGGGAGATAACAGAAACAATTCATTTGATGCAAGATACTGGAATAACCATTATGTAAGCAAGGATAAGATAATATCCAAACTGGGAATGAAATATTATGATGGGGAAAAGAAGCAATTCTGTATTAAATGGGTCAGATAATAAAAATAAGGAGAAATAAAAATGGCGTATATAGTATCAATAATAATTATTTTAGCATTTATAGTATTTGAATTACGGTTATTCAATTTAAAAAGGAACAGACAGCTATATAAGGAATGTTTTCCATTAACACAGAGCAAGTATTGTAATTTAACTGAAGAAGAAAACAGATATCTGTATTCCCTATTAAGGTCAAGATATCTTGATACAGCAAAAAGCGGGATATTGATATGTGTTAATAAGAATCAGCCATATATTGACAGCCGGGATTATTTTGGACTGGATAAGGATAATGATTACAGATGCAGCTTAAATGATGAAGATATAATGAATAATATCTACCATATAAATAAGTTATCAAAGGGGATTGTTCCTAAACTTACAGGCTGGAGATGTTCAGTTGTATTGAAACTGATAACAGCGATACTGATATTATGCGTTATTAATTTGATTTCTATAAATATTTTTTAAATTGTACTTAAATAAATACAATTTTTCTTCAATAAATGAAAGTAATCATACACTATTATAATATAAGATAAAGGTTATCTGACAGGCGTAAGTTTTATCTTATAAAAATTTGAAAGAGTTTGTTAAGTATTGATGTTTTTCATAGTAGGTATTTATTCATATAGCCTGTCATTTGTCTGTATCGTCAAAAGGCTAAGACATAAGGGTTTCATCCTTAGAGTGTAGGTTCGAGTCCTACTACAGACATTTGGAATAATAAAATAGAGCATATTCTTTTCTTCCTCTGCTATGGCTGACGGTCATTTAAGAATTTATAACTTTTATTATTCCTTCTTTTGAAAAATTATTGTTGTAAGAATAAAACTCTTAACCTGTTTTCTGCTTATGTAGTCTGAGTAAAGAAAACGAAAAACGACAGATGAAGAGTACTTCTATATTCATTCATCAGGGAATGGATATGTGACTACAGGGAGTTTGTTAATCTGCCTAATAGGTGTATAGGTTTAGCCGAATTTAAAATAGGGTTCTTTAGCTCAGTTGGGAGAGCATCCGGCTCATAACCGGGCGGTCTTAGGTTCGAGTCCTAAAAGAACCATTACAATCTATATGTGAGTTTTTTATATTCTTATTTTTTGTACGACAAGGAAATAAGGGTAGTACATTTTTGTAGCATATAGAGACCATTGACATTTTTTTGTCATATTAAATAGACACACTTATTCCGGAAAATGTATTGTCTGTGTATGGTAGTAACCATTGGAATAAGCTTGTGGCATATATTTTCTTTTATATTTCATGGGTATATGCTAGGTACATGTACGGACATAAAGCTTTTGTGGCGAAAGCTGACTATACAGTATGTGCCGAAAACCTCCTTTCTAAAGATACCGGGGAAGTCTTAATCAGCTTCTTCGGTATTTTTTATGCTTAAATTTAGGAGTATCTGTTTTGAATACATTAAATTCTCTTATAGGTAGGTGTAATTGTTTAATAAGGAAGAGTTTCTTATTACAGACGATTATGATAATATAAGGTTATCTTAAACTTATAAGGAGACAGTTATTATGAAGTATCATACAGACCTAGATAATATAAAGGAGACTTCAAAACTGATATGTTTATCTGTACCAATTGAGCCATTATTAGGGGGAATAATAGCATCACATCCTTTCACTAACACTTGTAACTGGTATAATTCTGAAACCGGAGAATAGCTTGATTTAACAAATAAAGATGGATTTAATAAATGGACTGATATCTTATTTAACCATATAGATGAAGCTGAAAGTGTATGGGAGATTTATTTTATGGTCAATGCTCCATATAAGCTAACAATGATTAAATACTGGAAAGACGATTTATGTCTTGAAGATTTTACTAAACTCTTTAAAGATGCATGGATTTTAAGTGAGAACCCTAATGACGATACTAATGTACCTATAAATATGCTTATACAATGGTTTAAGAAAGCTGATAAGAGAATATTAATGAATAATGAGGAGTTAGAGATATATAATAGTTTACCAGATGAATTTACTATTTATAGAGGAGTGGGAAGAAAGAGTAAAAGAACCGGAATATCATGGACTAGAAATAAAGAAATTGCAGAGTGGTTTATGAATAGATGGGAAGATGAAGGTGGTTATATGCTTATGGCGACAGTTAAAAAAGAAAATTGTCTCGCATACATAAATGCCCGTGATGAAGAAGAAATAATTATTGATACCAGATATATTAAAATAAAAGAGTAGTTTTTATAAAAAAGCTCTGAAAAATAATAGAAATTCTACACTATTTAGATATATTAATAAATAAGGTAGGTTTTTTTATGGAATTTAAGAACACAGAAGTATTTAATCTTGAAGGTGCATTGCGGGGAATGAGAAATCCAATGAATTCTTGGTCTAAAAGCGATAGCTATTATGGCTGTAGCGAAGAATTTTTCTGTAATGGATGTACAACAGATTCACGTTGCAGTGAGTATAAAAGAAGTGATGATTATATTATTGGTAAAAATGATATGAAACTTGCGCAGACACTTATTAAAGCAGGAAATGAGCATAGAAAGTTCATGCGACAGATTTTTGTATCAGTGGATATAACAGCACCTCTTTATTGGTGGAAAGAATTTGATACATATAAGGTAGGAACAGCAGCTAATTCTACTTCCACTATGCATAAACTCGCTACAACACCAATTACATTAGAATGTTTTGAGACTGATGATTACGATAGAAATTTATCTCTTGCTGATAATCCTAAAGAAGATGACAATGAATTAGACCATATATTAGTTTTTGAAGAAGATGTAATTATGGTATTAGAGAATATTCGTAAAAAATATCTTGAAACAAAAGATAAAAGGTATTGGAAAGAACTTGTAAGATGGATTCCTGAAAGCTGGTTACAAAAGCGTACAATTACAATGAATTATGAAAATATTCGTAATATGTATTTTCAGCGTAGAAACCATAAACTCACAGAATGGTCGGAGTCATTTATTAAATGGGTAGAATCGCTTCCATATGCGAAAGAATTAATCTGCTTAGAGAGTATTTAGGATTTAGGAAAGAATAACCATGAAAGAAAATAAGCCGAATAAAGAAGATATTAAATTGATTATACAACCCTTTAGATGTGAAGAGTGTGATTATGAATCATGTGAATACCTATTATGGTGTAAGGGAAAGAATACTGATAAGGAAACATAAATAGCACATATTAAGAGCAACCTATAAAAATAATTCAATAATACAGATAATAGCAGTATGGGATAATAACCATATTGCTATTTTTTTATTTTATCTGGGATTTTCTATAAAAAAACTCTAAAAAATAAATAGTAATTTTACACTACTTAAGTATAAGAAAAAATAATGTTTTAAAGGGGATTAATTATGTCAATAGAATTATTTTTCGCAATAACAATCTTTTTTATAATGATTTTTGTGATAGCTGTAATAGGTGTAGCTATCTGTTATAGCTTGTTTGAATATAAGAGAAATTTCATAATAACAGAGGCTATATTAGGAGCGTTTATAATTATCTTCGCAGCAACATTTGGCAGTATTAATGTTAAGTTTTCACATCCAGAGCAGATAAATACTACCATTATAACAACAATGATAGTTCCAGACAGTGAAACCTATAAATCGGAAACACTTTTAAATAAAGCTCATGTGCCCTTTGTAACATCAGATAATTATAAGAATATGGAGCTGATACCGGATTATACAGATATAGAGATTATAGATGATAGCCAGCGTGAGTTTTATGAGAAAATAACATATACATATTTGTTCATTAAGAAGCAGACAGATAAGTTGTATATAACAAAAGATACATATAACAGACTGTTTAATTAAAAGGAGATTTTGATATGGAAGAATTAAATGTAAAAGTAGGAGATAAGGTACTGGTGTCAAAGGGTAGCAGGTACAAGAATGATGATTTCATTGCTGAAGTAGAAAAGGTAACGCCTACAGGCAGAATACGAATATCTGATAGAAGTTCTACCCAGTTTGATAAGTATGGCAGGGAAATGGCATCTAATGGTTATTTTCCATATAGATTATCCATTCCTACTAAAGAAGACTATAAGCGTGTAGAGGGGAATAAGCTTGTAGGAAAAATCTTATATAATATCAGGTCACTTAATACTGATAATCTTTATAACCTTGATACAGATATGCTTAATGTTTTAAATATAGCACTGGATTGTATAGGAGTTACAGATGAAAAGATAAAGGAAGATAAGCTTAATCAGATTCGGGATATTTTATCTGCATCAGAAGAAGGATTACAGGATAAAGAGACTGTTGAAACCGATATTGAGAGATAATTTTTTAGGAGGAAAATAAAGAATGGAAATAGGATTATATATAATTATTGTAATTGCTGTTGCTGTAGCACTTTCTTCCTTTGTTTTTACATATTTTGAAATTGTAATATCAATAGTTCCTATTTGGATGATTGCATTAATATTAATTATCATTCCAGTAAAAGGGATGTCACATTCTAACAATATAAATTATAAGGAATATTGTTTTTCAGAAGATGATATTATAAAAGATGGTAAGTTTTATTATGTCTTTACAACTAAGGCTGATACAAATGAAATTAAAAAAATCCAAATTGATAATATTGAAAAGCTCTATTTAGATGAAAATAACATGAAAGTAGTAATTAAAGAGAAACAATGGTCTGTATTTAAAGATACAACAAAGAAAGCATATGTTTCAAAGCAAGTCTATGCAAAAATTCAAGGATAAAGGATAATTAGGATTATGATAGATTATAAGAAGATAAAAGCTATAGCATGGGATTTTGATGATACATTATTTGCACATGCTAATCATAAAACTGAAACAGAAAAGGAAGAAATAGATTATATAAAAAATTGCTTATTATATGCAAATAACAAAAATATTGATTACTCAGAAATATTTTCAGAGTGTAGAGCAAATGTATTTTTAGAACGATTTATGAATAGAGCATATAATAATAATATTGTTCAGGGATTAATTAGTGGAACAAATTCATATGTATGTGCTGAAGCAAAAATAGATTGTGTAGATAGAGTATATGGACATGTATTAGAAAACTGGTGTTGTTGTTCACAGGAACAAAAGATAATAATGCTTAAAGCAATTGCAAAAGCGAATGGTTATAGTCCATTAAATATCTTAATTATAGATGATAATGCACAAGTAATTACTATGGCAGCAGATGCCGGTTTTCAATCAGCAACACCAATAGAAGTTGTTAATTTTGTAATATAGATTAATAGGGGAAATAAGGAATGAACTATTTTATATCAGACCTGCATTTAGGTCATACAAATTGTTTAAGGTTTGATAACAGACCTTTTAAAACAGTAGAAGAACAGGATAGAAAGATTATAGATAACTGGAATAATACAGTTAAGAGTACTGATGATGTATATATCTTAGGCGATATTAGTTGGTATGATACAGATAAGACAATAGAAATATTTAAGCAGCTTAATGGTAGATTACATCTTATTAAAGGTAATCACGATAAATTAAATAAAGCTTTAAAAGACCTTTTTTGTGAAGTTTGTGATTATAAGGAATTATTTATTGATAAGGAAATATGGAAAAATATAGAAGGCATTGGGAATTTATATATTGAAGAGGAGCTGATTGTTGGAACACAAACAGTTCTATTTACATGTGAAGATGATTTGTATAATAAATATTTGTTTATGACGGTAGATTATTATGAAGAGGAATATATCTTTACTAAAATAAAAAAGCCTGTTCTTAATGATATGTTAGAGAAGAAAATTCCAATAACAACAGCATTATTAAGTTTCGGAATTATATATATGACATATGAAGATACTGATAGGTTAAAGGTACATGAATATAAGACTGAAGACTTTCCTTCAGATAAATTACCTAAAAATGATGTGTATTATACCTGTACAGCCGGGTATGTAAAAGAGTATATGGATAAGATAAAAGGAGAATAGAAAATATGAGTTATTTAGACGTAAAGGATAATAAAGATTTACAGGAAGTAGTAAGAAGCATTAAAGCGGAAAAGGACCTTGTGACATTAGTTTCAGCTTATGAGGATTTCTTAGGTAATTTTTCATGTAAGCCTGATAGGGATGAGTTTCCTTACCCAGATTTAGGTATGATTATTGATGAAGAGAAATCTGTAAAGTGGAACAGGGAAGAATTATACAGACAGAGAGCTGCATTTGAAGCAAGAGTAGAAGATTTGAATAAGTATAAGAACCTTATTAATGTTCATTTTAAGGAGCAGTTAAACAGGGCATTAGCAAAGGATAGTCATATCACTATTGCAGAGAGTAAAAAGCTGTTTGATTTTGCATATGATACAGATTATACTAAGGGCATCAGAACTGTTGTTGATACCTATAAAGACCTTGCTAAGATGTATAAAGAGTTGATTGATATACATGATAGTAAAAAGAAAACAGTATCCTATGCTCCGAAAGTTGATATGAGTGATGTGGATTTAGATAGATAAAGGGGCATTAATATGAGACTGATTGATTCAGATAATATAACAATTAAATAAAATATTTTTAGCACTTAGTATGGGAATTTCCCCGTATTAGGTGCTTATTTTTTGTCCGGAAATAATAAATTTTTCCACTATTTAAGTATCAGATATAGAAAGAGTTTAATCAACTTTTTCTTCTTACAGGAATAGTAGAAAGTGAATAAGAAACCAATAAAATTGATAGAACTGTTTGCAGGTATAGGAACGCAGTATCAGGCATTAAAAAGAATTGGGGCAGATGTAGAAAGTTATAAGATTAGTGATTGGAATATACCATCAAATACAGCTTATAAGGCAATGTTAAAGGTAACAGATGGGAATATAGACGATACAGATTATTCAGCTAATTTAACACATGATGAAGTAATAGCTAAACTGGATGAAATGGGGTTATCATTAGATGGAAAGAATCCTTTACCATTATCAACACTTAAACGTAAGGGAGAGAAATGGCAGAGGAATGTATATAATGAATACCTTTGCACGAATAACTTAGGCAGCATTACAAATATACATGCAGAAGATTTAGGAATAGTTGATAAGGATTTATATGATTATATAATGACATACAGCTTTCCATGTCTAACAGGAGATACAAAGTGTCTCACTGATAAAGGGGAAGTTCTTATAAAGGATATTAAAATAGGAGATAGAGTATATACTCATAAGAATACCTATGAGAGAGTATTAGCATCTAAAATGACAGGGCATAAATTAATCTATGAAATAAAAACAGCGTATACAACTGTTAGATGTACGGATAATCACAAATTCTATGTACGGCCATTAATAAGTAAAGATAAGCTTGGTAATCCTTATTGGTTAGAGGCTATTAATCTTACAAAGAATTGTTATGTGGGTTATATAGGTGGTGAATACCCTGATGTAGTAAGATGGATTCCTATTGAAGCAGTAACAAATACAGGTATTAAAGAAGATGTTTATGATATAGAAGTCGAAAATGCACATTCATTTGTAGCAAATAATATCATTGTACATAATTGCCAAGACCTTTCATTAGCGGGTAAGCAGGCTGGTATGAAGAAGGGTAGTGGTACAAGGTCAGGGTTACTTTGGGAAGTAGAAAGATTATTACAAGAAAGTACAGATAAAGGGCTTGAGTTACCAGATGTGCTGCTTATGGAGAATGTACCACAGGTATGTTCTGGTAAGAATAAAGAGGACTTTGAAGATTGGAAGGATTTTTTATCATCTCTTGGATATAAAAATTTTGTGAAGATATTAGATGCTACTGATTTTGAAGTACCGCAAAGCAGGAAGAGATGTTTTATGGTAAGCATTTTAAAGGATGTATCTTATGAATTTCCAGAAGCCATTCCTCTAACAAGATGTGTAGGTGATATTTTAGAGACAGATGTAGATGAGAGATATTATATTAACACGCCAAAAGCTAAAGAGCTTATACAATCACTTATAGATAGGGGAGAATTGTCTGATAGAAATGTGTTTTGTGCTGATGAAAACATTAATAATCCTAAAATAAAGGATATCAGTAATTGTATTGCAAGACAGGAAAGAGGAATACCTAATTATGCATCAGAAGGAAATGTTATAGTTGAAAAAAAACCTATCCAGTTAGGGAATATAATGAAAGAGAATGGTTTTAAAAATCCTCAGTGTGGCAGAGTATATGATAAAAATGCATGTAGCCCAACACTTAATACCTGTAATGGTGGAAATCACGAACCTAAGATTATTGTAGATGATATATATAATTCAAGAGAAGCAAGAATTTATAAAAAATATTCTCCGGCATTAAGAGCAAATAGGCAAGGATTTAAAACAATAGTAGCGATGAGAGGAAGACCTGTTTGTAATCCTAATTTGCAAATAGCGAAGCTTCCTACAAAGCAGAGACTAGAAATAAATAAAGAGGGTATTAGTAATACACTTACATCAGTACAGAAGGATAATTTAGTACTGGAAAAAATAAGCAGTGATAATAGTCAATGTGGAACAGTAGTAAGTGATAAAGGATTATTTTCAACTATGTCAGCAGGATGTCACGGGTATGCCAATCCTTATATATATACGCAATATCGTGTAAGAAAGCTAACTCCTAAAGAATACGGCAGACTTATGGGAGTAGATGATACTGTAATTTATAGTATGAGTAAGGTGCTTAGTAATAGTAAGCTGTATCAGTGCTTTGGTAATGCAATAGTGGTTGATGTATTGTGTGCAATATTCAGTCAGCTAGAGATTATAAGAGAAAAGTAAAAATTTTAATAATAAAGATTCTCTTTTAGTTAATTTTTTAATATAAAATCACACTACTAAAGTAAGATATAAAACTATGAATAAAAAGGAGAAAAATATGTTAGAACAGAAACTAAGAGAATTAATTAAAGAAGCGATGAAGAATCATAAAGAAGAAGCTAAACTTACCTATAAGAGTATTTTAGAAAACGCCCAGAAGCTTGCTAAGGAAAAGAAAGAGGAAGTAAATGATAGTTATATTATATCTTCAGCTAAGAAAGAGATAAAGCAGCTTACGGACCTCTTAGAATATTGTGAACAGAATTCAGATAAGTATGAGGAAGCCAATAGAAAGATTGATTTAGCAAAAGGTATTTTGCCTAAAATGGCTGAAGCTGATGAGATAAGAGATTATCTGGTTACTAATAATATTGATAAGAATATGGGAATATGTATGAAGACTCTTAAAGACCATTTTAAGGATAGCTTGGATGGTAAGCAGGCTTCAAAAGTTGTAAAAGAGTATATAAATAATTAACCTTAAGAAAAGAGAGGCTTATATGGGCTTCTCTTTTTTTTACAATAAAATTATTAATATAATAAGTAAAGATAAAAACAGTGAATAGAGATATTTATGTGTAGTTAAAAAAACGATATTTGAATTAATTTGTGAAAATACTAGATTTCCTATTACTTTTATTAAATCCTGATACCACTATTATTATTAAGAGTACATAAGGAAAGGATATAGTATTATGAATAATTGGAAAACAGAAGTAAGTAAAGTAATATATGGATTGGAAGATGAAAAAAATAAAATAATAAAACAACAGGATTTCTTAACATCAATAGATTTTGAGAAGTTTGTTCCTAATGAAAAACAATGGCATGAACTTATGGAAATAGATGAAATTAGAAGTAATAAAACACTTTGTTCTTGTCTGATAAAAAATATATTCCCAGAAAGTACAGATATAAAGCTTTATTCAAATTCAATACATTTTAAGCTTAATAATATCAAATGTATGGTTTCTACATCAAGGCTTTTAGAAGTCGGAATAGTTGGAAAATATAAGAAGGAATACAATGAATTTAAAAGCCTGACAAAAGACCAGTGTTTAGACTTAATAGCTACAGTATTTGATTTAAGAATGTTTTGCGGACATAACATAGATTTTTATAATACTGAAAGAAGAAGAGATATTCCTAATATTATAAAGCAGAAAGATTATTTTAATAAGGTTGACGGACTTTTAAGACAAGTAGACAATGAATATGATATTATTTGTTCACGGATAGATGATATTTGTTCACAGATAGGGGAAAACGCTGTATCCTCTAAAATAGATGAAGAAAAAGACGATGACAGATGGGAAGATGAAGAAAGAAATTAAGGTTTATATTTTTAATATTAAAATAAAAAGAAGAGGTTTTGTACTAATAATAAATTGGTACTTATATCTCTTCTTTTTTTCTTATTGGGGTGTTTCTTTTATTAAGAATGACTAGATTAATACTGAAGCAATTCTTTATTATTCTGTTTTTGTTATTTCACTGTAATAGGATTATATAGCTAAAATTATACATGATTATAATTGTGATAAAGCAAGAAAATATTTAACTGTTTTTTTATAAATTTCAAAAATAATATTAATATCATATGGTTTTTGCCTGAAAAAAGTTAGTAATTCCACACTATATAAGTATACGAAAATATAATTATAGAAGAAAGGAAAAAATCGTATGGAAATTGGAATTATTATTGGAGTTGTAGCAGTTGTATTAATTGCGTTATTATTTGCAAGTTATATTAAAGCTCCAACAGACAAGGCACTTATTGTATCAGGACTTAGAAAGACACCTAAGTATGTAATTGGAAGGTCATCACTTAAGATACCATTTTTACAGAGAGTTGATAAACTTGATTTAAAGATGATTTCTGTTGATGTCAAGACAAAGGAATCAGTACCAACAAATGAATATATCAATGTTAATATTGATTCTGCTGTAAAGATTAAGGTTGGTTCATCACCTGAAATGCTTGGAAAGGCTGCAAGTAACTTCCTTAATAAAAATTCAGATTATATCAGAGAATCAGTTGTAGATGTACTTGAAGGTAATGTCCGTGAAATTATAGGACAGATGAAGCTTGAGGATATTGTACAGGACAGAAAGTTATTTGCTGAAAAGGTACAGGAGAATGCTGCACCTGATATGGAAAGAATGGGTCTTGAAATTGTAAGCTTTAATGTTCAGAATGTTACAGATGAAGGTAATGTTATTGAAAACCTTGGTATTGACAGGGTTGTAAGTATCAGTAAGTCAGCACAGATATCAAGAGCAGAATCAGAAAGAGATATTGCAGTTGCAAAGGCTAATGCTGAAAAGCAGGCTAATGATGCAAGGATTGAAGCTGAGACAGCTATTGCAGAAAGAAATAATGAACTTGAGATTAAGAAGCAGGAATTAAAGAGAGCAGCAGATGTCAAGAAGGCTGAAGCTGATGCGGCATATGAAATCCAGCAGCAGGAACAGAGAAAGACAATTGAAATTACTACTGCCAATGCTAATATTGCAAAGCAGGAAAAGGAAATTGAATTAAGAGAAAAGGAAATCACTGTTAAGGAAAAGACACTTGATGCTGATATCCGTAAGCAGGCTGAAGCTGAAAAGTATGCAGCACAGCAGAAGGCAGATGCAGAACTTTATCAGAGACAGAAGGAAGCAGAAGCAAAGCAGTTTGAAATTCAGAAGCAGGCTGAAGCTAAGAAATCACAGGCAGAAGCAGACAGATTTGCTAAGGAACAGGAAGCTGAAGCAGTAAAGGCACAGGGTTTTGCAGAAGCAGAGAGTATTAAGGCTAAGGGTGTTGCTGATGCTGAAAGTATTAAAGCAAAGGGATTAGCTGAAGCTGAAGCTATGGAGAAGAAAGCAGGTGCAATGGCTAAGTATGGTAAGGCTGCCATGACTGAAATGATTATCAAGGTACTTCCAGAGATGGCAGGAGCAATTGCAAAGCCATTAGAAGCTATTGATAAGGTAACAATTATTGACAGTGGTAATGGTGAAACCGGAGTAGGTTCATTCAGCGGTAATGTGCCATCAGTACTTGCAAAGACAATTGAATCCGTTAAGGAAACAACCGGTTTTGACCTTACAGAAGTAATGAAGGCTAATACATATGATGCAAAGACAACAAAGAATATTAGTTTTACAGGTATTCCGGAGGGGATGAATGCTACTGCAAGTGTAGACGCAGGTATCCCAAATGGTTCATCTAAAGCTGTTAATTCTGATAAGATTGATAATGCTTTTGATACAGCATTTTCAGATACCGGTTCTGAAAAATAAAAATTTATAAAAAAAAGATAAAAAACTTCCCTCTTTTGTAAAAAAAGGGGGATTTTTTTAGTATTTCTACACTACTTATATGTAACAAGAATATTGTATTAAAGGAGAATTTATACATGAAAAGATTTTATTCAGAAGATGATGAAATAATGCCAAGCTTTAGAGTAAGCGTTATCTGTCTATTAATAATGATGATAGCTATAGTTACCGGAATAATGAAAATTGATGTATCAGCTACCGGTAATCTTAACAATAACCATGCATCTTATAGTACTGAATATAACATAGGAACAGGCGGACACTTTTAAAAAGAATAAAATAGGCAGGTGGAAAGTATGAGAAAGATAATAGATATTTCATTATATGAAAATGGAAAAATAGAAATTGAAAATGTTAATGAAGATATGAATACTACAGTTATTTACCATGTTGTCTCTTCAAAATATGGTAAAGGAATGACAAAATACGCTTATGAAGATAAGAAGCAGGCAAGTATAAGGATACTAGCAAAGGAAATGATAAATGAAAAGGAAAGGGAAATTAAACAGCTTACAGAAGAGAAAAACAAGCTTCAGGTAAAGCTGGAAAAATATTTAAAATAAAGATAAAAAACTGATATTATTTATTAGTATTAAGTATGGGAGTAGACAAGTATATGTTACTCCCCTTTTTTATTATTTATTTGATATAATTGATGTATAATAGGTTTAAGATAGGTAATATAAGAAACCCTAATATGCAAAAGAAACATAGTAAAAAAGTAAAATAATTTCAGATTATCTGTTATAATATATGCTGTAGATTGAAGAAAAAAGTATGGTGTATATTGGTATAGAAAATGGATATGTAAGGTTTTGGTATAGAGAGGGATAAGGGTAAGGTATTATAGGTAGGGTAAGAATAATAGGTAATTAGAATAATTGCGATATATAATATATAAATATATTACACTATTTTACACTATTTTTTATTCAGACTGCCTTGAAAGAATGGTAATAAATAAACTTGACGAACTTGATTTATTACAGTATGTTATATTATATGAAAACGGGATAAATATTTTAAAAAAATATTTCAAAATATCATAATTTAGTCCAAAAAAAGTTAGTAATTATACACTATTTACATATAAGAAATAAATAGCCACTTTTTAGTAGAAAGGATACACAATATGAAAAAGAACATATTTAAAACAACAGTAATAGCAATGGCAGTACTTACAGTAGCCTTTGGAATGACAGCTTGTGGTAATAAAAAGGCAGGTAACACTGATGCTACACAGGTTAAACAGGAACAGCCAAGTGTAGCTGATAATAATAATACAGCTAAGACAAAGACAGGCATTGTAACATTTACAGCAACAGATACAGATGGTAATACTGTAACACTTGAGGGTAAAGCAGTAGTACAGGCAGATGGAAGTGCTGAAATAGAAGTTACTGACAATGCAGGTAATAAGGTGACATTCACAGGTAAGGGGAATGTTAAAGATGATAAGATTACTGTAACAGATGTGAAGGTAAAGGATGCAGGAACACTTGTAAAGGCAGATGGTACTGAAATCAAGATTACAACAGATACTAAGACTGAGAAAGCAGAAGAAAGCACTGGTAGTTCAGAAACTTCAGATGTAAAGGTATCAGAAGATGTAATTAAAGAAGTAGAGACAGCTAAGGAAGAAGAAAGCAAGGCTGATAACAATGTAATTGTAGGAGATAATACTTCAGATAATAAGACTGATGTACCTGAACAGTCAGATAATGGTAGTTCAGATAATGGTACAGTAGAACCTACACCTGAACCTACTCCAGAGCCACAGCCTACTCCTGAACCAACACCTACACCAGTTGAACCTGAACCACAGCCAGAACCTACTCCTGAGCCAACACCTGAGCCAGAAGAACCTGATGTGCAGACTAAAACACCAGTATATTGTATGATGAATTTCAGAACAAGTGACGGATATGAAGATACTGAGGGTGGAGTTGGTGAATATATTTTTAAGAAATATATTAACGGTGAAATCACTGAATCAGAAGCAGAAAGCCTTATGCTTAACGGAGCATTAATTAATATTAAGGTAAGATATGATGACGGTTCAGAAGAAATAATTGATGAAATTAAACCTAAGTCAGTGAAAATGAGCATCGCACATACAGGAGAAGAGTATAGCATGATAGAACAGAATTGGCATATACCCGGATATACATATGTTAGTATGTCAGATTGGAGAGGGGCTACACATGCAGTTTATTATATCCTTATCTATTATGATATCTGATGAGTAAATAGAATAATAATAAAATAATGAGACTGTTATAATTGCTGATTGCATGAATGGCAGTCTCTTGATAAGAAGATAAATATACTTAAAATTAAGTATTGACAAACAGATTCAATGACATTAAACTAATACAAAAAAAGACATGTCTATAAACTGATATGTCACTTATATTTTTTAGTTACTTAAAAAGCAACCTTACGCCGGCAAGCATAAAGAGGTTGCTTTTTTAATGCTCTTTAGCACTATGCAAAAAAGTTCATAACCGTCATAATTATACTTAATGCGTGGCTTATTACGCAAAGTACCTTGCTTATAACGGATAGAAGCTTTTCCAATTTGAACATTCAAACTGGCTCCCATCTTTAGTCTATTCATAGGCGTACACTCCCTTCATTGATGTTATCGTATGAATGAAAAAGTATGATAACATGCCCGGAGAAGTGACATATTTAGTTTATAGAAATGTCAAATACAAGTATAGCATAATTGAATTTATCTGTATATAAAAATTTATAATCTACAATTTATAATCTATGTAGGAAAGTTATAAATCAATCCATTTATTAAAAGACTCAGGATTTCCTTTTTGTTTAAAAATAAATTATTCCGTTTGTCATATATAAGATGTAGTAGTTATAGGAAGATATTTTTATTTTATATGTTTAATTGTTTGAAATAAAAAAATTCACACTATTTAGATAGAGGGATAAACTATTTAAAGAAAGGAGCTTTGTTTATGAATAATTTAATAAATATAGCAGATACAACAGGAATAGCTGAATATAAAACGACTTCTACAAGAATTGCACCAGAAATTGAACAGCTTTATTTTGAATTAAAAGATAATGACCATATATTTCAAATAGGATTGAAGACATTACTTGAATGTATATTATTTGCAGCTAAAGAGAAACAAATACCAAATCTTCCGTTATCATGGTATACTGAAGTATGTAGCAGATACGATATACCATTATCAGAATTAATAGGAGAAAATGAATGAAAGATTTTGTATTGCTTAATTCCTTAGAAGACCCTGTTCATATTGATGAAAAAGAATTTGAAAGGGTTACAAGAAATCAATATCCATATAAGCAGGTGTATAAAGGAGAAGTACATTATTATGCAACATGTCCTGAATGTGAAAATCCTATACAACTTATAGGGTTGTATTCAAGTAATAGAAAGTATGGTGCACATACAGGGAAAGATATTCCCGGATTAAACTCATTTAGTTATGAGAATTATATATATTGTCCACGGTCTATAAAAGGACATCATATTGAAAAGGATAAAAGAAAGAAGATAGTTACACAGAAAGATATTAATGTATATAATGCCTTAAGAGATAATTTTGACCTTGCAATAGCATTTGTAAAGAAACATTTAGGATATTACATAAGTGATAGCAGAGCTAAGGAACTGCTAGATGTATACTATAACTCTGAAGGGTGGTTATATCCACATAGTACGGTTAATAATACTCCCTTTATGCTATGTTATTTACAGACAGCTTTTAATCCATATGGGTTACTTATAAGAAAGGGCAGTGACTTAGAAAAAGCTATTTTAAAAGTTAAAGATTTAAAACTCGAATCAGTTATAGATAAGACTGATGAGAAAAAAGGACCACAGGAGAATAAATACTATAATAGATTGTTACCCAATAGCGACAAATATATGTCTCTGTCGATGATGGTTTACAATCACCGGTTTAAGGAAAATAATGAAGGGGTATTAAACGAATCTATAAATATACAGATAAGTAAGGATACATCGAAATCTCCAGATGTAAAAGAGTGGAAAACCATACTTGATATAAAAGTCAATATACCTGAATTGGAATTTATTAAATTTATAAATTCAAAACCAGATTATCGAAACAAGAAGTTACAGAGATATGCGTATGAGTTAATGCCAGTTATATAAGGATTCTTTAGAGAGATTATCTAAGTGAAGTTACTTAGGTAGTCTCTTTTTATATTGTACTTTATATTATAAGAAGTCTTGATATAGTAAATTAAAAATATCAAAAATTTTAACATAATTTAAGTGGAAAAAATAATATCTTACACTATTATAATACAGGCTTAATATAGCCAAGTCAGCTAGGAGAAAGACTTAGCAGGAAGGAGAAAGAGAGATTATGAAATTAAAGAGAACTTTTAAGACACTGTTAATGATAATCGCAACAGTAATGAGTGTTGTATCAGGTATACTTATTGATTCAGGAACACTTGCATATGCAGCCACGACTTATACCTTAACGCTTAACTGGGATGATGGCGTTGAATGGGTTGCTACTGATAAAGATGGTATTTACAGGTGGGAAAAAGGCGGTTCAAAGACATTTCAGGCAGGTTCTAAGGCTTATACTTATGTCAAGCTTAAGAATGGTGCAACAGTCAAATCATTCTTTTCAAGGCATGAAAATAAAGACTGGACTGATTATACATATACGTCAGGGAGCTTATGCTATGATACATGGACAATGTACAATAACAGAAACGTGGACATATATACATCTGTATCATCTTCAGCAGATGTGTCTTATGACTGGGATAACCTCGTAACAAGCTCAAAACATTATCATTCAAGCAATGGAAATGAAGCATCTTGGAGCAATTTAAGGGATGACCTCGGAAGGTCTCCTGCACCGGTTTATTCAATTTACTATAAGCTACAGGAAAATAGGTACAGGGAAACCTGCTATGGAGATAATCAGGAAGATAAAGACTTCGGCGGTTATGAAATAATGTTAAGGACAGAAGACAGCCATAACAGTTATTGGTATGGACAGTCCTCATATGCAAATGGAGATAGATTTGACGACTGGTACAGGGATGAATTTGAAGGAATAAAGCTTTCAAATCTTGCAATTGTGCCTGTCCAGATAAAGGGAGATAAGTTCTTACAGATTAACATAAGCGTTAAGAACACCAATTCATATGCAAAAGAAATATCACTGGCAACATGCAGTGATATACAGGTTGCAGATGATGATAATGCAGCTACATTCTTTAATGGTAACGGCTTTACAATGACAAACATGTACTGTGAAACATCAGACAATTATCCGTTTGGCACAATTCCTACAGCAACACTTAATGTATATGCGAAAGATGTACCGGGATATGTAACTGATGCGGATGCAGTATATATAGGACATTTTGTATACAGAAAAGAGCATGTATGGTTAAACAATGTACTTGGTGATAAGGCAACGAATTATAACAAGTATAAGCATGGGGGAACATCAGGAGAAGGTGAATTGGATTCAGGCTTTTCAATTGCATGGAAGAACAGAATAATTGCAGCAGGTCAGACACAGACTTACAGCTACATCATAGGCATAGGAAAGTACAATTCAAACAATAAGATAACATTTAATACAAATGGTGGAGAATTAAAGACTCCGGGAACAAGCATCAATAACCCAAGCGGAAATTACAGTAATAAAGTTACGGTAACATATGGTACAGATACATATTCATCAATGAGTAATGATATACCGGAAAGAGCAGGCTATACATTTGAAGGATGGTGGACAACACCTAATGACAGCAATGCAAGCGTAATGGTATATGATGCATCAGGAAAATGTAATAATGACTGTAATTATTGGAAAAATAATCAGTGGCAGGGAACTAATGATTTAACCGTATATGCACACTGGAAAGCAAACACATATACAGTACGTCTTAACACAGGCGATATCCCGTCATCAGAATTGACAAAACTGACAGAAACAGCATCAACTGAAGGATGGGCATGGAATGAGAACGGCAGATATTTTTCAAAGGCATTTGTACAGAATGAAAATAATTACCTTCCGGGAGTAAATAAGTTCTTCAGTGCTAATAATTATGAATCAGTAGGCAGTAAAGTAACAGACAAGTATTTTGTACAGGATAAGACAAAGAATCCTACCAAGGTATTGTATAACTGGTGGACATCAGCATCAGGCGGTACTGATATAGGCAGGGGGGAAAAGACTTATAACAACCTGTATGAGATATCAAAGGACAATAGTGGAATTGTTAATCTTTATCCGCACTGGATGGGATATACAACAGTATTTAATTACACAGACAATGCCCCTGCTAATACAGCTGGTCTGACGGTAACAATCAACAACAGCATTAATGATGGCATGGATAACTGTCTGTATCAGGTATATGGAAGCTGTTTCTTTTATAAGGGAACAGACGGCGAGTATCACGATTATGAAGAAGGCACAAATCCTGATTTAAAGGTAACAGCAAGTATTCCGGACAATAACGGATATAAGTATATCTTTAATGGATGGCATCATAAAAACTGGAATTACCTTACAGACGGATTAGGAAAACTTACATACAAGAATAACTATGACATTGGAAAGGGCAAGGCAAGTTATATTCTGTCACCTCACTTTTCAAGAGTTGGAATCAGTTATGATGTAAGACTTAACGCAAACGTACCTGAAAATACAGAAAGTACATTACAGGTGCTTCATCGGAATGGAATATCATCATACATTTACGACAGCAATAGCAGATACTTTTCAAGAGAACTTACATATGATGATTTGCAGGATATGTTATCACCTGACGTATATTCACTTAAGGGATATCATTTGGTAAGCAGAAGTAACTGGTATACGGAAAAAACAGGTGGTAATACAGTATCAGCACCATGTAATAATACGAAGACTGAATATCCTGACTGGACTGAGAAAAACTGGAATCTTACAACAACAGATGGAGCAATAGTAGACCTGTATGCAAGATGGCAGGCAAATAATTATAAGATAGCATACAACTTAGATGGTGGTACATATGGTACATCACATCCGACAAGTGCAGACTATGACACAATGGTAGCAATAGATAATCCGTCAAAGGCAGGTTATACATTTACAGGATGGACAATTATGGGATACGACAGTACTACTTCAGGACACAATGCAGCAACATGGACTGGTGAAACAGGTACATCTTATAAGAATTTAACTGCAACAGATGGAGCAATAGTTACATTTACTGCTACATGGAGTAAGGAAGCTCCTAAGACAGCTAATTTACAGACAACAGGTGATGTGGGAATAAAAGCAACATCACATCCTGATAAGGCTGTTGTAAACATTGGAAGCAATGTACAGGTAAGTGCAGTTCTTAATACCGGTTATGTATTTAAGGGATGGTACAATGGAAATGTTAAGGTATCTGATGATTTAAGCTTTGTATATACAATGCCTAATAAAGATACGGTACTTACAGCTAAGACAGAGATTAAATGGTATACAATGACATTTGACCCAAATGGCGGTATATTAAAGAATCCTGGCAATAATCTTTATAATGCAGAGTGGAAAAATGGAAACACCGTGTCAGTTGGATGGAATATAAACGACTTCTGTTACATGACTGGTGATATACCAACACGAAGAGGCTATAGATTTACAGGCTGGTATCTGGGAAGTGAAAGCGTATATAATAAGTACGGGGTAGCAGTAAGAAATTCCAGTCTTTATAGTTACGATATAGATTATCATTGGAGATATGACGGTAATGTAACTGTAAAAGCAGGATGGGATGCTATAAATTACAAGATATCATACAAAGTAGTCACTGGTGCAGGAAACATACCTTCACAGACAGTACATTATGGTGATTCATTCACATTGGCAGATGGAAATGCATTTACATATACAGGACATACATTTAGTCACTGGTATGTAAGACGAAGCTCTGATAAGAAAGTATTCTGTTATGATGGTAACTGGCATACTACAGATGGAAGTGACTTGTATGGTTCAGATGTTTCAAACTGGTATCCGTATAATAATAGCGGACTTACATTTGAAATGAATGATTCATGGATAAGAAGTGACACAGATGCAGATGAAGAGTTTGTTTTCTGGGGATTCTGGACAGCAGATGAATATAATATCATTTATAATTTAGATGGTGGTACATTAAATGGTAAGACTAATCCAGATACTTATAATATAGAAACACCTACATTTACACTTAATAATCCAACAAAAGCAGGATATACATTTGAAGGATGGACAGGAACGGATATTACAGGAACATCCAAGATAGTTACAATTAATCAGGGAAGCATAGGTAACAGAACTTATACTGCTACATGGACCCCAATTGAATATTCAATTGTATATACTAAAGGTTATACTAATAATGCTAAGGATGATGTAATACAAAATGGCATTAAGTATAATAAGGATGTAACACTTATTTCCAATCCATTTACAGGAAGAAGTTATACTGTAAAATACAGTACATCAACTTCTGACCGTGACTGGGATAAGGTAACAGCACCGGCAGGATTTAATGGAACATTGGAATTTGCACACTGGAACATTTTAAGTAAGACATATGCAGTAGGCACTAAGCTTAAGAATCTTACAACGAAGAATGGAGATAAAATAACTGCAACAGCTCAGTGGAAAGACAAGAAGTTTACACTCCCTGTTGTAAACAGACCGGGCTATGTTTTTGCAGGATGGTACAGTATGGTAGATAGAAAGGTTTATAAAGCCAATACAGAGTATACCATATCACAGGCTTTAACTGCATATGATAATACATTTACAGCTCAGTGGACTGCAAAAACAGATACACCATATAAAGTTGAGCATTATAAGATGAACCTTGATGGAACAACTTATACACTTGCAGATACAGATAATTTCAAAGGCACAACAGATACTTCTGTTACACCGGCAATCAAAACATATGAAGGTTTTACAAGCCCAAGTACACAGACTGTTACAATTAAAGGTGACGGAACTACGGTAGTAAAATATTACTATACAAGAAACAAATATACATTAGACCTTAACGGACTTATAAATGGAACACTAAGGGGAAATCTTGTAGACGTAGTAAAAAATCCGATAACAGGAGCAGAAGACAGACATACAGCCGGTACAGCGGTTGTTACTGTAAATGGAACTGTTGTAGGAAATAAAGTTACTGATTACTGTAATGAAGTTTACTATGGAAGCAGCATAAGCATTATCACAACAGCTGAAAGCGGATATAGTATTATTGATAACCGTAATGTAAACTTTAAAATGCCGGCTGAAGGCAAAACTGTAACAGTTACAATAAATGCAAAAGATACCAAGTATCTTGTAAGGCACTGGAAGAAGAATGTTAATACTGACAGTAAGACTTATAATGAAAACAGTTTAAATGACAGCAATTATACAATGTATGATGCTGAATATTTAAGCGGCAAGGCATACAGCTGGGTAAAGCCTGTTGTAAGGACACTGGAAGGATTTACATATAAAGGAGTTCTTCCAAGTGAAGGAACGGCTTATGTGAAGCCTGACGGTACAACAGTAATTGATGTGTATTATACAAGAAATACATATACAATAAATGGTGGTAACGTAAATGCCAATGTTGAATATGGTAACGGAATAAGCAGTGTAAGCGGATTAAAGACATATGAATATGAGCAGAAGGTAACACTTACGGCTAATTTAAAGGTCGGATATCACTGGCATGGTACAGATAAATGTGCTTCATCAGGTAAGTATCCTACAGGCTGGTATAGCAGAAACAATTCAGGTGTTGACGGTATCTTAACAGACAATACAACATATAATTCACAGACAATTAAGTTTAATATGCCTGCAAGAAATGTTTATCTTGGAGTTAAGGCTACAAACAACAGCTATACGGTTGTATATAATAAAAATCAGCCGGTAGAACCTAAGTCAATAAGTAATGTAACAGGAAGCACTGAAAGCCAGACATTTATTTATGATGAAAGTCAGAACTTAAAGAATAACGGATTTACTCTTACAGGCTATACAAGAAAGTCAGGCTGGATGACAAAGCCAAGTAAGAATGGTAATGGAACAGCAGATTTTTCTTACGGACAGTCTGTAAAAAACCTTACAACTGTTAATCTTGGCACGGTTAATCTTTATGCGATATGGGAAGACAATGCACCGGAAGAGATTAATATAAGCAGTACAAATGATTTTGCAGCCACACAGACAGTTACACTTACAGCTAGGGATTATGGAAGCGGTATAGATTATATAAGCTTTGGAAAAGATGAAAAATATGAAAAGGTTACATGTAATGCTGATGGTTCAGTAACATTTACAAGACAAGTAAATGCATCAGGTACTTATACATTTAGTGTTAAAGATAAGAATGGAAAGGTAAGTAAAAAGACCATTACGTTTTATCAGACAACATTAAGTACAAATAGGAATAACATTGTATCATCAGACGGAAAAACTGTAATCGAATCAGATTTTACATCAGTACCGGAGAGCTTGAGTACAAACATTAGTATTAATGAAGCAGGAAAGAGTATTACACCTGTAACTAAAAGAGATGGTGTTGATTTTCTTGGATGGAGTACAGACAGAAAAGGAAAGACAGGCATCATAAGTATTAAGGCTGATGGTAATAAGACCTGCTATGCTATATGGAAGGATACCATAAATCCATTAGTTGTTATAACAGATGTAAGTAATAAGGATGCAGACAGCCAGACAATTAAGTTTAATCTATATGACCTTGATGCTGACTTAACAGATAAAGACTTTGAAGGCAAGAACTTAGAGTATATAAGGAAGCATGGAGAGAAGACCGGTAGTGATATAGCAGCATACTGGTTTGGTAAGAATCCTGTTTATAATGGAAATGGTAACAGCCGTACAGTAACAGAGATTGTAAAAGATGAAGGGTATTCAGTTAATCTTGAAAGGACTGTAGGAGAAGCAGTTACATACTATATATTTGCTGAAGATAAGGCAGGGAATATAAGTAAAACAACAATAGCAGTAGATGCAAACGGAAATGTTACTCCTAACAATGACCTTACATTTTGTAGTTTAACATTAAATGCTAATGATGGTTTAATACAAGAGAATGGACAGAATACCATACAGAAGCTTATCCGTAAGGGAAATACTTATAATCTTACAAATGTACATGCAGAAAGAACCGGGTATCACGATACAGAAAGTGACACTGATGGAGTATCAATGCACTGGTCACATGAAATTGCTCTTGGAAGCAATATCATAGATGAAGATAAACAGACTGTAATAGGTACAGATAATAGTGCTAATCCAGAGAGTTTAAGAGAATGGGAAGCTAAAGGAAACGATACATTATATACTAAATGGACACCAAATGCTTATACATTAAAGGTTTATCCGAATAAACCAGTTAAGGCTACAGAAGACATAAACACTTATAATACAGTATCGTCTGATACAAATAAGTGGGTATATGATACATATACAGGATATTATAAAACAGTATTAGTATATGATAAAGTATGGAGTATTCCTGACAGTACAGCATTTGCGGATTTAACAGGCTGGACAACAACAGGCTTTAAGAATGTAGGCAAGACTGAAAAGAGTGATATTATATATCTAAACAGTCTTAACAGAAGCTATGATGAAACTGATGATGTTAGTAAGGTATCTGATATTGGTACAAACCTTACATCAGTTAAGGGTGATGCTGTTGCTTATACAATGCTTTGGAAGGAAAACAGATATACCGTTAATTTCAGGGCAAATGGGGGAACTGCTGTAAAGAGAGTAACATTACTGGAAAAGAAAATTGATGGTAGTGTGAAAGAGAGGACAGTAGATACAACGGCATCAGCAAATAAGAAAGCTACAGATAAGACATATGATACAAGCATCATAATCGGATATGAGAGTATGATTAAGGTATTAGATAGCCCTGTAAGACCGGGATTTGCATTTACATTCTTTACAAAGGATAAAGATTATGCAAAGACAGCACATATGAAAGATGATAAACCGGATTTTGATAAGAGTGTCTTATGTACAGGTGAGTTATCTGAAGAAGCTGCAAAGAAGTACAGAGAAGAATACAAAATTACCGGTTCATTAAACGGTGATGAAGAAGTAAATTTGTATTCAAGCTGGAGTAAGAGAAAGCCTGTAACATTACAAAGCTTTATATCAGCTAATTCAATCCGTACAGATGCGAATGCATTAACCAAGATAGCATTAGGAACTTATATAACAAGGGATAATGCAAAGGATATAAACAGTGCATGGTTTAATAAGAACTATAAGACAAATGATAAAGGTGAGTATGTAATGAATGATACTGTTGAGGTATTACAGGAGTGGGATGTAACCAAGACAGAGATTAAACAGACATATTCAAAGAAGATAATGGCTGATAATAATTAATCAGTGAAGTTAGTAAATTACTATATAAAACGCAGGGAGCTGTATCAATGGAGTGGAGTTGATATGGCTCTCTTTTTTATTAGTGAAATTACACTATTATAATAGGAGTTATGATATAATAAAGAATAAGAGCAGGCGTTAAAGTATAATAAGAGGGGTAAGGAACATAGCTTATATATATTCTGCTTATAAAGGATGTTGCAATTTTACATTAATACCTACAAATTGTAGTGTATAATAAAAAACTTTACAATATATGGTAGTTTTCTAAAAATTTTATGTAATAATTCCACACTACTTAAGTAGAAGATGATAATTAAAGATAAAAAATAGAAAAAGATAGAGATATAAAAAGGCAAGGTGATTATTATGAATATAAAGGATTATTTAGGACAGATTGGACAGACAGCATTAATAATATTAATAGCAGGCATATTAGTGGTTGTAGGAATAAGAATTATAATTAATCTGGCAAAGACAGCAATAAAAATCATGGCTGTCGGTCTTATTGTAGGACTTGCCATTGTTGTATATACATTTATTAATCCTCCTGCTAAAGATGTAGATACAGATAATGTATACGCAGAAGAAGCCATTGAAGAAGATACTGAGTATACGGATGATACACAGGATGGTGACTATGAAGAAGAAACCTATGACACTGTGTATGAGGAAGATATGATAGATTAGGAAAATTATTTCCTAGTCTATTTTTTTTGTTTTTATTTAAGGAAAATAGTTAATTTTATGTAGTAATTTCACACTATTTAATTATAAAAGATATATTAATTTATATTAAAAGGGGAAATAGTACATGGAAAATACAGATAAATATATTGCTACAACAAGAGTATATGTAAAAGGAGCAGTATTACAAAACGCAATTAAGAATAATAATATTACCCAGTCTGATTTATGTAAGATGGTGGATATAAGAGAAGATAAATTATCTTTAATAATTCATGGTAAGAAAACAATAGTCATGTCAGAACTGGAAGAAATTTGTTCTTTATTAGGAATAAATCCTAAAACAACTATTAATGAGACTAAGAAGAAGCCTAGTGATTATAAAGCTACAAGTATTCCTGAAGCTAAATGGAATAGTGATTATTTTCAGGAGTGTCTTGATAATAAAGAAATCCACCTTGCTGATTTATGCAGAGTAATTAAGCGTTCAGCTAGTACGATTTGTGATTATAAAGCAGGCAGGGCAAATCCTTCTGTTGAAACACTTGAGAAGATATGTAATACCCTTGATTGTTCTCCTATGTCACTTGTAGGAGTATCAGGGGAGTATCTTAATAAGATGTTAGGAAGGCAGGCATTTAAAGAAAATAGTGATTATGTAAAAGAAACTACATATGAAGATGTAAAGGGTACATGTGAGGAAGTACCAATAGTAACACTTCATTCGGGTTCAAATACAGAAGATAACATTACAGAAAATGATATTGAAAATAAGGATAATGTCTTTAAGGAAGATAAGTATAAGTCCTTTGAGAGTCTGAATGTAATAGATAATATTGAAACAATCAATAAGAACCTGCTTGCAATGGTAGAAGACCTTGGTATGGCAAATTCAGTGTTATTAAAGAAGATGGATGAGCTTATGAGTATGAATATTCATTTAGCAGAGCGTATAGACAACCTTGAAAAGAGAACATCAATCAAGCCTGTATCACAACCGGTACAATCCTTTAAATCTAACAACTCAACACTTTGGGGAAATAATACATGTAGTGAAGCTGAAATGAAAGAAATCATTAAGTCAGAAGTTAAGAACTGCACTGTTAAAGAATATAAGGATAAGATTTATAAATTAGCTGCATATATGGCAAAGAAGGAAAATAATATATCAAATGCCGTGCTTAGTAAGAGTTATTCCCAGTTTACAAGGATTTATGGTATCACTGTAGACTCCTTAAAACAGGAAACCGGGATGAATGGTACAATTGATGCGATATATGCCAATCCATTAAGCAGGGAGATTTATTTTAATATGATGTGTACAAACGCTTCTACTATGTAGAACTTAAATGTTAAAGGAGATAATACTATGATTATAAGAATTGATTTTAAAGACAATGATTATCAGGAATTAGTTGAAAATTATCTTAAGAGATTCAATTTGAATGTCTTATATGATTTATCTGTGCAGCTTGATAAAAAAATATCAGTATCATGTATCAAAGCATATGAGAATGCACAGGAAAAGAGTAATTGGATTCTTAACCCAAACATTGCATATACAGTAATAGAATATGATTATGACTGGTTAAGAAAAAGAATAAAGGCTTCTCTTAAGGAGTATTTATTAAGAAATCCAAGATTAGATGAACTGTCAAAGGAATATATAGAAAAACATTTTATAGAAGAGATGGATATTTCATTTCCAAAAGCCTTCTATGATAAATGGGAAAACGGAGAAGTAGGTTACTGGTTTTCACATAGTGGAACAACTGTTATTCAGTAAAAGGAGACAGGATATGACTTGGTATGCATTGTTTAATAAACTTGGGAAACAGACAATTAAACCCTTACAGTCATCAAAAGTATATGCAGTACTGGAAAATCCGGCTACAGGTAAGACAGAAAGATTGATGCTTACATTAAAGTATGATGCAAAAGGAAAACCATATTTAATAAAGGAGTAGCTTATGAACAAAATTATGAACAAAAACGAAGTAAGAATAGGTGATAAAATTTGGTTTCAGGAAAACTGGACTGACAGAATAACATATGGAATCATAACAGAAATTTCAGACAACGGTGTGCGTCTTGATGGTGTAAGCCGTGACGATAACAGCTTCATAGGTTCATCTGGTGCAATATGGGGAAATATGTACAAGACTAAAGATGATGCAATCAAAGGTGTCCATGAAAAAGATAACAGACTGGTTGCTAAATATAAAGCTATGATGCCTGACATAAAAGGCCTTGTCCAGTTTGCACTTGACTATAATACCTGTCGCTGTGAAGAATACACTGATGAATGTGCTATAAGAGCCTATACAGAACGGGCTAAAGAGTTAGGTGTACTTGACTAGCATACCTGTCGCTAAGACCGAATATTAAGATTAGAATTTGAAAAGAAAATTACGAAAGGAATTAATATGTATGAGAAATGGTAACAGATTATACACATACAATCAGTCTTTAGATAAAACACAATTTAAAGTGCGTATGCCAAAAATTTATAATGACAAATATCAGTTAGAAGTAAAACATGAAATTGCAAGAATATCTGATAAAATCAAAACTTTAAAACGTACTGAACGTAAAGCTCATCAAAACGACCAGAAAATATATGAGTTCATGGTTGATTTAGACTTTTGGAAATCAGAAATGGCTAAGTTTGATAATAACCAGACGCACAAGCTACTTAAATCACGCAAATCATATGATGATAAATACCTATATGACTTTACAATAGATTATATCAACAAACAAATACCAATTGATGAATCACACGGCAGATATTCATACATTACAAAAGAAGAAATTGCAAAAGTTCTTAAATGTAAGCCTTCAGACTTAGATAAGACGTTCATGCGATTAAACCGTGAAGGTATATTATCACAGGCAAAACACAGAAGAATGCACGATACAGCCAGATATGGCAACATCGAAGAAACCCTAAGCTGCGATTACGGAAACTCTGACTGGATACCAGATGCGTATGATATTCTAGCGAAAGCGCCTGTATTGACAGCATAATATGTGACATTCTTAAAATAGATGACTGAATTTTACAAAGAGGTATGTAAACAATAATTAAATGTAAAAATAATCAGCTACAAATACAAAGAAGAAACTGAAAGAATTGAGAGGTAATCAGAATGAAATGTGACGAGTGTAACAATGCCAATATCTGTTTAGACCATATCGAATTACCTAGTCTTATTGGGTGTACGAGTGGAATACCAGACCATAAAGTACCCACCAACGCTGATAGAATAAGGAATATGTCGGATGAAGAGTTAGCCGATACATTATTTGATAGCTGCCTTGAAGTTATGCATATAGATGCATGTCCTTATGCGGATAATGTTGGAATGTGTAAGAAATGTATATTTGAATGGCTTAAGTCAGAAGCAGAATAGGAATGGGTTTTAAGGAAAGGAGATGAATGTCCGTTTTGAGAATAGAAAGGACAAGATATGTCGTTATGAGACGAAATCGCACTGAAATATGGTGCGGTTTATCAAGAGAATTTCATTTTGTCAAAGTTGATGAATTAAAAGATACGGCAATTAAAACATACAGAACAGCAAAACAGGCTGAAAGCGGTTGTTCTTCTTGGGATAGAGATTTTGAAATTGTTGAATGCAAAGAAATTATTGATATAGGAGGGCAACAATGAAACGATACAACTTATTAAATGAAGATGATTTGATAAAAGGCAGACATTATGAAGTTGTCAGTACAATTGGACGAAATCCAAATCCTATGAGTGAAACAGCTTATTATGATAAGTATGGTAATTGGTGTGGCATTCCCGACAATCATACAATTTTAGAGATTATAGATAATAGTGTTATGTTGGTTTTAGCTAAAGAAAACCCAGAACGATATAAAGAGATTGTATTGGGTGGTTCATATGATGATGGAAAATTTAATGATGAGCGTTGTAGGACTTCTTATGTAGATTGCGAAGAAAAATATCCAGTTTTTAAGCAGAGGGATGCATCTGAAATGGAGCTTTAATATAAGAAAGGAAATTATATATGACAGCACATGAAAAAGAGAAAGTCATTAAATATGGGTATGAAAAGTGGAAGAAAAGAAATTATAAAGAGTGCATTATAGATTTGTTGTATAATTTTGCATCTATAGGCTTATTTGGAATACCATTATTGTTTTATTGTTCTAAGATTATTTCTGTTAAATGGGTTGGAATAGCTTTTCTTATTATAATAATGATATTGGATATTAAAGCTATTATCTATTATAAGAGAGAAATTAAGGATTATAAGGATTATGCTAATGAACACTGGCTTAATATAACACGATTTGATAATAACTATGAAATAAGACTTGATGAGTATGTAATGGTAACTTTATCAAATGAAGAAGTGAAGGATTTGTTATATACGGAAATTGTGTAATGAAAATCCATATAAGAAGTAATTTTATAAAGGGGAACAAATATGGGATTATTTAAAAATAGTAGAAAAGCAAAAAACAATGTAATAATCATAGGTAGTAAAGGTACAATGAGAAAAACTTGTATTAAGCCTTTATCATCAGATACAGATTCACTTACTATAGGTCAGACATTAATGGATAGCCTACTCATAAATGGACAGTATGCTACATATGATTCAGAGTTTTCAAATGAAGAAATTTTCAATGCACTTAAAAAATGTAGATTATTACTTAAGCCCTATTGTGACTTTTACCATGAAGAATCTGAAATTTCTTCAAGACAGGGATTTTGTGCAAGGGCTGTTTTGCTCTATATTGTAAATCAAAGATATAATGCAGCAATGCATGAATTATATGATTGTATAGATGATTATGGGAAGGGCAGAACCCGTGTTGTTACAAAGAATGAATATATATTATATGACTGTTTAATTTCATGCTTTATTGAAGCTTTAGAGCTGGAAAAAAATAATAACAATAAGGAGTAAGATTATGAACATAGAAGAAGCAATAATACAGTATAAAGAAGACGCAGAAAACAATCGTATTGATTTAGATTTAGAATTTGCAAAGGAAAATGAACAGATTGCAAAATGGCTTGAAGAACTTAAAGAATATAAGGCATTAGAGGCAGCAGGCAAGCTTGTTAAGCTTAGTTGTAAAGTTGGAGACACAATATGGTATGTTGAAGAAGATGATGATGACTACCCTATTAAGCTAGAAATAGATGCCATATCAAGAAATGATAGTGATACATGGTATTATACTTATGATAATGATAGTAATAGGTATAGATTTATAGACAGTGATTTTGGAGAGACAGTTTTCTTTACTAAGGAAGAAGCTGAAATGAAGCTAAAGGAAATAACAGAAAACAAGATTACTAAAACACCAGAACCGGAAGATGATTGGGTAATGGCTTGGTAAAAATAAGGAGATAATTATGGAAGATTCAAAAAATAAAAAAGCTAAAGATGATTTGACTTATCGTTATTTTGTTGCATTTTCTCATAGCTGTGGCTTTGGAAGTATAGTTTTAACACTAACAGAGCCAATGGATACATCTGAAACAATTACTCAGGCACATGATTACATAGAAAATAATAATAATGTCTCAGATGTTGTTATATTAAATTGGAAAAGAATAAGAAAAGGAGATAATTATGGAAGATAAATACTTATCAAAGGCAAAGAGGATTGACAATGGAGATTGGCTTGTTGGCTATGTTGTAAAATATGGGTATACAGGAAAAGAAAAATATTATATAGTTCCAAGCTATGCTTCTGATTTATATGCTATTGAAGTAGACCCATCCACAATCTGTCGATGTGCAGGCTTAAATGACAAGAACGGCAAGCTGATTTGGGAGAATGATATTCTGCATAATGGAAATTATTTTGTTGTTAAATGGAATGAACCTTGTGCAAGATTTGATATTGTATTAAATAATTCATGCAACATTCCAATAGGAAAATGGGAACCAATTATTTGTGATTGGAAAACCAACGATTTTAAAGAATATAGAAAAGCCGTTGACTATGAAATTATCGGCAACATTTTTGACAATCCAGAATTGTTAAATAGAGATACAATAAGAACATATTGTAAAGATGGTAATGATTATGAAAGGTAAGTATTATGGTAGATAAGGAAAAGATATTAAATGCATTAGATGATTTTAAAGATGATTATGGTACATCATTTTCATCTTGTTATATGGAAGAAACAAGTATTATTGAAGATGCCCTTGATATGTATTATGAAAAGCTTAAGGAAGATAATTATTTAGAGAGGTAAGTATGTTTGGAGAAGTTTTTAATAATGAGATAAAACTAAAGGAAGATGAATGTTGTATTGTATTCGATTTTGGATGTTATTATCCATATGAAGATGCAGACCATCTTTTCTTTGATTTTGAATTTGATGGACAGATATTTAATGATAAGATTATCAATCACAGATATCCTAATAAATCATATCAGACTATTACAAAGAAATACGGCAGGAGATTAAGTAAGGTTGGATATCCATACATTTTCAAACTGGATAATCAGAGGCTTAAAATGCTGCATGTAAAAATAGGACTACAGGCAGAAGGTCTTAAAGAGCAGCATATAACACTTAATATTCCAATTGAGACACATATGACAAAGGATAAGCCAGCATGTGCATTAACTTTACATTATTTCTTTGATAAAGATGAATTTATGTTTAGGAGTAAGGAACGGACAGAAGGAGCATGGCATTCTCACGAATGGACTAATTCTGACAAGAAAGAAACCGAAGAAAAAAGATTTAATACAGAATATATAACTTTTATGAATCAGCCATGTAAAACAGGAGACCTTGATATAACTTATGGAGATATAATAACACCATATGCTTCAAAAATAGATGATTTAATTGTTACATAAAAATCAGTTAATGAAAACAAAAATAAGGAAGGCAATATAACATGAGTAACAGACCTGATATCACAAAGAAATTATCATTGTCCTTGGAAAAGCATCTTAATCCTAAGAATGACACAAGGATATACATGGCAAAGGAATGTACATTTGATTATGCTACTGGTATAAGTAAGCGTGTAGATTATTGCCAGTTTAAGCCGGTAAATACATCTGTATCCGGTATCGAGAAGGGAGATTTCTATTGCTATGAGATTAAATCATCTGTAGAAGATTTCCATAGTCCAAATGGACATAATTTTCTTGGAGATTATAACTATTATGTTATGCTTGAAGATGTATATATGCTAGTTCAGAAGGAAATCCCTTTTGGAGTTGGCGTATATATCCCTGATGGGATTAATAAAGGCGGCTGGTATAATTTAAAGGCAGTAAAGAAAGCCCGAAAAATTAACAGAACCAGACCTTTAACAGAAATACTGTTTATGATGTTTAGGTCAAGTAATAGAGAATTATATAAGTTAAAAGAAGGTAAATAAATTATGAGTAACTGCAAAAAGAAATGTCCATTAAAAGCATCTAGGTTTACTGATGAATATACATTAGGTTATTGTGATGGTATTGAACAAGGCAGAAGATTAGAGATGAATAAGCAGGGATATTCGATGAATGAGCAGGGATATTTAAAATCTGTACAGAAGATTGGAATTACAACAACTATAATAGCATTTGTTATAATAGTTATAGCAATAATAGTTACCATTTTATAAAGGAGAGCAGACATAATGGTAGATATCATGGATTTAAGCGAATATATAATATATTACAGTAATATTAAAGACTATGGTATATCATGTCTTAAGCTTCAGAAGATATTGTATCTTTTGCAGGCTGAATGGTTGATTACAAGAGATAAAAGATTATTTGCTGATAAAATAATTGCATGGGATTTTGGAGTAGTCATACCGGAAGTATATAGAAAATATATACAATGGGGTGGTCTTGATATACCTACATCTAAAGATAAGTCTAATATTAATAGATTTAAACTGATGATATCTAAAAAGGACTTAAAACTTATTAATGATTTGCTTGATTATTTCAAGGATTATTCAGCAGTTCTTCTTACAGATATAACATGTGGACAAGCTCCTTGGATTGATGCTCATGTTTACCATCAGGATAATGAAGTAACCTGTGATTCAATCCGAAACTATTTTTTATCTGAGAAAGATGAAAAGTCAAAGAGGAAGAGTTTAAAAAATATACATGATATTGAAGAGATAGAAAGATAAAATTAGATAGGAGAGGATAATATGGATAATTATGATATTAAGAAGAGCATTGATGAACTTCAGAAGACTATTAAGCTAATGAAAAAGGAAGCTCTGGTTGAAAACTTTGATGATTTAAAACGATTATTAAGATGCAGAACTACTAATGAATGTATTGTTACAGATGATAAAGGAAAGAGGCAGTGGTACAGACATCCTGATTTAGATGAATTTTCAAAACAGGCGTATGAGAAAGGACAGGAATATTTTTATGTAAAGCCGGCTGATAAGAATGACCCATATGGAAAGCAGATATTATGTGAACCTGAATATGAGTATTTTCTTAAGAGACCACTGACTAAGGAAGAATTTGATAATCTCTTTGGAATCTGCAATGAAAGGGAACAGTCTGATAAAACCAAAGTCATAATCGAAGCTGAACTTTCTGATAGTCAGGTAGAAGCATTAAATAATAAAAATATAGATATTTCTGAACCTTTTGCGACTAATGTAACGCTTGATTATGGGGATGAAGTAGTATATTGTAGCGGAAAAATACAAAAATCTTATAATTATATGCAGGGGAATAATAATGACAGAAATCAGGAAATTGAACTAGATTAGAATTATTTGTGCATTTTAGAACTTATAAAAAAATAATATAAGATGTAATTATGTTATCTGCTTTAATAGAGATAAATATGATTACATCTTATTTTTATACCATTTTTTCTCATATGATGAAAAATAAATGGTTACAATTGTAGCTTTATTATAAGAGTTAATCTTACAGTCAAAAGATGTTATATGGTTTAGGGTTGATTTATTCTGTCTGTATGATAATACTTTGTATTCATTCATTTCTCCGTCTTCATCCGGGAATCTTAATTTAAGTGGAATAATTGTACCATTAGATGAAAACTGACATATAACATCAATAGGCTGTTGGATTTCCATAGGCTACTCCTTATATTTTTTAATTAGTATATCATTTTATAGAGATGATAATTAGCTTACTAAAAAATATTTTCAGATTGTTCTTAAATAAATACAATTTTTCTTCAATAAATGAAAGTAATCATACACTATTATAATATAAGAAAATAAAAAAACATAATAAAAGGAGATGATTAAGTATGTTTAGTGACTTTAGAAATTCAATAGGAGTATAAAAGGATTGTAAGCTAACTCGGTAGAAGCGTCTGTCTGAAGAACAGAAGGAATTGGTTCGACACCAATACAATCCATTTGCGGGATAGAGCAGCTCGGAAGCTCGTCGGGCTCATAACCCGAAGGTCACAGGTTCAAGTCCTGTTCCCGCTACTGACCGTTAAAACGGTTTTCTTACATTATATTTGTCCTGATTTAGTTTAATGATAAAACACTTGTAGTCAAATACGGGAGATTAAGGGTTCGATTCCTTTAAGTCAGAATCGGTGATGTCGGTATTATTATTGAGAAATTGCTTGCAATAATCAGTAATAGTATTAGATAAGCCGTAATTAAAAATAACAGATACCCTAGTGAAGAAGGGCTGTCACCCTGCTAGGACATTCTTAGAGCAGGCTGTATTAAGAAGGATACCTTTTAATATAGGACTTAAGTGACATTATAATTGATAAGTCCATTACTTATTAAGAAGATGGAGCTTGAAGGTTACGGAAAGTACCAATAGTTAGGAATGGTGTATCTATACAGTTTAATATAATGCCGCAACAGTGTGGGGAGAGCAATAGACGCTTGAGAAGAGAAGAACCTTAAGTCTTAGTCCTGTGGTGGGATTGAGCAGCTTAAGGAATACCAATCAATCTCCTTCGCTATGATGTTGTAGAAATACAACTATAACACACAACAGCGGACGAGTAGCCCATAGGCGTTGAAATGAGAAAATTGGATGAATTAAACTAATATAAAATTCTGAATGATGGGTGAAAGTTGCAGGTAGAAAGTCCTGTCATAGCATTGGGGAGAAATCCTGTGGTAAGAAGCTTAGAGGTCGCTCCTTTAAGTTCAGACTTATCATCTATGTAGCATAATAATAGCGGACTGTATAGAATAAGGCGAAGGTCTATCTGTTTTATTTTTTATAATTATTGATTTTGTTTATTTAACTATGTATTATGTATCAGCCACATTTAAAGATGTTTGACTGCGGATGATTTTGCATCCGAAAGGTGAGGACAATAATTGCCACTCATCAAAGATATATAATTTATATATGTATCAATAAATAAATTATATATTATCAAAATAACAAAACATCTGTTATTGTCTTGAAAATCATCCTACAAGTAGAGACATTTTTTGTGTCACTAGCTCAGTTGGTAGAGCATCAGACTTTTAATCAGATGGTCGCAGGTTCGAGTACTGCCCGAGGAGCTTCCTTTACTAGCTATTGTTCTTTTATTAAGAAAGGAGATTGCAATGTTTAATCTAAATAAAAGAATTGAATTTAATAAGAAAGTAAACGAAATGTTTCTTGGTAGTAAACATAGTGATTATGGACCTGTAAGAAGTGATGTAATTGAGTTGCTGTCAAAGTATGAAGATTGTTTACACGAAAATGAAAGGATTGAAGTAAAAGAAAGGTTGTTCTTTGTAGTACAATATTTAATGCACTGTAGACATTGTGCAAGGCAAGTTGATTGGATATTGGTAGAAAAGCTTATCAATTGTATTATTGTACAAAGTAACTAATATTTAGAAAGGAGTCCCCACTATGGATGGAGGCTATTATTATCAATTGAATATCATAAGCATTTTCAGTGGGTATGCAAGAAGTTAAAGCAGGCTGACTGTAAATCAGTTCCCTTGGGTTCGTGAGTTCGAGTCTCTCAATCAGCACTGCCTGTACAAAGGCACACTTTATGATGACAACATAAGGTACTTGGGGGTCTCGTCAATTCCCTTTATTATTGGAATGTGGTCTAATTTGGTAAGACGCTTGATTTGGGTTCAAGAAATTGTCGGTTCAAATCCGGTCATTCCAACTATTGGCTAGAAGTACATAGCGATGAACATGAGGCACAATGAGGGCTTGAAATGAATAAACAAGGTATAAAAGTAAAATTTAATAAACACAATAAATGGGGTACAGTTCCGTGTTGTTGTGAAAAAGGTTACTTCACCAAATTCGGTGCATCAACTGTGTTTTGTTTTATATGTAATTTATTTTGTTGCAGAAGACTTTTAAAAACCGAAAGTTTTTGTAAAAAGTATGGCTGGGCAAAAGACTGTAGAACATGCAATCAAATAGGCGAGTATCAATTGTGGGATAAGAAAGATAAGTTAAATAAAGAATGATATATTTGTGTCAGAAAGGTGGTGATTGTCATGTAAGAAAGGAGATGAATATCATGTCTAAATCTTACAGGCATTATCCGCTGGTATGTCAGGAGAAGACAACTAAAGCAGATAAGAAATTTTTTAATAAGGCTTTGCGACACATTAATGATGATGTTGCATATAAAAATAGCCAGTATAAGAAATTGGTTATTAATTGGAACACATGGAAATATCGTTGGTCATGGAAAGAAGCTTTACAAGATTATTTGTCAGGTGAATGTCCTTGGTTAAATAGAGATTTTCCAACGATATCTGATTTTCGTAATTATTATGAAAATCATGTTATACGCAAGTGATAAAATGATGCCCTCTGCGGTTTGCGGACTGGCATAACACTGACGGATGCGTCCGTTAAGATTGAGAATAATTTCTCGTGAAAGCTCGCTCTTGCTAAAAGGGAATGAGAAAGGCATTAATGATAACATAAAGATATAAGGAAAAGCGTATGGGTTATTTTGCTAATAATGTACAGGTCTTTGAAGATACAAGGCATTTAAGTCAGAATGAGTTCATTGAAAATATCCATTAGAGAGTATTTTTAGTATTTCTCTAATGGGTATTATTTTTTTGTCTTGTATTTAGCTTTTTTAAAATTGTATATAAATAAATACAAAATCCCTTCAATAAATGGAAAAACAAAGTACACTATTTTAATATCAGCTATTAATGGTTATTAGTCATTATATGGGAAAGGAGTTTAACCTGTAAGGTATTATTTTTAGAAATGAGCGATACAATTAAAATTACAAGAAAATATACATTAATTCCTACATTTTCCGATTATAAAGAGTGGATAAAAAGAATTATGGCATTTATGCAGAGTTTCTACACAGACAAAATCAAATACTATGAAGACAGACTGGAAAAGGAAACAGATGCTACAAATATAGAGAAGATAAATAGCCGTCTGAATGTATTACATAGACAGCTAAAAGAGTTTGAAGAGAGTGGGGAAATTACCCAGAAGAATATAAATGATTATACATATGATTTAGTAAGAAAAGCTATGGAGAGTGAATCCAATAGGAAGAATGCAATTATATCATATGTAATTATGGAATTAATAAACCGTGATGCAGCTAATATGAATATAAAAGACAGGAATAAACTTATTAATGAGCTTACAAGCTATGGATGCAGGGTTAAGAAGAGTAAAAAGGGAAGCCTGTTAAATTTAATGGATATTGATAATCCGTTAGGAGCATATGGAGTGTCATTTTCAAAGATACTTAGAGATGATATAAAGTCAATGGTTAATAGTAAACATGTATTGGAAGGCAAAAACTCCATTGTTACATATAAAAGTGACAGTCCGTTCAGCTTTAGTAAAGCAGATATGAGTTTTTCACATGATTATGATACTTATGAGGAATTATGCGAGCATATCCGTGAAAATGACTGTAATCTGTATTTCAATTTTGGACATGACGGTAATCCGACAATAGCCAGATTTAAGATTAATCTTGGGGCTAACAGGAAGAATAAGGATGAACTGATTGCTACTATGTTAAAGGTAATTTCCGGAGAATATAGTTTTTGTGGAAGCAGTATTGGAATTGAAAAGAATAAGATTATCTTAAATCTTTCATTAGATATTCCAAAACAAATTAGGCAGTTAGATGAAAATACTGTAGTAGGAGTTGATTTAGGTATAGCCGTACCTGCTATGTGTGCTTTAAATAATAACCTTTATGAAAGACTTGCTATTGGAAGTGCAGATGATTTCTTAAGAATGAGAACAAAGCTTCAGTCACAAAGGAAGAGACTACAGAAGGCGTTAAAGACTACATCTGGTGGTCATGGCAGAAAGAAGAAATTAAAGGCTTTAGAGAGAGTAAAGAAGCAGGAAGCACATTTTGTTGAAACCTATTGTCATATGATTAGTAAGAATGTAGTTGATTTTGCATTAAAGCATAATGCCAAGTATATAAATGTTGAGAACTTAACAGGATATGATACAAGTGATTTCATCTTAAGAAACTGGAGTTATTATAAGCTACAGGAGTATATCACATATAAAGCAGCTAAGTATGATATAGAGGTAAGAAAGATTAATCCATGTTATACATCACAGATTTGTAGTGTATGTGGAAATTGGGAGTATGGACAGAGAAAATCACAGTCTGTATTTGAATGTGCAAATGAAAACTGTGATAGCCATACGAAGTATAAGCATGGGTTCAATGCTGATTTTAATGCAGCAAGAAATATTGCTAAATCAACTCTTTGGATGGAGAGTGGACAGGTTACTGAGAAGAGCAAACAGGAAGCAAGAGAGTATTATGGCATAGCTGAAAAATATGAAGAATTAAATAAAGTGGCTTAATTTAGCTGCTGAATCAATCTAAATTTTTAGATTGCGGGTGATTTTACATCCGAAGAGTGAGGGATAATATTAATTCGGAGTTAGGAATGATGAATTAAAACGATATATAAGGTTTGTATAGAATTAATTATAAATCTTATACACGATTAGCTACTCACTAAAACCTATGTTATAACCTATGGTAATAAAATTGAGGTTTTGTATATATATTAAATGACATAGGTATAAAACAAAGAAAAATACTTCAATATGATGAGTTGTGCTTTGTATGTATATGAAATAGCATAGGTATAAAACAGTTATTGTAAGCTTCATAATATTATGGTGCATAGCTGCGTTAATTTACAGGATATGCTTTTAGTATAAGGGGAACTTCACATAAACAGGAATATGTGTTATAAAAAGAGTGGCATTTTTTATAGTTGAAAAATAGGAGTTAGTTATGGGGAAAGAGATATATAATATTAATAAGCATATAAAAAGAGAGCTTTATAATGAATATAAAGGTTCTGAAAGAAAAAAGACAGTATTATTAGATGATGGCAAGAAATATATGCTGAAATTATCAGACCCAATTAGAGAAAAGGGAAGAAATGTATCATATATAAATAATGCCTATTCAGAATATCTTGGATGTAAAATAGCAGAAATAATAGGATTACCGGTACAAAATGTCATATTAGGGAATTATACATATGTTAATGATATCGGAGAGAACCATACAAGACCGGCAGTTTTATGTGAAGATTTAAGAGCAGATAATGAAATGTTACTTGAAATAGATACACTATCATTGAGTAACTATGAGGATACAACAAGAGAATTAACATTTTCTAATATAAATAATAAAATTAATCATATTAAAGGGATAGATACTTCTGAACTTAAAGAATTTTATTATAATATGTTTATTTTTGATGCTCTTACCGGAAATACAGATAGACATAATGGTAATTGGGGATTAATAACAGATAAATTTTCCACATATTTAAAAATAGCACCTATATATGATTGTGGTTCATCATTATTACCATTACTGGGAGATAATGAATTACCTATAAAGAATAAAGAGTCTGTTTACTTTAGTATATGTTCAATAATATTAGAAGATAAAAAGAAAATTAATTATCTGGATTATATTGTAAATACAAGAAATCCTGATGTAGATGCAGCTTTACTAAGAATGATACCTAATATTAATCTTAATAAAATTAACGATATCATAATAGATACTCCTGTTTTTTCTAATAATAGAAAAGTAATGTATTCGGAGTTTATAGATAAGAGATATAATAATATTCTTGTACCGGCTTTACAAAATATATTCATTACTGATAAATCAAAAAATATTAATATAGATGGAGTGGATTTATTTTCTTTCTATAAAAACAATATAGAATCTGTTGCTAAAGCAGAGTCATTTATTAGGAATACATATATCATAAATGAAAAGAAATATGAATTAATGCGTATAAATAAAAAATATGCCATTTTTATAGAGAATGATATATGTTCAGGATTATTACCTATTAGAAGTAACGATAAAGAAGTATCTAAGGCTATCAGCATATTATGTAAGAGAGATGACAGCTTTTCTGATTATATAAAGGATAGTTATATAAATGATATCCAAAAGGGAGAAGAACGCTAATGACAGATAATGAGCTTATAGAGTATTATAGTAAATTTGATGAAAAAGACAGATTAACGGATGAATTAAAGGAGTTCTTGGAGAAGAGACAGAAATTCTTAAGAAACGAAAAGATAAATGCTGATTCAGATGAAACCAAGAGCAGTAAGATAGAGATGTATATGTCTTTTGATAAGATATATAACTCAAACAAGGTATTATGGTATACAGGTCAGATTCCGGAGAGTGACTTTTGGAAATTAAAGGAAGAACTCTCAAACATAGACCGATAAGATATATTCAAAAGACATGCTTATATAGTGTGTCTTTTTTTATGTATTTTATTTTCTTAAAAATAGCTGATAAATGATAGTAATTATACACTATTTAATTGAGGAATAAATAATAATCAAAAAGGAGATATCAAATGTCAGATTTATATGTATATATGTTCTGCTCAAGAAATAAAGATAATAAAGATGTTCCGGGATTTAAGCAGCGTACTAAAATTATCTTAGAGTATAAAGAAAATGAAGACAAAGTAATTGAAAGCTATAAAGATTTTGTAGCAAAAGGAGTTTCTGGAGAGAAAACAAGACTATACAGGTCTGTAAATTCCCGTAATGAAGAAAAAATCAGAGAAGCCCTTACTATCCGGTTAATAAAAGATAAGCCAAGTATGACTAATATTAACCGTATACTAACATCTGTTGCAATGCAGAAAGAAAATCGTGATGAAAATAAGTGGCTGTTTGATTTTGATATGGATGATGAAGAAAAAGTAGAAGATTTTATTGATGATATTTATTTTTATTCAGAATTAAATATAGATAGCCATGAATTACATAAAACTCCTCATGGTTATGCAATTGTTGTTCCTCATGGATTTGACACAAGAGACCTTTTTGAAAAATGGGAAGCTTATGATATTACATTAAAGAAAGATGATTTATTATTTATGGATATGCTTACTAATAAATAGTAAAGACAACAGAAGGAAATAAGATGAAAAATAGATTGTATTTTGACATAAAAGAGTATGACAGATTTTTTAATACAGTAGGATTAAGAGATAATACACCGGATAAGCAGCTTGTAAGGTTTTATAAGTGGTGTTATGATAATGAATTTTTTAAGAATATAACAGATGATGATATATCAGACTACTACATATATAATTGCTTACCCTGCTTAAAAAATAATGGTATATGTATAGGAGGTTATCCTTGGGCTGATGGATTCCTTATAGGGATTGACCCAAGTAAATGTTATGAAAAACCTAACAGAAGTTCAATACTTATACAGTTCCCAATTACATCCAAGCGTGAAGAGAACAAGCTTTACAGGCTTCTTGATACGATTATAGATGATAAGCAGAGACAGGCTAGAGACTGGAAGAAAGAAGCTAAAGAGTTATGGAACGGAGATTATGCAAGGTTTTAAATACTTATTAGTTTACTGGGATAAATAATAAGAAAAGGAAATTAATTATGAGTGATGAATTAAAAGATGTTTTAAAAGCATCTGACCGTTATAAGAAATTTACATTACCTGATAAGCCTGCATGTTTTAAAGATATGTTTAAGGGTAGAGATTTTGATGTAGTACAGCTACATTCTACTCAGATTATTGATATTGATGGTAAAAAAGACATTGTTGGATTTTGCGGTATCTTTAGATGGACTGATGGTAAGATTTATTCTCTTGATGGAGATATTTATTATGATGATTTCAAAGTAATAGGCTTTGAAGAGTTCCAAAATATATCAATTGGTGTTAATACCGGCATTGATATATTAGTTTATTGAGAAAACAGTTGATATATCAGAATTTATAAGAAAGATTAAAAATAAGTGAAAGTAATTTATAGGAGGTACAATTAAGTATGAAGAAAGTGAAAATATGTAAACATATGAAAACAAAAGCAGAGAAAATATTAGTTATAGGAAGTTACGGAAGTGGAATAGAGAGCAGACTATTAAACCACAATCCGAAACAGATTAACAGATTTGTCATCTATCAGAGCATAGAAGAAATGAAAAGAGCAGAGGATGATTTCTATAATTATAACTGCATCATAATATTTTCAGCTTTATTAATATCAAAAAAAGATGATATGGATTATTATAAGGATTTTTTGCTTTATAGAGTTGTTTGTAAAGATAAATTAGCTGCTTATATTCCACTAGGTCTTGGTTTAAATGAGATTATTGTATTTGAAAAAGGCATAGATGGATATTCAGTATATGAAAAAGAAAAATTAAAGAGCAAATTTTTAAGTCAGTCGGAAGAGTTAGTCCAGATAAAAGCTAAAGAGTTATCTACCGGAAAAGTTATAGATTTGAACCCTAACATAAATGATACCTATTTTGATACACTTATTTGTAATAAGTTTAAGATAGGTGAGCTTGTATTGGTCGAAGGAAAACTTCCGGATAAATGGAAATGTACAGATATTTAAAAAAGGAGCTGCTATGAAGATAAGAAGTGAATGGATAGAGATATCCCGAATGAATAAAAATAGAAAATTGGAAAGAGTTCATGTATTATCTTTTGGACATTTTTATGTTATTAAGCTGAGTAAAAACTATTTTGCTGTATGTGATATAGATTTTAATAAAGAAATCACATCCGGTACTACCTTAGATAATGCTTCAAAAAAAGCCAGACTATTACAGACAGGGTATGAAATGGGCTTTGAAGACGCAGGAATGTATTAAAAAAGACAAATAGAAAGGAATTTATATATGAAGAATACAGATAGTAGATTTTTGTATAAGGCAAAGAGAACAGACAACAATGAATGGGTACAAGGCTATATTTTTAAAACTGGAGAACGCTATAAAATTCTTCCGACAGATTTTATTAGTCCTGCATTATCTGTACAGGAAGATACAATATGCCAGTGTACAGGTATGGAAGATAATAATTATAAGCTGATTTTTACAAATGATATTGTTGAGTTTCAGCATAGAAAGAATGATAAGAACCCTGACAGATACCTCTTGTGGTGGAATAAGGAAATGAGTGCTATGACAGCAATTGATACAAATAAATGCACATATAATGGATATGATTATACAGGCTTAGATGTATATAGTTCCATTCCTCTTATGGTACAAGACCCTTATGGAGATTTTTATGATATCAAAGTAATTGGAAATATTATTGATAATCCGGAGCTTGTTAAGGTTAAAGAAGATTATTCAAAATCTTTCTTACCAAAAAATGCGGATAAGAAAATTAATAAGAATGATTTTGATTTAGAGTTTTAATGGGAGTAATGCGAATGAATTTAATGAATTTACTGTTACATATTTTATTAGTGATTATTTGTATAGATAATATCAGTACTAAAAAGAAAAAATCATCTAAGATTTTATGGTCTTTATCAGGATTATGCTTTTCGATTTGCGTTATATTAGACATCATGCAGATGATTTAGTACTTTACATTCATTTTTGATAAGGAGATTATAATAGCTATGAAAGGTATAAAGAAAGTTTTATATAGTACTGTATTAATAATGGTATTAGCTTTCATTCTGACCGGCTGTGCAAAGTGTATCAGTACAGAAACATCAACTATTCAGGTTAAAGTGATAAATCAATATTATGAGCCAGAGTATTCGATATCACGCTATGATTTGAACTTAAAAACAATCGTAATAGACAGAATGCCTGCTACTTATAGGATTGATGTTGAGTATAATGGTGCGGAATTTAGTTTTCATGGCCAGTCTACATATAAGAAATACTCAAACAGAGTTGGAGAGTATGTAAATGCAACAATTTTAATTAAAAAATATGATGATGGTACTGCAAAATATAAGATAACAGGACTTGAGTAAAAAAGGAGTTTATTATGAAAAGAAAATTTTTAATTATCATATTAGGTTTAATATTATGTCTTGGAAGCATAGGATGTTCGCTTACGGATGAAGGAGACAAAGACTATAATGTACATTCTAAACTGATAGCTATAGAAGGAGAAAAAGACTTATATTATTATTCCACAACACATATCATCTATATCGCCTTTAATGAGTGTCATGGATATACCGGATATGGCTATATGTCACCATATTATTCATAGAATGGTAAGTTATGCACATATGATACAGAAAAGAAAATGATTGTTGAAATGGAATAGGGATTAAGGATAACACATGGATAGTTATTATATTGAACAAATGGAGGAATGATTATGTGTAAAGTATTGGTAAAGGATTCAAATAAAAATGTGGATTTTATTATTTATAACCATTTATTTTCCCAAGACCCATCATATACTTTTACGGTTGAACAATTAGTTTTAGAGTTACGCAGGTATAAATTGGATATATCTACTGAATATGTCAAAAAAGAGGTAAATAGTTTTGTTAAATCTGGGTTGATTAATCAGAAGTTTAGATGCTATTCGGTATGCGGACGATAGTACATTAATGGCTCTATTTTAGCTCAAATAACTTTAGATGAGGTACACAAGACGTATAAATGAGGTGGAATTATGATTTATAAAGAAGAAGTTAAAGATTTATTTACTGTTCCGGAAGATTATTATTTAGCACACTGTATCAGTGCTGATTTTGGAATGGGTAAGGGAATTGTCGTTGAGTTTAATAAAAGATTTGACATGAAAAGAAAGTTACAATTAAAGTACCCGGATTATATTAATCAGTACACTCATAAAAGAATTGGTGGAGATTGTCTATTAGAAGATAGAATATTGAATCTTATAACAAAAGAGAGATATTTCCACAAACCAACAATAATTACAATGAGGCTTGCACTCGAAAAGATGAAGCAGATTTGTTTAGAGAATAATATCAAGAAGATTGCAATGCCTGTAATTGGCTGTGGTTTGGATAGACTAAACTGGGCTGATGTTTCAGAGCAGATAAAAAGTGTTTTTACAGACACAGATATTGAGATTTTAGTATGTAAGAGGTAATAATATGGCTATTTATATAACAGGGGATATACATGGAAATCCTGTAAGATTAGGAGTAAACAGCTTCTATGAGCAGAAGGAATTTGATAAGAATAATAAAGATGCAAATATAGCAATAATCTTAGGAGATTTCGGGCTTGTATGGAATAAAGACGGCGAAGATAAGAGTGAAAAAAACTGGCTTAACTGGTTAGAAAGTAAACCTTTCACAACAGTATTTGTAGATGGAAATCACGAATGTTTCCCAAGAATTTATAGTTATCCTATAAAAGAATGGCATGGTGGGAAAGTACATGAAATAAGACCTAATGTATTGCATCTTATGCGTGGAGAGATTTTTAATATTGAAGGTTTAAATTTCTTTACTTTTGGCGGTGCAAGCAGCCATGATATACAGGATGGAATATTAGAATTTGATAATTGGATAGATAAAGCTAAGAAACTGGATAAGCAAGGCAAATACATGTATCGTGTAAGAAATTTGTCATGGTGGGAAGAAGAACTTCCAACAGAAGAAGAAATGCAGCATGGATTAGACATACTAAAACAGCATGATAATAAGGTTGACTATTTACTTACCCACAGTCCATCCACTTCAGAGCTTATATTAATGGGTGGTAAAGGCTTATATGAATCGGATATATTAACAGACTATCTTGAAAAGGTAAAAGCTGAATGTGATTATAAGAAGCATCTCTTTGGCCATATGCATGTAAACAGAGCCATTAATGAAAAGGACATATGCTTGTATGAACAGATAATAAGAATAAATTAATAAGGAGATAATATATGAATGTATATGAATTGATTAAAGAGTTAGAAAAGATTCCTAATAAGCAGCAGAAAGTATTCATAAGGGGAAGTAACATGATGCTTATTCCTGTAGAAGCTGTGTGTACGCTGGATGACACCTGTGTTGGCTTACTGGGAGATTTATTTAATTCGGAATTAGGAATGCAGACATAGCAGTATTAGTATAGGTACAAAAAAGGAGTAAGAAAAATATGGTATTATTAAGCTTCGTTACTATAGGAATGATATTTACATTTTTAACACTACTGGTAGCAGATTTGGTATTATTTGCTTTTTATAGAGCAGAGCATAATTGCGTAAAGGCTGATAATAAGTATTTAGGTAATCCGGGATACTATTATAGGTTATTAATACTGTTTGGGAAAATTACTATTATTTATGCAGGGTTAGCTGTTACCTTTATGGCTGTTCTTGGAATAGCAGGACATTAAACCAGAGTAGTTTACATAATAAGAATATTTATATAAAAAGGGCTGTTTATATGAAAAATATAGACAGCTTTTTTTATTTTTATTTAAGTTTATCAAGATTTTAAGTAGTAATTCCACACTATTTAAGTGTAAGGAATTTATAAGGAGCAAGATATATGGAAGATAAAAAATACAGATACAATGTTTATTTAATGGCTGAAGAATATTCATCCGGATATGTGGAGCTTACTAAAAAGGAAGCTGAAATTGTCGAATATGCAACTAATACATCTAACTGGAAAGGCAAAGAAATTGAGCCTTATAGTGGATTTTTTGGGATAGATACAGAACATCCTGAAGAGATAGAAAAATAAATATTTTAGGAGATTATTATGGAAGAGATTATTAATGAAGAGTATGAAATATTCTTAGAAGATATGGATAGAGGGATAACCTTTAATAGATTTCTTATGGTTGATGATTATGAAGATAATTACTCACATAATGAAATTGCTGAAGCAATGAATACCTTAGCATCCCGTATTAGACAATGGCTGCATGAAAATAAACCGGGGAAGTACATAGTATCAGTATCGCCTGACTACTGTATATTCGTTATGACTGTTAAGGAAGCACAGATGCGTAATGTAAGTACCTATACATTGCTTAGTATGGTTAAGTAAAGGAGAAAGATTATGAGTATAGAAGTGATAAGTTTTATATTATTAAGAATAATGCCTGTTATTTTTATAATTTGCTTTGTATTCTATCTGGTAAATGCATTTAGGTATCGTGAGATTGCATTCAGGTATCCGCTTGATACAGACTGGATTCCTTATGAATGTAAGGCGGGCATATGTTTAGCCGGAGTAATTTTATTGATGTGTGTGGATTTATTGGAGATAAAGAATTTAGTTGTTCTTATAGTGATATTGGGTCTTACAATTATATTACTTATATGGACTATATTTACCAATGTTTTTTATAACCATGAAGAAAAAAACAGACTATATAGAGAATTAATATATGTCTGGAATCAGGAAGATTTAACAGACTTCCAAAAGCATATGAGCCGTAATGAACAGATTGCTTTTCTAAAGTCTGTTATTACAACTGTAGAATCAGCAGAAAAGGAAGAATCCACTGATGAGAACGGTAATAAGGTTATTACAACCAAGACAGTAATACAGAAAGTACCTTTAATTGAGAATGATGAAGAATTAGCAGAGTATGAACCAATCCTTAGAAAGGAAAAATAAGGCAATGAATATATTAGTTAAATTAATGATATTAATGATGTGTGTTTCGTTTGTTTTATATATTTATTTTTCTATAAAGTTGATTAGATATCATTCTTTTAACAATGAAAACCCTTATTCAGATAAAGCAGGGATTTTATATATATGGATAGGATTGGTATTAATTATATGGGCTGTATTTAAAATAAAGAATCCAGTTATTATTATGATTTTTGTAATTGTAGGTACAATAATTAATATATGGATTACATTTACTAAGTTTTTTGAAAGAAAGGCAATAAAGACTATCTTATATAATGAATTGATTCATGTATGGCAACAGGATTTAACTGGTTTTAAAAAGTGCATGAGCCGTGAGGAACAAATTAAATTTCTAAAGTCAGTAAAAATGAATAAAGAATCTGCCATTAAAGAGAATGGTATGCCAATAATTGAGCAGATTTCATTAATTAATAATGATGAGGATTTAAAAAAATATGAGCCAATTCTTAGGAAGGAGATAAAACTATGAAGCAGAAAAATTACAGAATAAAGAAAATTAAAAGTATATTACCAGCATTAGGAATAACCATTATTATAGCTCTTATTATATTTTCTTATGTTTATATAATATGTAGCTCTGACATACCAGTATGGGCTAAATGGCTGATATTAACAAGGTAAAAGCCAGCTTTTTAAGAAAAGATAATAAAGACTATTTTATATGATAACTGAGTATGGAGAGTTTATATGAAGCTTACAGAAAATGATGCTGTTGGATTTCTTGAATCAATGCGACATCCGGATGAAAAACAGCAGACAAAATTAAAAGAAATATCTAAGAATATAACCTTAAGGGATATTCCTAATGGGTATGAAGCTGATATAAAGAATTTGGATATGTCTTTTTTAGGAGAAAAATAATGACGTTTAAAGAAGCTAGAAAAGAAGCAAGGAAAATAGCACAGCGAACCGGATATTGGGGATATATTTTTAAAGATAAATCCGGGGAATGGTTTACATCAGATTGTAATAATTTTACTTCTGATAATTCATTCTATGTAAATAAGGACGGCAGAGTTCTTGATATGCAAAAATTAAAAAAGATAAAAAAGAAACTTGATAAGCAGGGGATTAAAGGACTGTGTTTATTTTCACCCGAATTAATGAAATATATTGAACAGCATGGCGGTTATTAGAAATA
>ULWJ01057224.1_pt1 | contig 102320 bp, 75 predicted proteins | sample 1960221 | NCBI WGS metagenome assembly ULWJ01 (sample SAMEA4835809, study PRJEB28245) | human gut metagenome | biome: gut microbiome; material: fecal sample | place: Denmark | collected 2008 | reverse complement strand
TGTAGGGATTTCATTTGAAAAACCATAAACATCCGCACCAAGCATAACCAACCAAGTAGATAGCCAAGAACCTTTAAATCCGGTATTTCCTGTTACAAGAACCTTTTTGCCGCAATAAACATTATTAAATGCCATATAATTAGTAATTTATTATCCGTTATTTATTCCAAATTCTCCAAGGAGCATTACCCGATTCCCAAAGCTGCTCCAATTTTTGCTTTTCACGCAACGTATCCATACATTGCCAATAACCATGATGAATACGAGATACAAGCTGATGCTCGGTCACCAATCGATTAAGGGGAATCTGCTCAAACACTACAGAGTCCCCTTCGATATAATCAAAAATTTGAGGTTTAAAGACCATATAACCTATATTGATAAGGTCTCCATCCAAATCTGATTTTTCTCGAAAAGCATTGACCAGCCCATCTTTTCCTATTTCAAGCACACCTTTATTCTGCCCAAAATTGTAAACAGAAACTGTTCCAATTTTACCATGATTCAGATGGAATTTCACCAGCTCTTCCACATTAATGTCACCCACAGCATCACCATAGGTCATAATGAAATCTTCATTACCGACATAATTTTGAATACGCTTGATTCGGCCACCGGTCATTGTGTTCAAGCCTGTATCTACTACTGTTACTTTCCATGGTTCTGCATGACGATTATGTACAAACATCTCATTATTATTGGAGAAATCAAACGTTATATCAGATGTATGGAGAAAATAATTAGCAAACCATTCTTTAATGAAGTGCTGCTTATAACCTGCACAAATGATAAATTCATCGATACCATAATGAGAAAAGTTTTTCAATATATGCCAAAGAATGGGCATACCACCAATTTCAATCATTGGTTTAGGTTTAAATTGACTCTCTTCATTGATTCGAGTACCAAAACCTCCAGCTAAGATTACTGCTTTCATCGTTATAATCTATAAGGGTTAATATCTTAAAGAAGCCTGTTATACATACCTACAAATTCATTAGCACTATTCTGGCTGACATTTTTCCTCTACCAGTTTACGACCATTCAGCCCCATTATATGTAGTTGCTCATCAGTCAGACGTAAGAAACTGCGAATAGCCTCTATATAGTTCTTGTACCAATCTCAGTCTACCAACCATAACCATAACTTACAAATTCATTTCAAGGAGTTCCCTTAGCCGTTATCACACAATTAATATAAGCCATTTCCATTCCTTATTCATTGTATTATAGTACATTATAGTCTCTAAAAAATAAAAATTAGCATATTATAGAAGTAACTTATTCGTACTATCATGAGTTGCAAAAATGGAGTTCTACCAATTGCCTAAATTCTTTGGCAAGAAGTTGCATATAAGCAGCAACTCCAGATTCCCAGTCAAGACTTGGGATCTAATGTGTTATTTTCATGTAAATCAATATTAACTTATAATATATAAACTAGTATAATTGCAAGTTCACTGTATAAATTTAAATATTGATTAGCTATAACATCAACTCTAAAACGCCTCACATTTTCAAGACCTTTGCGTATTAACATATTACGCAGATTACTATCCGCTATTAGCTTTAAATAAGCATTCCTAATAGAGTCAATACTATTAGGATCAACATATTGCACCCCTTCCCCTGAGATTTCAATCAGCGGTTCTATATGAGATGCTACAACAACTCTACCAGTTTGTTGCCCTTCAATGATAGGCATTCCAAATCCCTCATAAATAGACGGGAAATTTACAATATCACACTCGATATACTCTTTTCTGATTTCCTCATCAGATAAACCATTAGTCAAAGAAAAATCTATTTCATTTTCCTTGAGCAAATTCAACACCTCATCATTCACTTTACCAATGATTCTTAAATGACAGGAAATACCCCGAAGTGCTTGTATGGTTCTGATTAGATTCTTATTCCAAAAGGTACCAATATGCAAAATGCGTGGTCTGTCTTCAGCAAATTTCTTAGGAACATATTGAAACGAAGGATCTATAGGATTATAAATGACTGTTAATTTATCTGTCCTAATATGTTTCAATACCTTTCGCTTGGTCTCACTGGAAATACAAGTAACCCTATTAGCCAGCCTAATAGGTATATAAAGCCAAAATAACCATTTATACATACGTTTAAATGGATTAGAAACATTATCTATAAAAACCAAATCATGAATTGTAAGCACAGTTTTACAACCCAACAATCCTAAGATAACATCATGAATGTGCCCGCTGATATGATTGATTCCTTTCTCATTTCTATTTTTAAAAGTAAATCTGCTATTTATAATAATATCCCACGGCATTGAACGAGGAGAAGGCATAAATACCTCATCCATCTCAATCTCTTTTGAGATTTCAGATTCTATTGTTTGAAATACTTTATAAATAGAAAAGCCACATGCCGGATGCCGATGAAAAAAACGTATTTTCATTATGCTATATCTATTTTGATGTTCTTACTGCTGCTAACGTAAATCCTCCGAAAAAGATGCAAAAGCCAAGATTCGCAGGAACGGCCCATTGTCCTTGAGGCACTGTAAGCAACATACCAGCTGTTAACATCCATGGCAGCAAGTCAAAACGGTGTGTTACACACCGAAAAGCCGCTTTCATTAATTTGAAAGAGAAAATAACACGGACCGCCAAAATAAAAATACCAAGTAAGAAACCGCATTCACCAATCACACGTCCCCATTCATTCTCTGCATTGAAACCAAACGAATACATATTTCCTCCCATAATCTTAGCTCCCACATTTGTCCCAAGACCTAAACCATAGCCAAATATGGGACCATCCATATCAAATAATGTACCTAAATACCCTCCCAAATAACGATTACCAAGAACGCCCTTTGTTCCCCCCTCTATCTTATTGGCAACTTCAAAACGAGCGGTGAATGCTTCTATACTTTCAGTACCAATATTTAAAGCAGATAACAAAACGAGCGCAGCAATGGTTATAAAAGTAAATTTTATCATCTGATTTGTCAAAGCAGCCTTACGCATCATAGCTATAGCAAGAAAAGCTATATATACACAGGTCTGAAAAAAATGAGTTCTCGAAATAGATGTGGGAATAGAGATAAGATAACAGGCTAATAATACCATTAACAACCAATCTGGCAGTTGAAATTGCTTAGGTAATGTCCTGTTCATAATGGTATAGTATAATAACATTGTTCCCACAACACCTTGGTATAATACATAACCCGAAGTAAACGAAAAAGTACCCGAAGGGCGAAAATACCCTAATGCTCCTGCGAATCCAGAACTTCCTTCTCCACCAACTCCCATATTGACCCAAGCACTTTGAGGTGAGTGGAATTGAAAAAAGATCAATATTGTTATAGGAATGGATGCCAAAAGTATAAATTGAATCATCTTCAATAAATCTGTTCTAGTCAAAACCTTACCCATTACAAATATCATAGGGAAATGATAAGCATATATGCGCCAACCAAACAAAGCAACGAAAAGATTCTGATGACCTACTAGCATTGTTAACAGAAAGGACAATGTACTAACTATCAGCATAGTCGTTACATACCCATTTCTTAACCATCCACGTTGAAAGCCCACTATCGTTAACCAGATAGCAATTGGGTCACGTGCCAAAAGTAAAGGTGTAGCCAATCCCTGTAGAAACCATTTACGTAATGCTCCCTCAAATAATAATAAGAATATATATATCCAAATGGCTATACGATAATCTTGATAGGGAGCACCTTTGGTGAGCTCGCGTAAGTCCAAATAATTATCCATTCAAATATTGATTTACAGACTGTGCTAATTCGGTTTCATAACAACTCCATGGACGTCGGGCAGCGGTAACACGCGCTTGTTTCCCAGCTTCTATTAATAGTTCCGGATTACTTATAAATGTTTCTAACAATTCACGAATAGGCTTTGCCGTACCGGCTTCCACAATCCACCCGTCTTTTCCACTCGTCAAAATATCAGGACCACACGTACGATTTGTCGTAATAACCGGAGTTCCTTGTGACATAGCTTCGGTTATCACCAATCCAAAGCCTTCAAACAGAGAGGGAAAAATAAAAAGATCCTGAGTGGCCATCAACGCTAAAACTTCACTATGAGACAAGGAAGGGATATGGTTAACATGAGTCAAGGCTTCTTGTAAAGCAGGACAGTCTTTCACATTTCCTTGTCCTACTACCGTTAATTCCATTTGCCCTTCCAGGCCTCTAATAGCTTCAAACAGGTAAGAGATGCCTTTACGCTGCGACAATCCACCTACAAACAAGACTTTGATTTTTCTATCTTTGATAGGCAGATACTTCCTCTCCCTATTTACCGGCGGAAAACCATACGAAACCACCTCCACTTCTGCCAATAGCCCCGGATATTCCTCCAACGTTTTTTTAGTAAAGTTGCTTGCTACATATATCTTATCAGCCAATGCCAATTCTTTATCTTTCCGCCGTAATTTTTCCATAGAGTCATTGAAACCTCCTAAAGTGATTGCCCATTCTGGATTGCGCTCTTTCTCCACTTCCAACAGTTGCCTCATACTTCTCCAATACCCAATAGGCAAATCATACAAACATGTCTTCCTTAGATGTTTCGATATCAAGAATGTTTCCAATGCACAATCCTCATAACAATATACCCCCTCACATTCATCACCTCTTCGGGCAACAAATTGTGCCACCATTTTATCAATCCTTTGGTATATACGATCTATGCAAAAATATCCTGTTTCATGGCGGAGCAAGCCCTTCCACTTCATTTTTGAGGCTATCATCCTACCCAATTCTCTAAAAGGATAGGTATAAACACTTTTCCACAACTGATGCTCATACTCCCTCCTTCTAAACTCTCTCAAAAAAGAAACGGATGACAATCCATACAATATGCTTCTTTGAAAGCAAGCAACCGTTGTATGATAACTATGTAATAATCCCCACCGATAGAAACCGGCTATAGCGCCTCTGACATTGGCATTGCCCGTAGGATGTGAAATTACTATTCTTGCTATCTTTTGCTTCTGTTGATCCATGTTTTCCAATATTTTCTTAAAAAAATTTCATTACTAAGCAATAACATGACACCATTCGCCAATAGTACAAACAGTCTCTATCCACTCTTTCAATTTATAGCAAGTTTATGATAAAAATCTCAGGTATTGCTCATAAGTATTTGTCCATGTTACTTTCTCTGAAATTTTTTTAGCCCCTTGGGAAATATACTCAGATAGTTTTTTATCTTGTATTAAAGATGATATAGCGTGTATGAAATCAATTTTATTCTTGGCAAACAAAATATTATCTCTATGTACTAAAGAGGAATCTGTCATTTTGCCTTTATTGGTTATGACAGGTTTGCCTTCACAAAGAGCAGCCATCAACGAACCGCTTTTAAATGAACAACCCGATTTGCCTTCCGGTAACACGATACAATCAGATATGGCAATATAATCAGCAAGATATTCTATGGGCAGTACACCTGTTTTATAAATATACTCACTCTCCATAGATAAAAAATTAGTTTGGCCTATAGATAATATCTTTATCTTATATCCTTCAGATATTAACTCTTTAACAGCTTGAACAGCATAAATTATATCTCTTTTTCCAATAAAACCAACTATAAATTCACCTTGAGGCGCCACATTCTCTTTTAGTATTGCAAGCTCTTCCTTACTCTTTCTACATAGCGGTACATTACTGGGGATAGGTAGCAATGGTATGTTAGCTATAGATGGCATAATATCACGAATCATCTTCGCATACCAACCAATACTTGTAGCAATATAGTCACTTTGCTGTAAAATTCGTTTGGTGATTAAGCTCATAAGTTTTACCAATATTGCACGCTTCAAATCTCCCTTAATGGGAGGGACACAGACCTCGTGGCAAAAAGTCATTACTTTTATACCTGATTTCTTTATACCTTTCATTAGTCTAGCTACCCCCCAGGGAAGCCCTTTAGGATGAAAGCCATGAGGAACATATTGTAGAGATATCACATCTATCTTCTCTGCCTTTACGATTTCAAGAATCGGTGTTAAGGCTGCTGTATTCCAAAACTTTATTATAGGCATTATATCTATGTCACTATGCGTTATGCAAATATTATTATAATCTTTGCACACTACAATTACTTTATGACCATGTCTTGCAAATTCTCGTGCCATATTCATAGTATAGTCTCCTACACCATCTATATTTGGAGGCATATTGTTAGTGAGAAACAGTATGTTCATAAACTATTGAATAAATTTTATTTTACGGTAATAAATACCTATTAATAACGATTCATTATCCTTTTAGTTTCCCCAATATAGGAACAAGTTTATATAGGGTGAGTCCTGTACTACGATAAAACTTAATAAATGGTATCTTATATTGATGAACTTTATTCATATCATGATAAAGACTGCTAGCAAATTTTTTTATCAAATTATCCATTCCTTTAATTCGTCCTTTGTCAATAGCATTATCAGCAAAATGCATAATGAATATACCATAATAACTTATCATACTTCTTTCTAAAACCAATTCTTGGTTTGCCATAATTGTAGAATTCGATGAATGATTAATTATGAAATCATTAAGCATACGATAGGCAACTTTATATTTATCCTCTTTTTGCTTAGCATTTATAATTGTAGTATCTTGACCTTCAATGTCTGTCTGATACATATACAATGGATAATTATAAAAACTAACTGTTTTGCAATAGCCTATGGGATAATAACAATATTCGGCATCAGTAGCACAACATCCTTCTGTTAAAATCAGACCACATTGTTTTAGAATATCAAGCTTATAGGTAACGCCATGCATACCTAAACAGCCCCCATTATTGGTTTTCTTAAAATCAACATCACTCAAATTATAAGAAGTACCTAAAGCAACATTCTGAGGAAGAATAGGAACATTAGGTGTTCTACATATAATATGCCCCGTAAGCACCATGTCTGATTCATCCTCTTCAAGAGATTTTACAAATTGTTCCAATGCTTCTGAGTCAAAGAAATCATCTGCATCAAGAAGCTTGTAATATTTACCTTTTGCTATTTTAAGAGAAGCATTTGCACACGAACCATAATGACCATTAGACTTATCTATAACAATAATACTATTAGGATATAAAGATTGGAAACAATGTGCTATTTCGGAAGTTTTATCTTTACTTCCATCATTTACTACAATGATTTCTAACTTATCAACACTAGGTATCAATAGAGAATTTAAACAACGAGCAAGATATTTCTCTTGATTGTAGGCTGCAATTGAAATTGATAAAATTTTCTGCATATATATATTTATTTCTTTCTACTATCAGTGTTATCCAAAACAAAAGCTTTTATCGCTTTCTCAACAATAGGTGCCATATCATAATATTTGTATTCAGCTAATCTTCCACCAAATATTACATCTTTAGTATTAGAAGCTAATTCTCTATATTTATCGGCGAGTGAATTATTAAGATTATCATTAACGGGATAATAAGGCTCCATACCTTCTTTCCATTCTGTTGAATATTCTTTGCTGATTACCGAAACCGAGCATTTTTGAATCTCATCACCAAACATCTCAAAATGCTTATGTTCAATAATTCTAGTGTAAGGAATATCACGTTCTGTATAGTTTACAACCGCATTTCCTTGATAATTTGAGGTATTCTTAACTGTGGTCTCAAAAGATACTGTACGGTAATTTAATCGTCCATAACAATAGTCAAAAAATTCATCTATTGGACCAGAATAAACAACACGTTTACATATAGCGTCTAATTCGTTTTTGTGTTTGAAATAATCGCACTCAAGCTTAATGTCCACATCTTGCAATAAGCCTTCAATTAATTTGTTGTATCCCCCAATGGGAATGCCTTGGTATTTATCATTGAAATAGTTGTTATCATAAATCATTCTAACAGGAAGCCTGCGAATAATGAATGCCGGCAAATCTACACACTTCCGACCCCATTGTTTCTCTGTGTATCCCCTTATTAAGGTTTCGTAAATATCTTTCCCAATAAGTAGTTGCGCTTGCTCTTCCAGATTTTGAGGTGCACGTCCGTTTAACATCGCTCTAGCTTCTGCACGTTGCTCCTCTAATTTTGCTTCTGCCTCTATTGGAGTTATAACTCCCCACATTTGGTGAAATGTATTCATATTGAAAGGTAGATTATATAATTTGCCTTTATAGTTAGCTATTGGTGAATTAGTATATCGATTAAATTCTACAATAGAACTAACAAAATCCCAGACTTCTTGATTAGAGGTATGAAAGATATGGGCACCGTATTTATGAACGTTAATTCCCTCTATCTTTTCACAATAAACATTGCCACCCAAATGAGGTCGTTTATCTATCACCAAACATTTTTTTCCTCGAAGTGTAGCTTGATGTGCAAATGTGGAACCAAATAATCCCGATCCAACTATTAAATAATCATATTCTTTAAAGGAAGTGTTCATAATTATGTTCATAAAAAGAATTAATATCTATTTGTGTTTCATCTTCATCTGGATGCGAATTAAAATAGTGAGATAATTGGCTTTCCAAAGAGGTATTAAATAAACGTCTAAAACCATTCTTTATTGGTTTTGCCGGAATGCCTGCGAAAATTGTATCAACAGACTCTTGTGAGAAATCCTTGTTCACAAGAGAGTTACCTACAAGAATACTACCTTGTGGTAGATGCGTTCCTTTCAATATTTTACAATTAGATGAAATCCAAGTGTTTGATTCTATAATCACAGATTTTGTATTCCTACGCGCTCTCCCTGTTTCTGTATCTATAACAAAATGAAAATCTGTATCCATTATGATGGAGTCATATCCTATTGCAACAAAATCATTAATTTCGATTCTTTGTTTGCACATCATCTTACAATTCTCACCAATCTTTACCTGATTTCCAAAAGAATAGTCTCCTTTCCCTTCTAAAATTGTACCACCACAAATCCAACATTTTCCCTTAAAATGTATATTACCTGAAATGCTTATTTTTGTCACACTATAACTTTTGACAGGCCATATCCCTATTTTTATCATACCTCTCGTTATAGGTTCCTCAATACTAACATTTCCCAAATTAGTTACCATTGTCTTATTATATAAGGCGACTGGTAGTCTTATTGCTATTTTTAGAGGAAAAGCTCTTAAGTTAAATAAAATTGTATCCCAGTAACTTATTTTAGAGAACTTCTTTTGACCTCTTTTATTCAAAAAAGAATTAAGAATATGATATATTTTCATTGTATTTTCAATTTGAAGTAATATTGCTTTCTATTAGTTGCAATTCTTTTTAATAATTGGCAAGTTCTTCAATACTATAATTCTCTATGATAGATGACAAATCTATTGAGTACAAATTAGGATTCTGATTAAATTTATGAAGACAGTCAAACCAAATAGAGAGATTATTTATTTTTAGCACATTCTCTTTAAGTAAATGAGCAGGTACACCTCCTATTAATGAATATTGTTTAATGTTTATTGAATAATCTCTGTTCAACAAACTGTTTGTTGACACAATAGTATGATCTGGCAGAATAGTTCCTCCATTAATTGTGCAGGAATGCCCAATCCAACAATAATCACCAATCTTAATAGCTTTGATAAAACGTGATACAGTATGATTTGTTAAATCTAAAATAGGATGTCCTGATGAATCCATTATAACAGTGTCATAAGGGAATCTAGTCATTTTTCCTATAATCAATGATTGTCGAATAATTATTTTCATATTCTCCCCTATTCTACTATTTTCTCCAAACTCAATATAACCTTGATTATTTATTTTAGCACCTTTCAAGATAGTACATTTACCTAGAAAAGTGATTGTACCAGAATTCATTAACTCTCCTGATCCTATATTAAAAAAGTCACCTTTCCCAATCTCAACCATACCTCGTGTCATATTATCTTTTGTGATTATTCGGATTTTCCCTATAGAGGTTAACCTAAATGAAGGATCATAAATGATAATTGGAAATTTATAAGCCTGCTGTAATGGTAAAGCTCTGAAATTTATAATAAATGTTTTTATATATGCAGGCCTTGCTTTTGTAAAGAATTTTATCAGCTTCATTTTCTTTGAATTTTATTGGCTTCCTTGATAAAGTTGTAATAATTTTCCGTATTATCCCATTCATACCAAACACGTCCTAACTCTTTGTATTCCTTCATGTAAATATTTGATATAGAATTATATGGTTTTGATGAAAAGAATACTTTATGTTTAAACGGCAATTTTTCAAAGCGAGTAGCTAATGCATCTGTCATATATTCATCATCACTTAACTTAACAATACAATTATCTAAGTTTAAGCGTTTCATTCTATCGTACCATTTATTTATCGCTTCTACTTCATCTTTATAATGAAGAAAATGTATTTCAACATTTAAAAATTTAATTAGTCCTATTGGATAACTTCCCACAGGTAATGTTTTTTCAAATTTTGACTCTTGGGGAGATATAAAAACTAAAGGGTCCGATAAGTGTTTGATATTCTCAAGAAGTTTAATGTAATCTGGCGAGTATATAAATAAATTAACAAAAGGAGATGAATAAGGAATTTTACATCGCTTATACATAAAAGTTCCCCAACAATTGTTTGATATAATAGAAATTCTTTTATTACGCAATAGCAGATGATTCACTCTATATTTTATTGCAAAAATCCCCATTTTTACTATCTTTTTAAGAATCGGCATAATTTTAGCAATTTTACAATAATGTGGAAATCTATAAATATGGCAGATTTGAAATTGAATATTCTCCTTGTCCAATAAAATATCCTATATCTAATAGGAACTTTCTTACTTATGCATGGTGGAAATATAACTTCCAATCTGTGTAACAAGTTTTCTTTATTTTGTCCAAGACAGATAGAGTATACCGTATTGGTGAATAGAACCAAATACTCATGTATGTGATACCAAGATTCTGTATAAAGCTTCTTTTGGGTTATATATTGATATTCGTACTCCAGAATTTCGATATGTTCTATTGCATTTTTGTCATTAAAGCCACTTTTTCCTTTCGAGCATATAGACTGTGAATTATTAACATAATGATATGTTATCCGTTGGCACATAACTACAGCTTGAGCTATAGCCGATATTTGAAAAGAAAACCATAAATCTTCATGTAGGTGAGCAGGAATACACAGAATATCATTTTTTCTCAAAAAATCAACCAAATATAGCTTATTCCAAGTCATATGATAAAAATTAACATCTGATTCTGTTAATGCATATTGTTTTTTTTTATACTGATCAAAGTTAATAATTTCAAAAACTTTTTCCCCTTTTTCACTCTCGCAAATAAATGATCCAACAACCACTTCAACTTCCTTTGGCTGAGTTGCATTAAACAAATAATCCAAAGTAAAATCTTCTATATAATCATCACTATCCATAAAAAATAAATATTTTCCATGTGCTTGTTGGATAGCTGTGTTTTTAGAAGCTCCCAGTCCCTTGTTTTCCTGATTTTCCACAACTCTCATATTGAGTTGTGGATTTCTTTTTTGGAATTGGGATACTAAATTTAATGTATTATCAGTACTTGCATTATCTATAATAAGCAACTCATAATCCTTAAAAGTCTGTGAAGAAATAGATAAAAGTGCTTTTTGAATATGTCTTTCTGCATTAAAGACTGGAATAGCTACAGTAATTGATAACATGCTGATTGATAATTTATTTTTTTATCTTTTTAAAAAATGATTGCAAAAAAATACGTTCATTAGAATCTAACCCGATACAATAAATCATAGCACTAGTATAGCAAATTGAAATTATTGTTAAGGCAAATAACCGTTTCCACCCCTCTGGAACTATAAAATAAAGAATACCAGGAATAATAAATGATAAGATTGTAACTTTTATTATTACTAGTAGCACTTTGCTCATAAAATCCTGAAAATTTAAATATACCATTTTTTTTAGCATATATGCACTGACAATAATTGCTAACGATAAGAATGCAAGAAGTACAACGTTAGACATCTCTGCTATTCCCCAGAATTTGTAAACTATATAAAGTATGGGACAGATGAGTAACATAATACCATTGACTGCAAATTGGTATCTTTTCAAATTTCCATTGGCCATTGCAGCTGTAACTAAAGGATTTCTGACAGCCATCAACATGGGAATGAACAAACCTAATCGCATAAACAGTACTGTATGGTCTGGCACATTTCCTAACCAAAGTTGAAGCAAAAAATGAGATTCATAAAAGAGTGGAATAGCAAAAAGAAGCATCAAAAAGTAAGAGAATTTAGAGCTACGAAACATTAATTGATGCATCTCTTGATACCTTGCTTGTGCATAATTTTTAGTTATTTGCGGATTAAGGGCTATTTGAAAATTAGCACTGAATTGATTAATTATATTAGTAGCTTGAAAAGCTATACCTGCTGCAGCATTCATTGCCGGACCAAAAAAGAGATTGATAAGCAATGTAATTCCTTGTGTATATCCTGCATAAGCCAAATTACCAGATATTGTCCAAAAAGCCAATCCCCACATCTCTTTATACATCACCTTGTCCCAAGCTAAATGCAATCGGGCTTCTATAAACTTTCGATGACAATACACTTGAATGCAAATAAAATTGATGACGAAAGCCAATAACAGAAGCAAGGAGTAAACCAAGAGTTTATCAAAAGAGGTAACAAATAGGGCAAAGCAAATGACAAGTTTCATCACTACATCTGTAATGGAAAAGAAAGCAAAAGCTCCCATTTTCTCATGAGCCATGATAGCACCATGGAACGGAACATTGATAATATTCAGTATCATCGTAAAAGTAGATATCTGGAAAACCCAAAATGCCGTTTCCATCCGGTCTGCTGGAATGACAGCATAGGCATACAGATACCATAATCCGATGAACTCTATTAGCAAGAGAACTACTCCTGCTATAATGACTTGTGCTGTCATACCTACAGCAAAGACTTTTATAAGATATGCTTCATTGCCTTTCCCCAATGCTATGGTTATCCAACGTTGGGTAGAGCCTGCCATAGCTCCGTTTAAGACAGAAAGAGTTGAGACAATGCCTCCGACAACATTATAAATACCGTAATCAACTACTCCCAATGCATTTAATACAACACGGCTGGTATAAAAGCCAACCAACATTGTAAAAAACATTCTCACATACAATAGGAGTGTATTCTTGGCTATACGCTTGTTATCTTCCGATGCCACAATAAAGTATGTAAGCACTTAATTAGTAAACACCTATTTTAAGGTTCTCCCTATTTAAGGTGCCAGTAGTGTTCTAAATAAATTGAATAAAATAATAATTAAACAATTAACATTAGCTTGTAACCAGAGTGATTTCTTAGTTACAATGCTGTACTATCCATTGTATATCATATTCTACCATAATATGCACTAATTCCTCAAAACTTGTTTTAGTAGGATTCCAACCCAATAATGTTTTAGCCTTTGTCGGATCTCCTAATAACTGCTCTACCTCACAGGGACGGAAATATTTAGGATCGACTTCCACCAAAACTTTACCAGTATTTACATCAACGCCTTTTTCCTCAATACCCTCTCCTTCCCAACGAAGTTCCATACCCGCTTCACGAAATGCTAATGTTGCAAATTCACGAACTGTATGCATTTCGCCTGTGGCTATCACAAAGTCTTCAGGAGAATCGTGCTGAAGAATCATCCACATACACTCCACATAGTCACGAGCATATCCCCAATCACGACGGGCATCCAGATTACCAAGATACAGTTTATCCTGCTGTCCATGTGCGATACGAGCAGCTGCAAGAGTTATCTTTCTTGTTACAAAAGTTTCACCACGACGTTCACTTTCGTGATTAAAAAGTATGCCATTCACAGCAAACATACCGTAGCTCTCTCGATAATTTTTTGTTATCCAAAAGCCATACTGTTTTGCCACACCATACGGACTACGGGGATAGAAAGGAGTAGTCTCTTTTTGGGGAACTTCCTGTACTTTACCATACAGTTCGGATGTGGAAGCCTGGTAGATTTTGGTTTTATGAGTTAGCCCCAAAATACGAACAGCTTCCAACATACGGAGTGTACCTACCGCATCGGCTTCCGCCGTGTATTCGGGAACATCGAACGATACCTTGACATGACTTTGTGCTGCCAAATTGTATATTTCGTCCGGTTGTATCTGTTGAATGATGCGAATCAAAGAACTGCTATCCGTCATATCTCCATAATGTAGGTTTACCAAACGGTCTTTTTTCATATCGCGTACCCATTCATCCAAATAAAGATGCTCGATACGCCCTGTATTGAAGGAAGAGGAGCGGCGGAGAATACCGTGAACTTCGTATCCCTTATCAATCAAAAACTCGGCAAGGAATGAACCGTCCTGCCCCGTAATACCTGTAATTAATGCAACTTTCTTCATTTTCCACTTTTTATTATTTATTATCCTTTCCATAACCGTAGCCATAGCCGTAACCATACTTCTTACCATAGCCATATTTACCATATTTGCCATATTTGCCGTAGCCATAATAGTAGCCATTCTTGCGCTTATCCATATTGATACCATTAATCAGTGTGCACAAATTAGGCAGTTTTTCATCATGTTTCAGTTCATTAATCAGTTCATAATCACTCTTATGCGTATAGTCGGCGCGGCAGACATAAACACTTAAATCTGCCACACGAGCTATCAATCGGGTATCGGTAACCATACCGATAGGAGCCGTATCAAGAATGATATAATCGAAATGCTCTTTCAATATCTCAATAGCTTGGTCGAGGGATTGGCGCGCCACCAATTCCGTAGGATTAGGCGGTATCGCTCCACCCGGCAGGATATAAAGATTGGGAGAAATGGAAGCTTGCTGGCAAAGTGACAACAAATCCGTATCTTTGGGAGATGCCAGATATTGAGTAATTCCCCTTTCTTTATGGGATAGGGCAAACATGCGGTTTAGTCCCGGTTTACGGATGTCCATACCGACAATAACGGTTTTACGGTCCATCAAAGCAAAGCTGACAGCAAGATTTGCCGCATTGAAGCTTTTGCCTTCTCCGGGAGTAGTAGAAGTGAAAAGAATTACCTTTTGACCTTCTTGCAACATGTACTGAATATTGGTACGCACACTACGGAATACCTCTTCCATCAGCCCGTTCTTGTTCTCATTTACTACAATGGGCTGCCCTTCCGGATATTTGATTTGGGGCACATCGCCTACTATCGTGACATTGGTGATACGCTCCACATCCGCACGTCCCTCTATTTTGAACCGAAGCAGACGAAAAAGATAGATGCATCCAATGGGGAACGCCAAACCCAAAACCAGCGCCATCATATAGATGTTCCGGCCATTGGGGGCAACCAATCCTTTAGCCCGGGGTTCCTCGACAACACGTCCGTTATTGGCTACGGCAGCTAAAGTAATAGCATTTTCTTCGCGCTTTTGCAAAAGCATCAGGTAAAGATTCGCCTTGATTTCCTGCTGACGGGTGATACTGATAAGTTCACGTTCCTGCTGCGGGGCATTGCTGATACGTGTCTGATACTTACGTGCTTCCAAATCCAGATTGTTGCGGGTAATCTGCAATCCTTTCTCTACACTTTCCACAGTAGTGAGCACAGTGTTGCGGGTAGCGGAGATGGAAGTGTCCAGATTGATAAGCATCGGATTATTCTCATTAGAACTGCGCAACAAGCGTTTACGCTCAATGAGCATTTCATTGTATTGGGCTATCACATTAGTCAGTCCGGCATCTGTCAAACCAACATTGGCGGGGATTACTTCATACTTATTGTCCGGATTGTCAATATAGCTTCGCAAGAAATTTATCAAGCGTAGCTGATTGGTGTTCTCGGCACGCTTCTGGTCGTATTCGGAACTTCCCTGCAGAGCAAGTTGTGCATCGGCACTCAGATTGGTGAGACCGGCACGCTGCTTATAATCCGCCAGTTCGCTTTCCGTAGTGCCGAGTTCCGTATTGATGATATGGATACGCTCGTCAATGAACTGGGCGGTACGGCTTGCCACCTGATTCTTATCATCGTTGGCATCACTATTATAGAGCGCTACCAGCATATCGAGATAATCCATACCACGACGGATACTGCTGTCATGGAAAGTGAGACGTACGATAGAAGTATACTCACCCGTAGGTTCCGCACTCAAGCGTCCTTTATATCCATCAGCCGCTACCGACGGGGGGATAATTGTAGCAGTTAGTGTGCGAGGAATAGATATATGAGCCACAACACTGTCCGAAGCAGCAGAGAAATTCAACGTTCCTACAGGAGTAATGAATACGGCCGGTAGTTTATCGAATGACTTGCCTATACTTCGTTCTTCTCCTCTTACAGAATAAGTAAGCGTAGCTCCCACCTTGCCATCGGGCGTACAATCCAACTTTACCTGCAGAGCGGAAGGAAGTTTTTCCGCTTCATCGGGAGCCATCCATACCTGTACAGGCGAAGTCTTATAAAGAATATGGTCATAACCGAAATTGCCATCTTCCTTATAGCTGATGTAGAGATTCAAGGCATCCACCACCTTTCGTGCCAGTGTATATGATTGGAGTATTTCCAACTCATTATCAAAATTATTGGCCATAGAAAGCATACCCAAATCTTGCATGGAAGCCAAGGATGAGGATGCGCTGTACTTCGTTTTATCTCCCTGCTTTATCAAAACCGTGGAACTGACGCTATAAACCGGTGCTTGGTAGCGGAGATATACATAGGCTCCCGCTAAAGTGACTACAAGAAAAGCAAGGATAACAGGCCAATAAAGCAGATATTCAAAAACAATGGTTTTATAATCGACTTTTTTATCTTCGTCCTGAAGGAATTCATTAAATTGTTCTTCTTTCATCTTAATAGAATACTTATTTGACAATAACTACAATTAGAGAAGCAAGAGTAGTAGCCAAACTCAACAAACTAATCCAAATAGATGAATTATTGCTGAATGTATTGGAACGTACTTTTGCTTTAGTGGGCTTTACATAAACCACATCATTTTGCTGAAGATAATAATAAGGAGAGAGAGAGATGTCGGCTGCTGTAAGATCCAGATGAATGACATGACGTCTGCCCACAGAATCCTCACGCAGGAGCTGCACATCATCACGGACAGAAAACAGAGTCATATCTCCCGCCTGTGCCAATGCCTGGAAGATAGTGACTTTTTCATCACTGATAGTATAAGTACCCGGTTTACTCACCTCACCCAATACACTGATTTGATAGTTGGAAGTACGCACCGTAACGTTAGGGGCTTCATTGAGATAATGGCGAAGTTTCTGACGCAGCAAAGCCTCACATTCTCGATTGGTAAGTCCTACGACCTTAATCATGCCTAATACCGGAAAATCGATATAACCGTCATTGTCTACCAAGTAAGCTAACAGCTTTGCATCACCCAAGCCTTGATTTTGTGTAGGCTGGTCTTTCGCCTGCCCAATCTTCCGATAAAACGGAGCCGAAGCTTCGGGAGCGGAAGTACTGACCAAGATAGTCAGTTCATCCTTAGGCATAATGCGATACTCGTAAAGCATACCCTTTTGAGGCACCATCTCCAAGACTTCGTCGTCTCGAAGATACAAAGACTTTTTATAAGACGTACAAGCTGAAAATAACAGCGGGAGCAACAGTAACAGAAGAATTCTTCTAATATTCATATACTTGTTTTGTTTAATGTTTCGTTTGATTCGGCCTACTTACCCCAAGAGTCGTTTTATAAAACTTTTGGGTTTGGGATGCTCTGCCGAACGGCAGGCTTCCCGATATATATCTTCATAGTTCAGTTTTTCGTGTATCATACGGTAGATAAGTCCCCAATCGGGCAATCCGCCCACATTACGGTCGTCGATAAAGAGGTCGGCTTTCAGCTTACGGGAGAAGTTCTCATGATTCTTGTTCTCTTCCGGATAGTTACTGTTGACGGCATAGAACTTCAACCCCCGGTCGCTACAAAAACGCACAGCCTCTTCCAGCAATTTGCCCTCGCGAACGCTCCACAGGATGAGCCGGTGGCGCTCCTCGGAAAGGCGCTTCAACGTTTCAATGGCAAAAGGTATTTCGTTGCCTATAGCCGGATAGCGATGCTCGACGATAGTTCCGTCAAAATCGACAGCAATAATCATATATTCCTATTTATCTTTAAAGATATTATAGCTCAGCAAGGCAGCCTCTTGTTCGGGCTTATTGTATAAAGTAAATGTCGGGATACTTCCTGCAATCTGTGCAAGCGTACCACTGATAACAGCAAAGCTCAAACTATCCCGCCCGATAAGGGAAGTGGAACTCAGCAGCATGCGGAAAGCTTCTATCCCGTCCATGCGAACCGCACGGTTTTCATCTGCCTGCTCCATACGGAAAATAGTTTCCAGTCTGACACCTTCATTGATATAGCAGGAAGTCTTTCCACTCCAGGGAGAGCCGAATAGCATTACTTCTCCCCCCGGCATCAGGCGCAGTATAGGTTGGTCGTCGTTCAACAAACGCGCGCCGGGTATATGTTTCAGCCATAACTGCGAGTGAGTACTTTTGCCAATGCCCGATGGTCCCACAAAAGCCACTCCCTTATCATCGATGGCTATACAAGACGCGTGTATCAATGCTCCCCCATGAAACGCTGCGCTATAAATAAAAGAAATCATGATAAAATCATTCAGGAGCGCATAATCCTCGGAAGTTTCCGGAAGCAAATCGGTTTGTACATTTCTCCACCGGCGGTCGGTACGCAGCCAATAGGTATGAGGGCTCCCGTAAGGAGTTAACGCAATGTAGCAATAATCGTCGGTAAGCCATATACGTATTGTCCGTCCGTCCGGGTGGTGCACTGCATCCGGACCGGTTTCTTTAATGGGAAACTTGCAACCCAACTCCAACCGGCATATATGGGAACGGGAACATACGGGCATCTCCGGCAGGAGAAACGGCTTCAGGTTCTGTAATCGGTCTGCGACTTCATTGCCACACGATACCTCCATCAGCCAATCTGCTATTTGTAATATCATATAAACTTAGTATATAAAAATCAACATCAAGATACTCCGTGAAGAGACTCTTTATATTCAGCCGGAGTCATTCCATACTTCTGCTGGAAAAGCCGGTAAAACGTACGTGAACTATTGAAACCGGAATCTATGGCAACAGCCTTGATAGGTATGTCCGGTTGGGTCTGTATCAGCTTCGAGGCATATTCCAAACGCAGGCTGTTGATATAGCCGTTGAGATTGGTATTGGCGTATTGCTGAAGCAACTGCGCCACTTTATTCTTATTGATGAGTCCGAGCCTGATAAACTTCTCCCTTGAGAATTCCGGGTCGAGAAATAATTGTTCATCAATAATAGTACGGTTTATCCGCTCAAAGAGTTTCTTGTCCTTTGCAGAATCCGTTACTTTAGTTTCACCATCGGCTTTCGGTTCTGTATTCTTATTCTCCGGTTCCGTCTCTTGGATAACAGGTAGAGAAGTATCCAAAGTTTCTTTTGGATTCGGTTTATCCGGTGAAGAATTCCGGAGTTGCTTCTTCAAGCGATCCATCTTACGGATGATACGAATATTGTATACCGCCAAATAAATGATAATAACCGCTTCTAACAAAGTAATGAATGTCATGGTTTCATCTCTTTAAAACAACAGTCATCAGCCAATGACTTCTATAAGATCAGGTTTCACTTCCGCAACGACAACAGCAAGAATACCTTGTATGAGTATGACAACACGTTTGCTCCTGCAGCCTCTTACCTTTACAAACACTCCTTCTACACCGTCAAACGGACCGCCCAACACACGAACCCGCGTACCTTTGGCCAAATTAATTTCTTCCGGAGTTAGATAAATTAAACGTTCATTATGCAGTCGGGATACGGAAATAAACTGCTGCATTTGTATATCCGGCACAATTATAGGAGAGTTTTTACCGGCATCCGGCATCGTGATGTATTGCAGAAACGGAACAGTTCTTTTGGTTTCCCTGATAATCCGCCGGGTGGTACGAACGAATATCAAATTGTGAACGGCGGGCACCAGTTCTTTCCTTTTCTTGTTATTCTTCTCAAATACTTTATAGCACATGGGAACAAAGTTTTCTATAGCCTGTTTATCCAACAGCCGCTTTGCTTCCAGCTCCTTGCAAAAAGGAGCGCGCATAGCAAACCATACTATATTTTCTTCATCATTATTCATGTAAAGTATTTATCAAAACAAGAAAAGCGGATATACTCTTGGCTCCTCAATATCAAACTAACACTTTATATATCAATTGATTATGAGATACTTTTATTCAATACATCCGTTATACCATTTCTATACAAGAAATAGCACATGTCAATAAATTACTAATAATCAATCTTATACAAAACGTGTAGATGTATTTTGTACTATTAATAAATGATAATTCCGCATGCTTTGTACACAGAAGTCAAAGAATAAGACATAGATTGGCTAAGCAGTTATAACCCTCTTCCCGAAAATCATAAAACAGGAGTGTTTTACTTAACGCTTTCAGCTCGCCTCTGCCAGCTAAATCTCTATTAATCAATAATAATCAGCCCTATAAATTTTGTCCAAAAACCACTTACAACAAATTATCAAGCAATCTTGTTTGTTAATGTATCAAAAAATACCTTTCAATTACTCTCATCTTTATCAGAAAAGGTTTATTTTTGCCGATAAATCTGTAACGTCTCTTGTATAGAAACGATATAGATTTATACATTATATCGAACAATACAATGTATGGCCGCAAGCCTATACCAAAGCTGATAATATGCTTTGATTAGCCTGATCGATAACGGAACTTTCCAAACTGGCTAAATAAATTTGTGTTGTTTTCTCCGTAGTATGTCCCATTCCTGCACTAATAACCGAAATCGGCACATTATGATTGCGTGCCGCCGTAGCCCATGAATGGCGCGCGGTGTAGGAAGACAGCGATATATCGAGATCAAGAATCTTGGAAATCCTCTTCAACAGCTTATTGTAATACCCCAGCGCCGTCTGATACTGGGAAAAAGCTATCACCGGATCTTCCGAGGAAATGATGGGAAGAAGGTATTGCGAACGCTTCGTTTGTCCGGCATACCGGCTGATGATTTTCTGGATAAGAGGCTCGACACGGATAACAAGTTGCTGCCCGGTCTTTTTACGGGTATAGCAGATATAGCCGTTGTGTATATTCTTTTTACACAGGAACGCCATATCGACAAAAGCCATTCCCCGTGTACAATAACTGAAAAGAAAAAGGTCGCGGGCCAAGGCCAATGGAGATAATGCCGGTAAACTCAACTTACACAAATCCAGTATGTGCTGTTCGTCTATCGCCCGTTTACGGGTTTTATCCACTCCCGTATATACATTTTGAAAAGGGAAAGTCTGCTTGACCAGCCGCTTTGTAACCGCCTTATTATATACGGAACGCAAAACCCTCATATAAAATGAAGAGCTGTTACGTAAAACGCCTCTCGACCGGAGCCAGCTTTCATACCGGATAACCAGCGGCTCATCGAGCAGCCTGAAAGGAATATCCCTGCCTTCCAGAAACAGGGAAAAGCTACTGAGGGTGCGACGGTAATTCCTTGCCGTACCCAATTTATTGCTCGATTCGAGCAGTGTAATCTGTTCTTTAAAAAACGAAAGAACATTCGTACTTTTTATTCTTGCCATACTTCTACTTAATTTGTTAGTTACATAAATGTAACAAATCTCTCGAATATCGGCAAGATGAGTGAAAGTACTAATGTTGCATGGCCGTGGTTTCCGAACTCTGCTGCAAGCGCTTATGTTCTTCCAGCAACTGCATGTTTTGTTTGGCTTTGGAAAGGAAATCTTTTACAAAAGCGTTTTCCTTAAAAATCAGGGGAGCGGTTCTCATTATATCTTCAATCTGGGGTGTCATTATAGGATACGGCAGTGTGCTGCACATCATCATAAACACTCCCGGACCAAGCACATTCTCATAATTTTCAATGATGAAGTCTTTCACATAATCATTCATCTCTTTGGCTAATGTTTCTTCCTCCTTAGCCAATTGTTCGTGTACATCTTCCAAGTTGGCGCCATCCAACACCATACGCGCTTCTTTTCGCTCCAGTTCTCCCATTTCAACTTCCATTGCATTACGCTTCTCTATAAACTCATACAACGCGTTGTTCAACAAGGTTCCCTTAGCCGACAGCTGTGAATTGGAAATGATTATCTCAATCCTGCCATCTTCCAGAATCAAAGGCATAATACCCTCGTCATCCATATACAGCGTCACCATCATTACCGAATCTACGGGGCCTTTCATCGAAAATAGTCCATGAACCACCTCGGACGAGTCAATTGTTACCCACTGCCCGTTTTGCAGTGTTTTAAGAAATAACATTTTACCATCGAGACTGGTTACCGAAGAATTTCCTTCAATCTTATATTTGCGACTACAAGAAGAGAAAGACACAAGTAACAACAAAAAAGGCAAGATATAGTTTACATTCATTCTAATCATGCAGGAAACGATTTATGAATTACACGTGGCAAAGGTATTAATATTCCTTATAAACCGGATAGAAAGAAAGGAATTTTCATTTGGTTTACGTATTTTTGCACAATCATAAATCATAAAACCGGAGAAATATACATGTCAACCTATGCTCCTTTCGCCAAACCTCTTTATGTAATGCTCAAACCCGTAGGGGCTGTATGCAACCTGGCATGCGATTATTGCTATTATCTGGAGAAGTCCAAACTGTATGTAAACAATCCCAAACATGTGATGAGCGATGAACTGCTGGAAAGGTTCATTGAAGAATATATCAATTCGCAAACGATGCCGCAAGTATTATTCACCTGGCATGGCGGAGAAACCTTGATGCGCCCGTTGGCCTTCTACAAAAAGGCTATGGAACTGCAAAAAAAGTACGCCAACGGCCGGACGATTGATAACTGCATACAGACAAACGGTACGTTGCTTACCGACGAATGGTGCGAGTTCTTCAAAGAGAACAATTGGCTGGTAGGCGTGTCCATCGACGGTCCGCAGGAGTTTCACGACGAGTACCGCAAAAACAGGCTTGGAAAGCCTTCTTTCGTCAAAGTGATGCAAGGCATCAACCTGCTGAAAAAACATGGGGTGGAATGGAACGCGATGGCGGTAGTAAACGACTTCAACGCCGACTATCCCCGTGAGTTCTATAATTTCTTTAAAGAGATAGGTTCCCGCTATATCCAGTTCGCTCCTATCGTAGAACGGATTACACCGCATCAAGACGGACGTCATCTGGCTTCACTGGCCGACAAGGAGAAGGCTGCCGAACTGGCTGATTTCTCCGTCAGTCCGGAACAATGGGGAAACTTCCTCTGCGCCTTGTTCGATGAATGGGTGAAACAAGATGTGGGGACTTATTATATCCAGCTCTTCGACTCCACCCTTGCCAACTGGGTGGGTGAGCAACCGGGCGTATGCTCTATGGCAAAGACCTGCGGGCATGCCGGCGTAATGGAGTTCAACGGTGATGTATATGCCTGCGACCACTTTGTATTTCCGGAATATAAATTAGGAAACATCTATCAGAAAACACTGGTTGAAATGATGTACAGCGAGCAACAGCAGGCTTTCGGACTGATGAAACAAAAATCACTCCCTACCCGGTGCCGGGAGTGCGAATGGCTGTTCGCCTGCAACGGCGAATGTCCTAAAAACCGCTTTGCACATACCGCAAACGGTGAGCCCGGACTGAACTACCTTTGTGCCGGTTACCGGAAATTCTTCAAGCATGTGGCTCCTTACATGGACTTTATGAAACAGGAATTGCTGAATCAGCGTCCGCCTGCCAATATCATGGACGCCATCCGGGAAGGAAAATTCAAATAACATCATAGTAAATTAATTAATAACAATAACAAGGATGAAATTAACGAAGTATTTGATTGCGGCTATTGCCGTGCTGACAGTCTGCTCCGTACGCGCAGACGAAGGAATGTGGTTACTGCAACTCATGAAGCAGCAGAACTCCACCGACATGATGAAGAAACAGGGATTAAAACTCGAAGCCGATGATTTATATAACCCGAACGGTGTATCACTGAAAGATGCCGTCGGTATCTTTGGCGGCGGTTGTACCGGTGAAATCATCTCACCGGAAGGATTAATCCTTACCAATCACCACTGCGGTTACGGAGCAATCCAGCAACACAGCTCGGTAGAACACGATTACCTGACAGACGGTTTCTGGGCTAAAAGCCGCAGTGAAGAGCTGCCTACTCCGGGATTAAAATTCCGTTTCGTACATCGTATCGTAGACATCACCGACCTCGTAAACGAGAAAGTCAAAGCCGGAGAAGTGACGGAAGTCAATGCGCTGACAGCTCCGTTTCTCAACAAACTCGCCAAAGAAGAACTGGAAAAGAGCGATTTGAACGGCAAACCGGGTATCGAGGTAAAAGCATTGCCCTTCTATGCAGGAAATAAATTCTACCTGTTCTACTATAAGGTATATAGCGATGTACGGATGGTAGCCGCTCCCCCCTCCTCAGTAGGAAAGTTCGGCGGTGAAACAGACAACTGGATGTGGCCTCGCCATACGGGCGATTTCTCCATGTTCCGCATCTATGCCGACAAGAACGGAGAACCTGCCGAATATTCCAAGGACAACGTACCTTTGCAAACTCCTAAATATCTGCCGATTTCCATCAAAGGCCTGCAAGAGAATGACTATGCCATGATTATGGGCTTCCCCGGCAGAACCAGCCGTTACCTCACCCAATCGGAAGTGAAAGAACGCATGGAAGCAGACAACCAAGCCATGATTGACATGCGCGGCGTCCGCCTCGATGTGTTGCGCAAATATATGGATGCCAGCGATAAAACCCGTATCCAGTACGCCAATAAGTTTGCCGGAAGCAGCAACTACTGGAAGAACTCCATCGGCATGAACAAGGCAATCATCGACAACGACGTATTGGGTACCAAAGCGGAACAGGAAAAGAAATTCGCCGAATTTGCCAAAGGCAAACCTGAATACGAAGGCGTGGTAGACAAGATGGACGGTATCATCGCCAAAAGAATGCCCGTTACCCGCCAGCTCAATTACCTGTACGAAGCATTGAGCGGCGCCATTGAATTTGGCAGCCCGTACATGATTATGGACAAGATTAAAACCGCGCTGGAAGAGAAAAACGATTCACTGCTCACCGCAAGCACGGCGCAACTGGAAGAAGTATTCAACGACATCCACAACAAAGACTACGACCATGAAGTAGACCGCGCCGTAGCCAAAGCCATTTTGCCGGCTCTCGCCCAAAAGCTGAAACCGGAAGAGCTTCCCGCTTTCTATCTGACCGTTCAGAACAAATACAAAGGCGACTACAACGCTTTTATAGATGATATATACGACAACTCCATCCTCTCCAACCGTGCCAACTTTGACAAGTTCATGAAAAAGCCAACCATAAAGGCTATCGAGAAAGACCCCGCCACAGCTTATTCCCGTTCAAAAGTAGAAAAGTTAAGAGCTGTCGCCATGGAAGAAAAAGCGTTGAGTGAAGGCCTTGACCTGCTGCACAAAGCATACATCCGCGGTTTAGGTGAAATGAAGCTGCCCGTACCGTCTTATCCGGACGCTAACTTCACCATCCGTCTGACTTACGGTAACGTGAAATCATACAGCCCGCGTGATGCAGTGTACTACAATTACTATACCACCACAGACGGTATTCTTGAAAAAGAGAACCCCGAAGACCGTGAGTTCGTAGTACCTGCCAAGCTGAAAGAGCTTATCCTTAATAAAGATTTCGGACGGTATGCCATGGCGGACGGCACAATGCCCGTTTGCTTCCTGACGACCAACGATATTACCGGCGGTAACTCCGGCAGCCCGGTCATCAATGGTGAAGGCCAACTTATAGGCTGCGCGTTCGACGGCAACTGGGAATCCCTGAGCGGTGACATCAATTTCGATAACAACCTGCAACGTTGCATCGCACTGGATATCCGCTACGTACTCTTTATTCTGGAAAAACTGGGAGACTGCGGACACCTGATAAAAGAAATGAACATAGTCGAGTAACCGTTATTTTCCCGGCCACACACAATACGACTGAGGTACCCTAAGTATACGACTGAGATACCCTCAGTCGTATACTTAGGGTACCTCAGTCGTACACAGAGACTCCCCCCCTCTCATAATACCTTCTAACGCACATTTATTATGAAACATTTAAGACTATCAATACTATCATTATTCCTTACATCGGGAGTTCTTTCCACCTATGCCGATGAAGGGATGTGGATGCTGACCGACCTCAAACAACAAAATGAAGTCGCCATGACGGAGCTCGGTCTGCTGATTCCTGCCGAGCAGATATACAATCCCGGCGGTATAGCCCTGAAAGATGCGGTAGTACACTTCGGTGGCGGCTGCACAGGCGAGGTTATCTCGGCAGAAGGACTGGTACTGACCAATCATCACTGCGGTTACGGAGCTATCCAGCAACACAGCAGTGTGGAGCACGACTATCTGACCGATGGTTTTTGGGCAATGTCACGCAACGAAGAACTTCCCTGCAAAGGACTTACCGTAACCTACATCGATGAAATAATGGACGTAACGGATTACGTCAACGACCAATTGCAGATAGATTCCGATCCGAACGGCACGAATTATCTGTCGCCCAAATACCTCACCATGATAGCCGACCGCTTTCTTTCCGAACAAGGCATCACACTGACATCCGGCCGTAAAGCAGAACTGAAAGCGTTCTATGGCGGAAATAAATACTACCTGTTTCTCAAGACTACTTACAGTGACATCCGTATGGTGGGCGCTCCCCCTTCTTCCATCGGCAAATTCGGCGCCGATACGGACAATTGGATGTGGCCCCGCCACACAGGAGATTTCTCTTTGTTCCGCATCTACGCCGACAAAGACGGACAACCGGCAGCTTACAACCCGGACAATGTGCCCCTGCGGGTAAAAAAGCACCTTACTATCAGTCTTGCCGGCTATCGTGAAGGCGACTTTACATTCGTCATGGGATTCCCCGGACGCAACTGGCGCTACATGATTTCCGACGAAGTGGAAGAACGTATGCAGACCACCAACTTTATGCGCCACCACGTGCGCGATGTCCGTCAGAAAGCCCTTATGGAACAAATGCTGAAGGATGATGCCGTACGCATTCACTACGCAAGCAAGTATGCCTCATCCGCCAATTACTGGAAGAATGCCATCGGCATGAACGAAGGACTTGTACGCCTGAAAGTACTGGATACGAAACGCGCGCAACAGGAACAACTCCTCGCACGCGGTCGCGCCTTAAACGACAGTTCCTATCAGAAAGCTTTCGACCAAATACGCAGTATCGTGAAGCATCGCCGTAATGCTCTCTATCACCAGCAAGCCATTCAGGAAGCATTGATTACGGGTCTTGACTTTATGAAGATTCCGAATACCACCGCATTGGTCACAGCCTTACAGAGCAAGGACAAAGCCAGGATAAAAGCCGCTTCCGACAGCCTGCAAATTGCAGCCGATAAATATTTCGCATCCGTCCCCTTCCCCGAAGTAGAGCGGATTGTAGGAAAGAAGATGTTGCAAACCTACATGAAATATATTCCCGCCGAACAACGCATAGGTATCTTCAAGGTTATCGACAAGCGTTTCAAGGGTGATAGTGATGCCTTTATCGATGCCTGCTTCAAATATTCCATCTTCGGCAGCAAGGAAAACTTTGCCAAGTTTATCCGTAAACCTAGTTTGTATAAGCTCGGTAACGACTGGATGACATTGTTCAAGTACTCCGTTACCGACGGTCTGCTACAAACCACCATCGCCATGATGGATGCCAACCGTAACTATAACGCCGCCCATAAAGTATGGGTCAAAGGAATGATGGATATGAAACAGGAAGCCGGCACCCCCATCTACCCGGATGCCAACTCCACCCTGCGCCTGACCTACGGACGCGTATTGCCTTATAAGCCCGCCGACGGTGTGGAGTACGGCTGTTACACCACTCTGAAAGGAGCGATGGAGAAGGAAGATCCCAACAATTGGGAGTTTGTAGTTCCGGCTAAATTAAAACAATTATATCAGGCCAAGGACTTCGGACGATATGCGATGCCCGATGGAGAAATGCCCGTCTGCTTCATCGTAAATACGGACAATACGGGTGGTAATTCCGGCAGTCCGGTGTTCAATGCCAAGGGTGAATTGATAGGTACGGCTTTTGACCGTAACTATGAAGGGCTGACAGGTGACATCGCTTTCCGTCCCTCTTCACAGCGTGCAGCTTGTGTAGACATTCGTTATACTTTGTTCATCATAGACAAATATGCCGGCGCTTCGCACATTATCAAAGAGCTGACGATTAGTGATTAGTACATAGCAATGAGTAATTAGTTATTACTAATTTACAATCGAGCGTGAACAAATCTCCCGTTTATCTGTTATATACTCATAAACTATTATAAAAACAAAGATTATGGAAAAGTTTGAAGAATTAATACAATCAGAAAAACCTGTCTTGGTGGATTTCTTTGCTACCTGGTGCGGACCTTGTAAAGCCATGCATCCTGTATTGGAAGCATTGAAAAGTGAGATTGGCGACAGAGCGCGTATCGCAAAAATCGATGTAGACCAACATGAAGCATTAGCTGCAAGCTATCGTATACAGATGGTTCCGACTTTCATCCTGTTCAGAAAAGGTGAAGCCGTATGGCGTCATTCGGGTGTAATCAGCGGTAAGGAGCTTAAAGCCATTATCGAACAAAACTCATAATTAAGAAAATGAAGAAAATTATAGCTATGACCGCTCTCATCTTTTCAAGCATACTGACTTATGCCTGTACCGATGGAGCCAAACAAAAACAAGCGGAAACGCAAGAAACTACTCAAGACGGCAGCGTAATCGTAATGAACAAAGATATGTTTATCAAGGACGTATTCGATTACGAGAAATCCAAAGAGTGGAAATATAAGGGTGACAAACCTGCCATCATCGACTTGTACGCCGACTGGTGCGGACCCTGCCGAATGACGGCTCCTATCATGAAGGAACTGGCGAAAGAATATGCCGGGAAAATCGTGATATATAAAGTCAATGTGGATAAGGAGAAAGAACTGGCTGCTTTGTTCAATGCCACCAGTATTCCTTTATTTGTCTTTATTCCGATGCAGGGCGAACCTCAGTTGTTCCGCGGAGCTGCCGATAAGGCAACTTACAAGAAAGCGATTGATGAGTTTTTATTGAAGAAATAATTAGCACCAACAAGAAGTTAACTGTGTTATAAGCAATAAATTAATATAATTGCTTCCTATAAGTTAATATTATCAAAAGAGTAAGTTAACATTATCGCAATAATAATGTTAACTTGCTCTTTTTTTTAGGATATACACAAAACTACTCTGTTACTTCCTCATTATCATCTTTTACCATATCTTTTCTATATTGGGAAGGGGATTTTCCAAAAGACTCCTTAAAGCATCTGCTAAAATAGAACGGATCGTTAATTCCCACCTGATAGCTGATTTCCGATATATTCTGCCTTGTTGTCAATAAGAGTTCCGCAGCTTTTTTCATACGAAGTATGCGAACATATTCATTAGGAGAGTATCCCACAAGACTTTTCATCTTACCGAAAAAGATCGTACGCCCCACCCCCAGAGAAGAAGCATAAGCCTCTAATTTGAACTCTGTATTACCCATATTTTTTTCAATAATCAGGTGAATCTTATCCATAAACGCCTTATCACGTTCAGTAGTACTGATCAAAGGTTTTGATACTCCCGGTTCTGCCACAAACTTCCGTTGAAGCTTTTCGCGTTGCTCAATCAATTTCACAACCCGTGCCAATAGATATCTCACACTGAAAGGTTTCGTTATATATGAGTCCGCACCCGCTTGAATACCTTTCAATTGGTGTTCCTCGGATGAGTAGGCCGTAAGAAGTATGACAGGAATGTGACTAATGTCAAAGCTACTCTTCAATCGTTTAGTAAACTCGATACCATCCATCTCCGGCATCATAATATCACAAATAACAAGATCCGGCTGTTCTTCCGCAAGTTTTTCCAATCCCTCAGCGCCATTTATTGCGGTAGAAACTGTAAAATACTTTCCTAACTGCATTTTTATTAATCCGCGCACATCTTCATCATCGTCTATTACCATCACTTTATATTCCTTAAAAGGCTTATCTACCGACGCTTCCAATAATTCAGCAGCTTTTTCCATCGTAAGCAAGGAATCCGTTATCAATTCTGTATTTTGCCCAGCATTACTCGTAGAAATCGTTGTGTCAATTATATCAGCCTCATCATAATTCTGGTCTGAGAAAGGTATCGTTACAGAGAAACAAGCGCCACCCCAAACAGAATTTTCGTACACCACATTTCCTTTATGTACCTTTGCCAATTCGGACGTCAGATGCAGTCCTATTCCTGTTCCGCCGGATGTATAATGGATTTGTTCAAAGCGCACAAACAGCATCTTCTGTTTATCAGCAGGCACTCCCGGCCCGTTATCCGATACAGCTATTAATAACCGGTCCGTCGATTCTAACAGATTCAAACTCAATAGTATTCGTCCTCCTGCCGGAGTATTCTTAAAGGCATTGGACAACAGATTATAAGCAATCTTGTCCATTTTACTCCGGTCGAGCAGCATACTTCGCTTCCCTACATTCGATTCAAAAAGATATTCTATATGCTTTTTCTCCGCAATATCATTGAATGTCAGATAAATATCATAAAAAAACTTTTCTATATCTGTACGTTCTAATTTTAATTCCATTTTATCATTCTGCAAACGGCGGAATTCCAATAATTGGTCTATTAACCGCATCAATCGATTAGAACTTTTGGACAACAACGTCAACTGTTGTCCGGCAAGAGAAGCTACCTCTTTACGATTCGACATATCCTCAATCGCTCCTTTTATAATTGTCAGCGGGGTACGGAATTCATGTGATATGTTTGTAAAGAAACGTAATTTATATTCAGTCAATTGTTTTTCCACTGCTACAGCCGTATTTAAACGATGCATTTTCAAGATAATACGTGATACGAGATAAACTATAATCAGTCCAAAAACAATATAGACCAAAATAGCTTTCCCCGATCTCCACCAAGGTGGAAGAACTACAATCTCCAACTCTGTTTCTTGCTCACTCCATACACCAAGACTATTACATCCCTTTACTTTAAAAACATATGCGCCGGAAGGTACATTGCGATAAGCTGCAACATTATTTTGAGAACTCCTGTTCCAACTTTTTTCATAACCATCCAAATAATAAGCATATTGATTTAATTCGGATGCATGGTAATTCAACATTGTACATTCCAGATTAAATGAGTTCTGACCGTATTCCAATACGATTCTTCTTGTATCTACAATACTCCGGCTTAACGGTGAATCCTGAGTCCCCGGATATACAGAGTTCCCGTTTATCTGCAATCCGGTAATAAGGACTTGTGGAGCATAAGTATCAAATTTCATCTTCGACGGATTGAAAGTATATACTCCATTATAACTACCGAACATCAATTCACCATTCTTCTTTTTCCAACAAGAAAGTTCATTGAACACAACTGCACGATGGTTGTTCGAAAATTTAAAATTCTCAAACCGTTCGGTCTTCAAATTAAATCTGGAAATTCCACTTTCCGTACTTACCCAAATTTCTCCTTCATTATCTTCCAGAATCGCTTGAATTGTCTCATTCGACAAACCGTTATCTCCTCCGAAATGACGAAATTCAGACTGTTCTAAGTTTTTCTGTCTGACTAACAAATGGAGCCCGCCTCCAGTCGTACCCATCCAGATACGTCCTTGACTATCCTCATATATTACTTTTACTTCATCATGTCCTGCCAATTGTTCATTGTGGGAGTGAACATGTAAAACTATAAATTTACTCTCATCCTGAATTAACTCGTCCGGATTACAAACTACAATTCCATCATTTGTGCCACACCATATCAATCCACTTTTGTCTTGAATCATAGAACGCATCATACTGAGATGGTCGTTACCAAACGTAAATCGCCGAAAAGTGACTTCTCCCTGCCGACGTTCAGCCAATTGCAACCCACCACCAAAAGTAGCCGCCCATATACGATCTTTACTGTCACGCAATACCGTGAAAATATTATTACTTGATGAAGACTGTCTTACCAGATCATGTAACATATGTTTTTCAACCAGCCTGTCACCTTTTACCGAAAAGACAAGCATACCGCCGCCTTTTGTGCCTAACCATTTATAACCAAGCGTATCCTCTGCTATTGTAAACGGCAACCCGCCATCAATACGATGTTCATAAAGTCTGTGTAATGTTTCATCGCACACATACAAATTTCCATCTCGCGTACCGAACCAATAATTCCCAGCCTTATCTTCATAAATCAAACGGACTGCATTATCCCGTTCCATTCTTTCTTCCGGTGTTGGATAATATAAATCAAAAGAATAATTGGATAATGAAATTTTTGCTACCCCGCCCAATTCGGTCCCGACCCAAATTTCTCCGGACTCATCTTCCATCACACATAGCAGATAGTTTGTCGGAAGCTCTTTGCCGACAGTGTAATGTTGTATCTTACCTGTATTTTCATCAATTGCAAAAAGGCCATTACCAAATGTCGTAATCCAGATAATATTACGAGAATCATGATAAATTTTATAACGCTCCTGATTTATCAGTGAAAGTACATCGGCAGACATTAACTTCAAAGGTTCAAAAGTATTATCTGAGTGATGTCTCCATAAAATTCCGGTTTTGTTATAAACCCAAACATGTCCCTTATTATCAATAATAAAATTAGCTCTATACAAATCCTGTCCTTTAAAAAAAGAAGAAGCAGACAGCCATTTATTATTTTTTGTATCCCAAATATGCAGGTTCTTGTTTGTTGTCAACATCAACAAACCATCATTCAACATACAAGAATTTGCGTATGATATTTTACTCATTTGCGGTACGGGAATAACCGGCAAAAATGACGATTTTTTATTATCAAAAATCATAATGCCGTTCTCACCTACGAAATATAAATTATCGGTTTCCTGAACGCTCCAACAACTAACTCCTTTCTGTATGGAAAATGTACTATTATCGATAACTTGAAACAGTTCTTTTTCCCCGCCAATCCAAACCTTACTTTGAGAATCTTCAAAAACAAACCAAACTCTTTTCTTCGCTAAAACATCATTATCTGGTTTCCATACTTCCATTTTCCCATTTACATAACGTACCCGGCAACATCCTTTCCTTCCCCATAACCATACATCGCCATTAGATAGTATCCGAACCTGAGAATAAGCCTTCTCCGAGTCCATCGGAGCATAATCAATCATTTTTTCCAAGCGCGGATCATAACAGAATAATGTATTCGAATAAGTATTGACCCAAATAAAACCATTCTTATCTTCAACGATTCCACTGATACGACTATCCGTCGATACAGAAGAATCCTCTAATTGCGGATGGATCACCGTAAAATCCCGACCATTATAACGATTCAGCCCATTTATAGTTCCCAACCACATAAATCCACGGCTATCTTGCATCATACAACGGATTGTATTTTGTGACAATCCGTTACGATCTGTAATCGTAGTAACATCTAAGATATTAGAAGCCATACTACGAACTCCCAATAATGATATGATTAAGATAAAAATAAATTTGCGCATGTATTTTAAGATTTAAAGATATGTGCAAAATAAATAATTATTCTTTAAGTTTCCATAACATAAGAACTTTTATTAAATAAAAAATCACTCTTTCCTGACAGAAAGAAAGGCTCTCCTTAATCATTCCAAACTTCTTCCAGATCGAAACTTAAATAGAAGCCAGATACCTACGATTATGTACAGGTATTCCCGAATGGAAAGTACGTCCGCAAGCTGAACCATCGGAGCAGTGAAATGCAATTACAGCTACCGGTCTACACCAAAGGTATGTAACTTTACATACTTCTGGAAGCCATGGGACGCATCAATCTCGGGCAGGTGTATTGAACAAGCCACAGAGAACGCCTGTCACGCGAGCTTTGAACTGTAGAATATACTGACACCAAAAACATTGTTCACGTGAACCGTTTAGTGGACAAACAGTTCGACATTCAGGAATCAGTCTATTGGAGTACCACAGAATACACACATGTTGAACGGCATTCAATATCTGCCTCGAATGGAAAGTGAAATACTGAGAGGAAGTAAAAATTTCAAAGTGTATGTAAAGTCGGAAAGTTTTTAAGTTCTGACATAAAAAAGAGAGCCTGAATTTCAATCTGTTCCGGCTCTCTTATTATCATGAATATATTTATGACTTCTACATAGCAGCCCTTTGCATTATTAAATCAACGGTTAATTAGAATACAATCTTATTTGATCCAATACAACACCTTCATCAAGCGCCTTAATAGCAAGGAGATGTTTACCGTTTTTCCGAATCGGAAAAGTAACCTTTCTAATTGCTTGGTTACGCAGCACATTCATTTTCCACTCCTCGCTACGTCCTTGAGTAGCATACGAAATTATTTTTTCAACTCCATCCACAGACAGGGCAAAACGTAACTTCTCATCCTCTATCGGATGATTGGGAAGCAAACGAATATCAACTTCTATAGAATCGGACTGCCAATCCTCAAATTCAAAACTCAATGCTGTTCCTTTACGGATAGCCGCTGCTTTCCCCTCATATCCCAAACCTTCACAAGGTATAGGCTCGCCAAAAGTGTACTCCATAGCATTCCACTTATAAGTTGCAAGTCTCTCTACAAGCATTGAATCAACGGCTATTGTTTTTGCTACACGCATGAATACAGGAAGTTTTCGAGGCTGAAAATCCATGAGACCCTTCCATTTCCCATCTTCTAAAGTATTATACTGTTGAGTCAGGACGGTAATACTATCATAAGCGGCATCACTTTGCGCCCATTCAGCCTTTCCATGACGTGCTAATTGTGCCGACAAAAGTTTCCTGTTCATCTGCGTCGCTGCTTGTACCGGATATTTCACCAACTCAAAATAAGCATTTTCCCTATTAGTAGGAATCGTCCTACCGATTGCATCTACCATATCCGACAGATTGCTATATGCAATGAGGCGTTGATTAATTTCCATTTCGCTCCATGGCAGATCTTTTACTACCTTATAAACCGGCGACTTTTCTTCAACACGCGTATTTCCCATAAATTCCGGCTTGCGAATATAAGCTAAACGGTAATGTTCAAGCATAATCGGCACTAAATGACTTCCAATCTTATCACCAAATTCACGTCTCAGAAAATTATCCAAATGCGCTGTTATTCCTCCCTCTTTCACTTGCTCCATATCCCATGCCATATCCATAAAAAGCTCTATCTGATATTCTGCCGGTTTTATATCACCAACATTCAGAATCCAGATTTTCTGTATACCTCTATCATATGCCAACTTCATCTGCTGATAGAGTAGTGCCGGACTGAATGTACCCAACCAAAGGTAATCATGCGGACGTCCCCAATAGGAAACATGATAATAAACGCCGTTACCGCCTTTTCTTTCTTGTTCTACCTTGTCAGGAAAATGACGAATATAACCATAATTGTCGTCACACCACATCAGAGTTACATCTTCGGGCACTTTCAATCCTGCATTGTAAGCATAGAGTACTTCCTTGTAAGGAATAAAGACTTGCGGAACAGCCTCAATATCTTTATTCGCATACTTTCGCAACAAAGCACGCTGGTCTTTCAGCACTCGTTCCAACACAGTTTTCTGTTCTTCAGCCGTCTTTGCACCTTGCATCTGGCCATCATGTATGCCACGCATGCCAATAGTGTAGAGTATCTCCTGCTCGGCCACTTCTTTTACGCGCTCTTCCCAGAATTTATATACTGCCTCTTTATTACTCACATAATTATAATCACCCTTTCCTCGCTTAGGCCATTCACCGGCAGTACTGCATGCCATCGGTTCACAATGAGAACCACCGATATAAATACCATATTTGGCAGCCACCTCACGATTACCTTTAGTGAGGAAAAAAGGTTGTGTACATTCGTGCATAGCAGGCCAATAAGTATTAGCTCGCAGACGAAGCAGGAGTTCGAAGACACGTGCATTGGTGCGCGGACCTATTTCCCCTTTGACTGTCGTCGGTTCGTATGTATTGCCACTCCATGGCATCAATCCCCAATCTTCATCATTGATAAAGATACCTCGATACTCCACAGAAGGGAATTGAAGCATTTCATAACCCAAGGGAAGTTCAAAAGAATTCCGTTTTTTGGGGGTCACATCCGCCCACCATTCCCATGGAGAAACCCCTATCAAACGGGAAAGTTCCATGATACCGTAAGCTGTACCATGCTTGTCACTACCGACTATTAAAAGTCTGTTATCCGGTAACACCTTTAACAAGAAAGCCTGTTTCTTACCTTTCAAAACAGCAACATCGTCAATATATCGTTCCAACAAAGAACTTTTACCGGCCGTTCCGATAATGATGTTTCCCTTTTTACTCCGTTGCAGCGGAGCGGAAAAAACAGTCTGGCAATCACGGGAAAATAAATCCAGTGCGGTGTTTACAACTTGTTTCTCCGATATATCGCATGTTATAGTAACAGGAGTTCCCGAAAATAATTTGAATTGTGCCCAGCATATTTGCGATACAAAAAGAAAGAACACGCTTAATACTTGCTTTTTCATATTTCTCCAATTTATTGTTCAAAGATTACAAATCTCACAACAGCAGAAAACATCTTCATTTCTGCTTTAAATATCAAACTCATTACTTTCAATTGTGTTGATATTATTAAAAACGAATACTAATCATTCCACCGTCTGGGTCAAAATCAAATAAAAACCCATCACCTATCACCTTTTACATAAACTTTAGGTTTACTCTATTTCTTCATATTTAACTAAGAATACATCCCCTATAATTCCTGAGGATACCAATTTATCTCGAGAAGTAACAATTTCCGGATAAGCATAGGTGTAACGGCTATCTTGAGGTAAAGTCACATCTCCAATCATTCTATTCATCAATGAATTAGTTACATATATTTCCAATTTATTATTACCTTCACGTATAAAAGGAGTTAAATCGGCCTCCCATGGTGAACACCAAATTGTTGAAACTTCTTGATTATTTATAACAACACGAGCCATTGAACATAGTTTTGGAAAGCGAAGCCAAACCCTTTCTTTTTTATTAATATTATTTAATTGAATATTTTTTCTATAAATAGCCGTTCCTGAGTAATAGCGGATTCGCTTATCTTCATTTTGTGTCCAATCTATTAATTTAGGAAACACAACTTCGCCCGGTCCTCCCCACTGAGGATCAAAATAAACAGCCCAATCGCCCTCAATAGATTCAACAGTCTCTTTTACATCTATTCTTAAAGGAATGGATACCAAACTATAATTCGAAGCAATAATAAAGCCAGATTCTTCCGGACGTAACAGTAACTTTACAGCTAAACCGCTTTCACCAGGAACGGCTTCCAACCGAAACCGTTTACCTGTTGTCGGCTCCCAATATTCTGCATACCGAGCATCTGTCCTCAAAATCACAGTATCACTAAAATCACGTTTACTATGATTATTCAAGAAGTATACTTCTGCATCTTTTAATCGTCGATGAGCAAAATAAACTTTATCCTTTGGAGTGTTACCACTTTTCAAATCTATATCCGGTACAATACCTGCATGTTCCAAAGCCTCCTGTAAAGACATCCCCCAATAAACTCGCCCTTTCCCATACACATGGCAACCGGAAACCTCATCACCTTCTCCCCAAAGGGCATCCAATAAGTTTTCATATTCTTTTTCATATTTCATATCTGCCAAAGAACCAGAACCTTTTGGTCTTGGTCCGTACAATGGTACACCTTGTTCCACTAATGAAGCTATATGCTTTAAGACATCCAAGGTTATATCTCCATTACGCTGGACAACTAACATACGATAACTCATGCCATTAGGTAATACAATTTTTCCATCACAAGCTTTCATTCGAGAAAGTAATGCATCAGCTGTACAAACATCGAAATCATATCCTTCCGGAATTTCCGGCAAGCGATAAGTCAATAATTTTACCGGTGCATTATCTCCAGCAAAAACACAAAGATCAATTACAGGTATCCCTTTACGCATTAATCCGGCACATCGTGCTTGATAATCCCAAAATCCTCTGCTATCTTTCCAATACGTGTTATTACGATTTAAGCAATAATGCCTTCCTCCCCCTGTGCTTCCCGGATATTTGTCCAGCCAAGGCTGGTAAGCCGATGCACATACAACAAATTCATTTATCCCAAAAGCATAAGCATAATCAGCCAAATTTTTCATTTCAGCTAACGAGTTACTAAATTTCACATCAGTAAAAGCCTCAGCAGACGCTATGGATTTTCCATAAACATGCGCAGCAGACGAAGCCTCTTTTATATCATAACTACCATGCACATGATGCCCCCAGAATTCCCCTTGAGGCTTTTGTACCCTGCCTTTCGCCTGAAAATTATCAGCCACTAAATTTAAACCGTTTCCTGAAGCTTGTGCCGTAAAGTCAACACCAATTTCTCTACACAAACTATCTAATGTACCAAAATAGCAATCAGATACCATATCAGCAATCGTACGGCGCATGTCATACAAAAATTTATCTGTTTCTTTTACCGAACCAACTACATACCCCATCAATGCCGGAAGATACTGACGAATATCATACCCTCTGCGAGCTAAAAAATCTTTTTCATAACCAGCAGTCCAATTTTGGGAGCCCGCTTCTTGACTGTCCATAGCCAATCCTTTTAAAGGACACCCAATAGCTTCCAAAGAATCATGAATTAATTTAAAATAATTATCCCACTGTACTTTAGCAGCTATCGGTGATAGCTTATCACATTCCAATCCTTCCATATTGAAGCGCGAATGTTTTATACGCCCACCTGTAGGAACATGACAAAAGCGAAGAACCATCCATTTACCATCAGGAACATCCCATTTTAAGATACCCTCACTATTCATTTTGGAAGTTAAATCAATAATATCCTTCGGATCTATCACCTCAGTAGCACTATATATAGGAGTCCAATCCTGCTCTATATATTCAGAATAGAGCCCTGCCTTTTCTTCCCATTGGTCTATTTTAGCCATGGAGGAAAGCTGTATATTTCCTAAATACATATTAGGGCGTTTATCATTTGGTAAATGCCAATCATGCAGGTTCAACCGAAAATACCTTGCTTTAACAACCGGAAAAGAAATTGTTTTTTGATTCCAATTTCCAGAAGCTGCATTATACACAGGTTTTAAATCACACACTTTCTGATACAAAACTCCATCATCAGACGCTTCAAGTTGTCCCAAATCAGGCTGTTCAATAAACCCCTGAGCTATAAATTTTTCAGTAGGACTCCCCGGTACATTCATTGCCCCACCACGACTTTTCCCTCTTCCGCCAACTCTATAAGTTATGCTACGAGCTGTAAAATCAGTCTTAAAATCTATATTAATAAATACAGACTTACCTTCTTTTTGTGCCGGAATAACAGGAAGTTTTCCACTTGTCTGAAACATAGAAGCAACCTGAAAGTTGGAGAGGTTAGTAGACAAGAGTGGCTCTCTCGTTAGATTCGTTTCATATTTCTCTTCTGAAACAGGAAATGCCAATACAGCTACATCCCAATAGCCTAATTTACTATCCGGTTTAGGTAGAGTATCAGAAAAAAGACGATTTCCATCAACTATTGTTTCAGTAGCAATAAGACGTTGCATTCCCAATTCAGGAGTAATCCAAGGACCACCAGCCACATAGCCATTTGAAAGATGTGCCTCGAAAGATAAGCCCAGCCTTTTAGCTTCCATCGCAGAAAAACGAAGCATATCCCACCATTCCGGCGATAAAGCCGGCAAAGAGCCATCACCTTTTCCATGTACTTGATCGTAATAAACAACCCCGCCTACACCGGCCTCTTTATAGGCGGACAAATCAGCCGTAATTCCTTCACGAGTAGTTTCTGTTTCTCCATGAAACCACCAAACCTTAGTACGGGTAGAATCTTGCGGATGGACAAATTCACTCCAAGCACCTTTTTGAGTGTCTGTTACTGTATGTATATGAAAACAACTCGAAGTCAGCAGTATCTCCACAAAACAAAGACCTATTATCCATTTCCTCATCATAATCCATGCGTTAATTTGATTTCTGCAAATCAGAACCTAAATAGAATCCAGTATGAGTAGATTGATTATAGCCGACATTCTGATGTGCAGCACTCATACGATACGTATGATCATCCATCAAAGGACGAAAGCGATAATCAGTTTCGATATTCGTAGTAAATATACGCAATTCGTGAGCTCCGTCATTGTAACCGTCTCCATCACTATCACCTTCCCCAACCACATAAATCATCTCTTCTCTCCAATCTCCCCAAATATCTCCGTAGAAACAAGGAGTTTTCTTAGTACCATTAATAGGTTCGGTTCCATAGTTTTTTCCCTCAAATATACGTTTTCCGGTATTGCCGTTTACATATTCCAACACCATATTGGCATCTATGTTTTGACGATTCAGAGAACCACTCCACCAAATTCCCATATTCACAGAGTGGCTTCCTGTTCTGATTATAGGCGCTGTTTTATCCAGTAATTCCCCCTTACATGAGAACAGCTTCCCGGAAGGCCATGACGCCCATACCTCACATCCAGGAGTATCAGGGTCTATATCAGCCACCATACAGCGTCCAACATCCTCTCCGTCACCCGGAATTCCCCAAATCAACTGTCCCGTAGCTGCATCCCGGAACTCCAAACCGGCATTGCCATACGATTCAGGTTCCTCATGACAAGCCACCACTTGCAATCCCTCTAAAGAAGGATCAAACTTACCCAAGTGTAAAGCGTCTCCATGCCCTAATCCTGTTGTATACAAACCTTTACCATTATGGTCAAAAGCACATGAACCATAAATCAATTCATCTTTTCCATCATTATCAACATCACCTACCGCTAAATTATGATTTCCCTGTCCTGCATAATCCGTCCATCCCGGATACGTATCAAAATGCCAACGCTGAATTAATTTACCGGCAGCATAATCCAGTGCAGTAATCTGGAAATTATGATAATATCCACGGCACATCACAATGCTCGGAGCATTGTTGACACCTGCAAAATGTCCTACAGCCATTAAGAAACGGTCAATGCGGTTACCTATATTATCTCCCCAATAATCTGTCCAGTCTTCCTTATCCCCTCTCGGAATATAATCGGTACGTGCCAACTCCTTACCTGTCATACCATCCACTATAGATAAGAACTCGGGGCCATCCAAAACACGTCCGGTAGCCGGGTTACGATAATCCGTAATATTATCCTCATTAATATCGCCTATAATAGTTCCATCACCAAATGTAGAGCCTTCTGATGTTTTTATTGCAACCTCCGCTTTCCCATCACCATCTAAATCGTACACTATAAACGATGCATAGTGATTACCTTGCGGCACATTAATTCCGGCATCAACTCTCCATAAAAAAGCTCCGGTTGCAATGTCATACGCCTCAAATAAAGTAGAACCTTTCGATAACCCTGTCCACGTATCCGTACCACCCGGATCACGGTCATCCACTTCTCTTCTGATTACCAATTCATACTCCCCATCTCCATCCAAATCTCCGACAGCGGCATCTGCAGCGCGATAAACAAGCGTCGGGTCCGGCAAGTTCTGATTATTCAGAAAGATACTTTTATAAAAAGTTTGTGCTGTTCCCGAAGCAAACTTACAAGTGGCCAGTATATCATTGGAACCGGAAAAGCGTAACTGATATTCACTCGTTTTATCCGGTTTGAACGTTATATCCCTATAATTCGTACTGGTAATTATCGGAGCCGAATTCAATTTAATCCATTCTCCATCATCTACTTTCTTATAAAGGTCGTAAGCAGCATCTTCCGGATCATCCTTCATCCACTTCCAACTTATCAGCGCGTTCAAATCCGAGTTCTTACTATCATAACTAATCACCATTCCTCTGGTATCATTCGTAACGATAGGACGAGCCTCTTCTGAAGGCTCATCCGGATTGACAGGATTTGTAGAACCCGGAACCGTTTCATCAGAACAAGCAACCAACCAACAGGCTGCACCGAACAACAATGCTATAATTTTTTTCATAAGGTCTTATTTTAATTAATTAAATTACCAGCCCGGATTTTGAACCAGGTTCTTGTTTTTCATCAACTCCGATTGAGGCAATGGGAAAAGATACATTTTATCATCCCAAGTACGTTGTTTTTCCTCACGTCTGTAGTTATAAGTACCATTACTATTTCTGGTTATCTTCATAAATGTAACTTTCTGCAACAGCTCGCCCTCTTTCCAACGGCGTACATCCCAAAAGCGGTGTCCTTCAAAAGCCAATTCGACCATCCGTTCATTCTTATATCTTTTCCAAAACATTTCAGAATCACGTACTTCATCACGCAATTTTGGCATATTTACCCGGAAACGGACAACATCCACAGCATCACGTGCCGTCAGCGGTGTCTGATCGCCCGGCAGAGCTTGTTCTACCTCACCTGTATACCGGAAAATCGCTTCGGCATAATTCAAATAGAATTCTCCTAAACGGAAAGTAATCCATGAATGATATTTCTTATTCGAACTTGACGCAGTCAAATTAATAGAAGCATCACAATACTTTTTTAAATAATAACCGGTAGGAGTAGCGCCTGATAGAGGTTCACCATTCACACCTCCATAATAGATTTGGAGCGGGGTTTTATTATAAGAAGGCCATTTTTCATCTCCATTCCTTGCTATTGTCAGAGCAAAACGAGGATCACGGTCGGCATACGGATCGCTTCCCGGTTCTTCAGAATAGTTACTACCCTCTTCGTTCCACAGTTTTCCGGTAGACTGCATTTCATAAGCATCTACCAATGTTTGTGTTGGGCAGTTACCGCCTTTACCACCTTCAACCCCTATCGGGAAATTATACCCCTCTAAAGAATTACTTTCTTTTTGCGAACGACACATAAAAATCATTTCTTTACTCTGATAATTATCTGCTCCCCAAAGTTGATCATAACTACCTAATTTATAGCCATATTTCGCACAAGAGTCGATAACAGCCTTATTCGCTTCAGCAGCTTTCAACCATAAATCCGAGTTTTGTTCAGGATTAAACAACGGACTTGCAGCATACAATGCTGTACGCGCTTTCAAAGCCAATACCGCCAATCGATTGGCGCGTCCTGTTTCAGGTTTTTCATCAGGTATTGCATAAGCTCCTAACTTTGTATAATCTGCCGGAATTTTATCAACAATCGCATCACACTCATCTTCTATAAAACGAAAGACTTCCTGCACCGGAGTCCGCTTCAAAGTATTCACCTCGTCTGTAGAAGGAACTTTTGTCAGCAAAGGCACATCACCATATTGACGAGCCAAATTAAAATAGAAATACGCACGCAGGAAACGCACTTCGTTTTCATAATTATTATACCTGAACATTTGCGCTTCATAATCAGAATTCAAACGCAATTCAGGAAAAGTCAATCCCAAAAACTCTTCCAGATACATATTACACTGCTGGATAGCTGTGTAATTCTTCGACCATGCAGACGATATCGTGTTACTTGCACTCCAAGCGCCATTATAAAAATCGTGTATAGAACTGGATGTCCACGCATATTCCGCTTCATCACAAGCAGAAGCCAACATAGCTCCTCCATAGTTTCCCCAGTCAGCATCTAATTGCGCATAAATATTTGTAACCAATCCACCTACATTTTTGTAGTTCTCGGTAATAAAGTTCTTGTCATCATTGGAATACTCATGATAGTCCAGCTGATCCTGACAAGATGCCAAACATCCCCAACCAATCATGCTCCCTATAAATAAATGTTTCAGTCTCATATCTATTTATATTATTTTTATTACTTAAAATCCAATTGTCAACCCGGCAACAACACTACGTGTCAACGGATTCTTCACACCATAAGATTCAGGATCCGCAATTTTAATATGGTCAAAACATAACAAGTCATTTCCACGAACATAAACACGTGCATTATTCATAATCTTCGTACGCTTCAACCACCGTTCCGGAAAATTATAATAGATTTCGACATTACGCAGCTTCAAGAATGAACGGTCGGCCAACCATAGGGTATTTGTTTGAAAATTATTATTGTTACTTTGTGTAGTCAATCTCGGATATTTGGCATCCAAATTTTCCGGCGTCCACCTATTATCGTAATAATGCTGAGATATCGTCACATCATTGATCAACGGCCAATACAAGCTCTGCGTATTCAATACTGCAGAATAATGTCCTGTTCCCTGGAACATAGCACTGAATCCCAAGCCTTTCCATTCGGCACCCAAATTAAATGAATAATAAATTTCAGGGGCAGTAGTATTATATCCTATAGCCATCTTGTCATTAGCATCAATCTTCTTATCACCATTTACGTCCCGATACTTGATATCACCAGGTTTTACTGTATTAAAAGTTTGCACCGGGCTACTATCTATATCTTCCTGGTCTTTAAAAAATCCAATGGCTTCCAATCCCATAGTCTGTTTCAGTGGCAGACCTGTCGTTACCAGATTATCATATAAACGCGGCTCTTCATATTGCTCTACAACTTTATTTTTTGCCAAAGAGAAATTTGCACCGATATTGAAAGTTATTTCTCCAATCCTCTTCAAATAATTTGCACCGAACTCTACTCCCCAACTGTCTACGATACCACCATTTTCATAAGGCGTATCAAAGCCTATAACATCTGAATATTTTCCGTCTGTACCGACCCAAATATCACTTCTGCGCTGATAATACCCGTCAAGCGTAAAATCCAATCCGCCAAAAAGTGTCGCATCGATACCTGCATTATATTTATAAGCTTTTTCATGAGTAGAATTAAGCGCAGCTAATTTACTAAGTTTCCAACTACCGAAACCATAATCATAGCTACTGTCAAAACGGTATGTGCTCCCCCCCACATAAATTTCCTGCCAATAAGCCTCTTCCGGAATATTATCAATATTGATAATACTGGCCGAAGCTCTTAACTTCAGGAAATTGACAAAGGATAAATTTTCCATGAATTTCTCTTTAGAAATTATCCATGCCAAAGAGAATGTTGGAGAAAAAGCCCATTTATGTCCCGGCGCCAATTTATTAGAGGAAGAAATCGCCATGCTTAAATCTGCGAAATACCGTCCTTTATAGCCATAATGCGTATAAGAAGTAAAGTTTTCACGAAACCATGTGTTATCTATACCATTAATATTACGATATTCATGGTTCCATTTTAATTGTGTATAAACGGAATGTATGTCCGATACATATTGATAGTCCAATCCTACTGAAGCATTAAAGTTACGTTTCCATGCAGAAAGTTCCGAACCATCTCCCATAGGGCTTTCCGTACCGGCTACATACTGTGAAACAGAAACCGGCGCACCGCTTTTCCACACTATATTATCACTCCCATAACGATATGTTTTCGAATGGTTTTCCACATATGAAGCCCAATTATCATAAGCCAATTGGAGACTGGCGCCCAATCCGGGAAGGATAGAGGAGAGATTTTGCTTCAAAGTCATATCTGCATACAAAGAGCGGTTATGTCCTTTGGTATATGCGGCATCCTGTGATTGAGCTACCGGATTCAATGTTCCGTTCCATGTCGCATTTCCACCCCAAAGTCCATTTTCCGTTTTTACTGGAAAAGCTGTCGCAGGCAGGCTATAAATCATAGACCAAAGATCTGCTGAATCTCCCGGTTTGCTGGATTCAGCCAACGTACCTAACAAATTTAATGTCATTTTCGTGGTAGACGTCAGATCCATATCCAAATTTGTACGCAGATTAGCTTTTGAATATTTATTCTGAGTGGAGTATCCGTCATTCACATTGGTATTTGCCACGAAACCTTTATCCGTTACCAAATTCAATAATGTATAATAACGGAACTTGGCCCCCCCGCCACGAAAACTTATATTATATAAATTGGTTGCAGCCGTACTTTTGAAAACTTCATCAACCCAGTTTACATTCGGATAATAGTACGGGTATTCTCCGCTTTTAAAAGCCTCCAACTCCAATTCATGATAACGTGGTTTCCGTACACCATCATTTGCCAAAGCCTCATTCACTGCTAAAGCATAGGTATAACCGTCTACAAATTCAGGACGACGTGCTTCCCAATTTATTACATGGTCGTAAGAGAACTTTATTTCACGCGAATTGTATTTACCTCTCTTGGTTATGATATTAATCACGCCATTCGCTCCTTTATATCCATATAATGCAACAGCAGCCGCATCTTTCAATATTTGTACGGATTCAACTTCTTCCGAAGTCACCAATGAAATATCACGTTCTATCCCATCAACCAACATCAACGGAGTATTACTCGATAATGTTTGCAGCCCACGGATATAGAATGTAGGTTCTTGAGAAGAATAGCTACCGGAGTTTTGTAAAGTCGTCAATCCCAATCCGTATCCAAATAATGAATTCGTTACGTTTTTCGCACTCCGTTTGGTTAAGTCCTCTCCGGACACGATTGATATTGAAGCAGTAGACTCCCATACATCTTGCTCAATACCGGCTATATTGACAGTCTTTGATTTACCTGCTTCTTGAGCATATCCGCAGATGCTTAAAGATGCAAATAAAGTCATCACCAATATTTTTTTATTTTTCATATTCCTGTTCTTTTCAATTATTATTAGAATAGTATCCCATTTTTACCAGCCCGGATTCTGTTCCAGTCCATACCTCTTATTAACTTCAGCCTGAGGGAAAGGAGACAGATACCATTTAGGATCAAAACCATTTTTCCACCAGTAACGGGCTACATTTGTTAAGTCAAACTTTACATAATCAAAATGAGTAGGCTGCTTTACTCCGTTTGCCCTGTCACCGCCATACCAAGGCGTTTCTATACGGTCGCCATTCGAATTGAGACGATAGATACGCAATCCATGTAAAGGCTGCTCAAAACGATTCTTCAGCTTATAGCGGATCAGGTCAAAAAAGCGTGCATCTTCCAATCCAAGCTCACACACACGTTCACGGAGAATTTCCTGTAACAGAGCATCTTTATCCGAAGTCAGATTCTTATCAGGATTACATTCGGCCAAACCTTTCATGCCAACACGTTTACGAACATCATCTATTAAAGCTATGGCATCTGTATAGCTACCGTTTGTCTGCACCACTGCTTCTGCATAAATTAAATAAATTTCAGATAAACGCAGATAAGCCCAAAGAGCATATTGGTTTTTATAGTCGGTACCCATATAGAATTTATTATTAGCGTAACCTGATGCAAATTGTCCGTCTTCAACAGCAGGAGCCGTTTTTGCATCTGTTCCTCCGACCCATAATTCATAACTTGTTCCCGACATATTTCCCGTAGTCCAATCTAGCTGTTTCTGCATACCGTTGACAACAACCGTCTCGTATAACCGCGGGTCACGGGTCAAGTCGATACCGGATTCAACAGTCCCTTTAGAAAACATTTCATCCAGCTTACCCTCTTGCTCTGTTTGGTTCCAATCAAAAGGTTTTCCGTCTTTCCAAGGAAACATTTCCACATATTCCTGAGTCGGAGTATAGGACAACCGACCATTATCCTGCCAAGCCCACCAATTATATTTACTACCAACCCTGGAAGTCACACGAGTGGAATGAATCATCTCTAAACTTCCTTGTGTTGAATAGGCCTTACGAAATGCCAGACGATAATCTTCCGGACGACTACCGGCAGCCTGTTCCAAAGCATAATATCCGCCTTTCTGCCATTCCGCAAAGAATTCCTGACAAGCTTCCAAACATTTTGTCCATAGTTCCGGTTTATAACCGCCATACCAAACAGCCAAGCTCGTTGCTCCCGGATAATAAGCTTCCGTATCGTTAAACAGAGGTGATGCCGCAAAACACCAAACCTTACATTTCATACCGATGGCTCCGGCTTTTGTCCAACGTCCGGTTTCATTTTGTGCATCAGCACCGGTATAGGCCCATGGCAAATCATCTTTAGCCTCATCCAGTAATCCAATAATGAAATCTACGGTTTCTTCCACACTTGCACGAGGCATCTCATAGTAGCCTTCCAGTCCCGTGAATGAAGCCTTGATAATAGGTAAACCGCCATAATGACGGAACATATCAAAATAACGTGTCGCAATCAAGCATTTAGCCTCCGCCACCATTCTTTTCTTTTCATTTTCCGACAAATCAGGTACGTTATCTATATTCTCTATCAAAATCCATCCTGAACGTACAGCCTCCCACACATTATTCTTTAAATAATCGAATTTTTCCTGATGAGCATCATAGTTAGCGGAATGTGAACCTGCATAATATACCTTAGTCAATGAGCTATTTGCCCAATGATTATGCCAGCAATCGGACAATACATCAAACTTCCCGGTATAAGTATCATTAGGATAAGGTACCTGCTTGAAATCATTATGATAAGGTAATCCGTAATATTGCAGCGCATAAATTCCAGTCAAAAACTGACGGGTATATTTGGCACTATTAAAAACAGTGTCTTTTGTCTGTTGTCCGCCGGGAGCTTTCTCCAAAAATGAGTTGCCGAATTTTAATTCATCCACACAAGACGAAAAAGGAACCGCTAACATTAATCCTGCTACAACAGGAGCTATTATTCTATTTCTTATTTTCATTTTTCTTTGTTTTAACCGGTTAAAATCCTAATTTCAAACTCAATGAATAAGTTTTAGTCAACGGATAAGTCGGTGCACCCGAAACTTTTGATTCCGGATCTCCCCATTTGAATCCTGTAATCGTAAGCAAATTATAACCGCTAAGGGTCAACTGGCACGTATTCATCTTCAGCTTCTTCATAAAAGGAAACTTAAAGTTATAAGCTACTTGCAAGGTTTTCAATCGTAGATAGCTGGAGTTTGCTTCAAACAACTCAGAATCAGCATAGTTATTTGAGCTGTTGGCCCATGTAGCACGCGGATAAGCCGCACTTTGAGAAGGATTATCAGTTGTCCAAGTATTCTGATATTGATACAGAAGTAATCCGCCGGTTGTATTATCTTTATTACTCTTGAAAGGAGTGCGGAAGCCTTCACCCAACAAACGACTTACATTCCACGCTCCGGTCCATTGCATACTTACATCGAAGTTTTTCCAACTAAAACCCATATTCAATCCGGCAATATATTCCGGATCATCCGTATAGCCAAGTGTACGAGTCATATCATTGGCATCAATTACTCCGTTTCCATCTAAGTCAACATACACGCAATCTCCCGGTTGCAAATCGACATTGTGATCCGGGAAAGGTTTACCAAACGTCTGTTCGTATAAGGCCGGAGTTCCCTCATCATAATAACGCCAGAATTGATACAATTTACGCGCTCCAATCCGATGCCCCTTTTCATACTGATAGTCATTATTCATCGGAGCTTCTTTCTTTTCAATAATCTTATTCTCATTATTTGAGAGATTCACTCCCACATAATAACGGAAGTCATCACCAATACGGTCATTCCATTTCAGAGCCAATTCCCAACCCCAACTATCTACACGTCCCATATTAGCATATGGAGTCAGAAATCCAAGAACGCCGGGTGCGGTATAATCACGCAATAAAATATCTTTTCGTTTTTCTTTATAATAATCTATACTTACATTCAAGCGTTCGTCAAGCAACGTAAAATCTACACCATAATTTTGTTTAAACGCCTTTTCCCAAGTCACTTCCGGGTTATGTTTTTCTTTTTCATAAGCGCCCCAGATTATGGTCGGATTATTGATTCCAAAATAATACCCATGTCCAAATTTACCTCCACCGACTTCACTATTATCATCCACTTGATAAGGATCCGATGTATATAGGAAACGGGAACCACCTACTTTATCATTACCGACAAGTCCCATAGAAACACGGAACTTCATATAATTGATAACCGACTTTATAGGTGTCCAAAATTTTTCTTCACTGATAACCCAGCCAATTGAACCGGCAGGAAAAGTTCCAAACCGTTTTCCCGGAGCAAAGTTTTCCGAACCATTATGTCCGACATTAAATTCAGCCATATAGCGGGTATTCCAATCATAGGTAACACGACCAACCAGCCCTACATATCCGCTTGGGATATCCGAATAGGTAGACGGATAATAGGTTTTGGACTGATTGTATAATAACAAAGCCCCTACGTGATGCTTTCCGAAAGAACGATCATAATTTAATCCGGCTTCCATATACCAGTTACGGCCTTTGCTTGGTTTCTCGGAGAAGCTTAAACGAGAAGCGTCTCCTGTTTTACGATAATCCAATGTACCGTCTGCCAAGACCCAAGGAGTATAAGTAGCAATAGACGCTTCTCCGTTCTTTTGAATGGTAAAATTACTGTTATAAGACCCTTTTACCTTGAAAGAAAGTCCCTTAGTCAACATATCCAGTTTTTGTTCCAGAATAATATCAGCACTCAATTTATTCTTACTGATAGTCTGATAACCTCTTTCCACATAAGCCATTCCCGACTCCCCTGTGAAAGGCAACGTCATATCACCATAATCCGTAGCTGTTTTCACTAATTTTCCATTGACAAATCCGGGACTGGAAAAAGGTGTTGAGGTGTACAAAGACTGTACCAAGCCGGAACTGTCTCCACCACTAAACGGACGATTCAAATTATCAATACTGCCTGACATATTAAATGACAAAGTGGTTGTCTTTGTTACATCTATATCTAAGTTGGAACGATAATTGAAACGTTTATACTGAAATGTTAAATCATAAGGCATATCGAATTGCTTGAACAATCCACCTTGTGTATAGGCACCAGCTGAAACGAAATAACGAACATTACTTGTTCCTCCCGTGATATTAATATTATGTTGGCTTTGTAAAGTTGCATCTTTAAGGCAGTAATCCACCCAGTCTATATCCGGAAAGCGAATCGGGTCGGAATGTTCTTTAAACACCTTCATTATTTCATCAGAGAACATAGGCTCAGCATTCGGATTATCATTTTTCTGCATCTGATTATAGAAATCGGCATACTGATAAGAGTTAGCCTTTTTAGCAGTTTTCGTCGGCATCAAAACACTGGCAGAAGTAGAGAATGATATTTTAGCTTTACCTTCCTGACCACGTTTAGTCGTTATCAAAACTACTCCATTAGCACCACGTACACCGAATACAGCCGTTGCTGAAGCATCTTTTAATACAGTGATGCTTTCAATTTCATTCGGGTCTATCTCATTAAAGCTACGTTCTACACCATCCACTTGAATCAAAGGAGCTGAATTATTCCACGTTCCTTGACCACGGACAAAAATTTCCGCCGCATCCGAACCCGGTTCACCTGAATATTGTACAGTAGTAATACCGGTAAGTTGTCCGGACAAGACATTCGTGACCGAGCCTGTAGGAGTTTTCAGTAACTCACCACCCTTGATACCCGAAACGGCTCCGGTAACCGTAACTTTCTTTTGGGCACCGTAGGCTACGACCTGTACTTCAGCCAACATATTGGAATCGTCTTCTAAAACAACATCCAATGTATTATTTTTCACGGTAACGTTTTTTGTTTCATAACCGATAAACGATATTTTCAGTTTGGTTCCTGCCGGAACAGAAATTTGAAAATGTCCGTCAATATCTGTAATGGTTCCTTTGGTACCGCCATCCACCATTACATTAGCGCCTATTACAGGCTCTCCCTGACTATCACGTACAGTTCCTTTCACGTTTATCACTTGCTGTGCAACAGTTTGAACTGATGGAGATGCTTGTAGTTCCTCCATCGGTACAAAACCGACAGCAAGCCCTAACAAAAGTACATATTGTGAGAATCGTTTAGAGCCGTACCATTTTGGTATATACTTATTGCTCATTCTGTATTTATTTTAAGTATTTCATAAAAAAGATTATTTCTTTAATCGCAAACGAAGCCGTTAGAAATTCAGCTTTAAGACAAGGCCGATTCAGCCATCAAGGATCATTCCATTTTTGTTTTTCATATTTGTATATTATCCAGTTAAACAACTTATAGCAATGCTTGTAACGGGAGCAAATATAGTGAATGTGTATTTGTACGGTATTCACCATTGTACAAATACATAGATTTTAATTCAATCAATCATTTTTAGAAAGCAAGGGAAAAGCGGAAGTAACCCAAACCATCTTTAGTATTATTTGATTTACCAGATTTCTTGTTACAAACTGCAACAAACTTTCCGTCCTCTATTACTGCGCCTGTAATAAGTCCTTTTCCTCTAGTAGTCGAACTCCAATATCCATTATACCCCTCCTCAGAAGAAGCTGCTGTCTCATTCCATAGTGTCCCCCTACCTACTTTCTCAAAAGAAGAGTCTAATTTTTCCTTGTTATTATATATAACATTAAGTTCTCCTATTGAAGGTAAATACCAATTTGTTGTAACTGATGGAGCAACATACTTTTCCAAAAAGGCCAGCATATTCGGGTCACTGTTTTCATCTAAACTCATTCCCCATTTGGCAGTATCTCCCTGTTTGTTATCTGCAAATAACTGATAAATAACAGTATTATTATATCCTAAAACATATGGTGGTACATAGGATGAACCAGTAGTTGTCCAAATATAATTTGCATCTACAGAAAATTCCTTAGCTAATGCTGGAAAATCTGTTTTTGAGTTGGCACTGAATCGAACAGCTCCATCTGTTGATGGTTCTAATGCATAGACTAAACCGTGTACACAATTGGGATATCTTTTCAGTAAAATATCTTGTTCTTTAGTTACAGATATTACATTACCTTTATAATCCGTAAATTCTTCATACATTGCAGTAGGTTGAGGGTTCCCCACATAGTACACAATTCCTATGCAATTATTAGGAACAGCTTCCTCACCACTTACAATAGTACCATCTGCACAATAAAAATCACCAATTTTTAATTCATGGCTTTTAAACTGTTTTCCATCATCCAATAAGAATCTTTTATAACTACCTTCACCTATTGAAATTGTAATATTATATTGTCTTTCTCCTTGTACTCCTATTAACATCTTCCTATCATTCGGTTTCACAATCATACGATAAGTTCCATCCTCAGCTTTATAAGGCTGAATTTTATTACTTTCATCAATAGATGAAACATAAAAATTCATATCTCCCGCTTCCTTTACAACATAAGGAATTATATTCAAAGCTGGATCTGTAAAAACATATTCTATTTCAGGAGCAATCATAACGCTTAATGCCATACAATGCTTAAGTTCCAATTGTAAAGAATATTGCCCACTCGTTTCAAGTTGTATCGTAGTAGCTTCAGAGATCATCAAATCTGCTCCGGCAAAATTATCTTTAGTAGACTGGTCTGTATTCACTTCCCAATCAGAAACCATATTACCAAATACATCAGCTTCATTTAGATTAATAGTCATTCCATCTTTATATGGAAAGTAAGCATAAAAAATCACGCCTTCCATATCATCGTCATATCGCAAAGACGGAGCAACCCATGTAGCTGCTTCTCCTGAATACACCACTGCAAAATTATTAATATCATCTACTAATTGTCCGTTTTTCACTGCAAAAAGGCCAATGCGATCTCCATCTTCAAAGATTGTATTATAATCCAAATCTGTTTCAGCACGGGAAATTGCATTTTTATCACTATCTGCCATTCCAGCATCCTTAACACTAATAATCATATTCCCATTAGTTATCATGCCAACCTCTTCTTCTTGCGAGCAACTATTTCCAGCTAACATAAGGGTTAAAAAGCTGGCAAATGACAAGTATTTATAGAATTTCATAATGCTTCATTTTTTATTTTAGTAAAACTTTCTTCAAGCTCTCTCTCAAATTTCTTACAACTGGGTCGCTCCTATATTCTGATCTTCCTCATGCTCCCATGAAGTACCATCTTTTTTGACGGTTACAGAAATTCCCGGTTTGCCTACTATCACATAATAAATATTCTGATGAGCACCTTTTAACAGACCATTATTATTTTGAGGAGTATACTGATAAGTTTTATTAGATGTTTCTATTTCGATAAATGGAACTCCTTCCACAAGTTGAGGAATCAATAAAGCCTCATAAGAAGCTAAATATCCAAATTCAGTATCCGCTATTCGTTTCGGAGTAATCTGTTGTACATCATCTGCATCTGATTTTTTTTCTAATTTACCATTCGAGATTACACCCTCAAGCACTACATTATTAATTTTCAAAGTAGCTCCTTCAAGTTCTGCATCCGTTTCACCATCACCTTGCAAATGAACAATCACTTTGGCTGTTTGATGAATGAAAGGCAAAGTACGATTTCCTTGAAATGAAACATCCGCATTACACATTAATAAGTCTGATTTTTGAAAACCGTTTCCCGTCTGATTACTCTGTACATTCCAACTTGTTATAGGAGAGTTATCGGCTGTTGCCGGATACCACGCTGTAACAGGTTGCGCTTCTGTTGCAGAAGCCCAGTAGAGTGCACTGTTCTCATCGGTAGGAAGCATTTCTCCTGTGGCATTTACAATGGTATATCCAACCGTCTTATTGCCGTCACTCACAGAAACTTTTTCTGTTCCATCGCCGGTCCAAATGTTATCAGCAGAAGCACGTGTCAATCCTTCCCATCCTACTACAGCGGTAAATTCCATCGGAAAATCCGTAGTACTGTATTTGTTCACTTCATTGTCATTATCACAGGATGCCAAGAAAGCCATTCCGAATAGACATAAAGTCCATATTTTTTGTTTTTTCATAATATCTATATCCTATTTCTTTATTAAAATCCATTTTAATTACCAGCAGCATCATCTTTGGCTATGCCAAAATGCGAATCCCCATCCTCTACAGTCCAATCTTCAATAGTGGCAGGACTGATTGTCATGGTTTGGGGAGCAATTGTGACATTAAATGTATAGACACTGCCGGATGCCATTTTCGTCTCTTTTTCAAAAACCGCAGCGTATGTTTTTCCATTCATCGTTACTTCCAATATGGAAGCTGAAGTAAGTGTTTGAGGAAATAATATTAAAGGAGAAATCATTTCATCCGCTTTCGCTAACTGCATGGATATATTACCTATGCTTTCTCCAGTGGAAATATCACCGGAGGAGGTATCAAAAGTACCGTCTAACGTAAGATTCTTTAAAGTATAACTAAGATTATTCATCTGCACACCACTGTCTGTTTTGAATGTAAGAAGCAAAAGAGCCATTTTGTGAGAAAATAAAAACTCTACTTTCGTATTTTGTTGTGAGCCTCCACCTTCTGCATACAAAAAGTCAATAGAGGGTTGCATATCAACCGTTTGCTTGTCTTCAGTAGTCGTGGCAGAAATTACTCCCGGAAGTTTTCCCCTTTCACCGGTATAAGGAGCATAAGCGGTCATAGTCATTGTATAAGGCCCTTTAAAATAAATATTATGGTCTTCACCTTCTTTACTAACAACCAGAAATGCGTCTTCCCCGGCATCATAAGCATACTTGACATTACGGTCGTCGGTCACAACATAAGAAAGATCTGAAATTCCGGCAGCTGTTGTCACTCCAATAACTGCATCATCCTTCCATACGGTTTTAGCTATTTCAACTTTCGTTGTTTCCAGTGGAACATAACCTTTAATTGTCCCATGAATATCTGCCGGATAATCCAACGAGTTTGCCTCCACAGCCTCATTCTCATTACTACATGCAGCCAAAGTCATTAAAGCAATAGCCGTCCATAAGCACATGTTTTTCATAATTCATTTATTTAATATATAATCTTTATTTTTCTTGTCGCAAAAATAAAAAACACCTAAAAACAAAATATTCACTACCGTACATTTACCTGCACTCTAATTCAGAGTGAAGAAAAAAAACCTCGCATTTGCAACCCAACTCACTGAGAATCTTACACTAAACTTAAAAGGGTTAAAAAACAAACACGAGGTATTCCGGAAGTAAACCAAAGGAGAAGCAGGTATCAGTTTACTTACCTAAGTAAAACCAAACGCTATTATCTGTTACCAATTTATTTCCATTCTTACCTTCAACACGAACCGTATTTCTTCCTTCTGTCAATTGAACATCTTTCCAAACCGCACGTTTAAGTTCATCCGGCTTCATTGTCCCAACTTTCTTATCATTCAAGTAAAGAGTAACTTCCCGCAGATTCGTGTAGACTTTAATGTCTGTCACTGCATTAGTGCGCTTTATAAAACGTCGGCTTGTAATATAAACCATTGGTTCAGGATTCCAATTCGCTTTATAAAAATAGAAAGCGTCTTTCTTGGTCTTGCGGTCACGTGTAATCAACCCTTTGTCATTATATCCTTCCACTTCCCCTTCCATGCGCATATATGAAGGAAAATCTGCAAAAACCCAAATAAATTTAGACCACAAGAAAGGACGCTTTACAAATGCTTCCCAGTTTCCTTCATGACAATAAGCCTGCGCTTCCTCCGGATGAAAACGTCCATCGGCACGGTCTTCCATAAGTAAAGGCCACTGATGCTGATTGATACTGGCTCCTGCACCATACTCCGAAACTCCAACAGGAACACCGTTAGCCGACTTATAACAATCATCAAAAAACTTAGAAACTGATGGAGCCGCATCTTTATACCAACCAAAATATTTATTCCAGGCAATCAAATCGGATGCGCCCAAATAATAAGACTGGTCTACACAAGTAGCTAAAGCCGTTGGACGGGAAGAGTCGAGCGATTTATACATACCATTCAGCTCTTTTATAAAAGGTATAGGATTATCGTATTCCTCAAATTTCTTACCGTCACTAACCAAAATCTCATTGCAAATACCCCAAAAACAGATAGAAGGGTGGTTAAACTTCTGATAAACAAGTTCTTTTAATGTTTGACGCGCATTATTTTTATAACCTTCCGTTGCAACATATCCCGTATAAGACTGACCGCCAGGACCACACATCGGAATTTCCGTCCATAGTACAATACCATTCTCATCTGATAAATCATACATAGGTTCCGCATGTGGATAATGAGCCAAACGCATAGCCGTAGCACCAACTTCTTTTATCAATTCCATATCCATCCGATAATCTTCCGGCAACAAAGCGCTTCCCTTTCCCACTACATCCTCGTGGCGACAAAACCCATAAAGATTCAAATATTTTCCATTCAAGAAAAACCCTTTGTCAGGATCCACCTTAAAATAACGAAAGCCTGTACGCTGTACTACTTTATCTTTTAAAATAGTACCATCATAAAGTTCTACTACTACATTATATAAATAAGGATTCTTTTTACCATCCCAAAGCTGTGGTCTATCTATTTTAAGTGGCTGATTTACCACAGAATCTACAATTTGCGTTTCTTTACTAATAACCTCTTTTCCATTGGCATCGGTTATAGTAGTCTTCAATTTCAGCCCAGATTTCTTGTTTTTTAAAGACAATAAGGTCTCTACCCGTATCTCAGCCTGACTATCCGAAATATTTTCTTGATGAATAAATACTCCCGGAGATGCATAAAAGGCCGGATTAATACAATTTTCCTCTGTCACAATCAGATGGCAAGGACGATGAATTCCCCCGTTCACATTAAAATCGCCACTAATAGGAAGAACATCTGTACGATAAGCATTACTCACCCATACTTCAAGTAAGTTCTTGCCAACCTTTACCTGATCCGTAATCTCATAACAAAAAGCCGTATATCCCCCTAAATGTTCCCCTACAGTTCGACGATTCAAAAAAACTTGTGCAACGGAATTAACCCCTTCAAAATAAAGAAAGAGACGTTTGCCTTCCATTTCCGAGGTTATTTCAAGCGGACGTTGATATACCATTGTCTGGCGCTCATAAAGCGTAGTTCCATTAACCGGATCTGCATTCCAAGTATGAGGAATGGTTACCGGAACGAATGCCGCTTTTTTGTTAACTGTTGAAATAGGCCGACACTCCCATTCCTGAGTTAAAGATAATACTGTACGCGAAGACGGGTCTGCCCATACGTTTACCCCATTACCAAACAGAGACAAACATACCAAGCACAGAGTCAGAATTTTGTTTTTCATGTGATATACTTTTATTGTGATTTGTTGTACAAAGATAGGCCGCCTGAAATGATTGTTTTCTGCAATCCAGTACAAATTCATAGATTACCGTTCGGCTGTCGTTCACGGTATAACAGAATGCACTGTAAGTAATGTCTTTGTACTCCAGTGCATATGTATCTCCGGACAAACCGTTTTCTTTGTAAGTCAGAGTGAAGTAACATATTATTCAATAACCAACAACAATTATTTATATTCATAATTAGCATTGACATATGAAAAATTACAAAGTACAATTAATGGCTCTATTTTTTCCGTTTCTAGCTTTATCCGGGAGTGCAACGACTACAAAAAGTATCTTGTCAATTGATAAAGTTGGAGCAGCCTCATTGACAGAACAAATAGATCCTATAGAAGGGGTTCCCTTCAACATGCCACAATTTAAGCGACCTGTTTTTCCACAACTAACCGTCAACATTATAAATAAAGGTGCTACGGAAATAGAACCAATTACTACGATAATTAATCAAGCCATTACTGAAGTCAGCAAACAAGGTGGCGGTGCCGTTATTATTCCTAAAGGGAAATGGAAATCAGGACGCATCATTTTAAAAAGCAATGTAAATCTCCATCTGGCAGAAGGAGCGGAATTGGAATTTCCCGGCACGGCAGAAGAGTATCTTCCACCAGTATTTACCCGGCACGAAGGAATTGAGGTTATGGGCCCCGGTTCTTTTATATATGCCGATGGTGAAGATAACATTGCTATCACAGGAAAAGGAGTTATCTATGGACCGCCAATGAATGCTGAAATCAGACAACGCCCGAATGGAAACACTGTAGTAGAGAATGATATTACATTCAATATGCCTATCGAACAACGTATTACAGACGGTATGAATGGACGTACATTCTATCGTCCCAAAACAATTGCGCCCATTAATTGTACCAACGTTTTCATAGAAGGTATCCGTATGGAGCGCAGTACTTTTTGGAATGTCTGCCCCATTTACTGTGAGAATGTAATTATCCGGGGAATTACAGTAAATTCGATTGATGTGCCAAGCGGTGATGGAATCGATATAGAATCTTGCAAGAATGTATTGATAGAATATTGTACTTTGAATTGCGGCGATGATTGTTTCACCTTAAAAGCCGGTAGAGCAGAAGACGGGTTACGTGTGGGTAAAGCGACAGAAAATGTCGTCATTCGCTATTCACTGGCCAAAGAGGGGCATGGCGGTATTACATGTGGAAGTGAAACAGCCGGTGGTATCAAGAATATTTATCTGCATGATTGTGTATTTGATGGAACACAAGTAGGTATTCGTTTCAAAACCCGTCGCAGTCGTGGTGGCGGTGTAAATGATATATTATATGAGAGAATCCGTATGACCAATGTGGGTGAAGCGTTTAAATGGGACTTATTGGGAAGTGCCAAATATGTAGGTAAACTTGCCGAACGTTACCCGCCCCGCCCTATAAACAAGTTAACTCCAATTATCAAAAACATCCATATCCGTGACTTTATTGTTGAATCCGCCGAACAGGTATTAAATATAAATGCCATTCCAGAAGTACCATGCAGTAATGTTTTGATAGAAAACGGACAAATAAACAGTAAAAGATTGATCGGTGCAATTAATGATGTAGATGGATTCACAATAAGAGATGTAGATATCACCTGTTCGGAAGATAACCAAATAAATATTCTGGATAGCAGGAATATACTATTTGAAGATGTAAACTTCATGGTTCCTACCGGGAAAGTTATTACCAATATTAAAGGGGAAGCATCTAAGAATATTATCTATCGACAAAAAGAAGAAAAGATAGAATGTAAAAACAAACAAAGTATTAAAGTAGATTTATTATCTCAAATGTAGAAACGTTCAATAAATGGGAAGCCCCGTTTGCTGAATGGCAGACGGGGCTTCCTTCTTTATATATTATCAATCCAACTTATATACTTCCGTTCCCGCAAGAAGAAAGCAACCTACCCCGTAATCTTCAAAATCAGGAATACCGGTATAGGTCACAGGTTGGCTATCTTTAGGTTCTTTACCACTGCCTTGTACATAACCCAAAAAGCCATTTGGATGCACAGATTCCTTTACGACCGCATCCCACGCTTTTAGAACTACAGGCAAATACTCTTTTTTATCCAAAAGCCCGTTCCGTATTCCCCATGCCATACCATATATAAATAAAGTTGTACCGGATGTTTCTTTTCCGCCAAAGTTCGACTCATCATGCAAACTTACATTCCAAAAGCCATCCGAACGTTGGCATGCTTTTAGCGCTTTGCTCATTGCTAAAAAATCTGCGATATAATCTGAGCGATGAGGTTCATTGACAGGTATTTCATTTAATACTCTGGTTAACGCTGCATAAACCCAACCATTACCACGACTCCAGAAACAATCTTTACCATTAGGCTCCTTATAAGGTTTGACAAATCGGGCATCACGCCACCATAAGCCCTCTTTGGCATTGAATAAACCTGTACCTCCTATTTCATTTCGGGAACAACTGTACATTTGCCACATTTTATCATAATATCTCTGCTCACCTTTCACTTTCCCTAATTGTGCAAAAACGGGCATTCCCATTTGTATTGCATCTATCCAAGTCCAATCATCTACCTGTGGAGTATTTACCAACATATCCATAGTAGTACTAATGTTTTTAATTTTATATGGTTCCGGGCAAATTTTATACAGCTCAATATATACTTGCCCGCAACAATGGTCATCGGCATTACGGGTTGTGTTCCCGCCACGCAATCCCCATTTATGAAATTCAGCCCAATTATATGCATAGTCATAATAATCTGCACGAGGATAAATCGTATGAAGCGCTATTAGTCCCTCATAGTAAACGGCACGCGTCCATATATTGCTGGGACGGAATTTGGTAACATAACTAGGGCGTGTATAATCCGCATATTTCTTCATAAAATAGTCATTTACCTTAACTAAGGTTTTTAATGTTTCTTTTCGATCGGGAATAGACCGGGCAGAAAGAAAAGTCGATCCGGCAAGGAACAACATTACCCATAATAATTGTTTTCGCATATACATTATATTTAGTTATTATTATTTTTGTACAAAAATAGAGGCTTGGCGAGTTCTTTCTATGGAATGGAGTACTAATCCCTTAACTCTAATTCAAGAATTGCTCCAAAAAGCATTTTTAATATGCTTATGGATTATTTTCCATGTTTTTGTATTATGATTCATTATCCGATTATTGAAAATGTGTTCCTTTGTTTTCATTACCGAATAAAGAATAGCATAATAGAAAACCTTTTTAATTCAAGATAAAAATGAAAAAGATATTTTATTTCTTGTTGGCTGTTTACTGCCTACTAAATAATATCTCCTCAGCCTATGCCCAACTTAGACAAATGGAATATCTGGATAGAGGCGTAGTAGCAGTCAAAACAAACAATGGCATATTCCTTAGCTGGCGTATATTAGGTACAGAAAAGAACGCTTCATTCAACGTATACAAAAACGGAAAACTATTCCAATCTGTTGCGACTAATAAAGCTACCAACCTGATTGACCCATCAGGTACAATAAACGACAGATATACGGTAAAAGCCGTTACCAACGGACAAGAAGAACAAAACTCAAAAGAAATAACTCCTTGGGCCGAAGAATTTCTAACCATACAATTAAACCGACCGGCAGACGGAATAACTCCGCCTTGTATTACCTACAACCGGGCAAAACGTCCGCCCATCGCTCAAGAATATCCCAACGGCCAGCTCTATACATATATTCCCGGTGATTGCAGTACCGGAGATTTGGACGGAGACGGAGAATATGAAATCATAGTTAAATGGTGCCCTTCCAATCAAGTCGATAATTCTTTTTCCGGTATTACAGGACCGGTATATCTAGATGCGTATAAACTGAATGGCAAACAATTATGGCGCATAAACCTTGGAAAGAATATTCGTGCAGGTTCACACTATACCCAATTTATGGTTTATGATTTCAATGGAGATGGCTTGGCAGAGATGGTATGTAAAACCGCTCCCGGTAGCATAGACGGGAAAGGAAAAAAAATCGCATTAGATAAAGATGATCCGGACAAAGATTGGAGATACTTAGAAATAAATCAGAAAACTTGCGGATACATATTGGAAGGTCCTGAATATCTGACAATTTTCAAAGGCAAGACAGGTGAAGAACTTCATACAATACCATACTCAACCGAACGGGGAGAAGTAAATTCATGGGGAGACAATTACGGAAATCGTGTTGACAGGTATTTAGCTTGTGTAGCATATTTGGATGGCGTACACCCCAGTGTAATCATGTGTAGGGGATATTATGCAAAAACCACATTGACCGCTTATGATTTCAAGAACGGTAAATTAGTAAAACGCTGGGAACATATTTCCGATATTAAAGGTAAAGGTGCTTATGGGCAAGGAAATCACAATCTTTCCGTGGCTGATGTTGATAATGACGGATATGATGAAATTATCTATGGTTCATGTGCCATAGACCAAGACGGAACTATCCTCTACCGCACCGGGTTGGGACATGGAGATGCTATGCATGTTACAACATTAGATCCTGACCGTCCGGGTTATCAAGTATGGGAAGTACATGAAGAAAAGGAAGCTTGCCGAACTTACGGGTATGAAATGCACGACGCGCGAACTGGAGAAATTCTGTGGGGCGGTCCTACCAATGGCGATAACGGACGAGGATTAGCGGCAGACATTGATCCCAAGCACCGAGGTTTCGAAATGTGGAGTGCCGGAGTAAATGGTGTGTACAACTGTAAAGGAGAAAAAATTGCTGAACGAAAACCTGCAATCAGTTTCCGTGTTTACTGGGACGGTGACTTACAAGACGAAATTCTAAATGGTACAAATCTTTCAAAATGGAATGGCACAGAAGCACTAACTATCAACAAATTTCCTGGAGCAATGCACTGTAATGGAACTAAGCGCACTCCTAACCTAAGTGCTGATTTGTTTGGTGATTGGCGTGAAGAAATTATTTTCAGTGATACGGAAGATCCGAGTAAGCTCCGTATCTACACCACTACTATACCAACACAGAATCGTTTATACACTCTGATGCACGATCCTGTATATCGACTGGGAATTGCATGGCAAAATGTAGGTTACAACCAACCGCCACACTTAGGTTTCTACATTGGCGATGGAACAGAAGACATTCCATGGCCGCAACTGTATATGCCTCATGGGCAATACAGTAAAGAATAATAAAGATACTATAAGATTATCGGCATCTCCTGCCATGCGCCGTCATACATTTCCATTACGGTGTTATAACCGGCTTTCTTCAATGCCTGTAATGCTTCCGGACGGCCGCTATTAATCCGTTCCGGATAGTGAGAGTCACTATTTACTTGAACACGGATCCCCAAACTGTACAATAACGGGAAATAGCGTTCATTGGGATAGAAAGTACCCAGTTCATGATAAGACTTGGTATTGATTTCCACCTGATAACCACGCGCGGCAATGTCCTCAAAATACTCTTTTACAAGCATATCATACCAAGGCTCATCCAGCAAACCGGGGCGATAACAAGACGCGTTATAATGCATCTTATCCGCATGCCCTACTATATCGAAACCTCCTAACTCCAACATACGCCTCAACCGTCCGTAGTACAAACGCACTACATGTTCCGAGTCACCACCAAACTGTTCATCCACTATTTGTTTGAAAATATCAGCCGGAACATCCACATCTACAACCTCCGATTTCTCATTGTACAACATATGTACGGAACCGATACGATAATCCAATGGCAACTCCCGGAAACGGAGAATAGACGGATTACTCTCTTCATTCAGGTAATCTATTTCCAAACCGAGATAAAGTTCTATCCTCCGAGCATATTTCTGTTTCATCCGATGAAATTCTGCCAGATAGTCGTTCATACGGTCCCACTCCATGGTCCATGCCGTAGAAAAAGGCAGTGGGGCATGGGATGAAAAGCCATACGAAGTAAATCCCTCGCTCAAAGCAAACCGTACAAAGTCTTCCATACCGGCACGTCCGTCACAATACAGACTGTGACTATGATAATTCGTCAGATTTTTACTCCTACTCATCTTCTTATTCTTTAATTAAATTATTAAATAGGTATTGAAAGTTAGATTGTATCGGTAAAGCTGAGTTTATACCAGTAATAATCAGTTTATATCAGTAACGATGAAATAGTGTAACCTAAGGCTGAAAGTTTTTTTATCTTTAAGCCTGAAAGGCTCTTATCTTATAGCCCGGGGTAACACCCCGGGAATAAATGTTCCCGGAACTCTGCGCCCTGTAAGGGCAAAATATTTGCGGATCCATCTTTTGCCCTTACAGGGCGCAATGTTATTCATATTCGCATTCCCGGGGTGTTACCCCGGGCTATAAGATAAAAAGGCTTTCAGCCTTAGGTTACGCTATTTCATCGTTACTGATATAAACTGATTGTTACTGATATAAACTAAATTTCAACATTTACTGATACATATTTATTATACATGTTTACTTATACATACTTACTTATTCCCTAACTTCAGTTAGACTCTATTTCGCTTAATTCCAGCCAGCGCATTGTCTTTTCATCAATCAAATCCGCCAATTCCGGCAAGCGTTTCGACTTCTCCGTCAATTCATCTACGGACAGCGCGCCGCTACACAGAGCTTCTTCAATGGATTGCTTCTCTGCTTCCAATGCCGCTATATCTTGTTCGAGTTGTTCAAATTCACGCTTCTCCTTGAAAGACATACGGCGTTTTTCATTCAAACGCACTTTCGCCGTCTTCTCTTCCTGAGCTTTTGCCGCTTCTTTTTCCTTCTCTCGCTCCTGAGCGGCTTTCGCATCCTTCCAGTCGCGATACCGGGTGTAATTGCCGGGGAAATCGCGAATGTCTCCCTGACCGTTGAATACCAATAAATGGTCTACTACCTTATCCATAAAGTAGCGGTCGTGGCTCACCACAATGACGCATCCCTTGAAATTCCGCAAATATTCTTCCAATACATTCAATGTAACGATGTCAAGGTCATTGGTGGGCTCATCCAACACCAGGAAGTTAGGATTACGCATCAATACCGTACACAGATAAAGACGGCGACGTTCGCCACCGCTCAACTTATAGACATAACTGTGCTGCGTTTCGGGTGTAAAGAGAAAATGTTGTAAGAATTGTGATGCCGTCAGACGCTTGCCGTTACCCAACTCTATCACTTCCGCAATGTCCTGCACTACATCTATGACTTTCATCTGTTCGTCAAATTGCAACCCGTCTTGAGAATAATAACCGAAACGAACGGTTTCGCCGATGTCCAACGTACCGCTATCCGCCTGTTCATGTCTCATCAGTATCTTGATGAAAGTAGATTTTCCCGTACCGTTGTTTCCCACAATACCCATCTTCTCATAACGGGCAAAGATATAAGAGAAATCATCCAGTATCTTCAAATCACCGAATGACTTATAAAGATGGTCTGCCTCAAATATTTTACTGCCGATATAAGATGCTTTTACATCCAGCTTTACATTATCATTGTTGAAGCGTTGCTTGGCTACCTTCTCCAACTCATAAAAAGCGTCTTCCCGATAGCGCGCCTTATGGCCTCTGGCTTGCGGCATACGTCGCATCCATTCGAGTTCCGTACGATACAGATTATTGGCGCGTTCTATCTCTACGGTTTTGGCTTCGATACGCTCTTCACGCTTTTCCAGGTAATAACTATAATTGCCCTTGTACTGATATATCCGACGGTTGTCTATTTCAATAATCTCCGAACAGACACGGTCGAGAAAGTACCGGTCGTGTGTCACCATCAACAGGGTAAGGTTGGTACGACGCAGATAGTCTTCCAGCCATTCGGTCATGTCAAGATCCAAGTGATTGGTGGGTTCATCCAATATCAAAAGATCGGGTTCGGTGATAAGTGTATTGGCAAGCGCTACGCGTTTCAGTTGTCCGCCGGAAAGTGATTTCACCTGTTGATTGAAATCACGGATTTTGAGTTGGGAAAGGATCTGTTTGGCTTTTTGTTCATATTCCCAGGCTTTCTCATGATCCATACGCGCCAGAATCCCGTCCAAACCGGGATGTCCATCCGTCTCCATGCAACGTTCATATTCCTTAATCAATTCCACGGTACTGTTGCCATGATGAAAACAAGCTTCCAATACGGTCAGTTCTTCCGGATATTGAGGGTCTTGTTCCAGATAACCAACTCTTATATCGCGTCTGAAAGAGATTGTACCGCTGTTATAACCTTCTTTTCCGGAAAGGATATTAAGCAATGTAGACTTGCCGCTTCCATTCTTGGCAATAAGCCCTACACGCTGCCCTTCGGATAGACCAAAAGATATATTCTCGAATAGTACCAAGTCGCCAAATGATTTGGTTAAATTTTCTACTTGGAGAATTGAATTTACTGCTGCCAAAACTTATTAAATTAAGAATTGAGAATTAAAAATTGAGAATTGCCATACGGACGGCAAGGGGTATCAAAATAAGGGCTGTTATGAAAGCAGGTTCTTATAAACCTCTGCAAGATTGCAGGTTTCTCCGGCTTTCACTTTGCTCCATACTAATTTCATCGGGTCTATCATAGTATTGCTTGCGATATTCATTAGAACAGGCGCTTCGCGATTACCGTCAATCAGCGTGTACCATTCCAAGCCGTCTACTTCATTGGCTAAAATAACACAAAGTGTAATGCCAAGTGCAAGCCATGCCTCTTTCTTTTTGGCGCTGATACTGCCATTATCCATTATCTGCTGCATATTGGCTATATCTTCTTCCTGTCCTTGAAAGTCTTTCTTCAGCAATTCCTTCACTGTGGTACTTACCCACTCGTATGCCTCGTTTATCTGATAAATTTCAGAAAGGCGTACCGGGATTATTTCTGCCGGATACTTCTGATTGGCTCTGCGGACTTCCAATGAAGCTATGATATCTTCGGCCTCTACCACTGATTCGCCTTTGCGCACTGTAAACGAACATTCAAAAGCGACATCGTCTATTCCTGCAATCCAAAGATGAGAAGTATAATATGTACCCTCTTCTTCGAACATTTCCTTACTGTACGCACAGTTTAAATGCCCCACCATTACAGATGCAGCCGAAGTATTCTCTTTTAATTCCTGCTTAACGGCTTCTTGACCATACGTTGTATCGCCCTTATAAGCAGATATACGGAAATTACCCGTCCACTCATTAGGATTATAAAACAGGAAAGAACCTTCCCCGTCTTCAAATTCGTTCCAGTCTGCCGGATAAACCATAGAGAACCATGCTCCCGGAGAAATAAATTTCTTACCTTGTTCCATATTTCATTGACTAAATGAGTTCTTTCTTGCAAAAGTAACATTACCGCTGTTGATATGCAAACAATCCAAACAAAAAACAGCCGATTCTCACGAACCGACTGTTCCAATCATCATCTATGAATGAAGACTGTTTAGGTCTCCAATATTTTAATATATCTTATAAATCTATTTTCGAGTGCAAAGATAATCAATGAAATAATATGCACATCAAGATTTTAAGATATTTAATTTAACATTCTATAAACTAACGAATTTATCGCTTACTTAATGTAACCATAATATTCATTATCTGTTGCGCAATCCCACCAAACCGGACACGACCAAATCGGGTCTGTCATAGCTTGCTTGTTGGATGCTTTCAACTGAGTTAAGTTATAGTTACTTTCGTGAGTACTCTGGCTGAAGCGACGGAACCAATAAGTAGGATCATCCTTAGAAGTACCTATAATCTTACTAACAGCGGAAAAATCATTTGGACGGTCATAATCTACATAGTCATAATCCAAACGGCGCATATCATTCCAGTTTTCAATATTGATACCCAATGCTATAATTTTTTGACGCATGATTTCGAATAAAGTCAGATTGGCTGCATTTTGGCATACGGCATTACTTACCATATAAGAACTTTTGGCATTATCAGCCATAGGTTTCTGATCCTCGTTCTGCGTACCTTCAGCCTCCCATGATTTCAGTTTTTCCTGCATACGGTCAAAGTTCGCCTCTATACCTTTCTTATAAGCACTCAACGCTCCATCAGTATCTCCTTTACGGAAAAGAACTTCCGCTTTAATAAAGCACATTTCCGAATAAGTAAGGATATCCGTATCCGAATTAGGACGTGCATAGAATGTACCCGTACCACCTACATAATCATACTTCGCATCTGTATAGTAATACATATCCGTAGTATTCCGCCCGCTATTGGCCATGCCATTGGAACGTAAGTTCACATAAATAGTATCACCCGCACGTTTATAGTCTGTAGTATTACAGTAAGCAGAGCCTTTCTGATATAGAATAGTCACTTTGTCTCCATCAACTGTAGTTTGATGTATGGCTTGGGCATTGGTAATAAACTCCGTCTTTACTGTATTATCCGCCTTGGACAAATCATAAGTTATCACAAAACCTCCTTTATCCTTATTATAGCCGGTCTCTCCCCCTGTTACAAATAAAGCGGCTACCGGTCCACCTTCTGCACGAGTAGTGGAATGTATTACATCTACTCCGGCATCACGTGCCCATTCCTTGGAAATTATTTTGCCATCAGCATTCAATTTTACATTTTTCATCATAGCTGGAACCAGCTTTGTCAAACGGGGATCTTCTATTCCCGAACCACCTGTAAATTCATTGGTCAGCAGATTAACATACCAACGCGTCAGGCGTTGTGTTCCTCCATATCCGGTACAGTCCCAAACAACGGAAGCTTGATAAGGATCGCTTACTGTGAAATTGACTTCATCTCCCTCTACGTTATAATGTTTCATAATAGTATTATCATCATTCGATTGAGGCGCGGAATTCAATGCTGTCAAAATAGCCTCCGGATCATACAAATCCGCTTTCTTTGACAATTTCAATAAATAGCGGGCTTTCAGACCATAACATAATTTCAACCATTTGGAAACTTCTCCCCCATTCCACAAATCACCGGCACTCAATGCCGAGGCAATGGGATTCTGTTGTTTGCCAAAGTTCTCAATAGCTTTATCCAAATAGCCCATACAAAGTTCATACATGGCCTTACCATCGTCATAAGCCGGGTCTGTCTTACCGATGAATGCCTCTTGAACAGGTAATTCGCCATGTAAATCGAGCATCATCATGAATCCCATTGCCTTAATGCAATATGCCGCACCTTCATAATGATAAGCTCCCTCTGCTTCCGCCTTATCAATCAATGCCTCAATATTCACACCCGCACCCAGATAGAAATTCTGGTAGATGGTAGTACATGAGCTTTGGGCCGGATTCCATGATGACAGCAGACTGTTGGCAGCCGTACCACCCGTCTGTGTCATAATACCGGCAATCGTATTGGTACGCATGCTGGCCGTACCCCACGCATAAGCGTAATAGTTCTGTATCCACGGCAAACGAAGCTGCGGTGATACGGTTTCGGACACCGGATTATCCGGATCTGTATTCACATCCAAGTAGTCCTCACAAGAAGACATTCCGAACACAAGCGCCAAGCCAAGTGCAATATGTATTAGTTTCTTCATACTCTTATCTTTTTAAATCCGTTATTAGAATGTAAGATTAATGCCAAACGACATGCCGGCTGTAGCCGGAACACCGCAATAGTCAATACCTGCAGAGCCGGAACCACCTGTACCGGAACCGGAAACGCATGTTTCGGGGTCCATACCTTTATAGTTTGTCCAGACAAACAGGTTGGTTCCTGTAATCGTGGCAGTCAGTCCCTTGATTATATTTTGTTTCTTCAACAGATCCTTGAAATCGTAGGACAAAGAAATAGAACGCAAACGCAACCAATTGGTATCGGTAATAAAGTTGTAAGCATTCTTTGCGTAGTTCTTATAATATTCCTGAATCATATACTTACCGGAACGGATAGAATTACCAACCTGATAAGTTTCATTGGCATTATAAGTAATAGTTTTGGTTTCATAAGCAGGTTTCGCCGTAGTACCAGTATTGACAACGCCTGTAAACGATACGGACTCTCTGTTTATTGTCTTCGTACTCAGTCCTTTCGTTACGAGATAGTATTCGGTACCGTTATAGATATCGCCACCCAAACGTATATCAAACAAGAAGGAAAGATTGAAATTCTTATAACTGAAACTGTTGTTAAAACCACCTATCAGCTTCGGCTCACGGTTACCCACAATATTGGTTTCAACTTGCGTATCTTTATATAAGCCGGTAGAGGCATCGATTACATTATACATCTTACCGTCAGGTCCTTGAGCCGTTTCGTACTTATTACCCGTCAATCCTAAGAAATAACCGCCATTCGGTATTGAACCGGCTTTAGCCGCACCAATCTGCGCATCTGTCACATAGAAAATATCTACGCCGTCAATAAAGTCACCCAAACGTCCGCGATTACCGGAAAGATTTAATGTTGTTTCCCATTGGAAATCTCTTGTTACAATAGGCTTACCCGTAATCGAGAGTTCCATACCCTTGTTCTCTACCGATCCGCCATTCAGTGTAAGGAAGATATATCCGGTAGACTGTGCTAAACGCGGTGCACAGATTTGGTCTTTCGTCTTGCTTTGATAGTAGGTATAATCAAATCCTAAACGTCCGTTAAAGAAACGCATTTCCAAACCTAATTCATAAGAATCCTGTATCTCGGGCTTCAAACCGACACTACCGCCTGTCCAACTATTACCCATACCGTACTTGCCGCCATTCAGTGTAGCCACAGGCCACATATAATAACCTAAAGAATACGCATCAGCGTCCTTACCGACCCGTGCCCAGGATGCGCGAATCTTACCGAATGAAAGTACATTATTCTTCGGCAACAACTCGGTAAATACGAATGAGCCGCTTACAGAAGGATAAAAATAAGAACGATTATTTACCGGCAATGTAGAAGACCAATCATTACGTCCGGTCACCGTCAAATAAACAAGGTTCTTGTAAGAGGCACGGAATTCTCCATAAAGACCTACCATACGTTTACGTACCGTACTCTCCTTGAAATACTGATTGGCTTTAATGATATTATTGAAGCTGTAAAGTCCTTCCGTTACAAAGTTATATCCCCAACGGGTATTATTCGTGGTCTTTGTAGCTTCCGTAGTGGTACCTACCAAAAGATTCAAGTCGAAATCCCCGAAAGTCTTATGGAAGTTAGACATTACGTTCGTTGTTATATATTGATAGTTCACATCACCCTTAGACATATAACCGTTCTGATATATCTGCTTAACCGCACCGCCTGCGCGACGAAGCGTATTGGAACTGGTAGTATATTTATCAATACCTGCGCGTGCCGACACATCCCACCAGTCTGTCAGTTTCAAACTTGCATTAAGAGCACCTGTAAAACGGGATGTTTCGTCTGTCAAAGTATTCTTATTCAGAATCCAATACGGGTTTTCTATATCATCTTCCAAATCCTGCAAGCCTTCCAATATACGGTATTTGCTACCATCATCATTCAGATAACGGCTCATTTGGTCATCGATAGGCCATCCGTAAACAGCGGTCATCGCGCCGTTACCTCCTTGTCCGTACAAGCCCGCGCTGGTCAACGTTTTATCGGTACTTGCCTGTGAATAAGAAACGTTGGCTCCTACTGTCAAGATACCGTATTTTTGTTCGCCATTAAAACGGAAAGTCGTCTTGTCATAACCAGTTGTAGGAATAATACCGGACTGATGATAATTGGAACCGGACAAATAGAAAGAACCGTTTTTGCTACCGCCGGATACACTGACACTGTTATCCCAAACACTGCTTCCCTGGAAGAAGTCACCTATATTATCATAAGCGGTCCCATCGATTCTGTCTCCCCAGGAATCCATTATCTTATCAATAAAGGCACCGGAAGTATTATATTCTCCACGGCCATACAGATTCTGAACTTCCGGTAATTTATTAGCCCATGAATAGGTATATTTACTGCTTACATTTACTCTTACAGCGCCTTCTTCTCCTTTTTTGGTAGTGATGATAATAACACCGTTAGCGGCACGGGAGCCGTACAATGCGGCAGCCGCAGCACCTTTCAATACAGACATGCTTTCGATATCTTCAGGGTTAATATCCATTACACGGTTACTGAAAGTCGTCGCCGTTTTCGTCATACCATCGGTACCGGAATTACCGGTATTAACCGTAGAGTTATCATAGATAATACCGTCTACAACAAACAAAGGTTGATTGTCACGAGATTCACTGGCAGAATTACCACCACGAATTACGATATTGGAACCGGCACCGGCGGCACCACCGGCCTGCGTAATATTTACACCGGGAATTTTACCGGCCAAAGAGTTTACCACATTCGTTTGTTTATTCTTCATCAACTCTTTGGAGTTAATATCTGAAACCGAATAACCTAAGGCTTTTTTCTCTTTTTTAATACCCATCGCCGTTACAACAACTTCACTCAATGACTGGGTGTCATCTTTCAGGGTAACGGTATAGTCACTTGCCGCTCCTACTTTCACTTCTTCCGTAGCATATCCGACAAATGAGACTACCAATGTGCTACCCACTGGAGCTTCTACCGAGAATTTTCCATTGATGTCAGTAACAGTACCCGTACCGGAACCTTTCACCAATACACTGGCTCCAATAATCGGTTCACCTGCAACATCCACTACTTTACCTGTGATTGTTTTAGCTTGCTGAGTACTCTGGGAACTTAGCACATTATCAGCGGCAACAGCTGAATATGGCACAGATATCCCAAACAATGCAAGCAACACTAATGATAAGCAATAATTTCTTTTCATAAGCTCTATTTATTTGGATTTGTTTGCAAATTTATAAATTAATTCAGCAAATCAAATAGTAGCCAGTTTAAAATATATTAAATAAATATTAATATATTTGCTTTTATGATTTTGCAATATTACCAAATACAAAATAACAAAATTCATTAATCCCTATCAAAAAAGCATTATACACGACAGGTGAATACTCCTTTATTACCATGTGATTAATAATTTTATAACATTTTCAGAAAACAGGATTTTATTAGAAGGACAGTAATAGCATTAACTATTAAAAACAAATATTTAAAATAATAAAACATAGAAAAGAAAAATATATCAAAAATGAGACAGAACTTAATCACATAGAGTAAAAAAGTTCCCAGAGTACTTATAACCTTACAATTAACTTTATTTTGGTTATTTCCCTATTGGCTGTATCCGTCTTCTTACATCCTTGGATATTTCCAGAAACATATAATTCAATCTGCCTGAATGAATCCCCTTTTCATTCTCTTGATATTTCCGACTTGCATACTCCTTAGACTTATCAAAAGTTATACGGGACATTTGATTCTGTGTTTTCCCCACCATAGTAGAATCCAACTGTTCATCAGGAAAGAAATCATCCAAATCGACATCTCCAATCATAGTAGTCTCAAGAAATTTCATATCCTTATGATTCGCGTCAGTATAATAACCTACAAACATATGTCCGGGCGTACGTACCAGTATCGGCTCGATATTGATGGCACGAAGCAAAGAAGCAAACAAAACACTGCCGTCTACACAGTTAATCTGCGATGACTCCAAAGCATCATCAAACGTCCGGACTCGTTGCGAGAATACCACATTACTGGATAAACTCGTATTAGAAACAGAGCTATACCGGAAATTACGTTTCTGTAAAACATTCCACAATGCATAAACCTGATTATCGACAGCTTCAGGACTACCTTGATAACCAAGAAAACGGTTCACAATACGAGTATTCAATGCTTCACGTAATAGCTGGTCTATCATAGGGTTTTCTTCATTTACATACGCCGCAAAGAAAATGCCGGTATCATGAAATCTTGTACCTCCTGTAACATATCCCAATAAACACTCATTGATACTGCGCACCGAAAAAGTACGCACCCGTTGCCCCAGCTCTTTCCCGTTCATTTCTACCGTAATGGCAACACTAATCGGCTCCGCTTGATTATTATTCTTCAAAGCTTCATAATTCCAAATAACATCGGGATAGATTGCATATTCAGTACGCGGTTTTGCCAATACAAATTCTGAAACAGAACGAGAGAAGAAAGGGGTTTCCGCAACTTCTATCCTCACCCGGCTATAAGCCTTTGTAGAGCGGACTTTCACTGCAATACAAGATTTTGGGTTCCCTACAAACATAGAGTCAGCCGGTACAATCACTTGAGCGTCTGTTGTTGCGACAGACAAAATGCTGGAAGGAAAAATATTACCGCCCAATTCATCCGTTATCTCAAAACCGGAACGAAAAGGAACGACGTTCAACCAAACCGAACCAATGATTACAACAGCCAATACAGCCACTATCAATGACATACGCCACTTAGATTGCCTCCACCTTGTTATATTCATTAATTCTTTCATATAGTCACCCTTCTTAAAACAACACAAAGATAATATTTAATTAACTGAAATAGAGATTTTGTAATCACAATGTAATACTTGTTTCATTCCATCGTAACAAAAACGCCGCAATTTTGTCGAAGAAAAGAAATAAAGTTTAACTTTGTAATAAAGAGACGCCGTATGTCTCTCTTTACATTAATAAGAAGTACAATGAACGAATACCGGATTTTAGTAGTAGACGACGAAGAAGATTTATGCGAAATCTTAAAGTTCAACCTTGAGAACGAAGGCTACGAAGTAGATACCGCAAATTCTGCCGAAGAAGCCTTAAAAATGGATATCAGTACTTACGACTTGTTATTATTGGATGTGATGATGGGAGAAATCTCCGGATTCAAAATGGCAAGTATGCTAAAAAAGGAAAAGAAAACAGCCAAAGTCCCTATCATTTTCATTACTGCCAAAGATACGGAAAACGATACGGTAACCGGATTTAATTTAGGCGCGGATGACTATATCTCCAAACCATTCTCTTTACGAGAAGTAGCAGCACGCGTCAAAGCCGTGTTACGTCGTACACAGCAAGCTGAAACCGAACGCGCGCCGGAACAAATCGTCTACAAATCATTAGTGCTCGATATCATAAAAAAGAGAGTAAGCATAGATGGAGAGGAAGCGCCTCTTACCAAGAAAGAGTTTGAAATACTGCTCTTGCTACTGCAAAACAAGGGACGTGTATTTTCCCGTGAAGACATATTAAGCCGCATCTGGAGTGACGAAGTATATGTACTGGACCGCACCATAGACGTAAACATCACCCGCCTGCGCAAAAAAATAGGAATATATGGCAAATGTATTGTAACTCGTTTAGGATATGGTTATTGCTTCGAAGCCGAATAATGACAGGCATTTTTTGTCATTCAGCCGGAAGTTATTCCTTTCGGTAATCTCATTATTTCTTGTTTTTGCAACCTGTTTTATTGCTTATCAATATCAACGGGAGAAAGAGTATAAAGTCGAGCTACTTGACACGCAACTCCAAGACTATAACGAACGCCTGCAACAAGAGCTGCGAAATATTCCGGACAGTTTATGGACATCTGCCTTAAACCGGTATATAGCCAAAGGTCCACACAAAGACCTTCGTGTTACTATCGTAAATCTGCAAGGTCACGTGCTTTACGACAGTTGCGATGAAACTTCCCAAGAAGTATTCAGCAATCACATCAATCGTCAGGAAGTCCAAGAAGCATTAAAAGACGGTAAAGGATATGATTTAAGACGTACTTCCGAAACTACAGGTATACCTTATTTCTATTCGGCAACTCTCTATCCCGATTATATCATCCGCTCGGCATTGCCCTATAATGTAAACCTTATAAACAGCCTGGCAGCCGACCCGCATTACCTTTGGTTTACAGCCATCGTAACCTTATTGCTGATATTCGTCTTCTACAAGTTTACATCCAAACTGGGTACCGCAATCAATCACCTGCGCGAATTTGCCAAGCGCGCCGACAAGAACGAACCGGTGGAAACCGATATACAATCCGCTTTTCCGCACAATGAGCTCGGCGAGATTTCCCAGCACATCATACAGATATACAGACGCTTGCGTGAAACTAAAGAAGCGCTGTACATTGAACGCGAAAAGCTTATCACCCATCTGCAAACCGCCCGTGAAGGATTGGGAGTGTTCACCAAAGACAAGAAGGAAATTCTTGTCAATAACCTTTTCACCCAATACGGCAACCTCATTTCCGACTCTAACTTGCAGACCACAGAAGAGATATTCTCCATCTGTGAGTTCCAGAAGATTACCGACTTCATCAGCAAGGCGCAAAAACGGCCTTCGGATAAAGAAGAAAAACGGCTATCCATCAATATTAATAAAAACGGACGCATATTCATTGTAGAATGTATCATCTTCCAAGACTTGAGTTTTGAAATCTCCATCAACGACATCACTCTGGAAGAAGAACAGATACGCCTGAAACGGCAGCTCACGCAGAACATCGCCCACGAGCTGAAAACTCCCGTAAGCAGCATTCAGGGGTATCTGGAAACCATCGTCAACAACGAGAACATCTCGCATGAAAAGATGCAGACCTTCCTCGAACGCTGCTATGCCCAAAGCAATCGCCTCAGCCGCCTGTTGCGGGATATCTCCGTACTGACACGTATGGATGAAGCCGCCAATATGATTGATATGGAAAAGGTAGACATCAGCATGCTTGTCACCAATATAGTCAATGAAGTATCATTGGAACTGGAAGAAAAGCGTATTACGGTAGTCAACAGCTTACAACCCAAAATACAGTTAAAAGGCAACTACTCACTGCTATACTCCATATTCCGCAATCTGATGGATAATGCCATAGCCTATGCCGGCACCGATATTCACATCAACATCAATTGTTTCCGTGAAGATGAGAACTTCTATTATTTCAGTTTTGCGGATACAGGAATAGGAGTTTCACCGGAGCATCTGAATCGTTTGTTCGAACGCTTTTATCGCGTAGATAAAGGACGTTCGCGAAAATTAGGCGGTACGGGCTTAGGACTTGCCATCGTAAAAAATGCCGTCATCATTCATGGCGGAACAATTTCCGCCAAAAATAATCAAGGTGGCGGACTGGAGTTTGTATTTACATTGGCAAAGGAGAAATAAATTCTCTTATTCGGTTTTGTTTGTTACTTTTTTCATTATCTTTGCAATGCATTGGTTTGCCCTTTTTTTTCAAAGGGGGCAATTAAAAGGGAATCAGGTGTAAGTCCTGAACAGTCCCGCTGCTGTAAGTTTCACATAATGTTGCAGACAATAAATTCTCTCTCCATGCCACTGGATATGTTGTCCGGGAAGGCTGTCTGCAACAGAAACAAGTCAGAAGACCTGCCATGCGTTATTTTATCATTGCTTTCGAGGAAAAAGCGTTGAGTCTAATGAGCCGGATAAATTCTATCCAATCATTTCATTCATCAAAACTCTTTCAAAGAAAGTAAAAAGAGAATAAACTCTGCCAAGTTTATTTGAATGCCAATTTGATGGGAATCACGTTGGCATTTTTCGTTTATAACACACTGTTATATTGCATATTACAAAATTTATCCCTATTTTTGCCAATAGTTAAAATCATTCGATTTAAACCATAAAAGTTTAAACCGACTTTAAACCAAAATAAAATTGAACCCCGAAAAATAGGATTATGAAAGTAAGAAAAGAGTTATTCAAAAGTAAAACATTAGCGAATGGAGAACACCCTATCGCCATTAGAATCCACCATAAAAAAGCCAAATTAGTAATGACGGGAGTTTCCACCAAAGCCGAATATTGGAATAAAGAAAAGCTTGCTGTTAAGTGTCAAGACAAAAAATATAAAGAGAAAAATAAAATTGTCAATGACGAATATATACGAATCTTACAAAGAGTGACAGAGTTCGATACAATCAACCGTCCATACGACTTAGACCTTCTCGCATCCCATGAAGAAATTACAGCTATATATAATGAAATTGACGACAACGAGACTATTCCAATATACACTAATTTCTTTGATTTGCTTGACGCCAAAATACAAACATACGAGGAAGGTAGCGCAAGAAAATATAGACAATTAAAAAATGCTTTGATTAAAATCTATGGAAATGAAATCGCAATCAAATCAATTAGTAAAACATGGTTTGCAACTTTAGAGGAAAAATTAAAAGATAAAGGGGTTAAACAAGCCAAAGAATTAATCAAACGATTTATTACAACATATAATTGGGGATTCACAGAGGGGCATATTTTAAGTTATAAACCAATATCTTATAACAAGAGAGCCTACACAAGCATCATTGAAAAAAGGACATTAGACCTTGAAGGATTTACTTTTCTTCAACATCTATATAGTATCGGTACAAACGAACATTTAAATAATTGGCTAAATGAACCGTACACCTTTAATAATAATAACTATTTTAATGCGATAAATATCTTTTTAATTATGGTTGCATTTGACGGATTAGCCCCTATTGACTTATCACATTTACGAATGAAGGACTTAAAACGTAAACAATACAAAAAAATGCCACTTGATTACACAAGAATTAAAGATTCCCAATACATGAAAGAATACAATAATAAAAATCAAATCATTGAATATTACTCAGTACAATTATTGAGACAAAAAACAAAAAGAGAAGTCAATATTAAATTACCTTGTTATATTATTGATTCCCTATTATACCCCTATTATTATGATGAGGTAGGTTTCAAAAAAAAAGAAGACGATTTCATTTTAAACGTATTCGACAAAAAGACTTACCCTCAATTAAGTAAGAAACAAATATATAGCAGAATGTCTAATTATTGGAACACTTTAGCCGATGCACTAAATGATTACATTAGAACTCTCCACAATGCACCAACTTCACTAACTGAAAAAAGGATTACATACTATGCTGCACGACATACGGCTCTAAATGTATTGAATGATAAAGGAGCAACATTAGAGGAAATTGCAAATATGGCAGGACATGATTTAAAAACATTAGAGAAATCATATTTAGGCGATTTTAATATAAAAAGAAAAGTTGAATCAAACTTAAGAATATGGGAAAATGAACCAATACAAGAAGAAGCGATTGAAGGTTCTTGGGAGAATCAACCATAACAATAAGTACAGATACCCCCGTAACCCCTCTCTTAGTTACCCTTCCTTGGAGGAAGGGGGGGCTAAATTACCAACGGGTAGTTCCTTTTTCTGTAAATTTTCTCCGCAAAAATAAATTTCTTTCAAAGTGGAAATAAGTTTGTAAAGACTTTGCCTACCAAGTGGAAATGTTGTGCCACACAAATTCGTTTGTAGCATGATTAATATAAATTTCTGATGTCCCATCTTCCAATTCTTTTAGTATATCTCTGCAAGTTTGACACCTTGAATGGGATTCATCCTTGGCTATTGCTTTAAAGCTATCTATCAATTCATTTATTTCTTTCATGTCTTGTTCCTCTTGTCGCAGTTCCCTTGCTACATTCTCCATTGAATAGTAATCAACTGATATATTGGGAAACAAACCAATCCGCAGGTATTCTTTTTCGATAATTGAGTGCATAAGTTCGGGAGTACATTGGTCGTTAGCTTTCGTATCTAAAACTACAACTGCATCATGTATTGTGAGTACTTTAAATCGTTTAGCGTATAGTTTAGTTAATACACTCCTGAATATATCACTTTCAATGCGCATCATTTTGTTAGCCAAGAAAGTACGGTCTTCTCTTTTGTTTTCCTTCACCAATTTATAAACACTTGGATATTGCTTTTTAAATGATTTGGCAAAGTCTTTTCCTTTTGTTGTCAGTGTCTTGGAGTAAAAGACTTCACGGAATAGTGTTACTTTAATGTCAGAACGTAATAATCGTTTAAACTCGTCCAATCTCGTAAAATCATCCCAAAATATCCCCTTTGAAGTATTATAAATGTACTCCCAAATATCATTAGGGATATTTGCAATTTCTTCTTTCGATATTCCATTGTTTACCAATAATTTACGTAGTTGTTTACTAACAGAATAGTAAGAATTATCTATATTAGAAAGATTATTATATAATATATGTAAGATATTATCATTTATATTATATCTTTCAATTATTAATTTATTAAATAATAAAGGATGACTATTATGTATATCTATGGAAAATTTTATATTAAGAAAATTCTTAAATATTCTTGGTGATTGGCTCAGGATGGAATATATACGTAAGTTCTTATCAATAGATAATATATTAAAGTTCCCTTTGTTATATTCATTTAAAATATAAGTAAAATATTCTTTTGATTTTAAACTTATAAAATGATGTCTCTTCTTATAATCTTCCGCTTCGTCTCTATGTACTAATTTGAGCATTCTCAACGATTTTGTAAAATTATCATATAAGCTATCCCCCATTTCAGATTTTATCTTCTGAATTTGTATCTGCTCATATTTTTCCAATTCTTGTTGCATCTTGTCGGAATATTTTTCAATGTAAGATGAATATTTCATTTCCGATGCAGTAGGCAAATTTGGATTAAGCTCAATTAAACGAGCCTGAATAGATGGTATATAACTACTTGATACTTTTATAATGCCCAATGTCTCCAATGTCTTTAACATATCAATATAAACATGCCCAAATACAGTTTGTAATATTTGCGAATTGAAACGGGTAAAGTTTCCCTCTTTGTTGGATTTGCATCGTTGAATAAGCCGATGAATAAAGAACGCATATTTTTTATATAATATTTGCTTTTTTGGAAATGACTTGTTTGCTCCTTTAACAGTTTCGATTTTGGCAACAAAACTGCTATCACAAGTCACCTTATCGAAATTAGTGATAATCCGTTGAGGTTGATTTTGATTTTTCAACAACTCTATATGTTTCTCAATTATTGCATCAATATTTATATCCTTGAAAGTATATATAAGTTGCTTCATTGGTAACTTTCCCATATTTTCGTGTTATTTATTGCATTTTTATTCATCTTTTAAGCAAGTATGGTAATAAGCATACAAAATCAATCACACGCATTATACCATTGAATATCAATTATATAAATCATATTTCGCACCATTATACATAGACATGAAACAGTTGGCTATATGATTTTTTTCATTTTGCAGGCTGTTTGTAACGAGTAAGCAGATTTTCCATGTCTTGAAAGGAAGTGACTTTAAAAATTTCACTCCCAATCTCAATATATCCATTAATATTTTCATTCTTTTCTTTTTCAAACAATTCTTGTATCGACACTTCCAATGCAGCAGCAATCTTTTCCAATACTGCAACTGATGGATTTCCATTTATATGATTGGATAGTCCTACTCTGTTAATCCCCATTTTATCCGCTAAAGTTTGAACGGTCATACCTTTTTCTTTTATAACCTCTTTAATTCGTAGTGCCATAAGTATTCATTTTTATTATAAATACAAATATATGTTTCTTTTTAATATGTATATTGATAGATATACATAAAATAAGTTAATGTAGTTCTAAAAATATACGATTTTACTTGTATATGTATATTGAAAGCACTACATTTGCAATGTAATAAGAAATCAATGACACTACAATAATATGAACCGATACGATAAAAGACAAGTGATGAAGGATGCACACAGAATTTACAGCAACGATTTTCAACGCAAGGGACGTACATGGGGTGAATGTCTAAAAGCTGCATGGCGTTGGGAAAAAGATGCTGTTAGAGTTCGTGAGGCGAAAGCGGCAAAGCTTGATGCTATGATAGCTGCGAGTTGGGTGGCACACAATGCACGCAAAGATGAAAAGTCCGATAAAAACGAGTTTGAAGGTTTGTCTTCTGATGTCGTTTCTTATGCGATGGGTTATGGGCGGAACTTGTATTGCGGAGATTAAAAAAGTGTGAAATCAGCTATTTCTGATAGTAACTTACATTTATTGAATGGTCGTTTAGCAAATGTAAGTAATCAATTAAAAATGGAATTATGGGTAACTATATAGCATATTTGAGACAATCTACTACCAAACAAGAAAAAAGCGGTTTGGGGATTGAGGCGCAAAGAAGTATTATTCATTCTTTTGTGAAAGAAGGTCTAATAATAACTGAATTTGTGGAAACCGAAAGTGGAAAAAAGTCAGACCGCCCTAAATTGCAAGAAGCATTGGCTCTGTGCCGAAAAACAAATTCTATCCTTATTGTGGCGAAACTTGACCGATTAAGTCGTAATGTAGCTTTTACCTCAAAGTTATTGGAAAGTGATGTTGAAATTACATTTTGTGATTTTCCCCAAGCGAATCGCCTGATATTACACATTATTTCGTCTATTGCAGAATATGAAGCCAATCTGATAAGCCAACGTACCCGACAGTCATTGAAAGCCAAGAAGGAAAGAGGTGTAAAACTTGGTAAATCGGAAAATTTAATGAACAAACATGATGAAGCAATTGCGCATAGTAATCAAACCAATCGAATAAAAGCACAAAATAATGCTAATAATATGCGTGCGGTTGCATTGTTGCGGTCAATGATAAAAGAAGGACTGACAATTTCGCAAATGACAAAGCAATTAAATGAACAAGGTTTTGTTTCTTCAAAAGGTTGCAAATTTCAGATTGTTCAAGTTCAAAGACTAATTCAAAGATATGTGGCATAATGATTTAATATAACTCTAAAGCATTACCTTTGCAAAATAAACAGCTCACAGAACGTTGCTAAGTTCGCTTTTTATCTTTATCTTTGCATTGTCATTGCATTGCAATGACAGACATAATAATTTATAGGAAGCGTTTTAGCTTTATTCCACTTTGATGAATCTCGACACCTCATCTTTGTGTAACATGGAATAATAAGAGCGTTCTTCCTTTGGTTTGTTATATATGTTTTCAAACAACATATACAGCCAAAGGTGTGAGCTGTTTTTTCTTATTACTCAATTTGTTACATGGCAGTCGAGAGCCAATCAAAGGTTGGGGATAAGTCTATTCAGGCTCACACTTCTTTTTTTATAATCCTTCCTTTTGAGCCTACGGAAAACAGATTCTTGCGAATATTATGGCACAAGAAAAAATTGCTTGCCCCTTTTGTGGTGGATTGGTAACTGTTGGTGCTGTGTGTGAGTATTGTGGAAACTTTGTTTCTTCAATGTCTCCTTTAGGGAGTGGTAGTACTAAAGCAAATGGAGAAGAGAAGGAGACAATACGCACTTCAAAACAAGAAACCATTAGAACTGTTCAAAATGCGGAAAATGGGAAATGGGGCGTATTGGATTCAGAAGGATTGCAAATTGTCCCTTTTGAATATGATAGTGTGCGTATAATTCTTCCCTTTGTGATTATAGGCAAAAAAGTGTCTTTGCAAAATAAGGAAGAAAAACTATTGTTGGGGGCGTACAGTATCAAGTCTAAGAAGATATTAGTTCCTATTGAATATGATTGGATTGACGTTAAAAGCTATCGTTTAGAAGATGGTAAATGCTTTTACTTGGAAACGACAAAAAATGTACTTGCTACGATAGGTAATGAATTGAGGAAGGTTCGTAAATACGGCTTATATAATGGCAATAGTGAAATAGAACTGTTACCATGTAAATATGAACGTTTTTCTTATTATGAAGGTGGTAGTTACCTTATATTTAGCGAAAATAATAAAAGCGGATTATGTAACATTCGAGAAGGAGAAGTTATGTTTCCTTGTATTTATAAAAATATATGGCTAAAAGGCAAATATGCCGAAGTAACAGAAGAAAAATACAGGGGATTGTACAATATTTCAGGTAATTATCCGATTCAAATACTACCAATTCTTTATGAAGAAATACGTTTGACTGATAATTGGTTACTTGTTAAAAAACAATATTGGGGAATATCAAATTATGCAGGTGAGGAAATTATACCTTGTTTATACGATAAAATAGAATATGATGGTACGGAAAATTTAAAACTCTACTATGGAAGTCAGGCTAATACTTTTTTGCAGATTAAAATAAATGAAGGTAAAGTAACAAAAGGAGATTGCCCCAAAGGGACAGCCTTGTATGTGTGTTTAGGAGTGCTGTGTCTTATAGCATCTATATTATTATTTATTTCTATGTTTTCTTCTTTTGGAAAATGGAAAGCTATAACTGCATCAGGTTTATTAGCAGTCGCTTACACGTTTTTCTATTATTATTCAGACTTGAAAAAATATAGAGTACAATGAATCTTTTTGATGTAATTAAATGTGAGGTAAACGACAAGGAGCTTGTTTACAAATTTCCGTCTGAAAATTTGCGATTGGGTTCGCAATTAGTTGTATATCCAACACAGACAGCTTTTTTTGTGAAAGGCGGTGTGATTTTGGATGAATTTATTTGTGGTACTTATACCTTAAAAACGGAAAATATTCCGTTATTGGGTAAACTGATAAATCTTCCCTTCAATGGGCAGACACCTTTCAAAGCGGAAGTTTGGTTTATCAATCAAGTTACCATTCTTGATTGCAAATGGGGTACAGCAAGCCCAATACAGATTGAAGACCCGAAATATGGGATTATCGTGCCCATAAGGGCATTTGGGCAGTATGGATTTAAAGTTGTCAGCCCACGGCAATTCTTGGAAAGCTTGGTAAGTAATATGACTTCGTTTACTGTGGAGAAACTTACCAATTATTTTCGGGGAATTATAATGTCTAAGCTGACAAATATTGTTTCAGATAAGTTGTCCCAAGATGGAATATCGGTAATTAATATAAATTCACATATAGGCGGCATTTCCGAATTTTGCCAACAACGCATTGGCGTTGAATTTGAGAAGTATGGACTTAAACTTGAAAGTTTCAATGTAATAGGGATTAATGTTCAGGAGAATGACCCAAGCTTTATCCGTTTGAAGGAAGCAAAAGATTTGGCAGCACGTTTGAAAATAACGGGAAAAGACGTGTATCAAATGGAGCGTAGCTTCAATGTTTTAGAGAATGCGGCTTCCAATGAAGGGGGTGGGCTTGTTAGTTCAGGTGTTGGGATTGGGATGGGATTAAATATAGGTAATCAAGTCGGCAACATGGCAATGAATACAATGAATGTTAATCCTCCGTCATTAACAGTACCTCCCCCATTACCCGTCCAAGAATATTATATTGCGGTCAATGGGCAGCAACAAGGGGCTTTTGATTTCAATACCATTAAAGTGAATATTGAGAACGGGACAATTCAGGGAAATACTTTAATTTGGAAAAAGGGGATGGCTAATTGGGGCTTTATTTCCCAACTTCCTGAATTTTCATCTTTCTTCAATGAATTACCTCCCAAGTTACCAACCATGTAATTTTATCGGCTATGAAACAGATTATAATAGTAATAGGAATCATCCTTTTAGTCGCCAATCTGCTGTTTGGCTTGATACTTTCATCTTATGAAGTGTTCAACTTGTTTGTCAGTAGTTTGGTTATAGTCGCTACTACTGCGTTATTATTTTGTTTAAATGTGATAACACTAAAAGATGGTTTTAAAATATCGTTGTATGTACTATTTTCCATGTTGGGAGGTATAGAGTTTGTATTATCGTTGTTCTCTTACAAAACTTTTGAAAATAATTGGTTACTATTGGTTATAGTGTTGTCTCTTACAGTACAAAGTATCATTCTGTTAATTACTAACAAGGTCTCAATTAAAATTAAATAGGAAGTGGAATACATTACATGTAAAAAGTGCGGTTGCCAAATGTCTCCCATGTCGGAAGCGTGTCCCATGTGCGGCACACCGACTAATGAGGATGCACATACGGTAAATTCTTCACCCAAGAATGAAACAGAGAAAAACGAGCAAATACCCAATGTTTCAATTTTCAAAAATGGCAAAAGAGTATATTGGGGTGTTGCTGCGGTTCTTACTATCCTATTTATTGTGTATGTTGGGTGTAAGGTTGGTAATCGTCAAGATAAAAGTAAAGAAGTTGTGACAAATGTCCAACAAGTAAATGGTGAGCAGCATGATGCTTTAGATGGTGTGGCTACGGGTGAAATGGTAGTAGATAGTTATGATGTTGCATATAATGCGCTTTCGAGAAGTGGAATTTTACCATCTGAAAAAAAGGAATTAATTTGGACAATTTTAGTACCCGATTCAAAAAATAAGGAGATATTGGCATTTGTGGGACCTGTTCATGGCATGGATTTGAAGTTTGACTTTGTAAAAATAGAATACATAGGTGGAAATTGGCAGCTCTCTAATATAGACACTCAGCCAATTGGTTCAGGGATGGCAGGTGGGATAATTAATATTAAGGCTTCAGATTTTAATATGCAGGATGAAGAAATGCCTAAATATGTGAAGTTGAACAATGTTCCATACGTGTTTTTTATGTGTAGGGAAGGAAATGCAGGTAATGCAATGCCTCCTTGCTATGGAACATTGTATTTCGCATTATATAATTTGAAAACAAAGAGGATTGTAACTCTTGATTTTAATTGTTGGTCTGTTTATTCGGAAATTAATGGGAAACATGTAGAATCGGTTGAGGGAGAATTTGTTGGATTAGATGAAATAAAGAAATATGCTGTTGAAATGGAATATTTGTTAAAACAAGCAGAATTGTCGGATTACATATATCGTCCAACAGCGGATGATTTGAATTTGGAACTATCACAGAATGCTGTAAAAAAGTGGCTAAAAGATAATCCTCAGATTGATAATCTAAGAGACGATGGCTTGGCGGTAGTCAAGTTTACATATTATGATAAGGATAAAAGCTATGAAGAGGCTAAACAGAATGCTATGTCAATTGCACCTAATGACGATTATGAAATTTTCTATTCATGGAGAGGTTCTGTTTATGGATTGAATAAGAAACAACAAAAATATTTTGTTGTTTACGGGCATGAATCTAATTGGGGGGCTCGTGAAGTTTCTTGGACGGATAAATCTACTATTGAAATAAAGTTAGATAATGGAGTTACTTTGATAGTGGATTTGAAATCAGGAGACGTACATTCCAAAATGAGATATTAACATTAAAAGTATGAAATATTGTGATTACCCCTCTGCTAATTTTCTATTCAGACATATATGCGTGATATGAAGAGGAATGAGATATTTATTAATATATGACTATGGATAAAATTTGAGTTTCCAAAGTTGTATATAATGATTCTTTAAGTATTAGGGAAGTATGGCGATACTTCATTTCATTTATCTTTTTTTGAGAGGGTAGCCTTGGGGTTACTCTTTTTTTTGTATTTTAGTGGCAAATTGCAAAAAAAAATCAAATGGGTATAAATGAGGCTATAAAGATAAAGAAAGATACAGAAGAAAATTATGATGAGGGTATTTTAGAAAGCAAGAAGTTTGAGTTAGAGAACTTGCTTGTTGAGTATTATGACCGCTCTCACTTTTGGTTTTTTTTAAAAGGAGTTTTTAATCAGAAAACGATTCCTGATTTATATAGATTCCTTGCTTTTTATTTTGAAAGAGAATATCAAATTGATATATATCGTACCACAAATATTAAATATTTTATTAGGGTCATTGATGATGTATTAGTTCAATTCAAACAATTTGAAATGGAGGGTTATCTTGCTTTCACTTTTGCTACTACAGTATATTCTTTGAAGACATCTATGTGGCATCTTTTATATATTAAAGATGTATTGGAGGAATTTCTGAAATCTCCTGAAAAAATAGAGTATCTTCCTGAGGAAGATGATGATGTACTTTATGATACTTGTACAGACGTGAAAGAAAATGTAATAGATACGATTTCACATGAGGAAAATAAATCGTTACTGTCAAACAAAAAGACAGATATAATTTCCAATAAAAATAGAATAGCTGTACTACATTATATGCTGCGTGATAAAATTGATTCTGAGACGATTATAAAGATTGCTAATTATGTAACAAACAAGGAATATGACATCAACAACAAAGCGAATAACTCTGCTTATAAATACGTCCATAAACCTGAATTATTTAGAGAGAAGAATGAAAATATTGAATACATCGTACAATCACTTGAAAAATATGGTTTTAAAATTCCAAAAGAATTAGAGTAATCTAAACAGAATGTGTTAGAGGTATTTTTTGGATTTTGAAGTTGGATTTTGGATTGGATTCCAAATCCTACATTTTAGTTGCCAAATATTATTTTCTATTTTAAATTTGCATCGTCAATCAGAAAGGAATGAGCACTCTTTCTGATTGATGAGTTACCTTTCCTAAGGGTGATTATGGAACGTTTAGGATGCCTATTGCTCAAAAGGCAGTTCCATTAAATAAAAAATAAATACTTGATAATATATTGTTTGTAGATAAAGGCAGCAAACAATTATATAGTAATAGCCAATGTCAATAAATGATTTTGGAAGTAGAAACTATGCCTTTTTAATATTAAAAAAGAAGAAAATGGAAAAAAATAATATTGGAACAGAAGTTCAGACATATTTAACTGCAAATGAAGCTATGGAAAAAGCCTTGAAACTTCCCCCGACAAAGGCATTATATAAGACATTTTGGTACGAAAATGAACTATGTATATTCTTTGCTGAATCCAATGTTGGTAAGAGTTTATATGCCATGCAAATGGCTGAGGATATAGCACAAGAACGTAAAGTTATGTATTTAGATTATGAATTGTCTTTGAGCCAATTTCGTTCACGTTATACGAATGATAGAACGGGAGTACCTTATAAATTCTCAGACAATCTTTATCGCCCAAGTTTAAGAATTGAACAAGTCTGTACGGATAATGAAGTGGAGGCGTATTTATTTCAAAAGATAGAAGAAGGGGTGAAAATGGGAGTAAAAACATATATTGTGGATAATATCACCTATTTGTGCGGAAAACTTGACCAAGGCATAGAAGCCACTCGAATTATGAAACGGTTATCAGCAATGAAGCATACATACGGATTGAGTTTACTTGTAATTGCCCATACCAAGAAGCGAAACTCAAAGAAGGAAATTGTGGCTGATGATTTGGCAGGGAGTAAACGATTGATGAACTTCTGTGATAGTAGCTTTGCAATGGGACGTTCTCAAATGGACGAAAAGACGATTTACCTGAAACAAATAAAAGTGAGACAAGGCGAAAATCAACATGGACGAGATAATGTAATCTTATATAGAATAGTCAAGGAAGATAATTTTCCTCAATTTGTGGAAGAGGGTTGTTCGGCAGAAGAAAAGTTATTGAAACCGTCCAAGTCTGAGGATAAAAACATACTAAAGGCAAAAGTAAAGATACTCCATGAAGAAGGTTTGAGCAATAGGGCGATTGCCAAAGAGTTGGGTGTGGCAGAAGGTACGGTTAGAAATTGGCTTAAAGAATTGAAAGAGGTTGCCAATGTTTCCACAGAATCATCCCCGATAATACAAGAAGAATCGGAAGCCGAATATGTAGAGTATGAAGAAGTGGCATAAGGGTGCGTAAAATGAGTGCGCAAAAAAGTGCGTAATTGCGACTGCGTAAATAAAGTGCGTATTGATTGGATTTTCATTTTTCCAATTACAACTTATGAATTTGCAATATTTATGCGTATCTTTGCGGCACATGGGTTTGCAACTCTCGCACGAGAGGAGCAATTAAAAGGGAATCAGGTGTAAGTCCTGAACAGTCCCGCTGCTGTAAGTTTCATATTAAGAAGTTATAAACAACACTTTCGCCAATGAGAAAATCTCGTGAAGGCAGTTTATAAACGAAACAAGTCAGAAGACCTGCCATGTAGTTTTTGCATCACTGCTTTCGAGGAAAGAGCATTGAATTTAATGACTATATTCATTCTATTCAGTTTCAAATTTGAAGGTTATTCTTGTTTCAAAATATTACTTTTATAATATTTAACGCTATCGGACATCAAAACAAGAAAATAAAAGGGTGCTAAAAACTTTAAACCAAAAGTTTAAACCAATACAGGGTTTTTAAATAATACATTTGATTTTCAATATGTTATTAAATTTTAAAGTAAACTCTGCCAAGTTTATTTAAATGATGTCCGGCCGAAGTGATTCGTCCGGACATTTGTTTTACAAAAAGTCACAAAAAACATTGCCAATCATCCATAAAATCCTTATATTCGGCACATAAAACACAAAAACGGATCCATCCGTTGACCTATTGTCGAACTTATAAAAAAAGAATCTATGGAATTACCATTCGCCGAATCATGGAAAATCAAAATGGTGGAGCCTATCCGTAAAAGCACCCGCCAGGAGCGTGAACAGTGGTTGAAAGAAGCTCATTACAATGTTTTTCAACTAAAATCAGAACAAGTTTATATCGACCTTATCACCGATTCGGGAACAGGAGCCATGAGCGATCGACAATGGGCCGGTATCATGCTCGGAGATGAAAGTTACGCCGGCGCTTCCTCTTTCTTCAATCTGAAAGAAGTTATTACCCGGCTGACAGGTTTTGAATATATCATTCCTACACATCAAGGACGTGCCGCCGAAAATGTTTTATTCTCTCATCTGGTGCACGCTGGAGATATTGTACCGGGAAATTCGCATTTTGATACCACCAAAGGGCATATTGAAAGCCGAAAGGCAATCGCACTGGACTGCACAATAGACGAAGCGCGACAAACACAACTGGAAATTCCCTTTAAAGGTAACGTAGATCCTGCAAAACTGGAAAAGGCCTTAGAAGAACATAATGACCGCATACCATTCATCATTGTTACCATCACCAACAATACAGCCGGCGGGCAACCGGTTTCCATGCAAAACTTGCGCGAAGTCCGAAATATCGCGGACAAGTACAACAAACCTGTTCTGTTCGACTCTGCCCGTTTTGCCGAAAACGCCTATTTCATTAAAACACGCGAGGAAGGTTACAAAGACAAGAGTATAAAGGAAATAACCAAAGAGATGTTCGCTCTTGCAGACGGCATGACCATGAGTGCCAAGAAAGACGGCATCGTAAACATGGGAGGATTTATCGCAACCCGCCGTCAGGACTGGTATGAAGGAGCAAAAGGATTCTGTGTACAATTCGAAGGTTACCTTACTTATGGCGGTATGAACGGCCGCGATATGAATGCACTCGCTATCGGCTTGGATGAAAACACCGAATTCGATAATCTTGAAACCCGTATTCGCCAAATAGAATACCTGGCTAAAAAATTAGATGAATACGGAATACCGTATCAACGTCCCGCCGGAGGACACGCGATTTTTGTAGATGCTCCCAAAGTTTTGACACATGTTCCTAAAGAAGAGTTTCCTGCGCAGACTTTGACCGTCGAGCTATATCTGGAAGCCGGAATACGCGGGTGTGAAATCGGTTATCTACTTGCCGACCGTGATCCCGTTACCCGCGAAAACCGCTTCAACGGATTGGATTTACTCCGACTGGCCATTCCACGCCGCGTATACACGGATAACCACATGAATGTAATCGCCGCTGCGCTTAAAAATGTATATGATATGCGTGAAACAATTACCAGAGGAGTACGCATCGCCTGGGAAGCTCCGTTAATGCGTCACTTCACAGTGCAGTTGGAAAGGCTGTAAAAAAACTTTTCTGCCATAATGAATGTTATATGACTAAACATCAGCATTTACAATTATGGCAGAAAATTATGAATTAATAGACAACAAGGAGCGCCATCAGTATGAGTTCCATGTCGAAAAGTATACCCCAAGAATAGAGTATATTAAATCAATCAATGGCGAAATATTTCTAACGCATACAGAAGTTCCCGCCGGTTTAGGCGGTAGAGGTATTGGCAGCCAGCTTGTTGAAAAAACATTGCAGGACATTGAAAGGCAGCAACTCCGCTTGGTTCCTTTATGCCCATTTATAGCGGGTTATATTCACAAACATCCGGAATGGAGACGGATTGTCCTAAGAGGTGTTCACGTTTAATAAGCTACAAGCTCAACGTTAGTACAAAATCCGGAAACAAGTAGTAGTGAATCTGAAAATTCCGTTTCTCCGCTGTACGATATTCCGCAGCGGAGAATACTCCTTGTTCGTCAATTATAAAAGGCATTACATGCAAATGTTCCCGAAAATCGACATCGAAAGCATTCATACATTTAAACATGGTTTCTTTTGCAGACCAGTGAAGTAACAACGACCAAGTTTCCGTACCCCTGAATAGTGATTCTTGTTCATCCGCACGCATAAATTTATGCGCCACTTTCCGTACCCGTCCGCTATAATACTCGATATCAATACCTACTTCTTTCTTTGGATTACCTAATAAGACAGCGACATAACCTTTTGTATGCGAAATACTGATAGAAAAAGAGCCGTCTGCCAAATAAGGCTTTCCATTAGAATAATAGCGTATTTCTTTCTCCTCACCAAGCATTGTATACAACAACACACGCACAGCCAGCCACTCCAATCTACGAGAACCGGCTGCAAATTTCCCGATACCCTCTTCATATTTCCCTTTATGAGGAAGTAAGGCAAGCATTTCTTCCAGGCTTTCACTTGTTTTCCAGATACCCCATCGGTATGAATTCTCTGTATATTGTTTAAAAACGGGCATTATTTCTCTGTTTCAGTACCTTCCCGAACCGGCTCATTAATTGTAAACTTCACCTTTAAGATACGGCGGTTATCCATTTCAAGAACCTCAAATTCATAACAACCATAGGTCACTTTCTCATGAAGTGCCGGGAACTCCCCTTTCAACTCAAGCAAAAGCCCCGCCAAAGTATCGGCGTCACCTGCCACCTCATCAAAGGTTTCTTCATCTATCTTGGTTATCTTATAGAAATCCGTCAGTTGTGTTTTAGCCTCAAACACCCATGTATGGTCATTGAGTACAGCATATGTACGCTCTTCATCATCGTATTCATCACGAATCTCGCCCACAATCTCTTCAATAATGTCTTCCATCGTGACAATACCCGACGTTCCTCCGAATTCATCCACCACAATAGCGATATGAATCTTGTTTGCCTGAAAATCACGCAACAAATCATCAATCATCTTGGTTTCCGGAACAAAATACGCCGGACGAATCAATGACTGCCAACGGAAATTATCCCCCTTATTCAGATGAGGGAGCAAGTCCTTGATATAAAGCACCCCCTTTATATTGTCACGCGTCTCCGCATAAACGGGAATACGCGAATAAGCATTCTCCACGATACACTTCAACACATCCTTAAAAGGAGTACGGATTTCCAAGTCAACCACATCCAAACGCGATGTCATGACTTCCTTGGCCGTTTCACCACCAAAGCGAATGATGCCCTCCAAAATATTATTTTCTTCCGAGAGCTCGGCTTTATCCGTCAACTCCAACGCATGCGAAAGTTCATCTACTGAAATATTATGATTCTTACGCACAAAATGCTTATTAAGAAACAAAGTAGAGCGTACCAGTATTGACGATAACGGATAGAATATGGAACGGCATGCCATGATACCGGGAGCTGCAAAACGGCAAAAAGCCAATGTTTTTTGCGCCGAATAAATCTTCGGCATAATCTCACCGAAAAGCAGCAACAGGAAAGTCAATACAACCGTCAGGATTAAAAACTCCGCAATGGCTGAATGGAATTGGAACACATTCATAAAAAAGAAATTGCAGAGCATGATAATCGTTACATTCACGGAGTTGTTCGTAATCAGTATTGTGGCTAACAATCGTTCTGTATCATCCAATAGATTTTTGATTTTCCCGTCAGAAGGGTGTTTCCCCTCTTCAACAGAATTCAAATCGGACGGCGAGAGTGAAAAGAATGCTATTTCGGAAGCCGAAGCAAAACCGGAAGCAAGTAAAAGCACACCTGCCAATACAATGGCTATAATAGCCGAAACAGAAGGAGCATGTACGGTTATACCGTTAAATATATCCGCCAACTGGCATAAATAAGCGTCTGGGTCCAAAGATTTTGGTTTTAGTTAAACAATTAGAACGGTAAATCGTCCGTCGGATTATTTTGCGCAGGAGTAACCTGCGATTGTGTTGACTGTACGGGAGCACCCGTTTGTCCGGGCATACCGGCCTGCGGCGCGGTTCCGGGCACTGCGCTTCTCGCAGAGAGCATTTCCATGTTATCCACAAAAATTTCTGTTACATAGCGTTTCGCACCGGTCTGATCATCATACGAACGAGTCCGTATTTTACCTTCCACATAAAGCTTGTCTCCCTTATGCACGTATTTCTCAGCCGTTTCCGCCAGTCCGCGCCAAAGGACAAGATTATGCCACTCCGTACGTTCAGGAACTTGCGTTCCATTTGCCAATGTATAGGCACGGTCTGAAGTAGCCAAAGGGAAAGTAGCGACAGCTACACCGGTATCAAGGTATCTCACCTCAGGGTCTCTGCCTACATTTCCTAATAATATCACTTTATTTACTGACATACGCTTTCAACTTTAAAATTTGTTGCCAAAATTAACGAGAATAACAACATCATGCAAGAATACAGCCAACTTTTATACATACTTCTCCAAAAAAGCATGTACTAAACGAGATACCGGATATTGTTCCAAATCTTCCATTCCGATACACTGATATTCCGAAAAAGAACGGGAATTCTCCGGCAAAACAACTTCATAAAAGTTAGCATAAATCACACGATGAGACAAAACATGTTTCACATTCCGAAGCACCGAACGTACTTCCGGTATCTCCCCCTCCGCCATAAGTGAACGAAAGGAAACCGATGACAAAAACTCCTCTTCCGATAAATCCCTGTCTGTTTCAACCAATGGCAACTCAAACAAATTTTTCCAAATATCATCGGCCGTTCGTTTATGTATAAAGGTACACGCGCCCATGCGTACATATATATAATTAAAATAACGGTTAGACGTCTTTATCCTATGCTGCTTCACGGGAAGCTGCATAACCTGCCCTTTCGATAAAGCGGTACAACTATCCGCTAAAGGGCAAAGCATACAATTAGGCGACTGTGGCGTACACTGAATAGCCCCGAAATCCATTATGGCCTGATTATACGCAGCCGGCCGGGATTTATCAAGCATTTCATCGGCTAAAGCTGCAAAAAGTTTCTTCCCTTCCGTAGAGTCAATAGGAGTGTCGATACCCCAATAGCGGGAAAGCACACGATATACATTTCCGTCCACTACCGCATAAGGCATATTATAGGCTATGGAACAAATAGCGGCAGCCGTATAGTCCCCTACTCCTTTCAAGGCACGGACTTCCTGATAGCTTTCCGGAAACTTACCGTTCATACTCTTGGCAGCGGCATGCAGATTACGGGCACGAGAGTAATATCCCAATCCCTGCCAATATTTCAAAACCTCGTCTTCCGAAGCCGAAGCCAAAGTTTCCACATCAGGAAAACGGCGGATGAAACGAAGGAAATACTCATATCCTTGCGCCACTCGCGTCTGCTGTAAAATAATCTCAGAAATCCATATCCGGTAAGGATCGGCAGTATCCCTCCAAGGCAAATCGCGTTTATTGTCCGCATACCAATCCAATAAAATTTCAGTCAATCTATTCATATATAGTTCCATACCCCAAAAGGATGCAGTCCTTTTTTCGAAAGAACAAAAATACAGTTTTTCAGTCTAACAAAGCTTAATGCTTTGACTTTTTTCAAAAAATGTCCAGAATATATTTTTTAGAGCCGCCAAAAAGCTATATATTTGCAGTCCAAAAAATTAGAAAACTATAGTAATAATATTTTTTTTAAGAAAAAATGACTAAAGCTGATATTGTAAACGAAATTACAAAGAACACCGGAATTGACAAAGTCACAGTACTTACAACCGTTGAAGCGTTCATGGACGCAGTGAAGGCATCTTTATCTAAAGATGAAAATGTTTATCTCCGCGGGTTTGGTAGTTTTGTAGTGAAGAAAAGAGCTCAGAAAACAGCTCGTAACATCTCAAAGAACACTACTATCATCATTCCGGAACACAACATTCCGGCTTTTAAACCTGCCAAGACATTCACCATTGCTGTGAAAAAATAATAAACAATTAGTATTAACCCATAAAATTTTGAAGCTATGCCAAGCGGAAAGAAGAAAAAAAGACATAAAATGTCTACGCACAAGCGTAAAAAAAGACTAAGAAAGAACAGACATAAAAGCAAAAAGTAATTTTTAGTCTGAAGGACAAAATAAAGAACAAACTTGTGAAGCTAATTGTCTCGCGGGTTTGTTCTTTGTTTAAGTATCAAACCGATACATCAATACACAACTATTGATGTATCGGTCAATCTGAACAGAAAATATCTGTATAATAAAAATGTAAAAAGCAAATTATTGTGACAAGCGAACTCGTTGTAGACGTACAGCCCAAAGAGGTCTCCATAGCTTTACTCGAAGATAAAAGCCTGGTAGAGCTTCAAAGCGAAGGAAGAAACATTTCCTTCTCTGTGGGCAATATGTATTTGGGACGCGTCAAGAAATTGATGCCGGGCCTGAATGCCTGCTTCGTGGACGTGGGTTACGAGAAAGACGCTTTTCTTCATTATCTGGACTTAGGTCCTCAATTTAACTCGTTAGAAAAATACGTAAAGCAGACTTTAAGCGATAAAAAGAAGCTTAATCCAATTACCAAAGCAACCATACTTCCCGATCTTGAAAAGGACGGAACAGTATCCAATACACTCAAGGTAGGACAAGAAGTAGTGGTGCAAATCGTAAAGGAACCTATCTCGACCAAAGGACCGCGCCTGACTTCCGAGCTCTCTTTTGCCGGACGCTATCTCGTGCTAATTCCTTTCAACGATAAGGTTTCCGTATCACAAAAAATTAAATCGAGCGAAGAACGCGCCCGTCTCAAACAACTGCTGATGAGCATCAAGCCTAAGAATTTTGGTGTCATCGTCCGCACTGTCGCCGAAGGAAAACGCGTAGCCGAGCTTGACGGGGAGCTTAAAGTATTACTGAAACATTGGGAAGAAGCTATTACCAAAGTACAAAAAGCGACCAAGTATCCGACACTGATTTACGAAGAAACCAGCCGTGCCGTAGGTTTATTGCGCGACTTGTTCAATCCTTCTTTCGAAAACATCTACGTGAACAACGAAGCTGTCTTCAACGAAATCAAGGATTATGTAACACTCATCGCCCCTGAACGGGCAGGAATCGTAAAACTGTACAAAGGTCAACTTCCCATTTATGACAATTTCGGTATCACCAAGCAGATAAAGTCATCATTTGGCAAAACCGTTTCATACAAAAGCGGAGCTTACCTGATTATTGAGCACACTGAGGCGCTTCACGTAGTAGACGTGAACAGCGGTAACCGCACCAAGAATGCCAACGGGCAGGAAGCCAACGCACTGGAAGTGAATCTGGGAGCCGCTGATGAGCTGGCACGCCAATTGCGGCTAAGAGATATGGGTGGTATCATCGTGGTGGATTTCATTGACATGAATGAAGCCGAAAACAGACAAAAGCTTTACGAACGTATGTGCGCCAACATGCAGAAAGACAGGGCACGCCACAATATCCTGCCGCTCAGTAAATTCGGATTGATGCAAATCACGCGTCAGCGAGTACGCCCGGCAATGGATGTGAATACTACGGAGACCTGTCCAACCTGTTTCGGTAAAGGCACTATTAAATCGTCCATCCTCTTTACGGACACCTTAGAGAGTAAAATTGACTACCTTGTCAACAAACTGAAGATAAAGAAATTCTCGTTACACATCCACCCGTATATCGCTGCCTACATCAATCAGGGAGTTCTCTCACTGAAACGGAAATGGCAGATGAAATACGGATTCGGAATCAAGATTATTCCAAGTCAGAAATTAGCGTTTCTGGAGTATATCTTCTACGATCCGCAAGGAGAAGAGATTGATATGAAGGAAGAAATTGAAATCAAATAAAAAAAACGGCGAAGTCAGATAAACACTTCGCCGTTTTTTTGTTCATTATCACAATGCCAGACGGTAGATTTCCTTGCTGTCCTGTTTTGTCAGTTTCACATAATTACCCACAAACTCTCCTTTATTGCGATGCAGGCTATCCGCCAGGCGGTCTATATCGGGCTCCTCAATACCCAGTTCCTTAAAATTAACCGGTAGTCCTATAAAGCGGAAAAAATGCTTCAAACGGGACACTCCGGCCAAAGCCATCTCTTCCAAATCCTCCGATTCGGGAATACCGAAAACACGGTTGGCAAATTGGGCTATCTTTTTCGGATTATGTCCGGCCATAAAAGTCATCCATGCCGGAACTATCACAGACAATCCTGCTCCATGCGTAACGTTATAAATCGCACTGACTTCATGCTCCAAAAAATGCGAAGCCCAGTCTTCCTCACAACCTACGCCGCAAGTTCCGTTATGAGCTATCGTTCCGCACCACATTATATTGGCACGTGCGCCATAATCTTCCTGATTCCGCTGGATGCGATAAGCTTCTTTAATGATAGCCGTCAGCGTACCCTCACAAAGACGATCGCTTATTTCCACATCCTGCGTATTAGTGAAATAACGCTCCATGATATGCACCATCATATCGGCGATACCGCAAGCCGTTTGAAAAGGCGGCAATGTATAAGTCAATTCGGGATTCATAATGGAAAAAACCGGGCGCAACAGTTCCGGCACACGCAAGCTCAGTTTTTGCAAGGTATCCACTTTCGTGATAACCGAGTTGCCCGAACCCTCGCTACCCGCAGCGGGAATCGTCAGAACAACGGCAACTTTCAACGCTTTCACCACTTTCGCCTTACCTATAAAGAAATCCCAAAAATCACCTTCATAAGGCACACCGGCAGCAATAGCCTTTGCTGTGTCAATCACAGAGCCGCCTCCTACGGGGAGCAGTAAATCAGCCTGTTCACGACGGCAAAGTTCAATCCCCTCATACACCTTTGTATCCACCGGATTAGGCTGTACGCCACCCATTTCACAATACTGAATACCGGCTTCCCGCAAAGATTGCTTCACCCTGTCCAACAATCCGCTTCGCACCACGGAACCGCCGCCATATACAATCATCACTTTCCGTGCTCCATACTTACCGGCCAAAGTACCGACCTGCATTTCCGTCTCCTTGCCGAAAACAAACTCCGTAGGACTGTAAAAGACAAAATTATTCATACTTGTATTATCATTTTATATATTGACTGTATCTCTCAAAGAAACGTTTGAACGCCCCCCATTTCATCAATCCCCGCTCAAATAGCAGAATCCCCAGCAGGGCACAGGAAATGCCCAACATCACGTCAATCAGATAATGATGACCGGAATAAACGGCCGTCCACCAGATACCCACCATGATAACAGAGAACAAAGCTACCAGCCATTTTTTACAACGCCCCATAACAGCATACGCTACCGCTACCACCATATAAGCAGCATGCAATGAAGGAACAGCGGCAAACACATTGGCATTCCGCCCATAAATGGAATGAAAGACAGAACATCCCAGCAGTTCATCAAAACGTCCCAACCCCGCTACATTACCCGGAGTATCGAGAATCGGCTCAAAGCCGTAGTTCATGGCATACCAGGGTGGTGCTGCCGGATGGATGTAATATCCGGCAAATCCGATAAGATTTACCAGCAGAAAGACCATGGCAAAACGAAGATACACCTTACGCTCGCCTTTCAGATAAAGCCACAAGCCGAACGCAATAGGAACAGGAACCCAGCAAAGATAGAATATACCTGCAAGGAAATCGCCTATCGTACAGTGATTCTGCGCAAAATACTCACAGGGAATCAACGTTGCTCCATCAATCGAGATACCGAACAATGACTTCTCCGCCTCATACAATCCCTGTACATCAATAGGATTCACCTCATAATTGGGATATACCCGCATCCAGTCGTAAGAAATGCCAAAGATGATAAAAGGAAGTAGCGCCACCGCCAATTTACGGGTTGTTTTCCCCGCAAAGAAGAGTACCAGAAACAGACCCGCCATCAGAAGATGCTCTGTACGGAGCCCTATACACACGGCCGTCAACAACAAGAACAGCACCGTAACGACAGCAACGGGCAGCGCTTCTTTGACAGAAGGAAAAATATTCTTTTTCATTATTGCTTCTTTAATAATTTATGGCAATGCGCAATACGCGCAAATGCCGTCAAATTGGCAAGAACAGCTATCACAGCCATCGGAACAATCAGTATCAGCATGGGGTCGAATGCCTTGCAATCTCCGAAAATACCGCAGAACAAAGCGCCAAGACTGGTCAGCACCACACGCTCGGGGCGTTGCATGAAACCTACTTTACACTCCAGCCCCAGTCCTTCGGCACGTGCGCGCACATAGCTCACCATAAGCGAACCTATCAACGCGACAAAAGTTATCATCGAGCCCCACAGATAACCTTGCAAAATCAGATAATAGAAGATACCGAACAACGTCACCATCTCGCTATAACGGTCGAGCACCGAGTCATACAATGCGCCAAACGTGGAAGACATATTGCCTACACGCGCCACACGCCCGTCCATCATGTCAAACAAACCGGCAAAGAGAACGATTCCTCCTCCCCAACCCACATAGGCCGGTTCACCCGGTTTATACACACCCGCATACACAAATACGCACGCAGCCACAATGTTCATCACCAGTCCGGTGGTAGTAATAAAATTAGGCGTAATGCCCACCTTAATCATGCCATGCACAACCGGATTTATAATCTTATAAATCAACTGTTGCAGCCAATCTCTATAATTCATATCAGTTCTATTTAGTCTCTAAAATATTGTCGTATAAATTTTCTGAAATTATGATTGCGATATACGAATACCCGTTGCAGATGATAGTTCCAGAAAAACGCCACCAGAACGGCTACGATTACTTTGGACAGGATAAACACATCGTTTATGTAATGTCCCAGCAATCCGTCCACCCAGTGCATGCCCGTCAGCCACTCCGTCAGGGCAAATGTGCCCCATGTATTCAATAAAATACTACCTCCCCAGACAAAAAGATATTTCAGCGCAACGTGCGTTTTTTTACAGTCGTCCGCATGAAACACCCAGCCGTAGTTAATGACGCAATTCACCATGCCGCCGGCCACGGAGCCTAAGAAAGTAGCGTACAAATAAAAAAGTCCGGATAGTTTAACCAGCAGAATGGTCACAAGAAAATCCACAAGACTTGCCACATACGACGAAAGCTGGGCCTTCACAAAGACCCAAACAGCATGACGCCAACCTGCAAATCCCGATATTTCTTTCAGCCTATCAGCCATCTTACTCCGATTAAGACTACAAAGCTATAAATTCCCGCCAAGATATCATCCATCATCACTCCAAATCCGCCAGGAAAACTTTCCATGCGACGGATTCCCAACGGCTTAAAAATGTCGAACAGACGAAAAAGAGCAAAAGCTCCCAACGCATACCCCACATTCCCTGACGGTGCAGCCAGCAATGCAATCCATACTCCCACCATCTCGTCCACCACCACACGTGAAGGATCTTCCCCCCAGCAAGGTTCAAGACGATTGGTGGCCCATATCCCCATTACCGTAAAGACAAGAACAAGAACTACCGTCAGCCATATCAGGCATATTTCCGAAACAATGAAAGATAATCCGAACCAGATAAGCGCAGCCAGCAAAGCGCCCGCCGTACCCGGAGCGAAAGGAGAAAAGCCCGAACCGAAGCCCGTACCGATGAAAACCGGGAGAAAAGAGGGTTTCTTCATTGATAAAAAAGATGATAAAAGGGTGATAATGTGATAGGGTGATAAAGCGATAAAAGTGGTAAGGCAGTAGAGTGATGAAATCTCAAAACGAAACTTACTTATCACCCTATCGCCTTATCACTTTTATAACCTTACCACTTTCTTATTTTAGTCCAAATAGCTCGGTGCAGTTTCACCTACCATGTTACGGAGAGTTTCTTTCACCATTCTCCACTGTTGGAACAAGTCGTGTACCGGCTCATGTTCAAAGTCGTGCATCGGGCTCTTGCAGAAGAATGACAGCCAAGTCTGGATACCGCACATACCGGCACGCAAAGCGAGGTCGCTGAAGATAACCAGGTCGAGTGCGATAGGAGCCGCCAAGATAGAGTCGCGGCACAGGAAGTTAACCTTGATTTCCATCGGATAACCCATCCAGCCGAAGATATCGATATTATCCCATGCTTCCTTGTTGTCCTTACGGGGCGGATAATAGTTGATACGTACTTTGTGATATACGTCACCGTACAAATCGGGGAATTTCTCAGGTTCGAAGATATTGTCGATAACAGACAGTTTGCTGACTTCTTTTGTCTTGAAGTTTTCCGGCTGGTCAAGAACTTCGCCGTCACGGTTGCCCAAGATATTGGTAGAGAACCATCCGCTTACACCCAGCATACGGGTCTTGAACATCGGAGCGAGTACAGTCTTCATCAAAGTCTGGCCGCTCTTGAAGTCCTTACCGGAAATAGGCACATTCATTTTCTTGGAGAACTCCCACATGGCCGGAGTATCTACGCACAGGTTAGGAGCGCCCATGATGAACGGAGCGCCTTCTGCGATTGCAGCGTAAGCGTAGCACATACTCGGAGAAATAACTTCCGTGTTGTT
>ULWJ01039995.1_pt1 | contig 147268 bp, 102 predicted proteins | sample 1960221 | NCBI WGS metagenome assembly ULWJ01 (sample SAMEA4835809, study PRJEB28245) | human gut metagenome | biome: gut microbiome; material: fecal sample | place: Denmark | collected 2008 | reverse complement strand
TTTCCGCACCGGGCAGCGACCGTTTCCACCATTACACCATGTTTACGTCATGTAAGGAAACGTTCGGCTATCCTACTCCCGAAGCATGGTTCGCTTATATGCGCGAGTGGAAAGAAGCACTGCAGCACCCGGTTCAGATAAAAATCAAGAATTAAAAATTAAAGAATTAAATCGTGACATGAAAACCAGAAACGCACTTTTAGGACTCAGCCTGCTGCTTGCATTACCGCTGGCGGCACAAGAAAAAAATTATGTTTCCGAGGTATGGGTAGCCGACCAAGGTAACGGTAAATACAAAAATCCGATACTCTATGCAGACTATTCCGATCCGGATGCCTGCCGTGTAGGAGATGACTTCTATATGACCTCTTCCAGTTTCAACTGCCTGCCGGGGTTACAGATTCTGCACTCCAAAGACCTCGTGAACTGGAGCATCATCGGAGCTGCCGTTCCTTATGCCCTCTCCCCCATTGAAACGCCGGAACGTCCGGAGCATGGCAACCGTGTATGGGCGCCCGCTATCCGCCATCACAACGGTGAATTCTATATTTTCTGGGGCGATCCCGACCAGGGCGCTTTCATGGTAAAAGCCAAAGACCCCAAAGGTCCGTGGACAGAACCCGTACTCGTAAAACCGGGCAAGGGTATTATAGACACCTGTCCTTTCTGGGATGAAGACGGAAAAGTTTATATGGTACACGCCTATGCAGGAAGCCGTGCCGGATTGAAGAGTATCATATCCATTTGCGAGTTAAATGCGGATGCTACCAAAGCCATAACGCAGTCACGCATCATCTTCGACGGTCATGAAGCCCACCAGACTTGTGAAGGTCCCAAACTCTACAAAAGGGGAGAATATTACTATATCTTCCATCCGGCAGGCGGAGTACCCACCGGTTGGCAGGTTGTTCTCCGTTCCAAGAACATATACGGCCCTTACGAATGGAAAAAGGTGCTGGCGCAAGGTGACAGTCCCATCAACGGCCCTCACCAGGGAGCATGGGTAGATACTCCTACCGGTGAAGACTGGTTCCTGCATTTCCAGGATGTGGGCGCATACGGCCGTTTGGTACACTTACAACCCATGAAATGGGTCAATGACTGGCCTGTTATCGGCATCGACAAAGACGGTGACGGTTGTGGCGACCCGGTACTGGTTTATAAAAAGCCGAACGTAGGCAAGACATATCCTATCTGCACTCCGCAAGAAAGTGATGAGTTTGACGGCTATACCCTTTCTCCGCAATGGCAATGGCATGCCAACATCAGCGAAAAATGGGCTTATTACGCAGGAGATCAAGGCATCGTACGTCTCTACTCCTATCCTGTTGTCAAAGACTGCAAAAACCTTTGGGACGTAGCCAACCTATTGTTACAGAAAACTCCCGCCGACAATTTTACCGCCACCATGAAACTGACTTTCAAACCGACGGAAAAGTACAAAGGAGAGCGCACCGGACTGGTAGTTATGGGACTCGACTATGCCGGACTTGTTTTGGAAAACACGGAAAAAGGCCTGGTATTGTCCCAGGTATCTTGCCCTAAAGCGGAAAAAGGTACTCCCGAAACAGTAAACGGTACAGTCGGTTTAAAAGACAATACCATCTACCTGCGTGCCAAGTTTACCTCTGACGGGAAAAAGATTTCCAAGAGCGAAGGCGGACACGACCTGTTGGTACTGTGCAACTTCAGTTACAGCTTCAACGGAAAGAAATTCCAGCCATTGGGCAAACCGTTCCAAGTGAAAGAAGGCAAGTGGATCGGCGCTAAAGTAGGTATGTTCTGTACCCGCCCGGCCATTGTTACCAACGACGGCGGCTGGACAGACGTAGACTGGTTCAGAATTACAAAATAACAAGTTCCCGGCGAATTGTTATATCTTTGTGCCGAAAACCAAAAGAAAAGAACAATGAAGAAGCTTGTTATATTTGACTTAGACGGAACGTTATTAAACACCATTGCCGATTTGGCGCAAAGCACCAATCATGCCTTGAGCGTACTGGGTTATCCCATGCACGAGGAGTCGGCCTATAACTTTATGGTAGGCAATGGAATTAACAAACTATTTGAAAGAGCTCTTCCCGAAGGCGAAAAGAGCGAGGAAAATGTACTCCGCGTCCGTAAGGAATTCGTTCCTCACTACGATAGGCACAATGCCGATAAGAGCCGTCCCTATCCCGGCATTCCCGAACTGTTGGAACAATTACAGTTACAGGGGCTACAAATTGCGGTTGCATCCAATAAGTATCAGGCTGCAACTCAAAAACTGATAGCCCACTATTTTCCGAAAATAGATTTCGTCGCCATATTCGGCCAGCGAGAAGGGGTAAACGTAAAACCCGACCCCACCATTGTAGAAGATATTCTATCCATTGCCAAAGTAGATAAAAAAGACGTGCTCTATGTAGGAGATTCCGGTGTGGATATGCAGACTGCAATCAATGCCGGAGTAACTTCCTGCGGGGTTACCTGGGGTTTCCGTCCACGGACTGAGTTAGAGGAATTTAATCCCGACTATATTGTGACCGGTGCGAAAGAAATTATTGATATCATAAAGAAATAAACCCTTCAAAATAAAAGCGGCCATCTCACACCTTTGTGAAGTGGCCGCTTTTATTCTTAGCATATTACTATTCTTATCTTACACCTTTCTCATTTTGCCGGTCAATAATATCCTGCACAAGATTATTGATATACATCTCCAGGTTAGTATAGTTTTTATTCGGATCTAATGTTTTATCATTACCATCCGATGCATCTTCAGGATTCAGACCGTATTTTTTCTCAAACTCATCCGGAATTCCATCCTTATCAGTGTCGGCAGGTACAAGTTCAGACTGCTTCAACACAGGCCAAGCACTCCAATCCGCTCCCGCATCGGCAGGTCTCAAATCTTCCTGGCTATCGATAATTCCCGGTTTAGGATAGTCTGTACTTTTCCAATCAATATCGCCTACCTTCCCTTGCCCGTTATGTTCATTCAGTCCCTCAAAATTAGCGACTCCGGTATTAGCTTCTTCCACGATGCGTTTATCATAAGTGTCTCTTGACAAAGAGCAACCCGCATATCTCAACACCTGTTCAAAAGCATCCCGGGCCGAGTGAGTTGTCACAGTTTCAGTAGCCACCGGTGCGGTACGTTTCAGTCTCTGTTTAACGTCATCAGTAATAGTATATTTCTTGTCAAACTGGTTATAAACCCCATAAGTCCAGTTATCATTTGTGGCTCGTACGCATCTCTGATAATCATCTTCGCCATTAATCCGGCCATCATCCACCACATTGCCATCGATAAAAAAATTCCCCCAAGTATCGAATATGGCAGGATAACTCTGTTTATCAGAATCTGATATTTTCTTATCAATAGCTATAATCCTTCCACGTTTGGATGTTCCGGTAGGAGTAGCCGGTCCCGGTTTATAATAGTTGTTCACAATATTCACATGCATAGCTTCACCGCCATAACAACTGTTTCCACACCAATTATAAATCACATTGTTGCGCATATCCACAATCTCATTATCTTTAGTAGATTTCGTACCCGGTCCTAAACGAGGATTACGACTATCGTGATTTGCCATTAAATTATGATGAAAAGACGCTTTCATTCCACCCCAAATTCCACCGTACCCATGAGGCCCTTTTGTGTGTCCCGACAAACGGAGACTTTCCGAAATGATGCACCACTGCAATGTAAAGTTCTCATTGTTATAGAAAGACACACACTCATCCGTACACCAGCTCATAGAACAATGGTCTATAATGATATTCTTACCATACCGTCCTCCAAAAGCATCCGCTCCATCGGCACTGATGCCTTTTTCCTTATCTCCCATGCGGAAACGCAAAAAACGTACTATCACATTATCCACATTATCTCCCAAAGAAACAGGCCAGCCGGCCAAACAAATGCCATCACCCGGTGCGGTCTGTCCGGCAATAGTCAGATTACCCTCTCTGATTTTCAACTCTTTCTTTAAATGAATGATACCCGATACCTGAAATACAATAGTACGAGCTCCTGAGACCTTTTCAATACCATAACGTAAAGTACCCTTTGTGCCGTCATCAGCAAGAGATGTTACAATATGCACTTTCCCACCGCGTCCACCGGTGGCGTTTCGTCCATGCCCTTCGGCACCCGGAAAAGCTGCAAATTCCACCGCTTCCATAGTTATAGGAGTAGTCGGTTCTCCGTTACCCTCCTCTTTATCCGCTCCTTGTTCCGTTTCATCCTCCTTATCCGATGCAATATCATCCGAACAGGATATTACACCTATGAAAAAGAGAAAACAGAAAGAAAAAAACAATTTCTTTTTCATTATATCATAATATTACAGTAATCTGTGCAAAAATAGGCAACAAGAGCTTCTTGAATATGCAATTTTTGGTTTCTGATTCGTATTTTTACATCAAAAAGGAAAAATGCATTAGTTTTTCTATCAAAAAATACCCCTAAAAATGCGAAAAAGCTTCTTAATATTGCAATGAAATAATAAAAGAGAAAAGAAATGACAAGAAAATGGTTGATATTAATCTTTATCTTCTGCTGTACCAGCGGTAAGATTACGGCACACGACAATAGCCTAAAGCTATGGTATGACAAACCCGCCAAACAATGGGTAGAAGCCCTGCCCTTAGGTAACGGACGCATAGGAGCGATGGTTTTCGGCGATCCCGCACACGAACGGTTCCAACTCAATGAAGAAACTGTTTGGGGCGGCTCTCCTCATAACAATACTAATCCCAACGCTAAAGAAGCGTTGCCCCGCATACGCCGGTTGATATTCGAGGGGAAAAATAAAGAAGCGCAAGAATTATGCGGCCCCGCTATCTGCTCACAATCGGCCAACGGAATGCCGTATCAAACTGTCGGTACACTGCATCTTGATTTTGAAGGAATCAATCAATACGATGATTTTTATCGGGATTTGGATATTGAAAAGGCAATAGCTACCACCCGTTTCACAGCCAATGGCATTACGTACATACGGGAAGCCTTTACCTCTTTTCCCGACCGGTTGCTCATTATCAAATTAACAGCATCAAAGAAGAAAAGTATTTCTTTCACGGCACATTATACCACACCATATACCGAAAATACAGAATTTTGTATTTCTCCCCGCAAAGAACTGCAACTAAACGGTAAAGCCAACGACCATGAGGGTATTGAAGGAAAGATACGATTCACCGCACTCACCCGGATTGACAATAACGGAGGTACGTTAAAAGTAACTTCGGACAGTACTTTGCAAGTCAAGAATGCCGACAGTGTTACTCTATATGTATCTATCGGTACAAACTTCATAAACTATAAAGACGTGTCGGGAGATGCATTGAAAGCAGCACGGCAATACATGAAACAAGCCGGTAAAAACTACACGAAAAGGAAAGAAGCCCACATTGCCGCCTATCAACAATACTTTAACCGTGTTTCACTGGACTTAGGCAGCAACGACCAAATCAAGAAACCGACAGACCGGCGTGTAAGGGAATTCAGCTCCGTCACCGACCCGCAAATGGCCGCCTTGTACTTCCAATTCGGACGTTACCTGTTAATATGCAGTTCGCAACCCGGCGGGCAGGCCGCCAACCTGCAAGGTATTTGGAACTACCAGTTACGAGCTCCCTGGGACGGAAAATACACCACCGATATCAATGTAGAGATGAATTATTGGCCGGCCGAAACAACCGCCCTGTCCGAGATGCACGAACCGTTCCTGCAATTGGTAAAAGAAGTGGCCATACAAGGCCGCGAAAGCGCCTCCATGTATGGCTGCCGTGGATGGACTTTGCATCACAACACCGATATATGGCGTACCACCGGCGCCGTAGACGGCGCTAAATATGGTGTTTGGCCAACTTGTAACGCTTGGTTCTGCCAGCACCTGTGGGATCGGTACCTGTTCTCCGGCGATAAGAATTATTTAGCGGAAGTTTATCCGATTATGCGCGGCGCCTGCGAATTTTATCTGGACTTTTTAGTGCGCGAACCTAAAAACAACTGGCTGGTGGTAGCCCCTTCCTATTCACCGGAAAACAGTCCGTCTGTTAACGGTAAGCGCGGTTTTGTAATTGTCGCCGGTACCACCATGGACAATCAAATGGTCTACGACCTGTTTTACAATACCATTCAAGCCGCCAACTTAATGAATGAAAACACAGCTTTCACAGACAGCCTGCAAACCGTAGCCAACCATTTAGCCCCTATGCAGGTAGGACGCTGGGGGCAACTGCAAGAATGGATGGAAGACTGGGACAATCCTCAAGACCATCATCGACATGTATCCCACTTATGGGGATTATATCCAGGCCGTCAAATCAGCGCCTATCACTCCCCTGTCCTTTTTGAAGCCGCCAAGACATCACTGACCGCCCGCGGCGACCACTCTACCGGTTGGTCTATGGGATGGAAAGTCTGCTTATGGGCACGGCTACTCGATGGCAATCATGCTTATAAACTGATTACCGAACAGCTTCACCCCACTACCGATGAACGCGGACAAAACGGTGGTACGTATCCCAACCTGTTCGACGCTCACCCGCCTTTCCAAATAGACGGCAACTTCGGCTGTACGGCCGGCATAGCCGAGATGTTTGTACAGAGCCACGACGGTGCTGTCCATCTTCTGCCCGCGTTGCCCGATGTGTGGGAGCGTGGCGTTATAAAAGGAATTCGCTGTCGCGGCGGTTTCCTGCTGGAAGAAATGAAATGGGAAAAGGGGCAAATGCAAACAGCTACCATATGCTCCACCATCGGAGGTATCCTACGCATACGTACCGGCTCTCCCCTATATTTGAATGGAGAAAAACTGGAACCGGTGGAACAGGCACCGTGCAATAATCCGCTCCTTCAGCCGCAACCGATACGAAAGCCGCTAATCGCCGCCAATGCTCCGCTATCCATACCTCAATACAAAGAAACTTACATTTACGACATCACTACCGATGTCGGAAAGAAATATACGCTTTCCACCCGGCCTATGAATCATTAAGTGTAAAGGAGAATACGATGTATTCTCCTTTTTTCTGCTCTGCAACATACCTCAAGCTGATTTAGTACCACAAATCATTACAGAGAACAAAAAATACGTACCTAAAAACAAATATTCCACAAAGGACTTTTCACATTAATCTACATTTGCACCGATGAATTAACAGTGTGTATGACACACGACTAAGAGAATAATCACTTTTTAATAAACGAACATGCAAAGAATGTCTAAAATGAAAAACATGCGCACAGCGCTACTATTTTTATTAGTAGCCATGATATCGCTCAGTGTATCGGCGCAGAATGTAACCGTAAAAGGTACTGTGAAAGACAAGACGGGAGAAACCGTTATCGGTGCCTCTGTAGTACAAAAAGGAAATACCGGTAATGGTACGATTACCGATATTGACGGTAATTTCACTTTAAGTGTACCTGCCAATTCAACTTTGGTCATTTCTTATGTGGGAATGAAAACACAAGAAATTGCTCTGAAAGGACAGACAAAAATCAATGTAGTATTGGATGATGACTCACAAGCTTTGGATGAAGTAGTAGTTATCGGTTATGGAACAGTACAGAAAAAAGACCTGACCGGGTCTGTTGCTTCCGTAAGCGCCAAACAACTGTCGGCGGTGCCTGTTTCCAATGCATCGGAAGCATTACAGGGTAAGATGGCCGGTGTACAAATTACTCAAACGGAAGGTTCTCCGGATGCGGATATCCGTATTCGTGTACGCGGCGGCGGTTCTTTGTCGCAAGACAACTCCCCCTTATATATCGTAGATGGTTTCCCCGTATCCAGCATTGGCGATATAGCTCCGTCAGACATCCAATCCGTAGATGTTTTGAAGGATGCTTCTTCCACAGCCATTTACGGTGCCCGCGGAGCCAACGGTGTAATCATCATTACGACAAAATCCGGTAAAGAGGGTAAGATAGAAGTTAACGCCGGCGTATCATTCGGTATCCGTAAAATGGCAAAACACATTGATGTAATGGACCCATACAATTATGTATTATACCAATATGAATTAGTTGGCGGACAAGATTGCAGCTATGGTGACTGGCAAGACTTGGACATCTACAAATCCATAAAGGGAACTGACTGGCAAGATGAACTTTGGGGACGTACCGGTAACCAGCAAGCATACAATGTAAGTGTAAGCGGCGGTACAAAAGATACCAAGTTCAACATCAGCTACTCCCGCAACGATGAAAAAAGTATCATGCAGGGCTCCGGCTTTTCCAAGAATAATATCAATGCAAAAATCAATACTAAAATCAACAAATGGCTGAGCTTTGACTTCAACGCCCGACTGACACACCAAAAGATTGACGGCCTGAGCGGTGGTTCAGATAATGACACAAGCGCATCCAACTCGTTGGTAGCCCGTTCCATCATCTATGCACCCATCGAGGTGGTAGACACATCCGATGATGACGAAAATGCCACAAGTACACGTTACGACCCGTTACAACGTCTGAATGACACCTATAAACGCCAAACCCGTTTCCGCCAGAACTACAATGGAGGCATAAACTGGGAACCAGTCAAGGGATTAACTTTCCGTTCAGAGTTCGGATACGGCTGGAAGTTTGACAATACCGACCAAGTATGGGGAAGTATTGCTTCCGTCAATTCCAAGTACAAATACGATGGCGCTCCTCAAGCGTATATCAGTAAAGTAAATAATAAAAACTGGCGTATCGCAAATACCGTAACCTACGAGAACAAGTCACTGTTCAATAAAAGAGACCGCTTGAACGTAATGATCGGACAGGAAACATCTTCAAGCCAGGATAACAGTACTTATCTTACAGCCGTTAATTTTGAAAGTACCGCAACTCCCGGCGAAGTGTTGGCTAATTTAGGTAATGGTACCTCTCTGCCCACCAAAACATACATCGGAATTAAAGACAACTTAAACTCTTACTTCGGACGTATCAACTATACATTAATGGATAGATACCTGTTCACCTTTACAATGCGTGCCGACGGTTCGTCTAAATTTGCAAAAGGCAACCAATGGGGCTACTTCCCCTCAGGCGCATTTGCATGGCGTGTCTACGATGAATCATTTATGCAGGGTACACATGACTGGCTTTCTAATTTAAAGCTCCGTTTAAGTCTTGGTACGTCAGGTAACAACCGTATCCCGAGTGGCGCCATGTACACAACTTACTCATTAGGCGGCACAAGCAGCAGTAACATTTACTTTAATGAACAGGCAAGTATTATTTTACAACCGGGTGATGCGCTTTCCAATCCTAACCTGAAATGGGAGACTACCATATCACGCAACTTAGGTCTTGACTTCGGGTTCCTGAACAATCGCCTTTCCGGTTCGTTGGATTTCTATTGGAACACCACCAAAGACTTGTTGATGAAGACAACCATCCCGGCAGGCTCCGGATACAGTTACCAATACAAGAATTTCGGGCAGACTTCCAATAAAGGTGTTGAATTACAACTCGACGCCACCTTACTTGACCATAAAGATTACGGATTGAATGTAAACTTCAATATCTCTTATAACCGCGGTAAAATTGACAAGCTGAACTCAGACGGAACGTCTAAATGGTGGCAAAGCAGTAAGTGGGCCGGCAGCGGCGCTGCAAGTACCGATGATTTCCTTATCGAAGAAGGCGGACGCTTGGGTGAAGTGTACGGCTACGTTACAGAAGGCATTTACACAGCTTCCGATTTCACATTCGACCAAAGCAAAGGCACTTATGCGCTGAAAGAAGGTGTGCCCAACAGTACAAGTATCACAGGAGTTGCCGCTCCCGGCGCAGTCAAACTTAAAGTAGGCGAGGATGGCAAACCCGTTAAACAGCGTCTCGGTAATACAATCGCTCCCTGGACCGGTGGTTTCGGTATCAATGGTAACTACAAAGGATTCGATTTAGGTGTATTCTGCAACTACTCTTTCGGAAACAAAATCGTGAATGCCGCAAAATTGGCTTCAAGCTACTATAACGATACTAAGCGCAACTGGAATCTGAACAGCAACTACAACTATGGCAACCGCTATACGGCCATCGATCCGTCAACAGGCCGTAACCTGCTTAGTTCGTCCGCAATCAAGGAAATGGGAGAAGAAGCCATTGTCTCACGCCTGAACGAAATCAATGCAGGAGTTACCAACTGGAACCCGGTATCCATCACCAAAATGCCCTTGATAGACCAAGCAGTGGAGAACGGTTCTTACCTGCGTATCAATACCGTTACTTTAGGATATACCCTTCCGAAGAAATGGATTAACAAGTTCAACATTCAAAACTTACGCATATACGTAACAGGTTACAACTTGTATTGCTTTACAAGCTACTCCGGCGCAGATCCCGAAGTTGACTGCTGTACCAGCACTCCGATGACTCCGGGTATCGACTTTGCCGCATATCCCAAGAGCCGTTCATACGTAGGTGGCATCAACTTAACTTTCTAATCACATAAGAAGATACAATTATGAAAAAAATATATCAGACCATATTAATATGTTTAGGGGTAATGGGAATTACATCCTGTTCCGATTTCTTAGACCAGAAATCACCCTCTGAAATAGATCAAAGCGATTTGGCTCTAAAACCAGTCTACATACAACAAGTGATGAACAATATGTATGCCGGATTGACTTTAGACCATACATACGGTTGCCGTATGCCATTGAACTTTTCCACCAACAGCGACATCGAATTGGTAGATGCCACCAAATTGGAAGACTTCACCAACGCAGAAGACAGAGGCGCGTCCAACTATAATCCTTCTACTACATGGAGCCGCCTGGACAACAACTGGCAATCCATGTTCAAAATCATAGAAGGCGCCAACGTTGTGATTGAATCCGTAGACCAAAGTCCTATTATGGCCGATAAGAACAATTCTGACTACAACACATTACTTCACTATAAAGGCGAGGCGCTTACCATTCGCGCGATGGTTTATTATGACTTAATCAAAACTTACGGCGATATTCCCATGAAGTTTGAACCGACCAAAGAAGACGGGTCAAACTTATATCTGGAAAAGACAGACCGCGATGTTATCTATGAGCGCTTGCTAAGCGATTTGGAAACGGCTGCCGCCGCATTACCTTGGGCAGGAATGGATGGCTATACAACAGAACACGCCACTAAAGGATTTGCGCACGGCCTGTTGGCACGTATCGCCTTATCCTATGCCGGCTACTCCATTCGCGAAACAGCTAAAGAAGGATACGAAACCATGCCCGGCAGTGATCCGTCCTATCCTACCCAACGCCCCGATGCAGCCAAAAGAGAAGAACTTTACAAATTAGCGCTGACTCATCTGGACGTAATCATCAAAGACGGTCCTCATAAGCTGAACCCTTCTTTCGAAGACGAATGGTATAGAATCAATCAACGTACCTTAGACAACCAATATTACGAAAACCTTTATGAAGTTGCCCATGGACTGGGTACATCCGGTGAAATGGGATATACTATTGGCGTACGCCTCAACGCGAAAGATACCAACTCTGCAAGCTGGGGATATGGCAACTCAAGTGCAAAAGTACAATTGACAGCTCCATTTTTCTGGTCATTCGACCATAAAGACCTGCGTCGCGACATTACATGCGCCAACTATACCATTGAAGGTAATGATAAAGATACCCCGGACATCGAAAAAATGGCAGGTAACAAACCTTTCCAACTGTATGTAGCCAAGTGGGATGTGCGCAAAATGAGCGAAGAATGGCTGAAGCAGAACAAAAATGCCAGTGCCAAGAAAGGATATGGCATCAACTGGGTAGTAATGCGTTATTCGGATGTATTGTTGATGTATGCCGAAGTTATGAACGAATTGTTCGGTCCCGACGCTATCGGTACTGCCACTTGCGGAAAAACAGGCCGTGATGCCTTAATGGAGGTTCATTGCCGTGCGTTTGATACCGCCGATCAAGCCAATGCGCAAGCCTATGTCAACGGAATTTCTTCCGCAGACTTCTTTGATGCCGTTGTAGACGAACGTGCATGGGAGTTAGCGGGTGAAGCTGTCCGTAAATACGATTTGATCCGTTGGGGACTGTTGTCATCCAAAACACAGGAAATGCTGGATAACTACATAAATGTAGTAAAACCCAATGCACCCGCAAAATTGTATTACAATATGCGAAGCGATGATCCGAAGAGTATAGATATGTCAAGCGTACAATGGTATGCAACTCCCACCAACACCGGAGACTACAAAAAGAGTAGCGATTTCTGGGGAAAAGATGACAGCAAACTGGAAGTATTTACCGAGAATATCAGTTCCGGCTTGAATAAAACTGTTATCAATCGCCACCTCTTACCGTTAGGAAGCAGCGTTATCAGTGACTCTAAAGGTAAATTGAATAACTCGTATGGTTTTTAAGCCTTAAAACAACAATAGAATATGAAAATCTATAAATATATACATAATATATTGTCAGGAGCTTGCTTGCTCCTGACAACAATTGCCGCAACCAGTTGCGACAACGCCAACGATTGGACTGTTGATGCCGCTCATAACCGTTTGTTCAGTTGTGATCTCAGCGGTGTAACTCCCGAAGACATCGGTACAGAAGCCACTTTGGAATTTAAGACTGTAAAAGGTGCGGAGTACTATCTTATCGAAGTTAGTAAAGACACATTGTACAATGACATCGAAATGGGAAGTACCGCTACTTCCATCATATACGGTGAGGACAAATCCATCAAAGAATCGCCTTATACGATGACAGGTCTGAATAGTTCAACCAAATACTATCTTCGTTTGAAAGCAATGTCAGGCAATACTCCCGAGTCCAAATGGAGTTATCTTTCCGATTACAGTTTCAAAACCAAGTCAGAGCAGATATTCGAAGAAATCTCTACCGCTGACCTCACAGAGAACAGTGTCGTTTTACATTGGCTTGCCAATGCAGAAGTTACCAAATTGGAAATTCTGAAAGGTGAAGAAGTAAAAGTAACCAAAGATTTGACAAACGATAACGAAGCTGTAACCAATGGTACAATCACCATTGACGGGTTGGAAGCACAAACCAATTATACAGCCAAGATATATAAAGACAATGTTGTAAGAGGTACAATCGGTTTTACAACTTTTGCAGCAGTTCCAAGTGCAGACCTTGTATATCGTATGACGGCCGATGAGAATCTTAGTAATGAACTTCTTGCGGAAATCACAGCCCAATGCGAAGGAACTTCTATCACGATAGCAATGCCGGCCGGTACAACCAATAAATATGGTGAAGCATTAGAATTAGTTGATGGTTATTCCTACACATTCTTCGGAATTGCCGGAGAAAAGAAGCCGGTAATAGCCATAAGTACAATAACACTTAAAAATAACGCATTGATTAAATTCCAAAATGTAGAGCTCAATGCTGACGGCATTAATGCTGAAGGTACAGCCAAAACTAACGAATACATTATCAATCAAAGCGCAGCAGCAGTTGTAGACAATATTACTTTTGAAGATTGTGATATTATCGGCTTTAAGAATTCTATTGTCCGTATCCAATCCTCAGGTATAGAATTTAAAAAAGTTGTATTTAACGGATGTTACATCAAAGGGCAAAATTTGGCAAGCAATTACTATGTTCTTCATAATAAAAACGGTAAATTCGGAGAAGTAGAATATAACAATACCACATTTGACTGCACCGGATATAGAGGCCTGTTTTATAGTGAAAACAAAGATTGTACAAGTATCAATATTACGGATTGTACAATATATAACATACCGGCATCAGGGCAATATGTTATAGACTTTAAGTCAACAAATAATGGTGCTACCAACGGTATTATAATCAACAATACAATCTTTGCAAAGGTTCAAGATGCAAGTGCCGCTAAGGGTATTCGAAGTAATAGTGTACAAACCTTTGATAATGTATGGACTACTAATGATTTTAAACTAACCGGCAATCAATTCAGTGGAACTGTTACAGCTTTTGACGGTACGTCAACTGATTTATTTGAAAATCCCGCAGCAGATGACTTTACCATCAAGAGTTATAACTTTGGCGGTCGCCTAAATGCAGGCGCAATCAAATGGAGAATGACGGAATAAACATCCATCCTTACTAATAAAAAGAGTTGCTTTATAATAATAAAGCAACTCTTTTTATTTTCCCCTTCACCCTTCACATCCCCCTGTTCATCAACCCTTGCAGGTGAATTCCGCCATTACCGTCACTGCCGTACAATCCTATCCCTGCTCACCCCGTAATACCCCGCTACGGGCACATATACCGGTTGCGTAGGTATTCCGATATTCCGAATCTTCCCTTCCGCCCTCAGCCTGCGGATATGCTCCATCGCTTTCGACTTCATAAATCCGCAAATCTGCTGGAAGTCCGCACGGGTCATTAATTGATGTTCGGTGAAATAAGCTCGCAAACGCATATCTATTTCCACACCCGATAGTTTGCGGGAATGCCCGTTGTGCCTGATATTTTTAAGCTTCACGGCTCCCACTTCGTTCTTCAACGCTTGGTCGGCACGAAACTTGATACCTTTTAAACGGACTTTCGTATTTTTGCGTTTCGTTTCCGCCGTCACCTCTTCTATACATTTCAGCGTAGGATGAAAATAACCTATCCCGTCCAGGTGCACTTGGCGACCGTCACCCAGCTCCTGCCCCAATACATGCGACAGCGCATCGAGTACAGCCGTTACATCCGTTTCCGTCAGCGAGCAACGCTCCTGAATTTTACGCCTCACATAGTCCGTTCCTATCTTTCCATTGTACGTGATGCGTGCATGGAGCTTTTTCTCGTCCGGCTGGTTCGGCGGTACCGGATTCTCGTACCATTCAAAATGAATTGCCATAGCGCTGTATTTATTTATACTGTGTAAAGTTAGCGCTTTCCCATGAGATAATCTATTTTTCCTACGAGAATAAATGGGTGCCGGCAACTGCCGACAGAGCCGTTGACGATTGTCAACAGAACCGCCGACAGCTATAAACAGACCTGTTGACTACTGTCAACACCCTGTTTCGCTACAAGATAAAACGAATTATCCCGCATTGAAAACGCAATAATGCAAGGACTTGGCACGTTCAACGCCACAAGCGATAATAGTGTGAAAAAGGCTTGCGAAAGGCTGTTTCCCGATAGTAACTTCGCGGCACGAAACTATCAATAAAAACAACGTGTATGATGAAAAAATGTATTATGAAACTTATCTCCTTTTTATTAAGGAACCGGAAACGCGAGAGACAGTCCCGCATAAAGAAATGCAATCCGACAGAACAGGTTAACCGCTTCCTGCAAACCGGCTATGCCTTCCGTTACAACCGGCTGACAGAGGAAACAGAATACCGCCCCATTGGAATTGCAGACAAAGCGTTCCTCCCTGTCGGCAAACGGGAACTGAATTCCTTATGTCTCGAAGCCCATGCCCGGGGCATCCTGTGCTGGGACAAAGATATCAGCCGCTTTCTTTTTTCCAAATACGTACCGGAATATCATCCTTTCCTGCTCTACTTTGAGCAACTTCCCGCTTGGGACGGTATCGACCGGATTGACAATTTGGCACACCGCGTATCGTCCGAACCCTTCTGGATAAGCGGTTTCCACACATGGATGCTCGCTCTTGCAGCCCAATGGACGGGACGGACAGGCAAACATGCCAACAGCGTGACTCCCCTGCTTGTCAGTTCCCGGCAGGGTTGCCTGAAATCCACCTTCTGCAAAAGTCTGATGCCCGACAGCCTGTCCCGCTACTATTCGGACGAAATAGAGCTCACGTCACGAAGTAATGTCACCCGCAAAATGTCGGAAATGGGACTGCTAAATCTTGATGAGTTCGACAAATACTCCGCCAAGCAAATGCCGCTGCTCAAAAGCCTGATGCAAATGGCTGATTTAAATCTTTGCAAAGCATATCAAAAGAACTTCCGTAATCTCCCCCGCATCGCTTCTTTCATCGGCACAAGCAACCGCTTCGACTTACTTTCCGACACTACGGGCAGCCGGCGTTTCCTATGCGTAGAGGTAAAGGATAAAATTGATTGCAGCCACATCGAACATAAACAAATCTATGCGCAACTGAAACAAGAGCTTGCAGACGGAGCCCGCTACTGGTTTACCGCCGAAGAAGAGCAGGAGCTCCAAGAACACAACCTTGCCTTCCGGCACCACAACCCGGCAGATGAAGTGCTGCACAGTTGCTTCCGCCCCGCAACGGCTGAGGACTCAAAAGAAGAGGTAATCCACCTCTCCGCCGCCGACATCTTCAAAGAACTGAAAAGGCAAAATCCCGCTGCCATGAGAGGGACAAATCCGAACAGTTTTTCACAGCGACTCGTACCCGCCGGCTTCGTGCGGAAGCACGGACGCTATGGAAATTTCTATCCGGTAGTGCCGCTCGCATGAAGAAACAAGCAACTTCCCAACTCAAGTTCACAAAACAGGGGTTCACCCGCAAACCCCGATGAATAGGAAGACATGAAGGGAGAAGGGGTGTCATGCACAAAAGAATTTCAGGGGTAAAAACTAATTTTTCCACAAAGAATACCAAAAAATACTATGGTGTTCACAGAGTATCACATATTTTTGTGTTCGATAACGGATGAAACCATCTCATTACAGTTGTCAGCCTTACTATATTTAATAACTATAAAAAACAAACTTATGAATCTAAAAAGACTTGCCAAAAGGGCATTAGCTACTCTATCATTGAGTATGTTGTGTTTAGTCGCTTTTGCACAAGGTCACCAAATCTCAGGTACCGTAATCGACGGTACGGGTGAACCAATTATCGGTGCAAACGTATTGGAAGTAGGCACTACTAACGGTGTAATTACTGACATCGACGGTAATTTTAAACTTAGCGTACAGCCCAACGCAAAAATCCAGGTATCATTTATCGGTTATATCACACAGACCGTTACAGTGGGTAGCCAGAGCAATATCAAGGTAACGCTGAAAGAAGATGCGCAAGCATTGGATGAAGTGGTGGTTGTAGGTTACGGTGTACAGAAGAAGTCGGATGTGACCGGTTCTGTCGGAAGTGTAAACAGCGATAAGATTATGGCTAAAGGTACCACTTCCGTTATGGAATCCTTGCAAGGTTCGGTTGCGGGTGTGGACATTTCGCAAAGCTCAAGCCGTGCCGGTGAAGGATTCAACATCTCTATCCGCGGTAAGAGTTCTATGGCCGGCGGTGAACCACTGTACGTTATCGACGGAGTGGTGTGCGACAACATGAACTTCCTGAACCCTGCCGATATAGAAAAAATCGACATCCTGAAAGACGCTTCTTCTACCGCTATCTATGGTTCGCGCGCAACAAACGGTGTCGTGATGATTACAACCAAGCAAGCCGGAACGAGCATTAAGGACGAAGCTAAGGTTCAAGTAACTTACGACGGATATTACGGTTATAAAACCGTGGCCAACATGCCGGAATTCATGAGTGGCGACGAATGGACCAACTATCGTTTCCAACGTTATACAACCCTGAAGTCCACAGACGAATTCGGACATCCTACTTATCAGATGAAAGATACGGATTGGAGCGCTTTCTGGGGAAATAACAGCGCCAAAATCAAAGATATTTATGCCACCAAAGGTTATTATGACTGGCCGGATTTGATAACCACGGACGGTCAGCAACAAAACCATTACCTCAACATCGCCGGTAATACAAAGAATCTTTCTTACCGCGTCGGTTTGGGTTATCAGAAAGACGACGGTATCCTGCACGACTCCTATGAACGTTGGAATGTCAAGGCTGCGATAGACCACAAAATCAACGACCGTTTCTCTATCGGCGCGTTGGTAAACCTTTCTACCTCTCTGAAAGACTACGGCAGCAAGAATTCGGTTATTACCGGTTTCCGTGCAAATCCGTACTGGGTTCCTTACTATTGGGAAGGCGAAAATAAAGGAGAATTAATACTCCAGCCGGCCAAAGACGAAGTGATATTCCCCGATGGCGGCGGTTTCACCTCTACATTGAACCCATTGGTGGATAGAGCAAATTCCACTGACGAGACACGCAGTTACGATGTTATGGGTAACTTGTACTTACAGTACTCTCCTATCAAGGAAGTTATTCTGAAAACCACATTCTCTCCTACATACAACCGCAGCAAGCGAGGCGAATTCTATGGTGTGAATACAGACAGCCAGTTCTCTTCCAAGAACCCGAGCACGGGCGACCCTTACAATACGGCTACTATCACCAATGTTGATTATTTCACATATACCTGGGATACGCAAGCCAATTATACCAAGACATTCGGCGACCACAGTATCAACGCATTGGCATTGTTCAGCGTATATAGCGCAACCAAAGAAGGGGATGCCATTACCGCCAACGATATGCCTTTCGATGTAGACTGGTATAATACAGGTTCTGCCGGCTTCCTGAGCAATGCAGACAGTTATTACGAAAAATTGACCATGCTCTCCTATGTACTCCGCCTGAACTATGCTTATAAAGGACGTTATTTGGCAACCGTATCCAGCCGTTGGGACGGAAGTTCCAAATTCCAGAAAGATAACCGTTGGGGCGCTTTCCCGTCCATGGCATTGGCATGGCGTATCAGTGAAGAGGACTTTGCGAAAGAACTCTCATGGATCAGCAACCTGAAGTTAAGAGCAAGTATCGGTCTGACCGGTAACAACGCCAATGTGGGACCTTATGATACACAATCGCTGGCAGGAACCAAATATTGGTATAATTACGGTGGCGCACCGGCCTATGGATACGGTATCAACGGCATTACCAATACTTTGCTGACCTGGGAAAAGACAAGGGAAATCAACGTCGGTCTGGACTTCGGATTCCTCAACAATCGCATCAGCGGTAGCATCGACTGGTACAACAAGGTTTCAAGAGACTTGCTAATGGAACAATTAACGCCGCTGGAACTGGGTTCTTCAACAGGAGCCATGATGAACAACGTAGGTAAGGTAAAGAATACAGGTGTTGAAATCTCATTAAGCACAGTAAACGTACAGACCAAGGATTTCTACTGGAGCACTACTTTCTCTTTTGCCAAGAACAAAAACGAAATATTGGAATTGAACGGCGGCAAAGAAGACTTAGTAGCCAATAAATGGTTCATCGGCCAGCCTATCGACGTTATCTACGACTATGAATACGCCGGAGTTTGTACAGCCGAAGAGGCAAGGGCTTATGCCACAAACGACGCTATCAAGACTAAGTTCATCGAAGGTGAAATGAAGCTGAAAGACCAGCAGCAACCCGGTGAAGAGGGCTACGGAGTAATTGATGAAAACGACTTGGTTGTTTTAGGCCATGCATTACCGAAATGGACAGGTAGCGTTACCTCAAACATGACCTACAAGAACTTCGACTTCTCTTTCTCCATCTATACCAAACAAGGCGGTATGGTAGAAAGTCCGTTCATGGCCGAATTCACAAACTACAAAGACCGCGGACGTAACAAGCTGAAAATGGATTATTATATTCCCGCAGGCACTCCCGTGCTCAATGCCGACGGAAGCGGTTATACCTTAACTACGGAAGCTCACATGGGCGCATATCCTTATCCTACCAATACAGCCAACAACAACTATGGCGGCGGTATCGGTTGGGGTACCGACAAACAGACGACTTATGTAGGTAACTCTTACGTAGACAACTCTTTCGTGAAAATCAAGAACATCACTTTGGGTTACACATTCCCCAAAAGCTGGATGTCCAAGATTGGTGTAGACCATTTGCGTTTGTATGTCAATGTATTGAATCCGTTTACCTTTACAAGTTATAAGGGCTTTGATCCGGAATGGGCGGATGCCGCCTTAAATGACGGAACAGGCGGACCGAGTTCACGCACATACCAAGTTGGAGTCAATTTAAAATTTTAATACCTGATAACGATGAAAAAAGCAATATACATCGCAACCTGCCTGTTAGGACTTAGCATAAGCAGTTGCTCAGACTTTTTGGAACAAGATAACAGATCGGATGTTCCCTCAAATGAATTCTATAATACCAAAACCGGTTTCAACAGCCTGTTGAACAGTACATATTCTTCTTTAAGAAGCATCTACGGCGGAGCTCCCTGGGTATTCAGCGCAGGAACGGACTTGTTTGCCGGCGGTAAACAAGGTGTGGACGCCATCGGTCTGTATGGCTCGTCTTACAATTCCGCCGACAAAGACGTGCAAGAGTTTTATACCGAATGCTACAAAGGAATACAACTGGCGAATTCCGTTATATATTATGGCGAATCGACAGAAGATTCTTCTGTAAGACTGCAATATGTAGACGAAGCGCGTTTCTTGAGAGCTTACTATTATTACTTATTGGTACAGCACTTCGGCGGGGTAGCTTTAAACACAACAATGTTTGAATCCGCAGTAATGAACCATGCACGCGAGAGCGCCGAAAACGTTTATCAGTTCGTTATAGATGAGTTCGCTTACCTGTCGTCCGACGACTCACAACTGCTGGAACGTTCGGAAGCTACCGGAGACAACTTCGGACGCGCCAACAAACGCGCCGCCATGCATTTCCTCGCCAAAACTTACCTGGCAAGAGGTTATGAAACTTTTGCAGACAGCAATGACTTTACCAATGCAGCCCAATATGCCGAGAAAGCCATAAACGGAGAAAAACCGACCATAGCTTTCAGTGATGTGTTCAGCATCAACAATGAAGAAAACGATGAAATCTTCTGGTCTGTACAGTACAGCAGCGCTACGTTGGAAGACTTGAGCAAAGACGGTAATATGCAACAATCGGTATTCGGCGTATACTTAGGCGGTGCCGAAGAAAAGAACAAATACAACGCCGGTTACCTTGCGCCGACCGTTCATCTGCACAATCTCTTTACGAAAGGTGACAAGCGTTATGAAGGTACATTCATGCTGGAACTGCATAAATTCTACTATGATTATTACACTGCTCCGACAACCTCTCCCATTAAGTATTTCTATGCTCCCGGCTGGATGTCGGATGCTGACATCACTGCTTGGAAGAACGAAAATCCGACTCTGCGCCAGAATGCGACTGTCATCAAAATGAGTGAGATGAGCGAGGACAGAAAAGGCAATATGACAGCATACGCCGATAAGTGTACGGATGATTACGGAGTGGCTTGTATAAGAAAATTCGACGACCCCACTTCCGCGTTCTCTATGACCGGCAGCACGCATGACATCATCTTAGCGCGTCTGGGAGAAACTTATCTGGTAGCCGCAGAAGCTTATGTAAAACTGAATCAGCCCGACAAGGCAAAGGTTAAGATTAACGAGCTGCGCGAACGTGCCACGGAAGCCGGATATGACCTCTCGGTACAGGAAAGTGATGTGACCGGAGAACAAGGCATCGACTTTATTCTGGACGAACGTGCACGTGAGTTGGCAGGAGAATATCACCGTTGGATGGACTTGAAACGTACCGGACGCTTAATTCAATATGTTGCCAATGGCACTTATGACGGACAAGCATGTTTCGCATATAATCACGATAACATCAAAGTCAGTGACTTTGTGGGCAATGACGGCAATTACAAAATACTCCGCCCCATCCCATTGGATGCCATCAACCGTAATAAAGAAACCGTAAAACAGAATCCCGGATTTTAATAAATTGCACTATGATGAAATTAAAGATATTCCTGATAGGCATTTTATTTCCCGCCGCTGTCTTTGCACAGAAAGCGCCTTCTTTAGATGCTTTGCAGGACGGAATACACCATTGGAACCTACTGCACCCTGACCGTACCTATGCCCGCTATGCCGAAAAGGATTACGAGAAGATTGCCGACAATCTGATTGCATATCAAAATGAAGACGGCGGCTGGCTGAAAAACATGGACTGGGCAGGCGTACTGAACATAGATTCCATAAAAGCCGGCCTGAAAGACGGGCAGAAGCGGAGTACGCTTGACAACCGGAATACATTCTCGCAAATAGAGTATCTGGCGGATGTATACACATTAACCAAGAAACAGAAATACAGAGCCGCCTCGGAAAAAGGTCTGCGCTATCTGCTCTCCACACAAAAGGACAATGGCGGCTGGAGAGGCTGGGATGTAGATGCCGTTACTTTTAATGATGATGTTACCACCGGTACTTTGGAACTGTTCAGAAACATACTGCAAGGAGACTCCAGCTTTTTATGGCTGGACTCCGGTATGCTCAATGCAATACAGAAGTCATACGATAAGGGGCTTGCCGTAGTACTGAAAACACAATATGTACAGAATGGTGTTAAAACGGCATGGGCACAACAATATGATAACGAAACCCTTGTTCCCGTAAAAGCCAGGACTTTTGAGTTACCGGGATTAACGGCATGGGAAAGTACTGCAATCACCATCTTTCTCATGGGAATAAAGAATCCCTCGGAAGAGGTTATCCAGGCGATAGAAGCAGCGATAGCATGGTTCAATAACTCTAAAATAGAAGGTATCCGGATTGAACGCGTTCCATTGCAGGGAAAAGATATCATAAACCATGAATATCCTTACGACAACGTAGTGGTTAAAGATGAAACCGCTCCCGCTATCTGGAGCCGTTTTTATGAACTGTCTGACAACAGGCCGTTTATGGCTAAACGTTCCGGTGAGAAAGTATGGAAACTGTCTGACGTAAATGCGGAAAGGCGAACCGGATATGACTGGTACGGTTATTGGCCGGTAGAAGCCTTGAAGATGTACAAGGAATGGAAAAAACAATTCAAGCATTAAGAAGTTTCCGATAAACCGAAAGGAAAATAATGCTATTTAAATCGAAAGATATTAGATAGGCATTCTTTGCAAGGAAGAGGGGCATCATTTGGATGATGTCCCTCTCGTTTTTACTCTTTTTCTTGTTCATCCTCTCCCCACAATTCCGTATCCGAAGGGGCTTTCTTCAGGCTCCAGGCTATTGCCGAGCCTATAACAAGCAGACTAATTAAATATATAATCATAGTTATGGTTTGGTTTCTAATTATTCAAAGAAAACATATTCAAACGGTTTATGTTCATTTTGAATACGGAATAGCGGTTTATCTCAGCGATTTATCCCGATACTCTGTCGGCGTCATGCCCATTTTCTGCTTGAAACATTTACTGAAATAGCGCGGGTCGTTGATACCGACCATATAGGATATTTGCGTCATGGAATACTCTCCGGTTTCTATCAGCTGGACTGCACGGTTGATGCGCATTTCCTTGATGAACTCGATAGGCGCCAAACCTGTCAGGGTTTTTAGCTTCTTGAAGAAAACAGAACGGCTGACGGCCAGTTCCCGAACAAAATCATCCACCACCAAGTCACCATTATCCATATTCTTCTCCATAAGCTCTACAAGCTTATCCATAAACTTACGGTCGTTGGGCGACATCACCGGAGCTTTATCCGCTTCGGGAACATCCGTTATATTCTCGTCATTCTGCTCTCCGGAGGCGGGAACGGGCGCTGTAACTCCTGCCGGCATCAAGTCCTGACGGTACAGAGCCTGCAACTTCTGCCGTTGGGCAAGCAGATTCTTTACACGCGCTTTCAGGTAGGTAGCGCTGAAAGGCTTGGTTATATAATCATCGGCACCGTATTCCAATCCTTCCAGCTTACTTTCGATGGACGACTTCGCCGTAAGCAATACAATGGGAATATGGCTGGTAGTCATATCGGCACGCAGTTCACGGGTCATGGCGATACCGTCTTTTTCCGGCATCATCACGTCGCTGATAATAATATCCGGCAGGAACTTCAACGCTTTATTCAGCCCCTCCACACCATTGGCAGCCTCTACAATGCGATACTCGGAAGCGAAGATACTGCGCAGGAAGATACGCAGTTCGGAATTATCTTCTACCAAAAGCATCAGGCCTTTGGATGTTTCCTCAGCCTCTTGCCCTTGCGGAGCCTCTTCTGCCGGCGGTTGCGGGGAAACGGTTTCTTCCGTACCCGCCATACTCTGCCGACGGATTTCCAGACCGGCTGTTGTATCATCCTGCATAAATTCCACCGCCTCGTCATAATGTTCCTTACCTTTCATAAAGTCTATCTTGAAGCAGCTTCCTTCGCCCAATTTACTGTCTACCGAAATCAGAGCCTTATGCATTTCCACCAGCTCCTTCACCAATGAAAGACCGATGCCCGTACTCGGATTGAACAAGTTACGGTCTACCAGATTCTCGAACCGGACAAAGATTGATTTCTTCTTATTCTCGGCAATACCGATGCCCTGGTCTTGCACGCCGATGGAAACCGTCTCCTCGTCCTCATGGATGAACAGCTTAATCATCTTTCCGTTCGGAGTATACTTGAAAGCATTGGAAAGCAGGTTGAAAATAATCTTTTCATACTTATCCGCATCTACCCACAGATACAGCTCCGCCTTTTCCGTCTCAAACAAGAAGTCTATATGATGCTCCTCGGCCACAGAATCGAAGTTCTCCATAATCTTACGGGTAAAAGCCACCACATCGATGCGCTGCACCTGCATTTTCATCTTCTTGTTCTGAATCTTCCGGAAGTCGAGTATCTGATTGATAAGACGCAGCATGCGGTTCGTATTGCGTTCTACCACCTGTAACTGCTCGCGGGCATCCGCCGGTAATTGCGTATTCGCCAGCACGTACTCAACCGGACCGGAAATCAATGTCAAAGGAGTACGCAGTTCATGAGAAATATCCGTAAAGAAGCGCAGTTTCATGTTTGTCATTTGCTGCTCCACGGACACCTCATGCTTCAAGCGATAGATTGTAAACAGGATATAAACGGCTGTAACGATAATCAGCAATACGAACAAGACATACAGGAAATAGGCGAAAGGAGTTTCCCAGAAAGAAGGAAGCACCTCTATATCGAGCAAGCGCGTATTTTCCGTCCATATCCCTTCGGCATTGGTGGAGCGGACCTTAAACACATAATGGCCTTTGGGCAGGTTGGTATAGGTAGCCATCCGTTGCTTGCCTACGTAGTTCCACGCCTTTTCAAAACCTTCCAGAATATAGGCGTACTGTATTTCCGAAGGTTCCGTATAGTCGAGCGCCGCAAACTGAATGGTGAAAATATTCTCCTTGTGAGAGAGCGTCAACTTGCGGGTATCGTCCAGGCTCTGTCGCAGTATCGAATTCGTACCCGGTATCACATCTTCATTTGATATCAACAGTTTAGAGAAGACAATCGGCGGGACGTAGCCGCTTTTCCGGGTGGAGTCCGGATTGAAAAGGAAAATGCCGTCGCTCGTTCCATACATGAGGTCTCCCCATGAGGTATAAAGCGATGCCGCCTCGCTGAAACGTACACGGAACGAGATACGCTCGTCGGCGTAATTCTCGAACCGTTCTTCTCCCGGGATAAACTTACTGATACCGTTCTCGGTGCTCATCCAGAGATTTCCCCCGTTATCCTCACGAATGGAAAGCAATATATCCGAAGGCAGGCCATCCTCAACGCAGTATGACCGGAACCTTGCATGGCCGTCCGCGTTTACAGACAGCAGCTTATTCAATCCCCCGCCAAAGGTGGCCAGATAGAGTTCTTTTTTACGGGTGGACAGAATCCAATGCACGTCATTGTTGCTCAAACTGTACATATCGTCCTGCACACGCAGATAATGATGGAATACGGCATCTTCCGGATTTTTGAAACTACCGTTGACCATCAGCGCCCCGACAGTAGTGGCAATCCATATATTACTCTGATGGTCGCCGGTTATGAAGCGCACCTTATGGCATTTGTCGATAGGAAAGCCTTTCAGGTTGTTGCGGTGATTGACAAATATCTCCTTACCGTCCCGGTTGCGGGTCAGATAATTTATCCCGCCGCCGAAAGTGGCAACCCAGATACGACCTTTATCATCCTCGTAGACGCAATACACATTGTCATCGCTCAAACTGTAAATATCATCTTTCCGGTGTTGATAACGCGTCAGTTTATAGCGCATCTCTCCCTGAGGTTCCGCTTTTACCAAGCCCTCTCCTTTGGTGGCAATCCAAAGGTTGTGCCCGCTGTCTTGAAAAATAAAATAAACATTCCCTCTTAGCGGAGTTCCCGTACGGGATACGACACCGGTTTCCGTCAGGTATCCGTATTCTGTACGGTTCTTATCATAAACCCTTAGCTTGCCGTCTTTTAATCCCACCCAGAGATTGTGCCGCTCATCTTCGCACAACGCACGTACCTCATTGCTCAACGACTCGTACCGATGAGGTTCGGGCGTTATCATGCTGAACAGAGACGGCTGGAAGGTAATCTTTTCCAATCCTTTGGAGTGGGTACACATCCACAGGTTACCCTGCCTGTCAGAAAAAGCCGAATGAATCTTATTGGAAAAACGCCAGTCGGTATCCGACAAACCGTTGTAGAAAGCTCGCAGGCTATTGCTCGCTCTGTCAAAACGCGAAAAGCCACCGCCATAGGGATGCACCCATACCGTACCGTAAATATCTTCGTGCACATGAAACGCCGGACGCGAACGGTCTGTGCTGGTAGGCTCCACACGTATCACTTCCGTTTTCAGGACCTTCGTTTTCGTATTGAAATGTGCGACGGTGCCCGGCACTTCCTGCTCAAACCATATTTCCGAGTACTTATCCACATAGATGGAACGTACCGGCGCTTTTGGCAAACGGGACGCCTCATAATGCTCGGTTGCTCCGGACGGTATGTTGTAAGTGAAGAATCCATCGGTTTCCGTCACAATCACAAGGTCGTGCTCATCAATGTTCTTTATCGCCACGATACGGGAAGTACCGGGTAGCTGCAATAAAAGGAATTGCCCGCCTTTCTTTTGATAACGCCATACACGTCCGTTATCCGAACCGAAAAAGATTTCATTTCCGCACTCCCGGGCTGTATAAAAGACTTGGCCGGACGTTTCTTCCTTATTGGCTGTTTCCACAAAATAAGAAACGAGTTCACGGCTGCCTTCGGCAAGCATCCCCAATCCGTTATTGGTCAGCATCCACTCGTTTCCGGCAAGGTCTTCATAAATATCATATACATGGGTGGCCGGAAACAAGCCCGATTTGTCAGAATACCACTCCGAGGTGAGACGATAGGTGGCCGGATCCGTTTTCACACGGATAGCTCCCTCATTCTCCGAAAGCAGCCATACAGAACCGCATGGCAACACCTTGACGGAAGCTATGACCGCTTTGCCGCCTTTCTCCTCCGTAGCGGGAACGCTTTCAAAGGTTTCGGAACGGGTATCAAAGCGATAGACTTGATTATCATACGTCTGCAACCAAAGGAAGCCGTATTTGTCTTCATACATATGGTCGGCGCGATTATTCGTCAGGTTAATCCGGTTATCGAACTTTGCCTTATAGGTTCTGAAAACATATCCGTTAAATTTATTAATGCCGTCCCATGTGGCAAACCACATATTCCCCTTCCTGTCCTGCAAAATACACATTACCGTATTCTGGGAAAGGCCTTCTTCGGATGAATAATGGGTAAACAGGCAGTCCGGCTGCGACTTAACCGGCAATGCGCATATCAAACCGACAATCAGATATAAGATTTTTCTCATAATATATTCATTCTGTGGCGTAAAGATACATATTTCGTTGAAAAATCTTGTATCTTTGTTTTTATTTTAAATATCGGCATGAGACTATTTGTTATTCTTTTTTCCTTTTTACTTTTCGCCAACCGGACTGTAAAAGCACAGACTGATACAATAAGCTACGGGGTGATAAAGAATATGCCCGCTTTTTACGAGCAACTGAAACAACAACTTACCTATCCCGAAGCATGGGGAAATTCCGCAACAAAAGACTTCGGAAAATGGAGAGCGGAAGCACGGAAAACGGTGATGGAATGTATGCAGAATCTGCCTCCCGCTCCCAAAGAGTACGATATGTCCGTTGTCGGAACGGAGCAACGGGCAGGATATGAAGCCCGCAAAATATGGTTCAATGTTTCGGAATGGTCTCGCATACCGGCCTATTTATTGGTTCCTGACGGAAAAGGGCCTTTTCCGGCCATAATAATGCTCCACGACCATGGAGCGCACTTTTCCATCGGCAAAGAGAAAATGGTGCGTCCTTTCGGTGTTTCACCGGAAATATCGGCCGATGCCGGAGACTGGGTGGTTCGTTGTTACGACGGGCAATATACAGGGGATTACTTTGCGCAAAACGGTTATGTGGTATTGTCCATTGACGCCTTGTTTTGGGGAGAACGCGGACGAAAGGAAGGGATAAGTTATGACGGGCAACAGGCACTGGCTTCCAATTTTATGCAAATGGGGGCTTCTTGGGGAGCCTTTATCAATATAGATGATGTACGTAGCGCTGAATTTCTGGCTTCTCTGCCAATGGTGGATAAGGAAAAGGTCGGTTGCTTGGGATTCTCCATGGGAGCTTACCGTTCATGGATGTTGGCTGCGCTGACCGATTGTGTAAAGGCATCCGCTTCCATCTGCTGGATGAATACCACGGAACATCTGATGACGCTGACCAATAATCAGAACAAAGGCGGTTCGGCCTACTCCATGCTTATTCCAAATTTAAGGCGTTATCTGGATTACCCGCATACGGCAAGCATCGCGTGCCCCAAACCCTCTCTTTTCTTCAACGGAGCTAAAGACAAGTTATTCCCGGTGGCAGGGGTGAAAGATGCGTATGCTACTATACAGGCCGTCTGGGAAAGTCAGAATGCCGGTGATAAGCTTGTGACTAAGATATGGGATGAGAAGCATTTCTTTAACAGAGGGATGCAGGAAGAGGTATTGAAATTCTTTAATAAATGGCTAAAATAAAGGGAATTACTATGTTCAAAAGAATCTTTTTGTTTGTATTATGGCTTATTTTTGTTGTACCTTCAGCCTTAGGACAACCTCCACACACATTTACACAATACACATCAGAAAACGGATTATCACAGAAAACAATACAAAACATTATGCAAGACCATAAAGGCCTTATGTGGTTTACCACATGGGACGGATTGTATAAATTCGACGGATATACATTTAAAAATTACAAAGCCCACCCGGGAGACAATATTGAACTCAGCAATAACCGTCTTGGGTACATCAAGGAGGATTGTTATGGATATATCTGGATACAAAGTTATGACCATAAAGTATATCGTTTCAATCCAGGTACGGAACAATTTCAGTCCATTCCTTACGAAAACTATTCAGCACAAAACATATATGTGTTACCCACAGGTAGTATCTGGATTACAACAACTCATAATGACCTGCTACATATAACTACCAATCCTCAAAACCATACTCTCACTGTCACTGACTTTTTTAAATCTCAGCAAATTTCATCTCCCGGGAAAGTTAACAACATATATCTGGACCGACAACAAAACCAATGGATTCTAACCGAACAAGGAATATATAGGTTCAATGCAAATTCTCAAAAGAAACAGGTAACATCTTTCTTTACCAGTTTATCTCCCCAAAATAACAATTCCTTTTATGATGCCATTGAAAATGAGAACAGCATCTATTTTTCATCTCAAAAAGGTAAAATCCTGCAATTTCACAATGGAAACTTTACCTCAGACAGCCTACCTATCCGTTCGTCAATCAGGTTTATCCGGCAATTAGCAAAAGGGAATCTATTCGTCGGTACCGACTATGACGGTTTCTTTATATACAATACAAAAACAGGAAAATATAAACAATATAATAGAGAAGGACATAAAGGTTTAAAGGACAACGAAATTAAAGACATATATATCGATTCACACCGACATGTATGGATAAGGACTAATATACCAGGTATTACTCATTTCAACCCTTTTAATGAAAAAATAGACCATTTTATCCTACAAGACAAATATGGAAAAGATATTACCGAATCTCGTATGGAAATTAATGTTTATGAAGATATTAACGGTTCCACATGGATACACCCTGCAGGTGGAGGGTTCGCCTGGTATAACCGAAAAGAAAATCGGTTAATACCTTTCTACAATCCTATTCTACAAACCGGTTGGAGTTCCGAGAATCGGGTAGCCAGTGCTTTTACTGACAGACAAGGAAACTTATGGCTTTGCTCTTTTGGTAATGGATTAGAAAAAATCACATTTAATACCAGCCATTTCCATTTACTTCCAATCCGTCCTCACGATTTAGAGTACGCCGGCAACAACATCCGTGCAATTTTCCAGGATAGCAATGGGAATATATGGGTAGGAAGCAAAGATAAAATCATACGAGTATATGATAAAAAGCTGCATTATCTCGGTAGTCTCACCTCACAAGGTACAATATCTCTTAACAGCACAGAAGAGTTAGGAATGGCTTATTCTTTCTTTGAAGACCACGAAGGGACAATATGGATAGGAACAAAAGGGAAAGGATTAATAGCAGCCCGTCGCCAACATACCGCCTCTTTGAAATTCCAGTTACACCATTATATGGCTGATGATAAAGATTTATATAGTTTAAGTGGAAATGAAATTTACAGTTTGTACGAAGATACAAATCAACGGTTATGGATTGCAACTTTTGAGGGGGGAGTCAATTATCTGGATTTGAAAACAGCAATGCGGTTTCCTCGCTTTATCAATCACCGAAATCAACTTAAAAATTACCCGATTACCCAATGTTATCGTACCCGTTTCATCACCGGTGATGAACAAGGTAATATATGGATAGGAAGCTCCGCCGGCCTATTAATGTGTAATAATCCCAACAGCAATCCGGAACAAATCAGATTCAGGCATTTCAGCCGTATTCCGGGAGACATACATAGTCTTAGTAACAACGATGTACATAGTATATTTTTCAGCAAAAATAAAGAAATGTATGTAGCCACTTTCGGAGGAGGTTTCAATAAATTGATTTCATTTGAAAACGAAGAAGCGAAATTTCAGCCATATACCACCAAAGATGGCTTATCCTCTGATATTTTGCTTTCCATAGAAGAAGACACTAAAGGGAATCTATGGTTGGCCACAGAAGAAGATTTGTGTAAATTTAATCCTGTTACGGAAAAGTTCACCATTTACCAGGCCAAATCTTTTCCTGTGCATACCAATTTTAACGAAGGTGCTGCTTTACATACACAAGACGGCAAATTCATATTCAACACCGGGAAAGGGATGCTTTATTTCTCTCCGGATTCTATCAACAACAGTAACTATATTCCTCCTATCATTCTTACACAATTCCAACAGACCGAAGACACACCCGGTACACAAAGCCGCAAAATTCTAACTAATAACATAGACGATACGCAATCCATTGAATTACCCCATAACCAAAATAGTTTCAATATTCAATTTGCCGCATTGGATATGAAATATCCTAATAGCATTTCCTATGCATACAAATTGGAAGGGTTCGAAAAAAAATGGAATTATATAGGTCATCAACGCACCGCAACTTATACCAATCTCCCCAGGGGAAATTACAATTTAAAAATAAAATCAACCAACAGTGATGGTATATGGGTAGAAAACACCCGAACGCTAAACATTACGGTACTTCCTTCATTTTGGGAAACTCCCTGGGCATATCTACTTTACATATCAGGAATCATTTTAACCATCCTAACAGCTTCTTATATCCTATTTACCATATTCAGACTCAAACATAAAGTTACGATAGAGCAACAAATATCAGATATAAAGTTGCGTTTTTTCACCAATATATCCCACGAATTACGTACACCGCTGACTTTAATCGCAGGCCCCATAGAACATGTTTTGCAAAACGGTAACCTGAATAATGAGGAAAAAGAGCAATTGATATTAATAGAACGGAACACTCATCGAATGCTTCGACTCGTCAACCAAATCTTAGACTTCCGTAAAATACAGAATAAAAAGATGAAAATGCGGGTACAACAAATCGATTTGATAGCTTTCACCCGACATATTATGGAAAATTTCGATAGTATGGCCGATGAACATCAAATTGATTTTAAATTAATATGCCAACCGACCTCACTTTGCATTTGGGCGGATGCAGATAAGTTAGAAAAAATACTATTCAATTTACTCTCAAACGCTTTCAAATATACTCCGCAAGGCAAAGAAATTAAAGTTACTATACAAGAAAGCGAGAAAGATGTAACTGTTTCCGTTGAAGATCAAGGAATAGGTATTGCTGAAAACAAACAAAAAGCTCTATTTACAAGATTTGAAAATTTAGTAGATAAGAATCTATTCAATCAGTCCAGTACAGGAATCGGGTTATCATTGGTAAAAGAATTAATTGATATGCATCATGGAAAAATTGATTTTTACAGTAAACCTGGGGAAGGAAGTAGATTTGCCATACACTTGTTGAAAGGCAAAGAGCACTACGATATTTCTACTGAATTTATTATTTCCGACCAAGCAGTTACAAGTATTAATGAAACTTATGCTAATGGTGCTTTATCTTTGATTAACGAAGATACAAACAACAGCATAAGTACAGATAAAGAAACCTTATTAATTGTTGAAGATAACGCTGAATTACGTTTCTTCTTAAGAACAATTTTCACCCCATATTTTAATGTCATTGAGGCAACGAATGGTAATTCTGGCATAGAAAAAAGCAAACAGTTCTTACCTGATATCATTATCAGTGATGTCATGATGCCTCAAAAGGACGGTATTGAAATGTTGCATGAGTTACGTGAAGAAATCACTACCAGCCATATACCGATTGTACTGCTTACTGCTAGATCGACTATTGAGAGTAAGCTGGCGGGAATGAAATTCGGTGCAGACGATTACATTACCAAGCCCTTCAGTGCTACCTTCCTGAAAGCACGTATATTCAATTTGCTCGAACAAAGAAAAAAGCTGCAAGCACTGTATTGTGCAAGTTTGCAACCTTCCATACAGGCACAAATTGAGCAACAGACCGAACTTCCAACTGCCCCCCAATTATCCCCCAATGACCAAAAGTTTATGGACACCATATTATCGTTTATCAATAAACATCTTGATAACGGAGACCTCATGGTAGAGGATATAGCAAAAGAAGCGAATATGAGCCGTTCTGTATTTTTCAAAAAGCTTAAAACATTGACAGGTTTATCCCCTGTTGAGTTTCTGAAAGATATACGTATCAAAAATGCTGCTGAACTAATCAAAAGAAATGAATATAATATGGCACAAATTGCCTACATGGTAGGATTTAACGACTCCCACTATTTCAGCAAATGCTTTAAACAACAATATGGAATTACACCTACAGAATATAAAGATAAATGGTTGAAGTAAGGCATATGCCTTACTTCAACCATTTATTAAAGAAGTCTAATATAGCCCTTTGTACCTTGACACCACAATCATGTGGCATATCCCATAATTCAGTTTTCAGGCGTTCATCCGCTGATTGTTCCTTCCAAACCTTATGCATTTCTTCAAAAGCGGCTTTCACCCCTACAACAGGAAAAAGTCCGTCATGTTCTCCGTTTAAAAAAAACATCGGTTTCGGGCAAGCAATAGAGGCAATATGCGGATAATCTAAATAACGGCGGATTCCAGGTAACATATTGGCAAATCCTCCCCGTTCACGCCCATATTCCCAGGAAAATTGACAGTCTGTAGTAGTCATCCAACAAATAGCCGCTCCTGCCCGAATTTTATCAGACAAAGCAGAAAGCATCCAGGCACGATATCCTCCCATAGAAAATCCCATACAAGCGATACGTTTAGAGTCTACTTCAGGAAATGTTGCAAGATAATCTGTCGTATAAATATCTTCATAATTCATAAATGCACTCAGACTACGCCCTAGCATCATAAAATTACCCGCAACATCGGCATATTTACTACCGTCAGCTCCCTCTTTACGACCGCGTTCACCCCAATAAAGAGCATCCACAGAAATAACGACATAACCGTGAGCTGCCAAATAATCTCCAACATATTGCCCGCCATAACAATTTCTTGCCCATCCGTCCGAATCATCCAATATTGCCTTATCTATGGCAAACGGGCGAATCATTTTCTCCTTACCTATTGTATAATGGCCTCCATGGTCGTGAAGAAGTACCACAGCAGGAAAAGGTCCTTTCCCATCAGGTATTAACAGATAAGCACATACACGAGAATATCCGGTCAAATTGAAACTGATTTTTCGTGCAGAATAACCGTCGCGTTGCTCTTCCGCTATAATTTCCGTCCGATAATCGGTAGTATAAGGCGGAGGAGCTAACATTGCATTCAACACTTCCGCTCGTGCTTGCTTTCGCCACTTTTTAAAATTCTTAACCGGACTGTTTCCCCATGCCAGCGGATAAGTCAGTTCCTTTTTCAACTTATCTAAGAATACAGGCATCTCCCGCTCTAATTCATAAGAAGATGTATACTGAGAAAGGGCGGTCGTCGAAACGACCAGCCCCATTATTATAAATTTCAATCTTTTCACTGTCAAATTCCGTAATTTATTTATAACCAGGATTCTGCTGAAACTCATCTTTATTAATGATTGCATCCAACTCGTCTTGTGGTATCGGACGCAATTTATGAAAATCTTCTATATTCTCTGCAGCATCCGGATTGTATTTTTTTACACGTTCAATCAATTTGCCGGTACGCTTCAAATCAAAGAAACGTTGTTGCTCACCAGCCAACTCTCTGGCTCTCTCATCTAATATAAAATCGATATCTAAATCGGCTTCCGCAATTTTCATGGCCTCCTCCTTACCAGGAACAGCCCTTTTTTGACGGAGAATATTTATATACTTAACGGCTTCACTCGGGTTATTATTCATCAATTCAGCCTCAGCAAGCAACAGATACATTTCACCTATACGAAGCACAAAAGCATCACGTTTACTTTCATATTCCCAACCGGTAGGTTTTGTATTATCCTCAAATTTATAAGTTGATACAAAATAATCGCGCGTTCCTATGGTTTTACCATCTGCATCATAAACATCATTACGGTCGAATATCTTATACTGTTTACTTGCTCTATATGCATCCGTAACGGCGTACTTCAAAGTTACAAAAGCCGTATCACCAATAGCCAAACCATTGGGAGCCCCATATTGCTGTCCGTATTCTTTAGTATAATTGTCAGTTGTACTATTCACATACCAAGCAGTACGGAAAGTAGCATCATAACGTTGGTCAATATCTTCATCGAACATATTTAAGAAAGCGATAGTAGGCATACACTGTACCCAAGGGGCATGTGTATCAGGAGTAACCCAAACGCCACAACCGCCAACCATCCAATAAGACATGGCAGAGAATAAAGGTGAGCCATTACCTCCATTATTACGCAACGGTGATTCTTCTCCTTCTTCAAATGTGCCATACAAAGATGAATCAGAACTATAATCCACCCACCAAATAGCTTCCCGATTATTCTGGCCTTCACTATTATCCATATCGAATGTCTCTTTAAATGTATCGTAGAAGCCTAAATCCGATGTTCCAATAATCTCCTTCGCCAAACTAATCGCATCGGTATATTTACCTCTATACAAACACATTCTGGCTTTTAGTGCTTTGGCTGCCAACTGAGTAACACGACCGTTATCTTTAATAGGAGTAGCCGGGAGGAGGCTGATAGCATCGTCCAAATCAGCAAATATCTGAGTATAGAAATCCTCTACAGAAGACCGGTGTGCTGTATTGACCGGAACTTTCATTTCTTCTGTATAAAGAACAACATCTCCCCAAGTTTCAACAATAAGATGTAAATACAACGCTCTGAGAAAATGCACTTCACCTAAACGTTGTTTTTTCAGTTCTTCACTCAAGCCTGCTCCGTCTGCACGCTCGATGGCAGCGTTACATGTATTCAAGCCATTATACAAGATATTCCACATATAACCAATCAGCTCCTGGCTTCCTTGTAAATCTTGTGTATAGAATGCCATAAAAGGAGCACGTCCGCAATCAGCACCTCCACCCGTATAACAATCTGTACCCATTTCCGTGAAAGCATATCCATCCGGTTTACCATACCAGGCACGGGAATACGAATAACAAGCATTGACCAAACTCTCATATCCATCAGGAGTATTATACAATACGTCACCTGTAATAGAGTTACGATTAGTTTCTTCCAAAAAATCGGAGCAAGAAGAGAATGCCAATATAGCGATAAAAAATAATATTATCTTTTTCATAAGTAATTGTTTTTAGATTAGAAACTGACATTTATACCAAATACTACCTGCTTGGTCATAGGATAAGAATTAGAGCCACCACGTTCAGGGTCGTAATCATCTACGGCACTAAAAGTAAAGAAATTCTTCAAAGTTGTATATATTCTCAACTTTGACATATTCAATTTGCTAATCATTTGTTTAGGGAAACTATATCCAAATGTTATATCCTTTATTTTCAAGAAATTTCCTTTACAATAAGCCAAGGTACTCTTATAAAGCATCGATTCATTCTTATTGAAATTCGGGCGCGGATAAGCATTCGTCGGATTCTCCGGAGTCCAATAGTCGCATGCTATCGAATTATTCCAACCGCTCGGATTGAAGTTCGCAGCAGCCTCATTTTGAATCAGATGTCCAACACGAGCATACAAGAAGAAAGACAATTCCCAACCCTTATATTCAAAACGATTATTAAGCCCAGCAGTCCATTTAGGAGTTTGTTGTCCCAATACCTTTCTGTCATTGTTAGCATCTATCGCCCCATCATTAGTTTGGTCACGTACTTTGATATCACCAGGCTCCTGACCATATTTAGCTGCTTCAGCAGCTTCACTGGTCTGCCATATACCAATCTTTTCATAATCATAGAATACCTTGGTCGGTGATCCTATGAACCAACCGCTACCGACATCATTCTGATTAGTATTCAATGCCGTAATTTCTTCTTTATTTGCAGAAAAGGTCAAATCGGTAGTCCATTTAAAATCTTTTGTGTCAAAATTTACAGTATTGATACTTAAGTCAATACCTCTTGTTTCTGTTTTACCGACATTACTGATAACCTCAGTAAAGCCAGTATGTCCCGGAAGAATCATCGGCAATAACAAATCCGAAGTCCATGTTTTATACGCATCAATCGTAGCATAAACCCTATTATTGAATAAGCCGAAATCCACACCAAAATTTAAAACTCTCGTTTTTTCCCATTGTAATTCAAGATTGGCCATACTATAAGGACGATAGCCATAAGCAGGAACAGTACCAAATTCATATATCGTTTTACTCAATCCGCCTGTAGTCTGGTAGGGGGATACGGCACTATTACCGGACAAACCATAAGAAAGTCTCAATTTTAAATCACTTATTTCATCCACGGAACTCAAAAAGTGTTCATCTTTCATACGCCACGCAACTGCTACTGAAGGGAAATATCCCCACCTATTCCCTTTTGCTAATACCGATGAACCATCTGCACGCAAGGTAGCAGTCAACAAGTACTTATCCAATAATTTGTAATTCAAACGGGCAAAATAAGACAGCATAGACGATTCCGTAAGTGTACTCGACAAAGCATAGTCCTGTTGTGTTCCATCCAAATTGTGGAATAAGGATTGTTCAAACGAAAGCCCTTTACCCTCAGCATATGTATCTTCAGATGAACTTTTGGACATACTATGACCTACCATAGCCGTTAAAGAATGAATATCGAAATCTTTGGTATAAGTTAAAGTATTTTCCCATGTCCAGGCAGTAGAATGAGTTTCATTCTTGGATACTTTAGCCAACCCCTTATTACTTTCCACAAAAGTCGAATTTACACCTTCAAAATGTCCGTTACGAGAGTTTTGCAAGTCATAACCAAAATTAGTGCGGAACTGAAGCCCTTTTATAATTTCCCAATTAAGAAATAAGGTTCCGAAGAAGCGATTGGATTTCGTCTCATCCACATAATTATTCTTGTCTTGATTGAACAACATATTTATATCGGTTGCCCCGCTACCCGTAAACGGATATTTATTAAGAGAACCATCTTCATTAAATGGCACGCCATAAGGTTCCTTTGTTTGTGCAGCATGAAATACATTATTCGGTGCAGCATTACGGGTAGAGGTCGTAAATAGAGCCGACGCACCTGCCTCCATACCTTTCATTATACGTTGACTGACATTGATACGACCATTAAACCGCTCGAAATCATCTCCTATTAAAATACCTGTCTCATCAAAATAATCTAATGAAAAAGAAACCTTAGTAGCATCCGTACCACCACTAATAGAAACTTGATAATTCTGTGTGGTAGCATCATCCATAATTAAATCATACCAGTCTGTATTTACATTATTCTTGATACGTTCCAAAGCAACAGCATCCCAGATAACTCCGTCATCTGCCAGAGAATTCCATTGGCCAACCGCACGCATCGCTTCACGGCGCATTGCCACATACTGTTCCGTATTATTCACTTTAGGTAAATTTGTCGAAAAGCTCGGTCCCCAATATGCATTAAAATCGACCTTTGCCTTACCTTCCTTACCTTTCTTGGTTGTCACAAGAATTACACCATTGGCTCCACGAGAGCCATAAATAGCTGTTGTAGATGCATCCTTCAACACTTCAATAGACTCTACATCATTAGGGTTAATATCGATATCTGTTCCATAAGCTATTCCGTCAACCAATATAAGAGGAGCATTACTTGCTGTCAACGACCGATTTCCACGAATCGTAAAATTAAAAGCACTTCCCGGTTGTCCGCTACTACGTGTCATATCCAAACCGGCAATTTTACCTTGCATACTTTCCAACACATTGCTGGTAGGAACAGCAGTAATATCCTGCGATTTTACTGAAGCGATTGAACCGACTAAGTCTCTTTTCTTAACTACTCCATACCCCACTACAACCACTTCATCCAAAGCCTGGGCATCATCTACCAACACCACATCCACTGTATTCCGCGAACCCACAGATACTTCCTGTGTAACATATCCTATATAAGAGAAAACGAGGGTAGCTTTCCCTTCGGGAACTGACAACGAATATTTACCGTTCAAGTCTGTAATTGCACCAACGGAAGTATTCCCTTTTACAACTACATTTACACCAATCAAAGGTTCTTGCTTGTTGTCAGTTACCGTTCCGGTAATAGTTCTGTCTTGTGCAAAAGCACACTGCACTACCAGCATTACAAAAACAAAACATAAATTCCTGACATTGAAATTCAAAATGCTTTTCATATCACTACATTTGGTTAATAAATAAAGATTCAAAGTTTCTCAGCACAAAATTGCATTATTTTATTTCGCATTGCAAAGAATGTGAATATTCAGTTGCCCGTGGTGAAAAATATGCTCAAATAGGTGTAAAAATAGCCTTACCACGCCTAAAACAGTTTCTACAAAGATTATCCAGTATTTATTCCACCTAATTTTAATACTTTCTATTGAAAGCTTCCTGCTTTTTAAACGATACAATACTTTTTTTACTGTTTTTCCTCTAAAAACCGACCTTACATAATCTGTATTTCCACTTTCAATTAGAGAACCCATACATATTACTACGGGCTGTACAGTCCTTATTAGAGACCATACAGCCCATAGCCAAAAACAATATCCCGTATTGTAGTAATTACACTTATATATTCCTAAGCAAACAAAAACGGGCAACTACCATTACCCTAAAAACAATAACTTTTATTTAAGATGCTTCAATATCCACACCAAATGCCCGTATTCCGTATCTTCCGATGTCCAATGCTCATTGATAGGAGTAATCAAAGCTTCTTTCGGGCAATCCAATACATTAAATACGGCATAGCTTGTAGTAGGCGGACAGACATCATCATTATACCCCCACGTTATATAAGTAGGAACTTTTATCCGGCGTGCAAAGTTCACCACATCATAATAGGCCATTGTTTTCAGTTTGTCGGGGGTATCCATACCGGGTACACGGAAAAAGTGAGGATAGCCTCCCGCACGTCCTGCCATATAACCGGCCATATCGCTAAGAGCAGGATGATTGGCAACACAAACAGTAACACGGGAATCGAGTCCGGCAGTTATCAGGGACAAAGCCCCTCCCTGACTGCCGCCTTGTACGATAACATTCCGTCCATCCCATTCGGGAAGAGAGGTAAGCAGGTCGATACAGCGAACACATGCCAAATAGACACGCTTCATATAATAATTGTCACGGTTATCCAGGCTACTATTCAGATAGCCGTTCTCTCTACCGTTGAATGCAGTAGATATTTCCTTGAACTCCTCAGCCGTCATTTCCGGATTCAATCCATGAATTTCTATCTCGAAGCGGATACAGCCTTGTTCCGCATAATATTTATGACGCAAAGGCTCTTTAATTGTTTTGATTCCCGCTCCCGGAGGACAAAGTACTACCGGACAAGAACCCTTCTTTGCATTCTTGGGATAGAACAGATATCCATGGACAGCCTGCCCCTGAGTATTCAACTGAAGTTTTACCAAATAACAATCCACCTTATCTGTACAATACTTCTCTACCCGTTTCTTAGTATACTCCAGAGGAAACTTGGCAGCTTCCATCTTATTGCTTTCCCAAAACTCCTCAAAATCTGCAGGCTGTTGAGTATAAGGACGTATCTTCTCGGGAGAAAATCCTACTTTTACGTGGTGTTTATAGGTTTTATTACCCACAACGGCCGTCATACGGCAGTCGCGGAAACCAGGCTGTTTCATCGTCCCCATAGCTATGACGGCTCTGCCGTTTTTCAACACTACAGAACCTCGGGTATCGGCAGGCATCATATCATCCCCCAATTCATAATTCACCGTTACTCCATCCTGCGGAATACCGTATTTATAAAATTGAACTTCAACCGTAGCCTTCTCGCCGGTCTTATACACCCAATCGGCATGATTGGGAACAGTTACCCAAAGTACATCACTCCTGTACGGATAATTTTCCGCCTGTACAAAAGGCGAAAACAAAACCGTCAACAGCACGAATAATAAGTTTTTCTTCATTGGTATATAGATATTAAATTTCTTTCCTAACAAGCCTATCAGCGTTTGATTGTCAATAAAGTATTTCCGTTCCTTACCGGATTCCAACCGTCGTCGCCAGCTAATACAGTCTCTATTTCATACCCTTTCAAATCTTTCAACTGGTGAGAAAAAGCAGCACGGCCTTTCGGATTGGCTCCTTCGCCTTTGCTTTCATATTCTGCATAAAAAGCGGTCTTTTCGTTTTCCTTATTCCCCCAGTTATCCCAGCCGACAGGTAAAATATGCCTGCCAAGCTCACAACGGATAAATACCGCCTGCCCGTAAGGACGCCAAGGGCGTGAAAGGAACACACGGTCTACACCACTATCGGCAGTCAATTTGCAATCATAAAAAACGTAACCGTACTTCTGCCCTTTATCAGTGGAGGGAGCCGTTACATAACCGTTACCTTTACTATTGATGTGGCAACGGTTGAAAACAACAGTAGACCAACCGAAGATAAAATCGACCGTCCCCTCTATGTAACAATCTTCATAATACTGGCGGCAGCCTTTTCCATAAGTATACAATGTATCCTGAAATCCGAGAAAACGGCAGTTCTTGAAATAAGCGCGGTCGGCACTGACGAAACATGCTACCGCCTGCCCTACCGGACCGGAAGAGTTCTCGAACGTAATATTCTCGGCATAGAAATCGGGAGTATAGATATAGCAGGAAGAAGAACCGGATGTCCCCTTGTTCTCACCGAATACATTCTGCTTATTCGCATAATCGTCGTACGAAATAACGGCACCTTCCTGCCCAAGCAAGGAAATATTAATCTTACTCTCAGGTACTATCAGTTTTTCTTTGTACACCCCACGGCGTACTAGTATCGTAGTACGTACATTTTTGCGGAAATCGGGAACAGCATTAATAGCCTCCTGTACGGTAAAGAAATCACCGCTACCGTCTTGTGCCACTACATAATCGTAATAGCGCACGTATTTTGCCAGTTCCGGTACGACACTGGCAATGGCATCCACTGTAAGCCCGGCTATAACCCGTGCGCCATACACATTCAGGTGCGTATTATCCTCACGTCCTTTAGGCATGGCAGGTACTACATTAGCAGGTACCCACATAAAAAGTTTCTTGGATTCCTCAGGTCCCATACCCTCCACAAGCTCATGGGTAATTTTATTCATATCCACAAAAGGAACATTCAACTCTTTCGCCACATTCCGCGGAGAATCCAGATACGCTCCATGCGTATCTATCAGTTTATCCCCTTTCTCCGAAACAGCGGTCTGCGATGCATCACGCTTTGCATCCGGATTAATCCCCTTACGAATATCATCCTGAATAATAGCCTGTGCCACAACCTTATCATCGGCAACACCGAAATTACGCCGTACAATGGAATTGAAAAGTACCGGAATACCACCTTTCTCACGTGTTTCATTCACAAATTTACGAAGGTTGGCATCGAATGTCGTTCCCGGGTCAGTGTGGCGGTCTGCCTTAGGCTTTTCGTCATTATGCCCGAACTGGATAAAAACATAGTCGCCTTTCTTAATCAAGGCTAGTACCTTATCCCAACGTCCCTCGTCGATGAAACTCTTGGAACTCCGTCCATTCTGCGCATGATTATCCACAATGATATCTTCGGAAAAGAACCCGGGTAGGACATGTCCCCACCCTCTTTCGGGATTACCGCCCGTCAATGACTTATTAGACATGGTGGAATCGCCAATCATAAAAATCGTAATTTTCGGCTTATCGGAAGTAAAAGCCGAAAACAAAAAAAACAGCCCCAGGAGCAAAATCAATTTATGTTTCATAATATATAAATGTTTTATTTTTCCGCTGCAATGTTAGCCAAAATCACCCTGCATGAAGTGCAAAAAAAGTCGCAATCTGTAGAAAAATTAATTTTAATCGTATATTTGCCCGACGAATCAACTTACAAACCAACCAAATGAAGAAAACAAGAAGTAATACATTCATTCTCGAAAACGAGAAAACATGGGAACCCGCCGGTGAAGGTGTCGTTCGTCAGATTTTAGGATACGACGGACAAGTGATGCTCGTTAAAGTCAAATTCGAACAAGGAGCAACGGGTGCACCGCACACCCATTACCACACCCAGATAACCTATGTAGCAAGCGGCAAATTCGAATTTACCGTTAACGGCAAAAAACAAATAGTCTCGGCAGGCGACGGCGTTTACATCGAACCGGATGCCGAACATGGATGCACTTGTCTGGAAGCCGGCATACTGATTGACTGTTTCAGCCCCATGAGAGCAGACTTCCTGAAATAGATACATCAGTACCTGTAACCGGGCACATATTATACGGACTTACACAATACGCTATCAGGATTATCCCCGCTTAATTCTGTGTAAGTCCGTATAGTATAGGAGTCAATCATGCGGCATCTCTTTCCAATCGCTGCATATTCTGAAAAGATAGTCCGGATTTTCATATTTTGCAACCTCCTCTTTCGACAGTTGCTTCGCCCATTTCACCCGATTCGCATTGCCAGCCCCTTCTCCCGTACTTCCATACTCTGCATAACGGGCTGTTTTCTCATTCTCAGGATTACGCCAGTTATCCCAGCCTGCCGGACAGATGTGTTTCCCCAGCTCGCAGCCGATAAACACAGTAGCCGCATACGGGCGCCACGGACGGCCTAAATAAACTTTATCGACTCCCGGTGCGGCAGTCAGTTTACAGTTTCTAAAGACATACCCCACCTCAACATCTTTTGGAGTGGAGGCAGCCGTTACATACGAATTGGCCTTGCTGTGAATAATACAAGTATCGAACAATGCTGTGGAAGGGCCGAAGATAAAATCGGTAGTACCCTCGATATAACAATTCAGAAAATAGAGCCGGGTAGCTTTTGCACCGGTATAAACGGTGTCCTGATTCCCCAGAAAACGGCAGTTAATGAAAACCAGACGGTCACCCTCCGTATGAAGCGCCACTGCCTGCCCCAACCGTACAGCATTATTCTCGATTGTCAAGTTCCTAAAAGTAATGGAGTTCCCCTCTACCTTTAAGGTATAAGTGCGGAAAGTACCCATTTTATTTATATTAGCATGGTCGTCGTACGTGATAATCGTTTTTTCCACATCCTCACCGATGAAATCCACATTCTCCAACCAGGAAGGAAGAACGACTTTCTCCTTATACACACCATTCTTAACGAGCACCGTTACCTTATAATCCATAAAAGCCCGGATACCCTCCATTGCTTCGGTCAGCGTACGATAATCTCCCGTACCGTCACGCGAAACTACAATCGTATCTTTCCATTGCTGTGCCGCCGATAATGAACTGGCACAGCAGAGCAAAGCTATCACAAAGCTACATAATGTTTTCATACCTGTCTTCATCCTTATTTCCTATTAAAGATTGCCTTTACGTCCTGAAGACGTTCCCACTCCAACGATGCAAGAATAAACGGACCCACGGCTTTAGGATCGTTGTTGCGGATTGTTTCATTGATGTAATAATCATAATCGCCCGAACGATACACTTTTCCACCAAGACCGGCTACGGCACAAGCTTTTGTGATACTTACCACACCGTTCTTATCCACTTCAATAAAGTTATCAAGAATGCCTTTATATCCTTTAACAGCCACTTCCAGATAGGATTTATCGATATATCCCTTACGCACGCCCTTAAACAGGGAATATACAAACATGGTAGAGCAGGAAGATTCCAGATAATTGCCCGGGGCCCCGCTCTTGTCCAATACCTGATACCACAAACCGGTCTTGGAATCTTGCAGACGTTTTATCTGAGAAGCTATTTTATTGAAGATAATCAACATGGAGTCACGTCCCGCTTCATGTTCCGGAATAAAATCCAAAGCATCGACAAATGCCATAGCGTACCAGCCCATAGCACGTCCCCAGCTATGTTTGGATTGTCCGGTAACCGGATCTGCCCAACGCTCTTTGCGGCTTACGTCGCAAGCATGACGGTAAACATCGTTCTTCGGGTCGTAAGTATGGCGCGCAGCCATCAGGAATTGATTGATGACATCGGCATAATCATTTACCCGATTGTTACGGAAAGCATATTCCGCATAGAAAGGAGCTCCCATATAAATACCGTCCAGCCATACTTGGTTCGGGTAAATCTTCTTATGCCAAAAACCGCCGTCGGCATTTCGGGGATGCTCATCGAGCTGGCTTCTCATCAAAGCAAGCGCTTTCTTGTATTTCTCATCCTTTGTCTGTTCGTAAATACGGAACATAAATTTACCGGAGTTTATACGGTCAAGGCTGTATTCTTCACGTTTGTACATTTTGATAGTTCCGTCGGCATTTACCATTGTATCGGCATAAGCCAATGCATAATCATAGATTTTCTGATCACCGTAGCGGTCATATACATCCAGCATAGATTGCAGCTCCAGACCGTGGCAATAGTCCCATTTCAGCTTCGGCTGAAAATCCAGCTGCCAGGATTCCGGGCAGCGAATCATTTCGGATTCCACCATACGTACCGACCACGGCAGGTTTGTGCTTACACCCTGCGCAAACATACTCAAAGGAGAAAACAACAATAAACCGGATACAATAAAATTACAAATAGAGTTCTTTTTCATGAAGTTGTTCTTTTTTGGTATTAGACCTTATAATTTTTCACGAAACAAAAGTAGAGGTTTCTTTTCAAACACCTGTGCACTTTTTGGCGCAGAGGGTGTATTTTTTGATTTTCGTGTACGGAAACAAACAAAATTGTGCACGATAACGACAAATTTGTCCAAAATCATCCTTATTTACTATTTATTATGCCTTTACAGTTTGATTAATTGGGAAAAGGTCTTATTTTTGACCCCGATTTTCAATTCATACTATTGTAAAACATAATCATTTATCAATTAAATCACAAAAGAATGGAACAAGTTTTCGGTTACATCATCGCTTTGGGAGCGTCTGTAATGATGCCTATTATTTTTACAATCATAGGCATGTGCATCGGAATGAAATTTGGAAAGGCTCTGAAATCAGGTCTCTTCGTCGGAGTCGGATTCGTAGGTTTGGGTGTAGTCACCGCCCTGCTGACAACAAACTTTGACACTCCCTTGAAAGCCATATCCGATTTGTATCACCTGCAACTGAATGTATTCGACATGGGATGGCCTGCCGCCGCCGCCGTAGCTTACAATACCGCCGTTGGTGCACTCATCATTCCTATCTGCTTAGGCGTTAATTTCCTGATGCTTATCACTAAGACCACACGTACGGTAAACATAGACTTGTGGAACTACTGGCATTTCGCTTTCATCGGCGCTGTGGCCTATTTTGTTACCGGCCAAAACTTGGCATGGGGTTACTTCGCAGCCATCATCTGCTACGTTATTACATTGGTTTGCGCAGACCTCACTGCAGAAAAATTCCAAAAGTTCTATGATTTGGACGGAATCTCCATTCCTCAGCCTTTCTGCCAGAGCTTTACACCGTTTGCCATACTTATCAACAAGGCGTTAGACAAAATCCCCGGTTTCTCCAAACTGGAAATCGATGCAGAAGGCATGAAGAAAAAGTTCGGCGTAATAGGCGAACCGTTGGTATTGGGAGTTATCGTAGGTATGCTGATAGGTTGGGCTGCGCAGCTCGACATCAAGAAAGTACTCTTCCTGGGTATTACGATGGGAGCCGTAATGGAACTTATTCCCCGCATCACTTCTCTGTTTATCGAAGGATTGAAACCTATCTCCGAAAAGACTTCGGAGCTGGTAAAAGCTAAATTCAATGGTAAGAAAGTACATATCGGCATGAGCCCTGCATTGGTTATCGGTCACCCCGCTACACTGGTGGCGTCGGTTATCCTGATTCCCGTTATTCTGGCGCTTGCCGTATTCCTGCCGGGTAACCAGTTCCTGCCATTGGCTTCACTTGCAGGTATGTTCTACTTGTTCCCCATGATATTGCCCTTCACCAAAGGTAATGTGTTAAAAACTCTCATCATTGGTCTTATTACTTTGATATTGGGTCTGTACTTCGTAACGGACATGGCGCCCGACTTCACATTGGCCGCCAATCAGGTATATGCCGAGACACACGATCCTACGGCGCACATTCCCGAAGGTTTCGATGGTGGAGCCATTGACTTTGCCGCTTCTTTCTTCGGTTGGACCATATACAGAGGTATAAAACTCTCGTATGCAGGTGCTGCAATTCTGGTTGTGATAGCAATCGCCATGATGCTTATCAACCGCCGCATCATCATCCGTAGCGAAAAAGAAGCCCAAGCAAGCGCTAAATAAAAGAAAATTCAATCACAGCATATTAATATTTAAAGTTTATATCAGACATGAAAAAATTAGCAATTGCCCTGATGTTGGGTGCCGCCGCAATTACGGCTTCCGCCCAAGTAAATTACACTGTGCAGACTGCCTGCCATCCGTTGGACGTAAAGCACTATGATACAGAACGTCTTCGTAGCGCCTTTATGATGAGTAAAGTAATGGCTCCGGATGAAATCAACGTTACTTATACTCTCTATGACCGTTTGATTTACGGTGGTGCAATGCCTGTAAATAAAGTTTTGAAACTGGAAACCTTCCGTGAACTGGGTCCTGAAATCACTTACTTCCTTGAACGCCGCGAACTGGGTGTTATCAATACCGGTGGTGACGGAGTAGTTACCGTAGACGGTAAAGAATACCCAATGAAATATAAAGAAGCGCTTTATGTAGGTTGCGGTAACAAAGAAGTTACTTTCAAAAGCAACGATGCCGCCAACCCTGCTAAATTTTATATCAACTCGGCTCCGGCTTACAAACCGTACGTTACTCAGTTGATTACAACCGATGCCAAACTTCAAAAAGCCAATCCTAAGAAATATGCTCTGGGTATCTCCGATCATTACGGAAAAATGGAGGACAGCAACGACCGTATCGTAAACCAGCTGATTGTAAAAGATGTTTTGGAAAGAGTAAAAGACGGCGGTACAAACCAATTACAGATGGGACTTACCGAACTTGCTCCGGGTTCTGTATGGAATACTATGCCTGCTCATACTCACACACGCCGTATGGAAGCATATTATTACTTCAACCTGGCTCCGGGAAATGCAATCTGCCACTTAATGGGTGAACCTCAAGAAGAACGCCTCGTTTGGTTGCACAATGAGCAGGCCATCACTTCTCCTGAATGGAGCATCCACGCTGCCGCAGGTACCAGCAACTATACTTTCATTTGGGGTATGGGAGGTGAAAACCTGAAGTATAGTGATAAAGATGAAATCAAATACACAGATATGAAATAATATCCGTAGACAAGGAGATAGGCATGGTTGTTCGCAACTATGCCTATTTTTGTCATTTTCTCCATGATTTCTACCAAATATTACACACACACATAACACGAGAACGCGTATTTTTGCAACATTAAATAATAAATCTATTATCATGAGTACAATTCAGAACACACTGGGCAAGATGTCCAATTATCGTTGGACCATTTGCGCCATGTTATTCTTTGCGACAACAGTTAACTATCTCGACCGCCAGGTACTATCACTTACCTGGGATGAATTTATCAAACCGGAGTTTCACTGGGACGAATCACATTACGGTACAATTACAGCAGTCTTTTCATTTGTATATGCAGCTTGCATGTTGTTCGCAGGCCGTTTTGTAGACTGGATGGGGTCTAAAAAAGGATATTTATGGGCCATCGGCATATGGTCTTTAGGAGCTTGTCTCCACGCTTTCTGCGGTATTATCACAGAACATTTCGTAGGGCTGCACAGCGCGGCCGAATTAATGGGCGCCACAGGTGATGTAGTTGTAACCATTGCTACAATCAGTATGTACTGTTTCCTTGCAGCACGATGCGTACTCGCATTGGGAGAAGCAGGAAACTTCCCCGCAGCCATCAAAGTTACGGCTGAGTACTTCCCTAAAAAAGACCGTGCGTACGCAACTTCCATCTTCAATGCAGGTGCGTCAATCGGAGCTTTGATCGCACCTCTCTCTATTCCTTTGCTGGCAAAAGCCTGGGGTTGGGAAATGGCATTTATCGTAATCGGTGTGCTTGGTTTCATCTGGATGGGTTTCTGGATATTTATGTACACAGCGCCGGCTAAGAGTAAACATGTGAACAAGGCTGAATTAGAGTACATTGAACAAGATAATTATGAAAAAGAAGGAAACGCAGTACCGCAAACAGAAGAAAAGAAAATGAGTTTCCTGCAGTGTTTCAGCTATAAACAGACTTGGGCATTTGCCATTGGTAAATTTATGACTGACGGTGTATGGTGGTTCTTCCTTTTCTGGACTCCTTCCTATCTGAACACACAGTTCGGTATCAAAACTTCCGATGGCTTGGGTATAGCTTTGATTTTCACATTGTATGCTATCACGATGCTCTCAATTTACGGCGGAAAACTACCTACTATCATTATCAAGAAAACAGGTCTGAATCCTTATGCGGCACGTATGCGCGCCATGTTGATTTTTGCTTTCTTCCCTCTGTTGGTATTGCTGGCACAGCCTTTGGGTACTATCTCTCCCTGGTTCCCGGTTATACTGATCGGTATCGGTGGTGCAGCTCACCAGTCATGGTCGGCTAATATCTTCTCTACCGTAGGCGATATGTTCCCGAAAACCGCTATTGCAACGGTTACCGGTATCGGTGGCATGGCAGGTGGCATAGGTTGTATGGTACTTCAATACGTTGCCGGCGAACTTTTCGTTTATGCCGGAGAAACCAATATGGCATTTATGGGCTTTGAAGGAAAACCTGCCGGATATTTCGTTATCTTCTGTGTATGCGCTGTAGCATACCTAATCGGATGGTGTATTATGAAAGCATTAGTTCCGAAGTACAAGCCTATCGTACTGAACTGATACGAAGAAAATATATAGATACAAAAAAAGCTCTTTCACATGAAAGAGCTTTTTTTGCCCTCTACTGCAAATTATAATAGTGAGGGCAATCTTAAAGATAAAAAAAGGGAAGTCTCACGACTTCCACAATTCTTCTAACCTTAAATCTAAATCTCTATGAAAAAAACGTGCTGCAAATATAAAGCTTTACTAAACACCTTGTTATTAATAAAGTATATAAAGAGAAAGAAAATATTTAAGATTTATTAAATGAAGAGCCGATAACGGGCCATGAGAAAAAGCACAGCTTTAGTCCTTATGATTCACAACTTTGCAATAATCGGGAATAGATTGAATTCTGCTTCAACAATTGGGGAACTCCGGTTATGAACATCTGTTTACGGGCTCTGGTCAAAGCTACATTAAATTTACGGTCTATTTGTACCCCGTTCTCTTCTGTCAGATTAGCAAGAAGTTTCAACTGGGATACTCTGTTCACACAGAAAGAATAAATGATGACATCACGCTCGCTTCCTTGAAATCGTTCCACCGTATCTATCAGAACATCATTCAGTTCTTTAATTCCCAAATCTGCGATTTCTTTCTTTATCAAAGCTATTTGGCTACGATAAGGGGTTATTATTCCCAAAGTGGAAGCGGCATTGAAACAACCCGTGGCAAAAATATATTGTCGATAGACAGCAGCAGCCAATCGGGCCACAATCTTCGCTTCCGAATGATTGATTTTTGCCGACTGCATAGGCTGCTCCGGAGTAGACGGAATGAAAGCGACACGACGTGTCAGCAAAGCAGCAAATTTATTAGTAGAGAGCTCCGGAGACAACTCAATAGTACCTGTTTGATGCTCCAGCCCTACCGGTTGTAGTAATCCGCCATAGAAAGCATGGTTCGGAAAGGCGGCAACTTCCACATTCATACGCCCTTGACGACAAAGGATATCAAAGGAGTTGAAAGCGGAAAGTTGAGAGTTGAAAGTTGAGGTTTCTTCTCCACAGGCCAAAGGTTGCTTAATGGCATTCCGATAAAGGCGTTCAAAAAGAGAGTCCTTTAAATTACACAAACCGATAGCCCGTAAACTTTCATCCTGAACTTCTGACTGTTCCGATGATTGAAGTACTACTGCCGGAAGCTGTTTATGGTCGCCTATCAAAACAAACTTTCCGATAGCATTCCCACCGGCAACGCTACGCATGCACAACAGTCCCAACAGTTGCGGTTCCAAGATTTGAGTGGCCTCATCTATCAGGGCTACATCAAAAGTCTTTAAACGGAACAGTTCGGTCTTGGCGGAGAGCGTAGCGACCGTCCCCACAAAAATCCGGCAACATGCCATGCGCTCCTGCACTTCACGGCGGGTAGAACAACTCTCCAACATATTCTCTATCAAATGCGGACGGTAAACCTCATCACAGGAAAGTTCACTGCCGATACGTATAAAATCGACTTCCGGTGTAATAGCTGTCAGCATTTTACATATCTCATCCACTGCCCGATTGGTATATGAAAGTAACAGAATTTCCTTACCTTCCCGATAAAAGGTTTCCACCATACTACGCAAAGCACGAGAGGTCTTACCGGTACCCGGCGGGCCTATCAGCAAGAAATAATCTTTAGCTGCCTGCGCTTTCAAGGTAATACGCACAAAGTCATTGTCAGCAGCTGCTATGGCACCATTAAAAGCGCTATCGAATTCCGGCTCACGCCGATTCAGCAATAAATCCCGACGGTCTTTCGTAGCAGATAAGAAAGCGGACAATCCCCAATACATACAACGAAAAGAGGTATCCATATAATCATGCTCTATTGCATAGCGGCTATTCATTGGCAGAACCTCGACATTCTGTTGTGCAGCACGAAGTCTGACTCGAATATCAGAATCGGAAATCGTCTCGATATTTCCCTTAAACACCATCTTGTTGGTAACATTATCTTCACTGATATTCCGTTCGTACAGAACAATGGCATCTCCTTGCCTAAAATTAGGCAAAGTATTGGTATCCGTATGCGTACGTTCCAATAACAAATAGGGTTTGTGAATATCCGCCGCACAATTCTGCCGTATCACCAAATCATATAAAATCTCCCCGTTCTCGTTTTTCTCCTCCAAAGTAGCAAGCCATAAAGCGGCTGCGCCGGCACGTCCTTCATACTCTATATCACCGGATTTTGAAGTGTAGAGTTCTTTGGTTATAAAATTGTACAAGGCATAAAAATACGACTGTTCCAACGGTGACAGCGCATGAAGCTTTTGCATCACTGCATCAATGGAAGGATATAAATAACGCTTCCACAATATATTATCCAGTTGCCGTTCGTTCAAGGTTTCAGGATTAATATCACGCAAGCGCTCTGCCGTATATTGCGGGGTATTACGCAACTGAATGCCATATTCGTTCGCCACGATACGGTTTCGGACATCCATTACCCGACGTAACATCGCCCATGAAGGACGTGCCGGATAAAGCAACGGATAACGCGTATAAAGCAAATACGATTTCACCCAACGGTGATCCTTTCCCATAGCATACTCCAAGACAGCCTGGTACAGTAACATCTGTACCTTATTATTCTCTTTGGGTTCTATCTTGCCCCGTATAGTATATTCATCCGCTTTACCCGACTTCATTTCGATGAAAGACGACATATCACGTTGCATATAGTCCAAACGTCCTTGCAGGCCTAATGCCTCACAAATATAAGACGGTTCCAGTACAGCATCCGTTTTATCCAGTTCGTAGCCCGAATCCCGGAAAGTTTCCGTAACAGTTTGCCGAATATTGTCAAAATGCCGTCTACAATCGGCAAAAAACTCACGCTCCTTTTCGCGGTCGTGCAAATCAGCGCAAGCAGCCAGCTCAATGGGATACGAACGGAACGCTTTTTTCATGCATGCCAAATAGTCGGGCTCACTTTCCGCATGAATCCATTCATCTAAAAAGAGGTTGGCGATATTACCCAATAGAAGCGGACGGGTATTATCGGGTGCCTGCAATCTCGCCAGCATATAGTTTGCCGGATGATGTCCGTATTCTCTGAAACACTCTGCCAGCGAACTGATGTCGAGCAGATAGTCAGGTTCCAGAATAATAAAAGAAGGCGTAAGAGTACCAGACTCATCTACAGCCACATCCAGTAAATTAATCTGGGCATGCCGCCACAGCAAACCGCATGTTTCGGCAAACTCATCATTAACTTGAGGCACATTGTAACGTACACGTAGCGGTTCATCCGCCACAGTATCTACCGGCAGGACATATAGATAATCCGTATCGGCATACTGAAAACTGACACGCATACGTCGCACTCGCTCCTTTGCCATAGGAGCTGCAATATACGTAGCATCGGCTTGCGGTAACAGGCGATACAACTCGGTCGGAATATCTTCACCCGTCAAACGTTTTATAAAGAAAGATAAAGTCTTGGCATCACGCAACAGTTCGTCCCGAGAAGGGATTGTCCGATGATTGAGGACTGCATTAGAAGTAAGCCGGAAAGTATGCAGGCGGTTTTGCTCCGTAACAGTCAGTCCGAGTTTGGAAGATACAAAATTGATACGGGCGGAGAGGTCTGTCATTTGCAGGCTACTATCCGTCATTTGCGTACGGCACAAATGTTCAAGCAATCCCCTCAATTGACGGTAAGCAATTCCCAAAGAAGGATATTCCGCACGGCATACTTCCTTCAATAAATGAAAATATTCCTTTATTTCAGCGTTCATTCCTCTTCCGTCTCTACTATCTCTTCGGTCTCATCGGTTTTCTTATCCTTAATCATCAGGATACTCATTTCATAAAGAAGATAAAGCGGAACAGCGACTACGGTCAGCGTAAACGGGTCGCCCGTAGGTGTTATGACAGCGGCGGCAATAACGATGATTACCACTGCGTGACGGCGATACTTGCGTAAGAATGTTTTATGTACCAGCCCCAATAACGAAAGCAGCCACGTCACCAGCGGAAGTTCAAAGGCAAGTCCCATACAGAGTACCAGCATCATAAAGTTATCGATGTACGAATTGAGAGAAATCTGATTCTCTATCGCCGCACTGAGCTGATAAGTGGAGAGAAAACGTAATGTAAGCGGATAAACCATGAAATACCCCAGCAACACTCCTACAAAGAACATCACCGTACCTAAGCCGAGCGCCTTCTGTACCCCCCTGCGTTCACCCGGATAGAGCGCGGGGCTGATGAACCGCCATATTTCGAAGAATATATACGGTGCAGCCGTCACTACCGACATCCAGAAAGCCGTAGATATATGGATAAAAAATGGTGCGGCCAGATTAATATTTATCAGTTTTATTTGAAACTCTTGCGTAAAGAACTCATCGTGCAAGTCGAATTTATTACCGATATAACGCAACAAATCATAGAAAATGAAATCATTATGGCAAGGAGCCAACACTACATTATCAAATAGATAAGGCATTGCAATGAAATAACCCACAGCCAATACAAACCATACGCCGAGAACGCGAAACAGCACCCGGCGCAGCTCATCCAAATGGTCCCAAAAGGTTAATTCTTTATCTGCCATGATTATAAACAGTGATAAGATGATAGGATATCACTCCATCACGTTATCGCCTCATTACTTATCTGCAGGTTTATCTACCTCTTCCTTGGCTTTATTGATTTCGTCTTTAGCCTCATTCACACCTTCTTTGAAGCTCTTTACGCCTTTACCCAAGCCACGCATCAATTCTGGGATTTTTTTACCGCCAAACAACAGCAAGATAACCAGTGCGATAATAATCCATTCGGAACCGCTGGGCAGGAAACCTAATAAAAGTAAGTTTGTCATAGTCATATCGGATTAAATTTGATTGCAAAGATAAGAAGATTTATGAAATATGAAGTATAAAGTATAAGGTATAAAGTGTAACTCATTATAGTAAGTGTTGAAATATTTTAGACCTTATACTTCATACTTCTTCTCAGTCCTGATAATATACTCTCTTCACACGTGTCGAAACACTTGTCAGCACTTCGTATGGAATGGTACCAAGCACATCGGAAAGAACGGTTATAGGAAGATGATCTCCGAAGATTTCCACACTGTCACCTTCTTTACAATCAATATCCGTAACGTCAATCATGCAGACATCCATACAAATATTCCCCACATAAGGAGCACGCTGCCCGTTCACCAGACAATAGGCGTGACCGTTACCTAAATGCCTGTTCAATCCGTCGGCATAACCGATAGGAATGGCTGCAATACGGGAAGGGCGCACTAAATGTCCCTTACGGCTATATCCCACCGTATCTTCTTCGGGTACATCACGTATTTGCAGAATAGTAGTCTTCAGCGTACTGACATTATTCATTATAGAATTATCTATCGGACTGACACCATACAGCCCGATTCCCAATCGTACCATATCAAACTGTGCTCCCGGAAAACGCTCTATACCTGCCGAGTTACAGATATGGCGAAGTATTTTATGCGGAAACGCCTCCTGCAACTGCATGGATGCTTTCTCAAATATCTCTATCTGTCTGCGTGTAAAGGCATCGAACTGCGGAGCGTCGCTTCCTACAAAATGGGAGAATACCGAACGGGGAATGACTGCATTTTGTCCCTTCAGACGTTCTATAAGCAGGGGCATATCATCCGGAGCGAACCCCAACCGGTGCATACCGGTATCCAGCTTTACATGAATGGGGAAATTGGTGATACCTTCTTTCTCGGCTTCCTTAATCAACGCCTCCAGTAAGTGGAAGCTGTAAACTTCCGGTTCCAGTTTATAATCGAACATCGTCTTGAATGCCGTCATTTCCGGATTCATAATGATGATGCTTGCCGTAATTCCCGCCTTGCGCAAGTCCGAACCTTCATCGGCAACGGCAACAGCCAAGTAATCCGCATGATGTTCCTGCAAGGTTTTGGCAATCTCATACGATCCTGCACCATAAGCGGAAGCCTTCACCATACATACCATTTTTGTTTCAGGCTTCAGTTTACCGCGATAATAATTCAAATTGGCAATCATCGCACCGAGATTCACCTCCAATATCGTTTCGTGCACCTTCTTCTCCAGAACCTCCGTCAACTCATCAAAGCCGAACTTGCGCGCACCTTTAATCAGGATTATTTCATTCTCCAAGCGGAGTTCGCCTTTTCCAATGGCTTCAGTCAGCGCAGCCGTATCCGGATAAAAAGCTTTCTCGATATTAAACCGTGCGGCACACGAAGATATTTCATTTCCCACACCGATAATACGTTCTATTCCCCGGCTGTTTACCAATTGCGCCACCTGCCGGTAAAGAGTAGGCGTATTCTGTCCCGTCTCCAGTATATCCGAAAGAATCAGTGTCCGTTTCAAGCCCTTGCTCTGTGAGCGGCGATACAAGAAATCAAGCGCTATATCCAGCGAACCGAGGTCAGAATTGTAACTGTCGTTTATAAGCAAGCACCCGTTTTTGCCCTCTTTCACCTCCAGGCGCATCGCTATCGGTTCCAGTTTTGCCATACGCTCCGTAATCTGTTCGGCAGGCAGCATCAGATACAGACAGGCCGCCAAACAATTCAACGAATTCTCGATAGAAGCATCATCAATGAACGGCAGTGTAAATGTATTGTCCATATCCAGATAACGATAAGAAACAACAGTGGAATCCTCTTGCTTTTCCACCTTACTTATATATAACGGACGCTCCATATCTTTCCTGCTCCATGCTATCTCACGGGCGGAAAGCATGGATTTGCCCACGCAGTTATTGATAAACTCGTCGTCACCGTTATAAATCACCACATCGCAATTCTTAAAGAGCACCAGCTTCTCCATACATTTCTCCTGCAAAGAGAAGAAATTCTCCTGATGCGCGCCTCCTATATTTGTCAGGATACCGATTGTAGGTTTGATAATATTCTGCAAGGCACGCATTTCTCCCGGTTCCGAAATGCCCGCCTCCAATATGGCAAGCTCCGTTTGCCCATTCATCTGCCATACGGACAAAGGCACTCCAATCTGCGAATTGTAACTGCGGGGCGAACGGGTGATTACACGCTCCGGACTCAACAACTGATGCAACCACTCCTTCACAATGGTTTTTCCATTACTGCCCGTTATGCCGATAACAGGTATTTGAAAGCGGTCGCGATGTTGTTCCGCCAACTTCTGCAATGCTTTCAGCGGACTTGGCACGACTAATAGGTTAAAAGTCGAAGGTTGAAAGTTGAACGTTTCAACTTCCTTCAAGCCTTCTTCGCTGACGACAAAATTACGGACGCCACGCGTATATAAATCACGGATATAACGTGCTCCGTCATTCCGTTTGGTAGTCAAAGCAAAAAACAAGGTTTCCTCCGGAAAACTCAGGGAACGGCTATCTGTAAGCAGCCAGTCAATAGCGGCCGGCGTATCGCCTATCCGCCGCGCACCAATTATTCGGGCTATATCTTCAATCGTATATGGCATAATTCTCTCTCCTTTTGGAAGTCTAAGTACGGGTATTTTCCGTTAAGTCGGTCTATTTTTAACACAATTTGTCCTAAAAAACGCTTATACTCTTCAGAATCCGGGTGAAAAGGCTTATGAGCTAATCCTCTACGGATATTTTCACTTTCCTCTATTATCTGTAACGTCTCCTCCGAGAAACACGCAGACGAAAAACGCTCCCACACATATTGCACAGCCATATCGGAAGGATGTACCATATCTTCAGCATAGAAACGATAATCGCGTAATTCATCCAAAATCAATTCATAGGCGGGAAAATAGAATACACTTTCCTGAAAAGCGGCTTGCAGCCTGTCTATAGCCAGCAACAAGGTAGCTTTACTGAGTTGGTTGGCGTGCATACCATCCCTCGCATGACGAATGGGACTGACTGTAAGTATCACTTTCAGTCCGGAATTTCGCGCCAACAACCCGGACAACAATGAAGTATAATCCGATACGATTTCATCGACCGTCAATCGTCGGAGGATAAATTCTTTTCCCGGCAGCTTATGACAATTTCCTACGATGCGTCCTGTATTCTTTTGCTCGTACACCCACGATGTACCGAAAGTCAACAACAAACAGTCCGAACGAAAAATCCACTCATGTGCGCGGGCAATCCGTTCATTTATCTTCTTCAACGTTTCATCTGCTGACAGTGATGAGAAATCCCCGTGATGCATGGGGCTGTGCCAACAGTCACGAAAGAAAAAGAGATCTTCCTTTCCGTACACCTTTCCGAGTATGATTTCGCGCAAAGCGGCAGATATGGATAGAGGGTTGTAAAGTACACCGTAAGGATTGATGTCACACGAGAATTTAGCATCCGCAAGCCTTGTACCCATATTAGTCGCAAAACAAGAGCCGAGCAGCAACAAACGGTCCGCGTGCCGCAATCGGGGCAGGTTGGCAGGGAGTTCAACAGGGGTAGTGAAGTTCATACACAAACTTTATTCAAATCTTTGCAAAGATACAAAGAAATACCATAAACGGGGAAACTGCAACTTTAAAATCCCGTAAAAGGCGGACGATGGAACAAAAAACAGACAAAATGATACAGCCATCCGTTTTCTTTTGCTATTTTTGCATTTTGTAATCTTCAGTACAATGATGAAAACAGAACCAACAACATATAACTTGTTAGACTCCATTTCCTATCCGGAAGACCTGCGTAAATTAAGCGTGGAACAGCTCCCGGAAGTTTGTGAAGAATTAAGACAAGACATCATTCAAGAACTTTCGTGCAACCCGGGACACTTTGCAGCAAGTCTGGGTACAGTGGAACTTACCGTCGCGCTGCATTACGTCTACAATACCCCTTACGACCGTATAGTATGGGACGTAGGGCATCAAGCCTACGGTCACAAGATGCTGACCGGACGTCGCGAGTCTTTTTGCACCAACCGGAAGTTCAAGGGCATACGCCCCTTCCCCACTCCTGTGGAAAGCGATTACGACACCTTCACCTGCGGACATGCCTCAAACTCCATTTCGGCAGCCTTAGGCATGGCTGTTGCCGCAGCCAGAAAAGGTGAGAAAGACCGTCATGTAGTAGCCGTCATCGGCGACGGAAGCATGAGTGGCGGACTGGCCTTTGAGGGCTTGAACAACGCCTCGTCCACCGCCAACAATCTGTTGATTATCCTTAACGACAACGACATGGCAATAGACCGCAGTGTAGGCGGCATGAAACAATACCTTTTCAATCTGACAACCTCCAACCGCTACAACCAGCTGCGTTTCAAAGCCTCCAAGATGTTATTTAAAATGGGCGTACTGAATGAAGACCGGCGTAAAGCGCTAATCCGCTTTTCCAACAGTCTGAAATCAATGGCGGCCCAGCAACAAAACATCTTCGAAGGGATGAACATCCGATACTTCGGTCCGATAAACGGACATGACGTAAAGAACTTGGCCCGTATTCTGCGGGATATAAAAGATATGCAAGGACCTAAAATCCTTCATTTGCACACTGTAAAGGGTAAAGGCTTCGAACCGGCCGAGAAGGAGCCGGGCATCTGGCACGCACCCGGCAAATTCGACCCCGAAACCGGAGAGCGCATCACTGCAGACACCAGCAATCTGCCTCCTCTATACCAAACCGTATTCGGCGAGACGTTAGTGGAATTGGCAGAGAAGAATCCGAAAATCGTCGGGGTGACGCCCGCCATGCCCACCGGATGTTCCATGAACATATTGATGCAAGCCATGCCCGACCGGGCTTTCGACGTAGGCATCGCCGAAGGACACGCCGCCACATTCTCCGGCGGTATGGCAAAAGAAGGTCTGCAACCTTTCTGCAACATATATTCGTCCTTCATGCAGCGGGCTTATGACAACGTGATACATGACATTGCCATCCTGCGGTTGCCTGTAGTGCTCTGCCTGGACCGCGCCGGATTGGTAGGTGAAGACGGACCGACACATCATGGCGTATACGACCTCGCTTATTTCCGTCCTATCCCGAACCTGACCATATCCTCACCCATGGACGAGCACGAACTGCGTCGCCTGATGTACACGGCACAGCTGCCGGACAAAGGTCCGTTCGTAATCCGTTATCCGCGCGGACGTGGCGTGTTGGTGGACTGGAAATGTCCGCTGGAAGAAATCCCCGTAGGTAAAGGTCGGAAACTGAAAGACGGGAAAGACCTTGCGGTCATCACCCTCGGTCCGATAGGAAACATTGCCGCGCGCGCCATCAAACGGGCGGAAACAGAGAAAGGACTCTCCATAGCCCACTACGATCTGCGTTTCCTCAAACCATTGGACGAAACACTGTTACACGAAGCGGGACGCAACTTCAAACGTATCATCACCATAGAAGACGGTGCGCGAAAAGGCGGTATGGGAAGCGCCGTACTGGAGTTTATGGCAGACAACAGCTACACCCCGCACATAGAGCGCATCGGCGTACCCGACACATTTATAGAGCATGGTACGGTACAGGAGTTGTATCAGTTGTGCGGAATGGATGAGGAAGGAATCTATAATATATTAATTAAGAATGATGAATGATGAATGAAGAATCGGGTTGCGCTCGCTACGCAAACCATCCGCAAGGAAATTCTTCATTCACCCTTCTTAATTCTTCATTTCTAAAAGCATTGTGAAGATAATCATTGCTGGTGCCGGCGCAGTAGGCACACATTTAGCCAAGCTATTGTCTCGCGAGAAGCAAGACATTATATTAATGGACGACAACGAAGAAAGAATGAGTACACTCAGCTCCAACTTCGACTTGATGACTGTCACTGCCTCTCCCACTTCCATTAAAGGATTAAAAGAAGTAGGGGTGGGAGAAGCCGACCTCTTTATCGCCGTTACTCCCGATGAAAGCCGTAACATCACTGCCTGCATGCTTGCTACCAATCTGGGTGCGGTAAAGACCGTAGGCCGCATTGACAACTACGAATACCTGTTGCCCAAGAACAAGGAATTCTTCCAGAAGCTGGGGGTGGACTCGCTTATCTACCCGGAAATGCTTGCGGCAAAAGAGATTGTATCTTCTATCCGTATGAGCTGGGTACGCCAATGGTGGGAATTCTGCGGCGGCGCGCTGATTCTGATAGGCGCCAAGATGCGTGAGAAAGCAGAGATTCTGGATATTCCTCTGCATCAACTGGGCGGACCTGAACTGCCTTATCACGTGGTAGCCATCAAACGCGGCAACGAGACACTGATTCCCCGCGGTGACGATGTCATCAAACTGCATGATATTGTTTATTTTACAACTACCCGCAAATTCGTTCCGTACATCCGTAAGATAGCCGGCAAGGAAGATTATGCCGATGTGCGCAATGTCATGATTATGGGTGGAAGCCGCATTGCAGTACGTACCGCACAATATGTTCCCGACTATATGCAAGTGAAGATCGTGGACAACGACCTGAACCGTTGCAACCGCTTGACCGAACTACTGGATGATAAAACTATGATTATCAACGGAGACGGACGGGATATGGACTTGCTTGTAGAAGAAGGATTAAAGAACACCGAAGCCTTTGTGGCGCTAACCGGAAACTCGGAAACAAATATCCTCGCCTGTCTGGCGGCAAAGCGCATGGGAGTAAGCAAAACAGTGGCGGAAGTAGAAAACATAGATTACATAGGCATGGCGGAAAGCCTCGATATCGGTACGGTTATCAACAAAAAGATGATTGCCGCCAGCCACATTTACCAGATGATGCTGGACGCCGATGTCAGTAACGTAAAATGCCTGACCTTTGCCAACGCCGATGTAGCGGAATTCACCGTCAAACCTGGCTCGAAGATAACCAAACACCAGGTAAAAGACCTCGGTCTGCCTAAAGGAACGACCATCGGCGGACTGATACGTAACGGCGAAGGCGTTGTAGTTATGGGTAGCACGCAAATATTACCCGGAGACCACGTGGTAGTATTCTGCCTGAACATGATGATTAAGAAAATCGAAAAATACTTTAATTAACGAACGTGATTAACTTTAAAACAATTATACGGATTATCGGTATCCTGCTATTACTGGAAACAGTCATGCTGCTGGCATGTTCGGCAATATCGTATTACTATAATGACGAAGCCCTGCTCGACTTCTGGAAATCGGCAGGTATCACTGCCGGAGCCGGCCTGCTCATGACTATTGCCGGAAAAGGCGGTGAAAAACAGCTGACCCGCCGTGACGGTTACGTACTGGTCAGCCTTGCCTGGGTGGCTTTTTCCCTTTTCGGCATGCTGCCTTTCTATATCAGCGGATACGTTCCCGACATCACGAACGCTTTCTTCGAAACCATGTCCGGTTTTACAAGTACGGGAGCCACCGTACTGGATAATATAGAATCGCTTCCTCACGGATTACTGTTCTGGCGCGGTATGACGCAATGGATCGGCGGTTTGGGAATTATCATGTTTACGATTGCGGTATTGCCAATTTTCGGGGTCAGCGGCCTGCAGGTATTTGCCGCCGAAGCCAGTGGTCCCACACACGACAAAGTGCATCCGCGCATCGGCATCACCGCCAAATGGATATGGAGTATCTATACCGGCCTTACCCTGATTCTCGTAGTCCTGTTAATGTTGGGCGGTATGGACTGGTTCGACAGTGTGTGTCACGCCTTTGCCACCACAGGAACGGGAGGATTCTCTACCAAACAGGCAAGTGTGGCCTATTACAATTCCCCCTATATAGAGTATGTCATCTCTATTTTCATGTTCATTTCCGGTATCAACTTTACACTGTTACTATTCTTCGTCAACCGGAAATTCAAAAAGGTCATCGACAACGCCGAGTTAAAATGGTACTTCTGGTCGGTAGTCGGTTTCACCGCCGTCATAGCCGTTGTCCTCTACTATACCAGTTCGATGGGCGTGGAAGAGGCTTTTCGTAAATCATTATTCCAGGTTATATCTCTGCAGACCTCTACGGGCTTTGCCACAGATGATTACATGTTGTGGACGCCTATGCTTTGGGGATTGCTAACCGTCGTCATGATCATGGGAGCTTGCGCAGGCAGTACCACCGGAGGACTGAAATGCATCCGGATGGTAATCCTTGCCAAAGTATCACGTAATGAGTTCAAACATATTCTGCATCCCAATGCCGTACTGCCGGTACGCGTAAACAAACAGGTAATATCTCCTTCCATCGTTTCCACGGTGCTGGCATTCTTCTTTTTATACATCATCATCATCATCGTCGGCATATTAATCATGATGGGAATGGGGATAGGAGCCGAAGAATCCATCGGTTGCGTCATATCCAGCATCGGTAATATGGGCCCCGGATTAGGTGATACAGGTCCGGCCTATTCATGGAACGCCCTGCCTGATGCAGCCAAATGGTTACTGTCATTCCTCATGCTATTGGGACGTTTGGAATTATTCACCGTCTTACTTTTGTTCACCCCGGAATTCTGGAAACGGAATTGATTTAGGATAAAAAGTGTAAAAATAGTCATTTTTTGTTATGCAGAGATAGCAAAATGAGAGATACTTATTATATCTTTGCGCCCTGAAAAGAGATATGGAGATATGAAACAGTGCATAAAATATTGTATAATAGCCATACTCGCAGTTTTATTACACAACGGTGCAATAGGGGCTGCGGATTTTTTGTGCACTCCGGTCAACTGTAAAGCAGAAAGTTGCGTCTTAACTCAGGCGCCTACCGCCCAACAAGCTATCCAGAACTATTACAACCATTTATCGTCTACATCTTCCTGTCTGGAATATGTGGAACATATGCAAGTGCCAAGTAATAAAGGTTCTCTGCTGCGTGTCGATATTATCCGTATGCAACAATTGCTGCGCGCACAAAGTTACGACCCTATGCCGGACTTACATTACCCTCCCGTTCCCGACCCGCATTACTACGTATTCGGGCTTAGAAAGATTATCAGATAAAAGGGTGGCCTCTGCCACTTTATTGCCTTTATTCAGCATATCTATATATTATATATCTAAAATCTTATCAGATTTATGAACTTTACTTTGTTAGTAGTCGTCTTGCTGACGGCAATTGCTTTCGTGGGTATTGTTATCGCGCTGTCCAATGCGATAGCCCCCCGTTCGTACAATGCACAGAAAATGGAGCCGTACGAGTGTGGTATTCCCACCCGCGGTAAATCATGGATGCAGTTCCGGGTAGGTTACTATCTGTTCGCCATCCTGTTTCTGATGTTTGAAGTGGAGACCGTATTCCTGTTTCCGTGGGCAGTCATTGCACGCGAGCTTGGAGTAGCCGGGCTTTTCAGTATTTTGTTTTTCCTTATTATATTAATTCTGGGTCTTGCTTATGCCTGGAGGAAAGGAGCTTTGGAATGGAAGTAACGAAGAAACCCAACATAAAATCCATCCCTTATGAGGAGTTTACAGACAACGAAACGTTGGAGAAATTGGTTCGGGAACTCAATGCGGGAGGCGCTAATGTGGCTCTCGGCGTACTGGACGATTTCGTCAACTGGGGACGCAGCAATTCGCTGTGGCCGCTTACGTTTGCAACAAGCTGTTGCGGTATCGAATTCATGGCCCTCGGCGCAGCCCGCTATGACATGGCGCGCTTCGGGTTTGAAGTAGCCCGTGCCAGTCCGCGCCAGGCAGATATGATTATGGTGTGCGGAACAATCACGAACAAAATGGCGCCGGTACTGAAACGTTTGTACGACCAGATGGCCGACCCTAAGTATGTGATAGCCGTAGGCGGTTGCGCTGTCAGCGGCGGCCCGTTCAAGAAATCTTATCATGTTGTCAACGGAGTGGATAAGATTCTGCCGGTAGACGTATATATCCCGGGATGTCCTCCCCGCCCCGAAGCATTCTACTACGGAATGATGCAATTGCAACGTAAGGTAAAAATAGAGAAGTACTTTGGTGGTGTAAATCAAAAAGAAGAAAAACCGGAAGAATAAATATGAATGCAATAAGATATATAGAGCCCGCGGCTTTGCATGACGAGATGCTGCGCCTGCGGCAAGAAGAGCAGATGGACTTTCTGGAATGCCTCACCGGTATGGACTGGGGCGAACCGGATACTGCAAAAGATACTCCCGATACTCCGCGCGGACTTGGCGTAGTGTATCAGTTGGAGTCCACCGTTACCGGCAAACGGGTTGCGGTTCGCACCGCCACTCTCGACCGGGAACATCCCGAACTCCCTTCCGTTTGCGACATCTGGAAAGCCGCAGACTTCCTGGAACGTGAAGTGTTCGACTTCTATGGCGTAGTGTTCATCGGACACCCCGATATGAGACGCCTCTATCTGCGCAATGACTGGGTAGGCTATCCGATGCGTAAAGACGATGACCCGGAGGCACAGAACCCTCTGCGCATGGATAACGAAGAAACCATCGATACCACCACCGAGCTGGAACTTAACCCGGACGGAACCGTAAAGAACAAAGAGTCACAACTCTTCGGCGACGACGAATATGTGGTAAACATCGGTCCCCAGCACCCTGCCACCCACGGCGTAATGCGTTTCCGCGTATCGTTGGAAGGCGAAATCATCGAAAAGATAGATGCTAACTGCGGATATATCCACCGTGGTATCGAGAAAATGTGCGAAAGCCTTACATACCCGCAGACACTGGCTCTGACCGACCGTCTGGACTATCTGGGCGCTCACCAGAACCGCCACGCCCTGTGTATGTGTATCGAAAAGGCCATGGGCATAGAGGTAAGCGAGCGCGTGCAATACATCCGCACCATCATGGACGAGTTGCAGCGTATCGATTCTCACCTGCTTTTCTACTCCTGTCTAGCAATGGACCTCGGTGCGCTGACCGCTTTCTTCTACGGCTTCCGTGACCGTGAAAAGATTTTGGACATCTTTGAAGGCACTTGCGGCGGGCGCCTCATCATGAACTACAACACGATTGGCGGCGTGCAAGCCGATATCGCTCCCGACTTCCAGAAGAAAGTGAAAGAATTCATCCCTTACCTGCGCGGCATCCTGCACGAATACCACGACGTGTTTACGGGAAATATCATTGCGCAGCAACGTCTGAAAGGCGTAGGCGTACTGTCCCGCGAAGACGCCATAGCTTTCGGCGCCACCGGCGGCACGGGACGCGCCAGCGGTTGGGCGTGCGACGTACGTAAACGTATGCCTTACAGTGTATATGATAAGGTGGACTTCAAAGAGATTGTCCGCACCGAAGGAGACTCCTGGGCACGCTACCTCATCCGTATGGATGAAATCATGGAAAGCTTGAAAATCATCGAACAGCTGATAGACAATATCCCCGAAGGCGCATACCAAGAGAAGATGAAGCCGATTATCCGTGTGCCGGAAGGCACTTACTATGCCGCCGTAGAAGGCAGCCGCGGTGAGTTCGGCGTATTCCTCGAGAGCCATGGCGACAAAACTCCCTACCGTTTGCACTTCCGCAGTACGGGTCTTCCGCTGGTATCTACCGTAGATACGATTTGCCGCGGCGCAAAGATTGCCGACCTTATTGCCATCGGTGGAACACTGGACTATGTAGTACCGGATATCGATAGATAAAGGAGTAGATAGCAAACATACACCAAACTATCAAATAGTAAATCGTAAAATCGTAAATAAACAGATGTTTGACTTTAGTATAGTAACCAATTGGATTCACCAGATGCTGACCTCCTTCATGCCGGAAGGTCTGGCGGTGTTTCTCGAATGTGTAGTGATAGGCGTATGCATCATCCTGATGTATGCAGTGCTTGCCATTATCCTGATTTATATGGAGCGCAAGATATGCGCCTTTTTCCAATGCCGCCTCGGACCGATGCGTGTGGGAAAGTGGGGATTGCTCCAAGTGCCCTGCGACGTTATCAAGATGTTGACTAAAGAAATCATTGACCTGAAGTTCTCCGACAGATTCCTCTACAACCTGGCGCCGTTCATGGTCATTATAGCCTCGTTCCTCACTTTCGCCTGTCTGCCCATCAGCAAAGGGCTGGAAGTGCTTGACTTCAACGTGGGCGTGTTCTTCCTGCTTGCCGCTTCAAGTATCGGCGTGGTAGGTATCCTGCTTGCCGGCTGGAGTTCCAACAACAAGTTCTCGCTTATCGGAGCCATGCGAAGCGGCGCGCAAATCATCAGTTACGAACTTTCCTGCGGGCTGAGTATCCTGACAATGGTAGTCCTGATGGGCACGATGCAGTTCTCCGAAATCGTAGCCGGACAAGCCGACGGCTGGTTTATATTCAAAGGACACATCCCGGCAGTTATAGCGTTCGTCATCTATCTTATTGCGGGTAATGCGGAAACCAACCGCGGCCCGTTCGACTTGCCCGAAGCCGAAAGCGAGCTGACCGCCGGTTATCATACGGAATACTCCGGTATGGGTTTCGGCTTCTTCTATCTGGCAGAGTACCTGAACCTGTTCATCGTAGCCGGTATAGCCGCCACTATTTTCCTGGGTGGCTGGATGCCGTTGCACATCGTCGGTTTGGACGGTTTTAATGCGGTCATGGATTACATTCCGGGCTTTGTGTGGTTCTTCGGCAAGGCATTCTTCGTAGTATTCCTGCTGATGTGGATTAAATGGACATTCCCGCGCCTGCGCATCGACCAGATTCTGAACCTCGAATGGAAATATCTGGTTCCTATCAGCATGGTGAACCTGATTCTAATGGTATTAATCGTAGTATTTAAATTACATTTCTGATGAAAGATAATAACTCCTACATAGGCAGCCTCATCAATGGTATCACTTCCCTGCTCACGGGTATGAAAACCACTATGACCGTTTTCTGCCGTAAGAAGACTACCGAACAATATCCGGAAAACCGGAAGACGCTGAAACTCTCCGAACGTTTCCGGGGTACGCTGACAATGCCCCACAATGAGCGGAACGAGCACCATTGCATCGCGTGCGGCCTGTGCCAGATGGCTTGTCCCAACGACACCATCAAGGTGACGAGCGAAACCGTAGAAACGGAAGACGGCAAGAAAAAGAAGATACTGGCGAAATACGAATACGACCTCGGCTCCTGTATATTCTGCCAGCTTTGCGTCAATGCCTGTCCGCACGATGCCATCACATTCGACCAGAACTTTGAGCATGCCGTATTCGACCGCAGCAAACTGGTACTGACGCTGAATCATCCGGGCAGTCACGTAGAAGAGAAGAAAAAACCCGCCGCTCCCCAACCCGAAGTAGCGAAGTAATTAGTAATTCATAATTAGTAATCAATAACATGGAATTTAATCTTGAAACAATAGTATTTTACTTCCTTGCGGCTTTTATTACCGTATTCTCCATACTGACGGTAACCACCAAACGTATGGTACGTTCGGCCACATACCTGCTGTTTGTGCTGTTCGGTACAGCCGGCATCTACTTCCTGCTGGGATACACATTCCTCGGTTCGGTACAGATTATGGTATACGCGGGCGGTATCGTCGTGCTTTACGTCTTCTCCATCCTGCTCACCAGCGGTGAAGGCGACATGGCGGGAAAGCTGAAACGCAGCAAGTTCCTCGCCGGACTGGGCACTACCGTAGCCGGAGCTGTCATTGTACTGTTCATAACCCTGAAACATAAATTCATCGCCACCACCGACGTAGCGCCTCTTGAAGTCAACATCAAGACTATCGGCCACCACATGCTGAGCGGTGACAAGTACGGTTACCTGTTGCCTTTCGAAGCCGTCAGTATTCTGCTGCTGGCATGTATCGTAGGCGGATTATTAATAGCACGTAAAAGATAAGAATTATGATACACATGGAATATTACCTGATAGTCTCGGCTATCATGTTTTTCGCCGGTATCTACGGGTTCTTCACCCGCCGCAATACCTTGGCGATATTGATTTCAATCGAGTTGATACTGAACGCTACGGACATCAACTTCGCGGTATTCAACCGTTTTCTGTTTCCCGGCGGGCTGGAAGGCTATTTCTTCGCCCTGTTCTCCATTGCCATCTCGGCGGCCGAGACAGCTGTGGCCATCGCTATCATGATTAACATCTATCGCAACATACGTTCTATCCAGGTGAACAAGCTGGACGAACTCAAATGGTAATCACTAAATTTAAAATTAAAAGAGAAATGGAGTTTCATTTTTTAATTCTCAACTCTTAATTCTCAATTTAGAAATTATGGAATATACGATTCTAATCCTTCTTCTTCCCTTGCTCTCGTTCCTTGTGTTGGGATTGGGCGGCAAATGGATGTCGCACCGCACCGCCGGAATCATCGGCACGGCGGTACTGGGTGCAGTGGCGGTACTCTCCTACCTCACCGCAATACAATATTTCGCCTCTCCCCGGCTGGCAGACGGCACATACGCCACGCTGATGCCTTACAACTGTACATGGCTGCCGTTCACACCGTCGCTCAGCATTGACCTGGGCATCTTGCTCGATCCCATATCGGTGATGATGCTGATTGTCATAAGTACCGTATCATTCATGGTACACCTCTACTCTTTCGGCTATATGAAAGGAGAACGCGGTTTCCAACGCTATTATGCTTTCCTCTCGCTTTTCACCATGTCCATGCTGGGGCTGGTGGTAGCGACCAATATCTTCCAGATGTATCTGTTCTGGGAGTTGGTGGGTGTATCTTCCTACCTGCTGATCGGCTTCTACTATACGAAACCCGCGGCAATCGCCGCCAGCAAGAAAGCGTTTATCGTGACCCGTTTTGCCGACCTTGGCTTCCTTATCGGTATTCTGGTTTACGGCTACTATGCCGGAACCTATACTTTCCAGCCCAATGAAATGGCACTGCTGAAAGGCGGCGCAACAATGATTCCGCTGGCACTGGGGCTGATGTTCATCGGTGGAGCCGGCAAGAGCGCCATGTTCCCGCTGCACATCTGGCTGCCCGACGCCATGGAAGGCCCTACTCCGGTCAGCGCGTTGATTCATGCCGCTACCATGGTCGTCGCAGGCGTCTATCTGGTGGCACGCATGTTCCCGCTGTTCATCGACTATGCCCCCCATGTGCTGCACCTCGTCGCCTATGTAGGCGTATTCACAGCGTTCTACGCCGCCAGCGTAGCCTGTGTGCAAAGCGACATCAAGCGTGTGCTCGCCTTCTCCACCATCTCGCAGATAGGCTTTATGATGGTGGCTCTCGGCGTATGTACTTCCATGAACCCGCACGAAGGCGGGCTGGGCTATATGGCAGGTATGTTCCATTTGTTTACGCACGCCATGTTCAAGGCATTGCTGTTCCTCGGCGCAGGCAGCATCATCCACGCGGTGCACAGCAACGAGATGTCCGCTATGGGCGGGCTGCGCAAATATATGCCGATTACGCATATCACTTTCCTGATAGCCTGCCTTGCCATCGCCGGCATTCCCCCGTTCTCCGGATTCTTCTCCAAGGACGAGATATTGACGGCCTGCTTCCAATTCAGCCCTGCCATGGGTTGGATAATGACAGTGATTGCCGCAATGACCGCATTCTATATGTTCCGCCTCTACTACGGCATTTTCTGGAGCGACAGGAAGTCGGCGGTTAGCGACGAGCACGCGCAAGACACCGAGCACGCGCACCACACTCCCCACGAAAGCCCGTTGACGATGACCGTCCCGTTGATGTTCCTCGCCGTTGTTACAGTGGTTGCCGGATTCATTCCTTTCGGACACTTCGTCAGTTCAAACGGCGAAGCCTATACCATTCATCTGGACTGGGGCGTGGCAGGTACAAGCATAGCCATCGCCGTTATTTCCATCGCTTTGGCAACCTATATGTATAAAAGCGGAAAGCAACCCGTCGCCAATGCGCTCGCCCGCCGCTTCAACGGTTTGTGGACGGCAGCCTACCACCGCTTCTATATCGATGAAGTTTACCAGTTTATCACCCACCGCATCATCTTCGGCTGCATCAGCCGTCCCATTGCCTGGTGGGACCGTCATGTGGTAGACGGCTTCTTCGACTTTCTGGCCTGGGGCGCCAATGCCACCAGCGACGAGATACGAGGCCTGCAAAGCGGACGCATCCAGCAATACACCTTCGTATTCCTGCTGGGTACGCTCATACTGATATTGCTGCTGTTGCTGTAAACGAGAAACGGACATTGATATCGATGTATCAATCCATAGAACAATAACAATTAATACAATACTATAAAGATGAATTTCTTATCCATATTCGTACTCATCCCTTTGCTGATGCTGCTGGGTCTTTGGCTCAGCCGTAACATAGCACAGATACGCGCGGTGATGACAACCGGCGCTTCGGCACTGCTCATCGCTGCCGTCGGACTGACTATCGTCTATCTGCAAGCCCGTCATGGCGGCGCTACGGATGAAATGCTGTTCCGTGCCGACGTAGCCTGGTATCCCGCCCTCAACATTCACTATTCCGTAGGTGTGGACGGCATCTCGGTAGCCATGCTGCTGCTCTCGGCCGTCATTGTCTTTACGGGAACATTCGCCTCCTGGCGTCTGCAACCGCTGACCAAAGAATATTTCCTGTGGTTCACCCTGCTGTCAATGGGTGTGTTCGGCTTCTTTATCTCCACCGACCTGTTCACCATGTTCATGTTCTACGAGGTAGCGCTTATCCCGATGTACCTGCTGATTGGCGTATGGGGCTCGGGACGCAAGGAATATGCCGCCATGAAACTGACACTGATGCTTATGGGCGGTTCCGCTTTCCTGCTGATCGGTATCCTGGGTATCTACTTCGGCAGCGGCGCCACCACCATGAACCTGCTGGAAATAGCCCAACTGCACAATATCCCTATCGAGCAACAACGCATCTGGTTCCCGCTTACCTTCCTCGGTTTCGGTGTGCTGGGCGCTCTGTTCCCTTTCCACACATGGAGTCCCGACGGTCACGCATCCGCACCGACTGCCGTTTCCATGCTGCATGCGGGCGTACTGATGAAACTGGGCGGTTACGGATGTTTCCGCATCGCCATGTATCTGATGCCCGAAGCCGCGCAGGAACTCGGCTGGATATTCCTCGTACTGACAGGTATCTCCGTTGTATACGGCGCATTCTCCGCCTGCGTGCAAACCGACCTGAAATATATCAACGCCTACTCTTCCGTATCGCACTGCGGTCTGGTGCTTTTCGCCATTCTGATGATGAACCGGACGGCCTGTACGGGCGCCGTGCTGCAAATGCTTTCCCACGGATTGATGACCGCCCTGTTCTTCGCCCTTATCGGTATGATTTACGGACGTACGCACACACGTGACGTACGCGAGCTTAACGGACTGATGAAGATTATGCCTTTCCTGGCCGTATCCTACGTCATCGCTGGTCTTGCCAACCTCGGTTTGCCGGGACTCAGCGGCTTCATCGCCGAAATGACAATCTTCAACGGCGCTTTCCAGCATCCCGATACATTCCACCGCGTATGGACCGTCATTGCCTGCACAAGCATCGTGATTACCGCGGTCTACATTTTGCGCCTTGTCGGTAAAATCCTCTACGGAACCTGCACCAACAAGCACCACCTGACATTGACCGATGCCACGTGGGACGAACGTACCGCCGTAATCATCCTTATCGCTTGCGTAGCCGGCCTCGGTCTTGCCCCGCTGTGGATAAGCAACATGATTGGAGACAGCGTGCTGCCGGTAGTCAACCTATTAGCCACTCACTAATCATTAATCACTAAACAGTTAATCACTAAATAACATGGATTACTCCCAATTTCTCTTAATGAAGGAAGAGCTGTCGCTGATAGCGGTTATCGTTATCCTCTTCATAGCCGACCTCTTCATGAGTCCGGATGCGCACAAGAACGACGGCAAGCCGATGTTGAACACCATGCTGCCCGTTGTTCTGCTCATTATCCATACGCTTATAACCATCATTCCCGGCCCGGCAGCCGACGCTTTCGGCGGGATGTACCATAACCAGCCGATACAGAGCATCGTCAAATCCATTCTCAGCGTAGGTACGCTTATCGTATTCCTCATGGCGCACGAATGGATGCGCCGCCCCGATACGGCAATCAAGCAAGGCGAGTTTTATGTGCTGACACTCTCCACGCTGCTGGGTATGTACTTTATGATTTCCGCCGGCCATTTCCTGATGTTCTTCATCGGACTGGAAACCGCCAGTATCCCGATGGCCGCACTGGTGGCTTTCGACAAGTACCGCCACCACTCCGCCGAGGCAGGAGCCAAATACATTCTTACCGCACTCTTTTCCAGCGGCCTGCTGCTTTACGGCCTTTCGCTGATATACGGTTCGGTAGGTACGCTCTACTTCGCTGATATTCCGGCACGTCTGGACGGAAACCCGTTACAGATTATGGCGTTCGTATTCTTTTTCTCCGGCATGGGATTCAAGATTTCATTGGTGCCCTTCCACTTGTGGACGGCCGACGTATACGAAGGCGCCCCGAGTACGGTAACCGCTTACCTGAGCGTTATCTCCAAAGGCGCGGCGGCATTCGTGCTGATGACCATACTTTATAAAGTGTTTGCCCCGATGGTGGCGCAATGGCAGGAAGTGCTTTACTGGGTTATCATCGCCTCCATCACGCTTGCCAACCTCTTCGCGCTGCGCCAGGAAAACCTGAAACGACTGATGGCGTTCTCCAGTATCTCACAGGCCGGTTACATCATGCTGGGTGTCATCAGCGGAACGTCACTGGGTATGACGTCACTGGTGTACTACGTATTGATTTACCTGTTTGCCAACCTCGCGGTCTTTACCGTTATCACGATTGTGGCATTACGTGCCAATAAGTTTACGCTGGAAGATTACAACGGATTGTACACCACCAATCCCAAGCTGGCTTTCCTCATGACATTGGCGCTGTTCTCACTGGCGGGTATCCCGCCGTTTGCGGGCTTCTTCTCGAAGTTCTTCATCTTTGCGGCAGCCTTCCAGAGCGGCTTCCATCTGCTGGTATTCATTGCGCTGATTAACACAATCCTGTCACTTTACTATTATCTGAAGATTGTAAAGGCAATGTACATCAACAAGAGCGACGAGCCGATTACCGCTTTCCGCAGCGACAACTACACGCGCGCCAGCCTTGTCATCTGTACGCTGGGCATCGTGGCGCTGAGCATTGCAAGCGTGGTATACCAGTCCATCGACAAGTTCTCGTTCGGCATGTAGCGGTTGGTTTTCCATAAAACAACGTTTATCACATATCCCCCTTCACCTTCCACGCTCCCCTTTCCACGGGAGATAGAGGGTGAAGGGGGATTAATATGTCAAGGGAGTTGAGGAGCCAGGAGCTTATCAACGCTTCGACAGCCCTTAATTCTACTTCATGATTTGGTTTCTGTACTGCGTCGGCGTCAGCCCCGTCAGTTGCTTAAAGGTACGGTTGAAATGCGAGATAGAGTCGAAGCCGCACTCCACCGCTATCTGCGAAATCTCCATGTCACCGATGGTCAGCAGCTTGCACGCATAGCCGATGCGCATATCCGTTACATATTGCAGGAAAGTCTTTTCCGTGACCTCTTTGAAGAAGCGGCAAAAGGCGCTGCTGTTCATATTCGCCATTTCGGCAATCTCGTCGAGCTTGAGGGAACGGGTGTAATTGCTGTTGATGAAGGAGATGATTTTATCAATCCGTTTGTTGCCTGCCGTGGGGAACTTCTCGTAGTAGAAAGGGCTTGCCAACATCTTCTTTGGGGAGGACACGGACAATCCCTGTAATAAATCCAGCAATCCCGTTATCTGCCCGAAGCCTTTCAGTTCGGGAAAAGCGGATACCATGTCACGTGCCGGGCTGTCGTCGGCGGTGTGAAAAACGACTCCCCGTTTGGCCTCTTTCAGCAGCAGCCGTATCTGATGAAACTGCGGATAATGGTCGAAAGAGTATTGCATGAAGTTCTCCTCGAACTGAATGATGGTGCCTTGCACCCGCAGCAAAGGATTACCGCAATGATAAGCATCGTCACTCCGCATGTAATGAGGCAGGTTGGGACCGAACAATATCACATCGCCGTCCGAAAACCGCTCTATGCAATCGCCCACAAAGCAGCGGCCGCTACTGTTCCTCACATAGATTATTTCGTACTGGCTGTGGAAGTGCCAGGGATAAGTGAAACGGTCGTAGTCGTAGTAACGCGCCTTTATCGGGTTGGATTCCGATATCTGGAGTTGTTCGTTTATTATCTGTCTCATAACGCTGCTTGCTATCAGTCCGGCATCTGCCGGCTTGTCCGTAGAACAAAGATACGAATAATAATAATAAGTACACCGGGAAGAAAGAAATTACAAAGAGGGGATAACGGAAATAACAAGGAGGAACAACGAAAATACCAATAGCCGGTACACGGAATACCAACGCTTGGTAGCGGTTGTACCAAAGCATGGTACGAACCGTACCTTAGTGTGGTATGAGATGTACCAACCGTTGGTATAGGCCGTACCAGATGCCGGTACGATATTGGTACTTATATGCCATTGATTTAAAGTCGTTTACTTCTCTGCGCCGGCTACTATCCCATCTTTCTTCCGATATATGCAAATATCCGCAAATATCCTGCAAATATCCGTTCATATACGGAGTGTTTTAGTACCTATATTTGCACCGGATAAAGATGTGCATAGTTAGTTCATACTATCTGTCATTCAGAGAATACAGGCTTGCAACATCTGCTCAAATAATCATTTTAAATCATTAATACAAAGGAAGTATGGAAAAGACTTGGAGATGGTTTGGTAAGAAAGACAAAATAACGCTCGATATGCTTCGTCAAATCGGTGTGGAAGGTATAGTCACCGCTTTGCACGATGTGCCCAACGGCGAAATATGGACAGAGGAAGCTATCAACGATTTGAAGGCATATATCGAGTCCTACGGTTTGCGCTGGTCGGTTGTAGAGAGCCTGCCCGTATGCGAGGCCATTAAGTACGCCGGACCGGAACGCGAACAACTGATAGAAAATTACAAAATCAGCCTCGCCAACCTGGGTAAATGCGGCGTAAAGACCGTATGCTACAACTTTATGCCCGTTATCGACTGGATACGTACGGATTTGCAGCATCCCTGGGCGGACGGTACATCATCACTCTATTTCGACCGGGTACGTTTTGCCTATTTCGACCTGCGCATTCTTCAACGTGAGGGAGCCGAGAAAGACTACTCTGCGGAAGAACTGGCTAAGGTAGCCGAGCTGGACAAAACCATCACCGAGGCCGAAAAAGAGAGCCTTATCGACACAATCATCGTAAAGACACAGGGATTCGTAAACGGCAACATCAAGGAAGGCGACAAGAACCCGGTGAATATCTTCAAGAACCTGCTGGCCTTGTACAAAGGTATCGACCGCGACGCGCTCCGCGAAAACATGCGGTATTTCCTTGCCGCCGTCATGCCGGTGTGCGAGGAATACGGAGTGAATATGTGCGTACATCCCGACGACCCTCCTTTCCAAGTATTGGGTCTGCCGCGTATCGTTACCAACGAGGAGGACATCGCATGGTTCCTGAACGCTGTGGATAATCCTCACAACGGACTGACCTTCTGTGCCGGCTCGCTCAGCGCGGGAGAGCATAACGATACCCGCGAACTCGCCAGAAAGTTTGCATCACGCACCCACTTTGTACATCTGCGCAGCACCGCAGCCATGCCGGGCGGAAATTTCATAGAAAGCTCCCACCTGACGGGACGCGGGCACCTCATCGACCTTATCCGTATCTTCGAGCAAGAGAATCCGAACCTGCCCATGCGTGTAGACCACGGACGGATGATGCTGGGCGATGAGAACAAAGGATACAACCCCGGCTATTCATTCCACGGCCGCATGCTGGCGCTGGCACAGGTGGAAGGCATGATGGCAGTGGTGCGGGATGAAATGGGGATTGAGAATTAAGTATGAAGCATACAGTATAAGAACGATAAATAATAAAAGAAAGAAAAACTATGAACGAACAATTCAGTATTGCAGGTAAAGTAGCGGTCATCACCGGCGCAGGTGGTGTATTGGGCGGCAGCATCGCCAAGTGTTTTATGCAACAAGGCGCTAAAGTTGTAGCGGTGGACATCCGTCAGGAACAACTGGACAAGCGCGTAGAGGAACTGAAAACGTATGGTGAAGATGTTATCGGTATCGTAGGTAACGTACTGGACATCGCCAGCCTTGAGAAACTTGCCGATGACATCGTTGCCAAGTGGGGACGTATCGACATTCTGCTCAACATCGCCGGCGGAAATATGCCGGGCGCAACTCTGGCTCCCGACCAGCACTTCTACGACATGGATATCTCCTGCTGGGAGAAAGTTACCAACCTGAACATGAACGGAACCGTTTATCCGTCTTTGGTGTTCAGCAAAGTGATGGCAAAGCAGGGTAAAGGATGCATTGTCAACGTATCTTCCATGGCGGCATACAGCGCCATCACCCGTGTTCCGGGTTACTCGGCCGCCAAGACGGCCGTTGCCAACTTCACGCAATGGCTGGCAAGCGAACTGGCTCTGAAATACGGAGACGGTATCCGTGTCAACGCCATCGCCCCGGGCTTCTTCATCGGCGACCAGAACCGTGCCGTACTCATCAATCCCGACGGCTCACTGACCGACCGCAGCAAGAAAGTATTGGCCAAGACTCCGATGAAACGCTTCGGTGACATCAACGAGTTGAATGGCGCCGTACAATTCCTGTGCAGCGATGCCGCCAGCTTCGTTACAGGTGCATTGCTCCCTATCGACGGTGGTTTCAGCGCATTCAGCGGAGTATAATCCGGCAGAGGTTTTCCTCTAAGGAATGAATAAAGAAGGCTCTCTACCTTGCGGTAGAGAGCCTTCTTATTTATTATAAACTTATAAAATGGATATTGCTTAATATCCCGGATTCTGCTCTGCTTTCTTTTCTTCCGGAGTCAGTGCGTGACCGTTCTTCTGGATAGCATCCAGGTAGGTTTGCGGAATAGGACGCAGCAAGTGACGTTCTTCGATATTGGGAGCCGCTTCCGGATTGAAGGCTTTAACGCGGGCCACCAATGTTTTGGTTCTTGCCAAATCTACCCAACGGTGGAATTCACCGCAAAGTTCACGAGAACGTTCGTTCAGCAACAGACACATCATGCGGTCGTAATCTGAAGAGTAGCCGAGTTTGGCTATGATTGCCTCATCTTCAGCCGGAAGATTATGAATATCCGTTATATCCAAGCTGGTAGCTGCCGTGGTTTCGGTTATGTTGTTGGATTCATAGTAGGAGTTCTCCGTATAATATGAATTCACGCCGTCATTCTTCCAACCCAGTGCATTTTCATTGTACGATGCCCCGCCGTCGCAATATGCGGAACGGTCTTCACCGCTCTTATAAGCCGCACGCTGACGAATCTTGTTGATATAATACAATGCATCATCGTATTGATTCTGACGGATCAGGACTTCGGCTGCAATCAGGTAGGTTTCGCCTACACGTGCCAGGATACCGTCACGATGTCCCTGCATATCGCCGAGCGCTTCACGAGAACCGTCGATATACTTATTAAGAGAAGCAAAACGTGTTACATCGTCATACAAGGCCACATCATCCGCACCATTACGGTCTTTCGGGTAAGCAACGAATACGGTAGGAATCTTCTTGCCGGTCTTGCTGTCCGTTACCTTCTCTGTGAGCTGTACTCCGTCAAAACGAGTATCGCCCGGACGATTGATAACATACATCACTCCCAAATCTCCCAACTGATAACCGGAATCTTTCTTGGGATTGTTCACGGCATATTTAGTCTTGAAGCTTTTCCAGAAACGTGAATCATTGACCATATCATACACATTGTACATGTAGTAAGAAGTTCTCAGACGTTGATATTCACGTCCACCTGCCAAGTCGCGCTTCATCTGAGGCAGATTGTTGTAAACGGACAAGAAATAGAGATGGCAAGGATTGCCGTTGGCTCCTTCGGATGATTTATCAGAAGAGAACTGAGCGGAAAGGATTATCTCATCCAATTGCTCGCTGGGGCCGTCGGGCTCCGTATAGTTCCACAGTGCGGAGAAGTTCTCAGCCAACTGATGATGCGCAATCACTTCTTTAGCCAAACGCAAAGCCTCCGTCAGGTCTTCGTCTTTAGTAGCACTGTTCCAACTGTCGTTAATCTCACTGGCACGGAACAGATACGCTTTAGCAAGGAAATGAGCGGCAGCATCTTTAGTCATTTTTCCGGTCAGGCTTGCCGTTTCGGGAAGCATATCATAGGCATTCTTCAAATCGCTGATAGCCTGCCCTACGGTAGCTTCCGCAGAAGAGCGGGTGAACTCACGAAGAGGCACATCACTCGGTTCGAGCTTCAAAGGTACGCCGCCATATTGAGAAACCAACTTCAAATAGTTGAACCCGCGCAGGAAATAAGCCTCTCCCATATAGGTCTTCTTATTTGCACCCGTATAGCTGTCGGGAGTAATCTTGCTCAGCAACAAGTTAGCATTATTGATACCGATGTACATATTGTCCCAAAGGCTTTCCGCCATTGTAGTATTGGAGTTGGCTGCCACAATTTGTGACTGGAAACTACCGTCATAATTGTTCCATACCTTGTTGGAACCGTCACCGCCCACGGTAAACTCGTCCGTACCATAGTTAGTGGTGGCATATGCCCACTCCTTACCAAAGTGGAAACGCAAATTATAATACATGCCTATTGCCAGCTGGTCAATACCTTCTTCCGTATCAAAATAGTCGGTATTCTGCTGAGTAGTCAGTTCTTCATCCAGAAAATCGCTGCAGGAAGCCATTGAACCTCCTAAAGCCAAGGCCATCAAGCCGAATGTAATACTTTTATATAGTTTCATGGTTATATGCTTTTAAAGTTTAAAATCCTACGTTCAATCCTATTGTGAAACCACGGTTCCAAGTGGATGTCAGGTTTTGGGAAGCATCCAGTTCAAGGAAGTCGATATTAGAGAAGATACGTCCCGGATTCTTAGCCTGTACATACACTTTCAAGTTAGACAGATTCCACTTCTTAACCAATGTTTGCGGGAAAGTATAACCTAATGAAATATTACGCACTTTGAGGAACGAACCGTTCTTATAACCCAAAATCTGATAGTAAGGATCACCTCCTCCATCATCGTGGATAGGTTTCTGGTACTCGGCATTCTTGTTGTTTTCATTATAATAGTTAATCTTACGTTGGGTATAACGGCCGCCTTGCCATTCACCGCCGGTATCTACCATATAATCAAAACGTCCATACAGCATAACGGAGAGGTCGAAGTTCTTATAAGAGAAAGTATTTGTCATACCGAAAGTCCAGCGCGGACGAGTATGTCCTATTACCACACGGTCGTCGTTCGGATCAATCTTGTAGTCTCCGTTTTGGTCTACCGGACGTGCCATACCTGCCTGGAACGAATGTCCTTTGGCATTGAACTTAGCCATCTCGGCAGCATCTTCTTCTTTCCAGATGCCAGCCGACTGATAACCGTAGATTACGCCCAGCGCCTGACCGATGAACCAGCTGTTGTTGATATCGTCTTCTTTACCGTTGGCCAGCTCGTCAATCTTATCTTTCTGCCAAGCGGCATTGATGCTGGTAGACCATTCGAAAGAACGTGTCTTAACGTTTACGGTGTTCAATGTAAGGTCGATACCGATATTGGAAGTCTTACCTACATTGGCATACGTATTTGTATAACCGTTCAAGGAAGGGATAGTCATTTCCATCAACAAGTCTGTTGTACGGGAAGTATAGAAATCCAAAACTCCCGAGATTCTTCCGTTCAATACCGAGTAATCGATACCGATATTGTACTGTGTAGTCTTTTCCCATGTCAAATCCTTGTTTGCCATAGCTACGTTACCGTCCTTGGCAATGGACTCGGAAGCCACAAAGCCCGGAGTAGGAGAAGCTCCGAACGGATAATATACAGGCACTACCGCACCTTTGGTCTGGTAAGGGTCGATAGCCGAGTTACCGGTCACACCGACACCGACACGCAGTTTCAACTGATTAATCCAGTTAACGTCCTGCAAGAAACCTTCCTGATCAAGACGCCAGCCTAATGCGGCACTGGGGAAGAAAGCCCATTTATTACCCTGAGCAAGCTGGGAAGCACCATCCCAACGGCCGGAAACCGTCAACAGATATTTATTGTTATAGTCATAGTTCAGACGGAACATGTAAGAGAGCAATTGCTTTTCCGTCAAACCGCTGCTCCAGTCATCCAATGCGGAAATATTCTTCTTGCTCAGCGCATTCCATTTTGCGCTTGCCAAAGGAATGTTGATAGCAGCCATAGAAGACTCTTCATAATGATATTTAGTAGCGCTCTGTAACAGAGTTACCCCGAAAGAGTGCTTACCTATTTCTCTATCATAGTAAATCAAATTGTCCAATGTCCAAGAGAAGTCGGATGAATTAGACAGCTTGGCGCGGTTAGTACCCTCGCGGCTTACGGATTTTGCATCCTGGAAGCTACCGTTACGGTAATAACGGAAATCGGGACCAAAATTAAAACGATATCTAAGACCTTTCAAAGGAGAGTAAATTTCACCCAAATCCAACTGGGCATACAAACTACCGATGGCACGGAACATACGACGTTCGTTTTCACTATAATTCCATTCGTCTACGATAGTCTTTACTTTATCATCACCACCCGGATAGTCGATGCGATTTCCTTCATCATCATAAGGTACAGCGTAAGGGTATAAACTGGTAGAAGCGGCATACAAGTTAGACGGCCTGTCTTTCACCATCTGTCCTACCGCTTGCGCAGAAGAGCCGTATTGCTGGTTGCTGAACGTACCGTTGATATTCAAACCCATTTTGAACCATTTGGTCGGGTCCATATCCAAGCTTACTTTCGCCGTATAACGGGTATAAGATTGCCCTCTTACAGTACCTTCATTGTTAAGATAACCGATAGAAGCATAGCCTTTTACCTTTTCAGAACCACCGCTGGCACTCAGTGTGTGCTCATGAGTGATACCGGTTTGCGTAACCATATCAGCCCAATCGGTAGTAGGTACGGCAGCACCATTCCAGCTACCGCCTGCCCATCCTTTTTCAATATTTCTCCAAGCATAGGGGTCTTTTGCTCCATTGAAAATCAAATAATCACTATCCTTGGTCGGCTGGTCGCCTCTCGGATATTTGTTCGGTTCTTTGTAGTAATAAGCCCAACGACGCCAATCGATATACTCGGCAGAGTTCATCATTTCGGAATAGTCCTGCAAATTTTCGATAGTAACCGTACCGGAGTAGTTCAAAGACATTTTGCCTTCTTTACCGGATTTAGTAGTAACCAGAATAACGCCATTGGCACCACGGGAACCGTAGATAGCTGTGGCAGAGGCGTCTTTCAACACATCGATAGATTCGATATCCTGCGGATTCAAGGTTTCAATACCGCTATTGGACATCAAAGGGATACCGTCCACTACATACAGCGGGGTATTGCTGGCGCTCAAAGAACGCACACCGCGTACGTTAATTGTTCCGACTTCACCCGGGCGCTCATTGCTGACAATGTCCACACCGGCTGCCTTACCCTGCATGGCTTCAAAAGCATTGGCTACCGGACGTGAATTCAGTTCTTCGGAACCTACGCGAATCATGGCGCCGGTAACATCCGATTTCTTCTGAACGCCATAACCCACTACCACTACTTCATCCAGCATTTCATTGTCTTCCACAAGCACCACTTTAAGACTGGTCTTGTTCTTCGCGGAGATTTCCTGGGTCTTGTAACCGATATAACTGATCTGGATAACTCCCGCTTCGGGCACGTCATTCAGCGTGAACTTACCGTCGATGTCAGTGATGATTCCGTTCGTTGTCCCTTTGACAAGAACACTGGCACCGATGATAGATTCACCGTTTCCGTCCACTACAAGTCCTGTGATTGTTTTGTTTTGCGCGAATGCGCATAAGGTTGCTGCAAAAGCAAAGAGCACAAACAGCACCTGACGCTTAAGTATACTCATAGAATATACTCCTTCTTTCTTCCTGCTTCTCATAGAATAATCTTGGTTTAACAATTAGTTTAACATTAGCGTTTTTCTAACACAGTGTTTGATACGGGCAAAATTATTAATCTCAAAGCAGTTATAGCATAACCGTTTTGATACAATTCATTCTTTTTTTGCTATAAATGAGTGGGGAAAAGATAGAAGATTATCCGATAATATCGCTCCTATCAAGCGATAGGTAATGTAAACCAAAAGCACGCCCCTTTGCCCGGTTCGCTCTCTACGCCGATGGTTCCGCCCAGTTGCTCAACGATGCTCTTACTGATGGACAAACCCAATCCGGTTCCATGCACAAAAGAGTTCAACTTGACAAAACGGTCAAATATTTCGGTTTGCTTTTCCTGCATGATGCCAATCCCGGTATCGGCGACATAAAAGCGTAAATGGCCGGCATCTATCCGGTCATATCCCAAACGTATGCTACCGGTGGCAGTAAACTTTATCGCGTTATTAATAAAGTTGGCGATGACCTGGTTCAAGCGGTTGCGGTCGCTCGCTATGACGCACTCCGGCAGGTGACGGTCGAAGACGACCTCTACTCCCGGCTTGGCTTTTAGCTTCATCACACGCACCATGTCTTCACATAGCAGGTTCACATCCAGTTCCCGTTCGACGAAGTCAAAGGTTCCGGCTTCCATTTTAGACAAGTCCAGAATATCGGATATCAGTTGCAGCAACAGTTCGTTGTTTTCTTCTACGATTGCCATGTACTGCTCCCGTTCTTCCGGATTCTCTTCCTGCACCAGCAGACTGGAGAAGCCGACAATCGCATTCAACGGAGTACGTATCTCATGGCTCATATTGGCGAGGAAAGCGCTTTTCAGGCGGTCGGCCGTTTCGGCTTTCTCTTTGGCATCGATCAACTTGGATTCGGTTTCTTTCAGCTCCGTGATATCATAGTTTATGCCGATAAGCTCGATTACTCCGTTTTCCGGCTTAAACTGGTTGACTACCACGTTGGTGCGTATCCAGTTCCATTGGTCTTTTGTTCCCGGACGCAAGATACGCATCTCTCCCTTGAAGTCTTTCACTTTGCCGAGACGCGCCTTATAGAAGAAGTCCAGCATCTGTTTTCTATCCTCCGGATGCATCTTGCCATATACTTCTACGACTTCCGGCAAGGAAGCGTTTTCATCTTCTCCCATATTCTTATACCATTGCTTGATGGCATAACCTTTCTTATCCAGCAGATTCAACTTTGCATAACCCACTTTCGCATAATCGAAAATCAACAGGAAGAAGTTCTCAAAATCGCATATGCGGCTCAAAGCGTCTATACGCTCGGTATTATCAATATTGATTAGGGCATATCCGGTAAAGTATCCTTTACTGTCGTATATCTTACTTACTTTGGTGTACAGATTAATCTTATTACGCCTGTCGGAAGGATAATACCCCTCTATACTCCCGAATTCATAATCCAGACGGAAATCCACGACATCCTGCTCGCGTATCCGCTCTATCAGTTGAGGGGACAGATTCGGATTCTCAAACAGGTTGATACCTATTACATCGGCTTTGTCGCGGATGCCGAATATCTCCATGTTCTTATTGTTAATATCTACCAGAATACCGTTCGTATCATAAATCTCCACTCCGGCCGGTATATTGGTAAAGATATTCCTGAACAGTTTCTCACTGCGGTCTAAAGCCTGGCGCTCATGTATAGCCTCATCTTTCGCTTTACGCAACTCGACGCAAATACTGATGATATTCGCCAACGAGCTCAACCACTGGTAGTCTTCATTACTCCACAAGATGGTACGGTCTACCAAGTCCACTCCCATAAATCCTTTCACCGTATCATCCGCCACTAATGGAACAACCATCAGCGCCTTGATGCCCTGCCTGTCCAATAATTGGAATTCGCTTTCTTCCATTTCGGGCAGCTTATACAATGACTCGAACAATATAGGTTTCCCGGATAGAATCTGCGAAGCCCACCATGACATGGAAGTCACCGGAATATTCTGGAGTGTTTCTATGGCCGGCATTACTCCTTCGGCTACAACCTCGTACGTACAAGTCTGGGAAGTATAATCCTCGTTATACTCAAAGATATAGGCGCGCCCCGCACGGAAGAAATCCAGAATATCTTTCAGGATTTCGTAAATGCCGGAAGCCACCGATTCATCTTTCAGAAAATGGGACAAGGAATGGGAAATGGAATTCTGACGGTACAACAGATTATTGATATGGCACATTCTGTCCTTATCTTCTTTATTCACGGGTTCCGTTACGCGTTGCAGAATTCCGAAGACTTTTAAATGTCCGTCAGGCGTAATCTCCTTAAAACCCATACGGGAATGTACCCAAATCACTCCTGCCGCAGTATGAATAGGAAAGGTCTGTTCGTAGACTTCCACTTCTGTAATGGCGAGAAACTCTCTGGTAATGCGCCCCCGATAGTCTTCACGAATCATCCGGCCGAAATCCATGAAAGAAAGTGACTCTCCTTTTACTCCCAACAAATCGCATACATATTCGGAACAAAGATACTGCTTAGCGGAGAAGTCGGCCTCCCACCAACCAATCCGTCCAAGCAGGGATAGGCGGCGAAAACGTTCGGTGTCATTGTGAAGGGGAACGCCCATAATGTGTCTATTTTTTTAATGATTATACAAATGTAGAGATAAAACTTCAATAACCAAGTACCTTATATTCTTTTTTAAGTTGCACGGCATGACAAAATCATACAGATTGTGTAACAGAGCTTTAATAAAAACGAAAATGTATTGTATAAGGTATGTACCACTCTTGAAATACGCCCGGCGCATCTTTGCAGCGAACTAAGAAACGTATAAAAGAGATGAGTATGAAAGTAGATTTAGGAAAGATTCTCTTCCTTATTTTATTCCTTACACTTTCTGTCATGACGGCCATGGCAGGCACCATCAAAGGTACTATCACCGACAAGCAGACCCGGGAACCGCTGACCGGAGCTACCGTGCAGATAGCAGGAACCACGCAAGGCGCCATCGCCGATATGGACGGCAACTACTCCTTGGATGTGAAAGACGGTACTTACACATTGTACATTAAATATGTGGGTTACAAAGATATCGTACTGAATAATGTAAAAGCAGGCAATGCCGATGTCGTACTGAACTTCGAGTTGGAAAGCGACGCACAAGCGTTGAGTGAGGTATCCGTAGTAGCCGCAGCAAAAAAGAACAATGAAGTGTCCCTGATACAGGAACAGAAGCGCAGTTTAGTGGTACAAAGCGGCGTATCCGCCCAACAGATTGCCAAAACACAGGACAAAGATGCCTCCGAAGTTATCAAGCGTGTACCGGGTGTATCCATTATAGACGAGAAGTTTGTCATGGTGCGCGGACTGTCCCAACGTTACAATAATGTATGGATGAACGGCAGCGCCGTTCCCAGTTCGGAAGCCGACTCACGCGCTTTCTCTTTCGACATCATTCCCAGCTCCCAACTGGACAACATGGTTATTGTAAAAAGCCCTGCCCCCGAATATCCCGCAGACTTTACCGGTGGTTTTATTCTTATCGACACTAAAGATATGCCAAGCGAAAACGGCTTTAATCTTTCTATCGGAGGCGCAATCAATGACCGGACCCATTTTAAAGATTTTCTAAAAGCCAAAGGGGGAAACATGGACTGGCTGGGATTCGGCACCGGTTTCCGCACACTCGACGCCGGTATGAAAGGAACATTAAATACATATCCGAACTATGCCAACGGCAATACCGCCCGTATAGACATCCTTAACAACGGCCTTAACAACGACTGGACACTAAAGACCATAAAGCCTGTCGGAGACCTTAAAGTAAATCTGTCTTACAACCATAAATGGGAAACCGAGAGCGGACGTACCTATGGTATGCTGGCAGCCGTAAATTACAGTAATACTTATAAAACGTATCTGGATATGGAGAATTCCCTTTACGGTCCGTACGATACATCCAATGACAAAACCGTATTCCTACGTAAAGCAACAGATAACCAATACAGTAATGATGTGCGTCTGGGCGCTATGCTGAATCTCACCTTTCAGCCGAGAGACAGCCGTCACCGTTATGAATTTAAGAACATTTTCAATCAAATAGCCAAAGACCGCTATTCGGAACGTACCGGATTCAACGCCCAGCCCGATAATATCAATAATATGGAATACTACTATTCCAGCCGTACTACATACAACACGCAATTTACCGGCAAACATACGTTTGATGCCAATAAGCTCGACTGGAGCATCGGTTATGCGTATGCCAACCGTAATCTGCCCGACCGCCGCCTCATTGAGCGTACCGACCGTACAGACGAAACCATGAGTATCTATCGTATCAGCCGTGAGTTCACCAAACTGGACGAGCATATCGCGTCGGCTAATGTAAACTACCGTCATGATTTCCAGTTCGGAAACATTGAACCGACTTTGAAAACCGGTTTGTACGGCGAATACCGCACGCGTACCTATAATACCCGTCAGTTTCAATACGGCTGGGACCCTGATAACGCTTTGCCGGATCGGTTTGAGTTCGACACTGACGTTGTTAATAACGTACTGATTGACTCCAATTACGGAACCGACAAACTCTATATGCAGGAAGAAGTGAACTACATGAACAACTACGAAGGAAAGAACACTCAAATTTCCGGTTATGCAGGAATCAACATCCCCGTAGGCGCTTTCAGTTTATATGCCGGAGTACGTTATGAGCACAAACGCCAGGAACTCATCATGAACACCCGGCAATACGAGGAGAGCAAACGCAGTACTTTCTACGATTATAACGACCTCTTCCCCTCTTTGAATGCCACATACAAGCTGAACGAGAAACACCAGCTCCGCCTGGCTTACGGCAAATCCGTGAATCGTCCGGAATTTCGCGAACTTTCCACTTCCGTTTACTACGACTTCGACCTCGGCAGTGACGTGATGGGTAACTCCGGTTTGAAAGCAGCCTATATACAAAATGTAGACCTGCGTTACGAATGGTATCCCGACAATGGCGAACAAATCTCCGTGGCCTTATTCTACAAACATTTCAAAAACCCTATTGAATGGACATACACCATGTCCGGCGGTACCGACCCGATTTATTCCTATATTAATGCCAAAGGAGCCGACAACTATGGTATAGAAGTGGATATCCGCAAAAACCTCGACTTCATCGGTATGAAGAACTTCAGCCTCTCATTCAACGGGGCGCTCATCAAAAGTAAAGTTCAGTTTGCGGCGGGAACTAACAATATCGACCGGCCTATGCAAGGGCAATCACCGTACCTCATCAACACAGGATTATTCTATAACAACACGGAGAAAGGCTGGAATGCCGCCATCCTCTACAATCGTATCGGTAAACGCATTATCGGTGTAGGCAACCGCTACGGCAGTTCTTCCGAAGGTGATGCACGCAATATTCCCAACTCCTATGAAATGCCTCGTAACAGCATTGACCTCTCTGCCAGCAAAAAGTTTGGCAATCTGGAAATAAAAGCCGCTATACGCGACCTTCTTGCAGAGCGCTATTACTTCAAACAGTTTGAGGATGTAGTAGTAAACGGACAAGCCCGTACCATTGAAGAAATAACGCGCAGTTATAAACCCGGACGGAGTTACAACCTGACAATCGGTTACAGTTTTTAAATATACAAGAGAGACTAACAGATTAGAAACAGAAATCCAAAACAAAAAAGAAGTATGAAAATGGAAATTAAAAAGTTTGGCTGGGCCAGTATGATATGCGCAGCCATTGTAATGGGAAGCGGATTAACATCCTGCTCTGATGATGACAATACCGGAAATGGCAATACCGAAGAACCGAAAGTAATTTACGACGGAACGACAGCCGTCAGCGAAGGTATTCTATTCAACAAAGGTACAGAACTGGGTAGTGGCGACCAAGAATTTGTATTTACCGGTGACGTAACACTGGAAAAAGGAACTTACCTCTTGAAAGGTTGGGTATACATTGCCAGCGGAGCCAAGCTGAGAATTCCCGCAGGTACAATCATTAAAGGCGACAAGCAGACCAAAGCCGCCCTTATAGTGGAACCCGGCGGTTACGTAGAAATGAAAGGAACCAAAGAAGCTCCTATCGTAATGACTTCCGAAGAGGCTCCGGGTAACCGCAAGCCCGGTGACTGGGGTGGCCTGATAATTTGCGGTAAAGCCAAGAACAATGAGGGAACCAAACAAATAGAAGGTGGTCCGCGTACAACTTTCGGTGGTGATAACGACAGTGACAATTCCGGTATCTATCAATACATCCGCGTGGAATTTGCCGGTTATCCGTTCAAAACAGATCAGGAAATCAACGGAATCACTTTTGGTTCTGTCGGTAGCGGTACAACCATCGACCACTTACAAGTATCTTATTCCAACGATGATTCTTACGAATGGTTCGGCGGTACGGTAAATTGCCGGTACCTGGTGGCCTACAAAGGTTGGGATGACGAGTTCGATACCGACAACGGTTTCAGCGGAACAGTACAATACTGTCTTTCAATCCGTGACCCGCGCATTGCCGATACATCTCAGTCCAACGGCTTTGAGAGCGACAACAACGCAAGCGGTACGGAAACGGCCCCATTTACTACCGCCACTTTTAAGAATATAACTTTCATCGGTCCCAAGACAGCCTTGAATACGGACTTTGCCAACACTTCAGACTACATCACCGGCGGTAGCGTATATCCGGACAACGGCTCTAAACTCGGTAAATTCCAATCTGCCATGCAAATCCGCCGTAGCAGCAGGTTGAATTGTGAAAACTCATTGGCAGTAGGTTATCCTATCGGCCTGATTATAGATGGCGAAAAAGGCAATACACCGAAGTATGCCAAAGAGGGCGGCTTCACATTGAAGAACATCATCTTCGCAGGTATGGATATTATCGGCTCCGACGGTAACAAAATTTATGAAGACCACTTATCCGCCGACGGCAAAAATATAACAGACGGCAGCCGTATATCTTTCTCTCACGAGTTCTTTGTAAACGACGGTTCCTTGGGCACTACTTACGCCAATTCCATCAATAATGCAGTGAAGAGCGAATCCGAATTAGGCCTGACCGACCCGATGAATACCGGCCAGAAATATTGTCCGGCTTCAATCCTCTCCGATGGTAATAACGGTTATATCGGAGCTTTTAAAGACGCCAACGACGACTGGATGAAAGGTTGGACCAACTTTGATCCGCAAAATACCGTATATTAGTTAAACGGGAATCCGGTTAGGGGATATTCAGATACAAACAGCCTGTTTCAGGATAAGATAATAGCTCATTCTGATACAGGCTGTTTCTTCTATTTCAAAAGCAAGACCAATAGGGATAAATCCACCGGCAACCAATCATTGACAGCTAAGAAAGCACCCGTTGGAAGTCCCTTCCCGACGGCGACTGGAATACCTGTAAATCGAATTCGGGGATGATAGCCAGAACATGGTCGAATACATCGGCCTGTACCCCCTCGTAAGGAATCCAATCCTTGATGGCACAGAAGAAATAAAGCTCCATAGGAATGCCATGGTCTGTGGGTTGCAGTTGGCGCACCATACAGACAAGTTCCTGATTTACATCAGGAAGGCTTTTCAGATAGGCGGTCAGATAAGCCCGGAACACACCCAAATTGGTTTGGCGACGACCGTTGACGAGAATGGAGTTGTCGATATGATGTTCTTTATTGTACTCCTCTATCACCGCTTCGGTATGCTCCACATAGTCCTTCAGCAAACGAATTTTACGATACTTGTCCAACATCTCCGGAGTACAGAACTTCACGCTGTTCATATCGATGTTAATGGAACGCTTGACACGCCGCCCGCCGCTCTCGCGCATACCGCGCCAGTTCTGGAACGAGTCGCTGACCAGCAGATAGGGTGGAATCGTAGTAATGGTATTATCCCAGTTACGCACCTTTACCGTATTCAGCGTGACTTCTATCACCGTACCGTCGGCGCCGTATTTGGGCATCGCAATCCAGTCACCCACCTTCAGCATATCATTGGCGGATAGCTGTACCCCCGAAACAAATCCCATAATCGAATCTTTGAATACCAGCATCAGGATAGCGGCAGAAGCGCCCAGTCCTGCCAATAGCGACAACGGAGACTTATCAATCAGAATACTTACCACGATGATAGCGCCCACAAACCAGAGAATCACCTGTACCGTCTGCAACATTCCCTTCAAAGGGCGGTCGCGAAGCTGTTCTTTCTCGCTGTACACAGTATAAACCGCTTTCAGGAACGAATTGATAAAACTTAGGAACGTGATAAGAATATAGATAAGGCAGACACGCTGGATGAATCCCAAAGTAGAAGAACTCGTCTCGGCAAAAGCAACCGGAATAAAGATATAGATGATGACAGGAGCCACCATCCGGCTAAGGTGAATCAACACCTTACGGTCGAAAACGATATCATCCCATGTCGCTTTCGTTTTCCTTATCAGATGCGCCACCACCTTTAACAAGATATTCCGGCAAATAGCGTCCGCCAGAAAAGCGACTATAAGCACAAGCGCAAAAGCTATAAATTGATCGAGCATATCGGCCAGAGAAGGGGCTATTCCCCAGGAAATCAATAATTCGTCGATATTCTTTAATATGTCCATGATGTTTAAATATAAAGTATAATAGGTGGTCAGAGCTTCTCCCGTTCGAGGAACTCCCGGATGTCTTCTTTCAACCACTGATAGAGATAAAGGTTCTTGTAACCGCTGTTTTTCTTCAACATGACGGCTACATTGACCTGGCTGTTCTCATAGCCCGTCAGTTCATTGCGGAACTGTTCGTTATGCTCCGCCAGACGTTTAATTTCCTGTTCACGCTCACGACGGAGTACGGTACAAACGGGTATCAGCAGCTTCAACACCACACAGTCCATAATGTGATGTCCCTGTATATAGAGATAGGTATTGTCGGGAACTAATCCTAATTTACGCAGTTCTTCTCCCAACTTGTCAACGTGCTCTATGTAGTGCGGAAAACGGACTTGCATTTCGGACAACTTGGCAGATACCGTACGCTGCATAGCATCCAAAGCGCTATAAGGATGCCGCAGGCTTATTTCCTGCAAACGGACACAGGCATTAAAATCGTACATAGGGAAGGTATGCGTATCATGCTGGCGATAAAACCATACGTTCCACAGAAACAACGGATAGGCTATCTGTGAATAACGTTTCAGGAAAGCGGGAAAATCGAGGATATGACGGTCGTTCAACGTTGCCTGCACACAAACTTCATGAAGGCTCTCGGCAAAACAATGGAAGTTCTCAATGGCATATCCGTAAGTCTGGAAGATATAAGGATTGCGGTTTATCTTCCGCGACACATTAGTAGCCCCTTGCAGCAGGAAATCGTAGTCACTGTCCACACAAGCTATCAGGCTGCGTCCCAGCTCCGTTGTATTGAGCGTATTCATCAGCACCATCTTCTTACCCTTCGCCAATGAAGTGGCGGACGGAAGCATTACTTGGAAATAGCGTTCCTCGTTCTCGAACTCTGCCAAAAGAGTACGCCAAAAAGCTATATCATCATAGCTTTCCACATACGCCACAATGCGCCTGCGCCCTCTCTTCGATGAGAATTTATGCGCGGCGTCCAGATAAGCGGAAGTCAGATTATGTCGTAAAGATGTTGCCAAAACAGTGATGAATGATGATTTTAATGAATCATTTAATTTATAATCGTTGAAATATCTTCCACTTCCGTCACCGCATCCAGCCATCCTTCCATGATAACGGCAGGCGAATGGGTCGTGAGGATAAGCTGTACATTCGGATTTAAATCACGTATCATACCGATAAGCTTTTGCTGCCATTCAATGTGCAATGACGCTTCCGGCTCATCCATAAAGAGTACACAATGGTCTTCGTCGCGCACGAGGACAGTCAGCAGGATTACCAGCATCTGTTTCTCACCGGATGAGAGTTTATAGGGAAGCAACCGTTCTCCATCCTGGAAAAAGACGATATCATTGCTCTTGCGGTCAATCTTCTTGCGGGTATAACTGAACAGTTCGTCAACCATATCCTGGAACTTCCGTTTAGGTACGGAAAGAGCCGGAGCCATACTCCGCTGTTCCTCGTCACCGCTCAACAGTTCAATCATTTTGTTACCGATATTCACTTGGTAATCAAGATAACGGCGTTGGAGCAGATAGAGTTGCCAGTCCAGTTCGGACTTTACGTTCGGGTCTGCCATGCGGGCGGTGAAATCTCCCATGATAAGGGGACGGTCGTAACTGCGGATTACATCATAAGGGATGAAAGTCGCTTCCGGATTATCAAAAAAAACGTGTACTCCGTTCTTCTCATCACTCTTCACTTCTCCGGTGGTTTGCTCCAGATAACCCACCGAACGGTTCAGAATCGTAGTCTTTCCTACCCCGTTGATACCGGAAAGTATGTTGACATCGGGACGCAACTCCCAAGCTATATTATATCGATGCCACAATCCGTGTATCTCGATACGTCTGATGTAATTGGCTTGTACTTCCATGATTCCTTTATATTCGTGTAGCAAATATAAAGAAAGAGATTGAGAATTTAATTACCTTTGCGGCGTTTTTCACCACAACCAATACATATTTTACAATATGAACAAGAACATACAAGGTCACCTCTTCGCTCTGACCGCCAATATTCTATGGGGACTAATGGCACCCATCGGCAAATCCGCATTAGTTGAGTTCTCCGCTTTGTCTGTCACTACTTTCCGCATGGTAGGCGCAGCGGCTTGCTTCTGGCTGCTCTCACTCTTCTGCAAACGCGAGCAGGTAGACCACCGGGATATGTTGAAGATATTCTTCGCCTCTCTTTTTGCATTGGTGTTCAATCAGGGAGTCTACATCTTCGGACTGTCCATGACTTCCCCCATCGATGCCTCTATCGTAACTACCACCCTTCCTATCGTCACCATGATTGTAGCGGCCGTTTATCTGAAAGAGCCCGTTACCAATAAAAAAGTGCTGGGCATTTTTGTAGGGGCAATGGGGGCATTGATACTTATTATGAGCAGCCAAAATGCAAGCAGCGGTAACGGAAGCATCATAGGCGACTTACTGTGTCTCGTCGCCCAAATCAGTTTCTCTATCTACCTGACCGTATTTAAGGGATTGTCCCAAAAATACTCTCCCATCACCCTGAACAAATGGATGTTTGTGTATGCATCCATGTGCTACATTCCTTTCTCCTATCACGATGTGGCCGCCATTCAGTGGACGGAAATCTCTACTGCGGCACTGTTACAAGTAGGCTATGTAGTGGTAGGCGGCAGCTTCTTTGCTTATATATGTATCATGACGGCGCAAAGGCTGTTGCGACCCACAGTAGTAAGCATGTACAACTACATGCAACCTATTGTAGCTTCAATAGTTACAGTCATAATCGGTATGGCGGTATTCAATCTGGAAAAGGGAATTGCCATTGCGCTGGTATTTCTCGGTGTATATATCGTTACACAAAGCAAATCGCGCAAGGACTTTGAGAAAGAAGGGAAAGAGGTATAGGAAGCAAGAGGTTATCAAAATGTGCTTGATGATTTCTTTCAGGCACGGATTACACAGATTTACTTTATTCTTTTCCGTGTAATCCATGCCTAAAAAGGAACAAACAGTAAGTGTCTTCTACTTTGAGACCCCACTAATTCTTTAATTCCGTAAAATAAGTATCCAGCAAATTCTTGGCAGCGACAAAGGATGTCAGGTTACCTTTTAATACCTGGCTCTCTTTATCGGTCAGCATCGCTTCAATTGTTGGATTATGATAGAAACTGTCACGGAGTTGTTCATTAATAGTTTCGTACATCCAATATTTGCTTTGCTCGTTGCGGCGATATTCAAAGTAACCGTTCTCTTTCACAAAATCGATATATTTGTAGACCATATCCCATACTTCCTGTACCCCGAGGTTGTAAAAGCCGGAATAGGTCAGTACCTGCGGCGTCCAGCCGCTCTCCGGAGCCGGGAAAAGATGCAGCGCATTACGGAACTGAGTGGCGGCCAACTTGGCACGTTCCAGATTATCCCCATCCGCCTTGTTGATGACGATACCGTCCGCCATCTCCATAATGCCTCGCTTGATGCCTTGCAGCTCATCGCCCGTACCGGCAAGCTGGATAAGCAAGAAGAAATCCACCATTGAATGTACTGCGGTTTCACTCTGTCCCACACCCACTGTTTCTACAAATATCTTATCGAATCCGGCGGCTTCACAAAGCACAATCGTTTCACGCGTCTTACGCGCCACACCGCCCAGCGAACCTGCCGAAGGGCTGGGACGGATAAAAGATTTAGGATGAACGGAGAGCTTCTCCATACGGGTTTTATCACCCAAAATACTGCCTTTGCTGCGCTCGCTGCTGGGGTCGATAGCCAATACCGCCAGTTTGCCGTCGTATTTCTCCAATACGTGCAATCCGAATACATCGATAGACGTACTCTTGCCGGCACCCGGTACACCGCTGATACCTATACGGATAGAGTTGCCGGAATATGGCAGGCACTTTTCTATCACCTCCTGGGCAATGGCCTGATGTTCGGGCTTTACGCTTTCCACCAATGTCACAGCCCGACTTAATATCGTAACATCACCTTTTACAATACCCTCTACGTACTCGGCAACGGAAAGCTGGCGTTTCTTCGGCTTCCGCTTCAAATAAGGATTGACGGACGACGGTTGTTCAATGCCTGCATTGACAACCAAACCTTTATATTCTCTGCTATTTTCAGGATGTTCCATGGTAAGATTTATATTATTTCGCTTTAATATTAATCTCGACTTTCGGCTGCATCGGGTCATTCGTAATCATCAGCAAGCGCAGATGACGGCGTTTTTTACCGATATTCCGTTTCGCCACCGTTACACGGAGACGGGTACTTTCTCCCGGTTGCAGCACACTTTTCTTCAAGCTGGCACCCACAGCCGGGTGGAATACCTGCAGTTTGCTGATTTGCAAAGGAGAACGGCCTGTATTCGTTATAATAATGTCCTGACGCGCCTTCGACTTCTTTGCCAATACCGTACTCATATCGATATCCTTAATGGAAAGATTGATGGCAGGGGCATTCGCCTTTTCCGTCTCGGTCATGCCCGAGAAGTCCGGCAGAAGGATGGCGGACACAGGAATTTCATTTTCATCCCCCACCTTGTCACCCGCAAAACGTGCCAGATAGACAGAGGCTTGCGTCAGTCCGAAGTCCGTCAAGCGTTCGGAGTCCAACGTAACGGTGATGACACCCTTTTCTCCTTTTTGCAAGACATTGGGTTTCACTTCCGTTTGCAGATAAGGCGGTAGATGCATCAGCACAGGTTCGTACGGACGGTCTGACAGATTCACGACTCCTATGTGCATAACAGGCTTTTCACCGGCCTGCACATCGGGGAAGTCAAGACTGTTCTTATCAATGCGTATCTGCCCGATGAGATACGGATGGGTTTTAGTAAAATCCTTGATTTCACGCACTACCTCACCGTTGAACTTCAAGTAGACCAAATGAGGTTGCGCATTACTGTAAATGGCTACGGATTTGTTGAAGTGCCCCAGAGCCTCTGCGTCAAAAGTCACATTGACCACTCCCTTTGCACCCGGAGCGATAGGAGTTTTTGTCCACCGTGCTACGGAACAGGCACAATCGGGCTCCACACCGGTAAGCACCAAAGGCTGGTTACCGGAGTTCGTAATGGAATATTGCACCGTTACCGGATGCTTCCATTCAATCTGCCCGAAATCATACATTTCCGTATTAGAGGTGAAACGCGGTTGCGCTACGGCCGTTAATGCCGTAGCTGCAAGCGCATATAGAGTGATAAAACTACGTCTCATTTATATTGCTTCTAAATTAGTCGTACAAATGTAAAGTTTTTAAGCGAGATACACAGATTTTCTTTCCGCTTTTTATAACCTGTAAACATTCGATAGCAAGTAAATCCATCTACCCTATTTGATTACAACAGTTCCACCCGCAGAGTGTGAAGCATATTCCGGCGCATAAGCACACTGCACGGTAGCCAGTCCGGTTTCGTACGTACCGCCGCGAGCCACCCGATAGCTATGTTCCAGTACATAAACGCCTTTACCCAGGTGGTCGAAGAAGAAATTGGCTCCGGCATCTTCCACCTCTGCGTAATATCCGAAACCGTTGCTCCAACGATAGCCCGAAAGCGAGTTTACCGGTTCGAAGCAGGCGCCACGTTGGTCTTTCAACTGAATAAAGTCCATGGCACGGTCCAAGCGGAGAGTAAGCCGGGACACGACCTTATCACCTACGGAAAGCTGTGCGGCATCCGCCAACGGTTGCAGAGATTTCTGTCCGTCGGCCGAGATACGCTCTACAAAGAGTTTCTTATCAATATCCAGCTCACCGCCTTGTTGCTTCACATCGGATATGGGCGACAAGTATTGCGCATAAACGGCTCCCCACGCGATACCCGCATCCCTCTTCTCTACGGTAACGGATGTCGCCTTCAGTTCAGGACTGCCTTGCGTGAAGACTTCCTTGATGTATCCCAATCCCGGTACAACGGTCTTTGCCGGAGAAAGCGTTTCCAGCACTTTATTACCTAAAGTGATGCGGACATCTCCTTCGCTTTCCAGCAAATCGCTACCCTGGCAAAGCAATGCATAAACCGCATCGGCGGTAGCCACCGGAGAATTCCAAGCCGTCGTCTGTTTCTGTTTCAACAACCAAAGCTTCATTTCTTCTATCAAAGCATCATTGCCGCCCGCCTTACGCAAGGCCTCCATGACGGCCACATGGGCAGGAACCGGCATCATCCCCCAAGTATAAGGATTGGCATGGAAAGCAAAATGCGCTCCCATTTCATCCGTTTGTACAAGATGCTCTTTTATGGAAGCTATAAACTCATTCGCTTCCGTCCTGCGTCCCACCGTCTGCAGGATAACGGCTGTCTGCGCTTTACGAATCATTGTACCGTTCTCAAGATTACCTCCCAGCTTGGTAAGGAAGTAATCGAACGCTTTTGCATATTCGCCGGACAGTTTTTCCGAACCGAGAGCCACCAGATACAAATATTCCATAGCGGCATCCGACAAAACGGTAATCTTACTCCCATTCTTCTCAGCCTTACGGATATCCCGGTATTCTTTCAGAGCTTCCTTATTCAGATAATCAAAAGCCTTATCCTTCATCACCGCCACTTCTTCCGGCAGTGCCTTATCCGTAAGTAAAGAAAGGCGGACAAGTAACCCGGTGATATAACTTGTGACATAACGGTTGCCGGACATACCGCCAAACCAACTCCATGCGCCTTCCTCCCCCTGTAACTCTTTCAATTTGAGCAAAGACGACATATTACGGTAATTTAATTGGTTAACATCGAACAGGGTAGCGATGCGTTGTTGCTGTTCCGCCTCAGTAGTAGCTTCCAACAACCAGGGAGACTCATCCAACAGAATGTTTTTCACATCCTGGTTTTTCTCCAATTGGCTGAGGAAAGTTTCTTTTGTCCCACCCGCCAGACGCCAGTTGTCGAACACCGCTTTAATGCGCGGCTGGCTATTGGCAATATAGCCCGCCAAACTGTTGGCATAGAAAGCGGTTGCCCAGGAAATGGCATTATCGGTTGCGGGCCGGCTCAGTACAGGCAGGGCTTGTACGGCATACCATGCCGGATTACCTGTAAATTCCACCGTCAGGCGACGGTCGGTTGCCGTACGGCTGTTACCGTTGAACAAGCTGTCCAGCGAGAAAGTACGCGTTTCTTCACCACGGACAGGCATGGCAAGCGTCTCCGTAATATACTCTTTATTGCTTAAAACAGGCAACAGATGTTGTTCCCCGTCACTGAACGTGCCGCCGTCCGCCACCATACGTACACCAAGCAGGTCATAACGTTCCGTTACATCAAACCGGAAATCAACCGATACCGTCTTTCCGGCCTCCACCGAGAACTTCTGACGCCGGGTGGAGATAATCTTCTCCGTCATCGGGTCGAAAAGGGTAAATACGGCTGTGCCTTTTACCTCCTTCCCTGTCAGGTTGGCAATACCGGCAGCTATCCGTGTCTTATCACCCACCCGTACAAAGCGCGGCATATTCGGAGTAAGCATAAACTCTTTGGCGGTGACAGCCGTAGCGTCAAGCATACCCGTCATCATATCCCGGGTATGGGAATACCCCCGGAAATTCCAACGTGTCAAACTCTGCGGCATAGTGAAGGAGAAAGCGACCTCACCCTGTTCATTCGTACGCAGTTGGGGATAGAAGAAAGCCGTTTCTGCAAAATTAGTACGCAAATCAGCCACCGGCTGTAACGTCTGTCCGTCAAGAGGAATAGTTTCCGATTCAAAAACAACATCCGTCACCGCTTCTTCTACCTGTGCCGGAACATATTTCACTTCAACCGCCTGTCCGGCTTCTTCTGTCGCAGAGAGGGCGGCATTACTGCTCTGCGGACTATATCCGCGTATCTTCAGCCCGCCCGTCGCAGCCTTGCTGCGTGCGCTTCCGTATCCGACGACCGTCACCCCGTTGATAGCCGCGTTATCTTCGACAATTTGCAAAACCTCCGCCACTCCGTTATAGGGCGAAGTGAAATAGTCAAAATGCCAAACGGGAACTCGCCACGACTTCGTGGGGAAATAAGGAGCGTAACTCTTTCCGTTATTATTATTGATATCCCAATAGTAATAAGGAATATACCGGTTGTAATAAACGCTTAACGACTGGCTGCGGCTATAAATCCGGTCTAATGAAGCGTCGTACATCATTGCCAGCATCTCGGCTGCGGCAGGAAACCCTTGCGGAGTTTTGATAACCAGCTTCCACTCTTCCTCCTGTCCCGGACGCAAACGGTCTCGGAAAACCTCCCACTTCATATCCAACGTCCGCTCAGGCAGGCGTTTCCGCAATTCCACCCTACGTGTATATAGCTGTCCGTTCTTTACAAAGGTAAACTGCACGGCAACCCCGTCTCCATACTCTTCGCGATAAGGATACTCCATACGGAGAATCGAATCGCTCAATGACAGGGTACGGCTCTCCAGCCTTCCCTTTTGTCCGAAAACATCTGCCAAGACATAGGCATCCTGCATGGAAGTGCCGAAGTAGAAAAGTGCCGGATGGGTTGCATCGAACTCAGTATTCTTTTCATAGAGGAAGGTTTCCATAAACATAGCCGGACGCGCATCTGCCAATGAGAACAACACAATATTCACCGTATTGTCCGCATTGCTGACTTCCTTGCCGTCACGGTCACGAACCGACATGACAAAGCGATACTCTCCCGACGGCAGTTGTTTCCAAGCGGCGAAGTCTTTCGTTTCACCCGATATAAATGTACTTTCATAAACCGGCCTGTCTGAGACTTTTCCTGTTTTAGAGTCGAGAACCGGATACAGACGGCACATACCTTCCACGGACAACGTTTCATTCACGGCATTCATCACTGCCAGCTTTCCCGATATGGGATCTTCCTTGCATAATTCCCTGTTAATATCAGGCATAAAGAAATAGACTCGGCGGGCTGCGCTCAGGTTATACTGCGAAGTCTGCGTTTCACCCGCATCACCCGTTACCGACACTTCTATCTGATAGGAAAAACGTTCCCCGCCCATTCTGTCCGTATCGGCACCCGGCTTCAGGACGACAGGTATGGAGAAGTTACCTTTCGCATCCAGTTGTACCGTATCCGAGGCAAGCGGCGCGGCAGCTTGTCCCCAATATTTCCAATTGTTACGACGGGTAACGGTATATACCAACGGCACATCCTGAATGGCCATACCGTTATATGCCTTGACATTGCCCGTCACATCTACCGTGTCTCCCAAACAGAAGGCTTCCTTCAACGGATTAAAAGTAATCTCAAAGGTAGGCCGTTTGTAATCCTCCACCCGTACGGAAACGGAAGTCTTATTTTTTACTCCAACCGTAAAGTTGCCATTCAAGCAAACCGTCGGCAGCACCAATTCCGTTGTAAAGGAACCGAATTCGTTGGTATTGACATTCTTCTGTACCAGCTCTTTTCTATTTACGTCCAGTAAGCATATCTGATAGCTCTTTCCGGCCAAGACATGCGCCTTATCCGCTTCCTGTTCATAAGCGATACCCTTGACATAAACGGTCTGACCGGGACGATACAAAGAGCGGTCTGTCAGCAGGGTGATATGTTCTTCCGGACGCGACTCACCGCGCTCGTAATATCTGTTCAAATAAATATGCTGGGGCATCATGGCCGTATCCGTCCCTTTACGTGCCACATAGCTGCGGATGGCTTTATTCCATTCCACAACAGCCTTACCACCGGCATCGGTAGTAACCGTCTGCACCAGTTTACGGTCTTTCTCATTGTACGTGGAATAGAAGCTGACCGTTGCATCGGAAATGGGTTGTCCACTACGGCTATCCACCGTAACCACTTCCATTTTGTTATCCGGCAGAGACAGCGTCAATACCTTGAAACGGGTTGAGACAAGAAAGGAATCCGCCGTACGGGCAGTCGCTACATCCGGTACAATCTGTAATATATAAACGCCCGGTTCATCCGGCACATAAAACTTCAAATCCGTACGTTGCAGGTTGCCCGATGCCTCTCCCCGCCTCTCGTCTTTCCCGGCCGGAGCATCCAGTTCAAAATGAGTTACGGACAATTTACGGGCATGCTTCTGATAGAACGCCCTGTTTATTCCGGTATCCATCCAAGGTACTTCGGACAGATTCGTACGGTACAGGTTCAGCGTAAATCCTTTCAGATTACGATAAGCTACGTTCAGTTCCAATGAATCACCGGGATAAATACTACCCTGGGTATTAATATCCAGATAGGGCTGCAGAATATTTTCCCGTATGTTTCGCAGTTCATTGATACGCTTATAAGCAGGGTAGCGTTTCACTCCTTCATCACAGGTCTGCAAAGCCTCATCAATATAAGTTCCTCCCAAACCACGAAGTCGGTCGGCTTTACAGATATAGGCTTCCGCACAGATTTCACGCGTGCCGTATTCCCGGATCAGATTATCCAGAACTTCAAGATACTCTTTGTTGAATCGCTCTTGCCTCTCGCGATAAGTAGCGTAGGGCTCACGGCTTATACCACCGCCTGTTACTTTCCATTTCCAATAATCAAGCGTTGCCAGCACCACCGCATCTTCCGCCCCGGCACGATGCCGGTAAGCATTTATCATACCTGTATAAATCCCCTCAATCCGGGAGAGCTGCAATGAGTCCACCCGAAAGCCGTCCAACAACCGGTAGGTATCGATGGCACGGGCTGCCAGCAGATGATACATATCGTGACCGTAAAAACGGCTTCCGTCTTCCAGCACGACAAAAGGCACGTATTCTTTGGAAGAAGCCCCAAGCAAGCGGATGGAATCCCGCAATGAAGCCAGATTATGTTCGTCTACCTTAGCGACAAAAAGGTTATTGCTCCACTCACGAATGTCTGACGGGGCTTCGTCTGTGTCCAAAGCCGTGCGTTCCGACAACAGCCGCCGTTTACCCCGCATATAATCCGCATATTCGCGGGCAAGCAATGAATGCAGAATAGCTTTGCTTACCGGATTTCGCTCCGATTTCGCCCAACTTTCCAGATTCTTCAAATTGGTATACAGGCTATCCGGAGTCAGTCTTTCCTGATAGGCCTCCCCACAGATATATGCCTTGAGCATCTGCGGAGCGTTCTTCTCCAGCTCAGCTTTCCGGTAGATTTTCCCCGTCAGCTTCACTACCGTTTGCGGCAAACTCTTCTTTTGAGCTTGCTCTACCTGTTTCCACAGTTTTTCATAAGACTGAGCATGCAAAGCGGAAAAGCACAACCCGATCATCAGCAGAAACAATGTACAAAATCTTTGGATTTTCTTCATAGCTATTCTATTGTTATTAGTTTTTGTTTTCTATGCGAATCAGGAATCAAATAATAAAAACTTATCCGTACGTCTATCTGCATTCATATTCCGGTACGGCAGTTTGTACGTTTTATCTTCATTCCCTTATCGAGCCTGTCAGCTTCTTACCTATGACGAGCTATTATTAAAAGGCTTCTAATTGCATATTAAAAGGCTTTTAATATGCAATTAGAAGCCTTTTAATGGTACTTCAACCATAATGTCATGCCGGCATCTATACAAACGATTCATATCTCCGCCACATGAATGCACACTGTAAAAATAACAAATTAATAGCCACATTGTGCCGGCTTTTTAGAAAAAATAAAAAAACAAAGCATATACTGACATAAATACCTGCGGTAATAAAAAAAGCGGGGGATACGTTCTCAGAACATATCCCCCGGTCTCTTATCAATTACTACACTCATCTCGGGTAGTTATAATACTTCATCGCTTCAATCCAATTCTCGCCAACTTTGGCAAGAATACCTTTGAAAGAGTTTACAATCTTTTTTCCCATAATCTTAAAAATTAAACTAATACCCTGAAAACATTTTCTCTCTATTTCTTGATGGTGTATCCCATCATCAACATCTCATTACGACCTACCTCTGCGAGAATACGTCTGAATGAATTCATAATCTTCTTTTTCATAACCTTAAAAAATTAAACTAACATCTTGAAAACTGAAAACTAATTTCTTTCTTAAAAGGGGATGAATGCTTAAAGCATTACATAACCCCAGATGTTCTTATCGGCTTCGCCGAAACGTCTAAATAATTTTCTTAACTTTTTCATTTTGTTATCCTCCTAAAATCAATCTTGTTATTCTTAAAAATAACCTGTTATCCTATCGTTTCTATGTTTTATAACACAAAAATAAGGCCTTTGTTCAAGATAGCAAGTGAAAATGCATAGAAAAACATGTTTTATAACACATTTCTTGACCTAAATCAATTCCCTGCAACATTACGGCGGCAAGCAGGGACAGAATGTCAGTAAAGCAAAGCAATTCTGACAGACCGAGGTAAAAATGGCGGCAATAAAAAAAGCAGAGCGCATCCGGCACCCTGCTTTCACATTATTATATATAAAAAGAATTACTTTTCCGGAGTCTGCTCCAAAGTAGCAACCAGGAAGTCATAGAACTTCGTCACAGACGGAATATATGCACGTTCATCGGGCGAATGCGGTGAACGCAGCGTAGGTCCGAAAGAAATCATGTCGAGTCCCGGGCAATTGGCACCGATAATACCACACTCCAAACCAGCATGAATGACCTTCACAGCCGGTTCCACACCGAATTGCCGCTTATAGGACAACGTCATGGCATGCAGAATCGGGGAATCCACATTAGGCTGCCAGCCGGAGTAACCGCCGCTCAACTCTACCTTCATACCTGCCATAGAGAAACATGCTGTCAGGCTATCCGCCAAGAAGTCTTTCATTGTATCGCAAGAGCTGCGAGCCAATATGCGAACATCAGCCTTACCGCCTCCAATCGTTACAATGGCCAGATTGGAAGAAGTCTCCACCGTGTCGGGAACAGTGGGAATCATACGCATAACCCCGTTCTGACAGGCCATCAATACACTGATCATATTATCCTGGATTTCTTCGGGAACAATGGCGGCAGGCAACTCTACGTTCTCCAGTTTTAACGTAATACCTTCTTCGATCGGAGTATATTCTTCATTAATCTGTGCCTCATATTCCTTGATATAGTCTTCTAATCCTTCGATGTCTTCGGGATTAAAGACCAATACGGCGTGCGCCTCACGTGGAATCGCATTACGCATATTACCGCCTTCAAAGCCTGACAACTGGCAATCGAACTCAATCAGCAAGTCGTGTACGATACGGGCAAGCAATTTATTGGCATTACCGCGTCCCTGATTGATTTCCAATCCGGAATGTCCGCCACGCAAACCTTTCAAGGTTATCTTACGGGCTACGGAATCAGCTGCAGGGGCTTCTTCCTTATATTCCAATGTAGCTGTAATATCGATGCCGCCTGCGCAACCGATATAAAGTTCCCCTTCGTCCTCGGAGTCAAGATTCAGTAGAATCTCACCATTCAGCGTACCCGGTTTCAAACCGAACGCGCCGTACATGCCCGTTTCCTCGTCTTTGGTAATCAACGCTTCCAACGGACCATGCTTCAGGTCGTTCGCCTCAAGCACAGCCATAATAGCGGCTACGCCCAAACCGTCGTCCGCACCCAACGTGGTACCTTTAGCCTTTACCCAGTCACCGTCAATGTAAGTTTCAATGGGGTCTTTGGTAAAATCATGAACTGTATCGTTATTCTTCTGCGGAACCATATCCATGTGTGCCTGCAGAATGACACCTTTGCGGTTTTCCATACCCGGAGTGGCAGGTTTGCGAATAATAACATTGCCGACCTCGTCAACAAACGATTCCAAGCCCAAACCCTTACCGAAATTTATCAGGAACTCAGTTATTTTCTCCATATGTCCGGAAGGACGGGGTATCTGAGTCAGCGAATAGAAATGCTTCCACACATTTTGTGGAGCCAACTGTAAGATTGTACTCATAATTATAAATGTTGTTTTCGCAAATATAAGAGTAATTTTTCAATATCGCTCTAATCGGAATTGCAAAAATCGGTAAAGTCACGCTCAAATTGCATGAAGCCGCCGGGATAAACGGCGTCTATCAGTTGGGAATAACGAACGCCTGTCATCTTTTTATTCAATAAGGCTATAAAATTCTCCATAAACTCTTTTTCAGCCACTTCAAGTCCGAACGTAACAAGCGCATGGGAAAGAACGTAGGCATAAGATTCATCCGTAAGCAGTTTCTTACGAAAATCACCGTTGGTATTGTCGATAAACGATTTCAAATCCACTTCACCTAACATGTACATGGTACGTATCCGTCCCCGCTCGTAATCTCCGAGCGTGTGCTTAAGCCCTTTCTTACCCAACTCACAATTTTCAAAATATTTGGATAGGCCTTCGTTAAGCCATCCCGGAAGTCTTTTTATGGTCTGACGGCTTAAATGATGCGTCAATTCATGAATAATTATCTTTGAGCTCCGTTCCCGCCATTTTTCACGTCCTAAGATAATCGCCTCTTTCTTACCGGGGATATACAGTCCGCCGGCATGCAGAGATGGCAAGGCTACTTTTATGCTGTCCAAATAATACCAAGCATCCTGCTTTTTCTCAAAGACGGTCAACTTCAAGTTAGTAGTATCTTTCAAGCCAAACCGTGCATAGAATTCTATTTCGGATGTCAAAAAACGTTCTATCCAAATCCTATCTTTTTCCGAAAGGGGATCCCCCTCATATCTTATCTGTAAATTTTGCGCGACAGCCCCGCAATATGAGGCGAACACCAAATAAAGGAATAGTGAAAGTCTCATTTCATTTTTTACTTTTTAAATACTTCTTTTGTTCACGCTTGCTCATATCCAGCATAATGAGTTCATCATCGACAAGCGCATTATACATCTTCCTCTCCACAGGCTTTACATCGCCTTCCGTAGTACGGAATACCGGCGTAAAGTGTGAATAGACATATCCGGCGGCTTCCAATCCGCTGAATTTATTTTTATCAAGGAAGAAAAAGGAGATAGAAACTCCCGTAGGACCGGCTATCCCGACCGGTTGTCCCGTACGTACCTCCTCACCGGGAGAAACAAAATTCTCATTCATAGCCAGATAGGCTGCAAAAGTATAGTCGGCATGGCATATCAGCAACTGGCGAGGCAACATCGTACGACACACGATTCCGCTACGGGTGGCATAGACAGTATCACCCGGCAACATGCGAAATTGCAAGGTTCTGACAGATTCGCGCCTGTCCGTTTTCCAAGCGGTTTGCATGCCATTCTTTACAGGAAACGCATAAGGCGTATTTATATTGAAGTCCTTTGGAAAACTTCCACGAAAAAACGTGTAAGTAGTGGCTCTGTTAAATAGGTTATTGTACTGTGCATCTTTCATTCTCTTAAAAACGGTGTTCTTGCCGGGTCTCAAATTATAGGAGTCATCATTAACCCTATAAAGATAATAGTTACAATAATCTTCGTTGTAATAATTCAGTTCCTGATTCCCGTCATTATCATACTCCCATTCCGACCGGACTATATTGACAGGGCGTTCCAATATTCGTTGAAAAGACTGTGCATCAGCACAAACCGATAATGCCGACAATGCAGCGGCTACTATCAAAGAGTTGATTGTGTTTTTCATAAACAGTTTACTTTCTATGCGCAAAAGTAATTATTTATTCCTAACAGCAAATAATAAGAACATAAAAATCTTTCTTATCCGCCATTTCTGTTACTTCTTGAGCCATATGCGTGCAAAAGATGCTTGGCAAGCCATCTGCGTACCGGTTCATCATACAATTTCAGGCATAAGTAAGCCAACACGACAGAACCCGCCACAAGCGCTACCGCACCCGGCAGAGACTGCGTAAATGTAAGGTGCTCATTCTTAACCCAAGCATAATACAGATAGATAAAAGGATAGTGCACCATGTACAACGGATATGATATATCTCCCAGAAACTTACAAACCCGGGTCGTGACTTTATCCGTAGTCTTTCCCGAAGCTCCAAGACAGACTAACAAAGGAAACGCGACGGCAAAGCATATAGTATCATACAAACCATTCATCCATAGATGCTCACTGCCGCCAATTCTGGGAATCACCGATAAAATGACAATAGAGAAACTCCCTATCCAGAACGCCCCTCGTACCTTGACAGGCTTGAAGATGCGTGACAACAACAAACCTGCCGGAAACGAGAACAACAATCGCAAAGAGCCGCCGATTATATTTTCTTCCGTCAAAGCAAAGCCCACACATATATCGCCAAGCGGTCCGCAAAGAGCAAATACAGCCAGTCCGCAACCCGCCGACAATACTAATATGGAAAGGACTTTTGTAGAAAGCTTATGCAGAAAGAACGCATATAGAATATTACCCATATATTCAAAAAACAGAGACCAGCTGGGTCCGTTCAGAGGGTACATCTCGCCTACTCCCCGAATTTCCATACCGGGAGTCGCCGGAATTAGAAAAGTATTCATTAGCGTAGCGAGTATCAACGCCATTGCAGATACCTGTGAAACATCCCAAACAGAACAGCCTTGAAAATAAAACATTACAGCTCCGATGACCGCTCCGAGAACTACCATAGGATGCAAACGAATAAACCGACGTTTAAGGAAATCAGTAATACGCATTGTTTTCCACCGGTCATCATAAGCATAACCAACGACGAATCCGGATAAAATAAAGAAAAAATCGACAGCCAAATACCCGTGGTTAATCTTCTGGTCCAGATGACTGGTGGCATAAGCCTCAAACAAGTGGAAACATACAACTGTCAGCGCCGCCACCCCACGCAGTCCGTCGAGGATATTATAATGCGGTTTCGTATCTGCAAACGCAGATGATAAAGTATCAGACATCTGTGCTATTCTATGTGTTTATACTTTTGCAAAAGTATAAAAATAATTGATTCATTTTGCACGGTTCACCAACGAAACGTGCAGTCCGCCATAAATACCGAGCAGTACAACCAGCAAGGTTTGAATACCATGTACTATCAGTGCAAAAGCGCCGGCATCCGTAGCGTTCACGCCGTAAAGCATCATCATGGTGATAACGGCAAAATGCCAAGGGCCCGCCCCATTGGGCGTAGGAACGATTACAGCAAACGTTCCGCCTACAAACATCACCATTGCGGCCTGAAAACTAAGATGTTCCGTAAAAGAGAAGCAATAGAAAGTCAGATAAAAATGATAGAAGTAACATCCCCATATAAGTAACGTATAGAGAATAAACAAGGGGATATTCCTCACATTACGAAGCGACATCACCCCCTCGCACACATTCAGCACGACTCCCTTCACTTTCTCAAAGAAAGAAAGCATCCGCATCAGATAATACATAAGCACCAGCACTCCGATAACACAGAACAGGGACACATAAAACCAGGGCGATGTCAGCAGATGCATCAGTGAAGGGATTTTTGTACCCGTTTCCTGAAAGAAGCGGAGAAACACGGGCATCTGAACCAGAAAAGTAAGTCCCGTAATCAAAAGGATGCACAAGGTATCCACCAAACGCTCGGTTACCACAGTCCCCAAAGATTTGGAAAACGATACATCATCATACTTAGCCAGAATACCGCAACGCGACACTTCACCCACACGGGGCAATATCAAATTGGTAGCATAGGAAATGAATATGGCATCCACGCAATCGCTCCTCTTGGGGTAAGCCCCCAACGGTTCCAGCGTCTGTCGCCAGCGCCACCCTCGAAACACATGGCTCATCACGCCGAAGAACAGTGAGAACAGCATCCATCCCCAATTCGTACCATGCAAAAGCAATTCTTTGGCACGTTCAAAATCAAAATCACGATACACCCAATACAGGATAAAACCGCCCAAAAGAACGGGCAACACGATTTTCAATGTCTTTTTTATTATCTTATTCATCGTTTTACCTTAAAATTCATCCGGCACGCGTCGTAATTTGTGATTTGTAACTCGTAATTCGCCGAAAAGGATTACCTTTGAACCGCAAAAGTAACGATTTAGTTGATACATGAGATTAGTTAAACCTAAAAAGTTTCTCGGCCAGCACTTTCTGAAAGACCTGAAAGTGGCGCAGGACATCGCCGACACCGTAGACGCCTGTCCCAAACTCCCGATACTGGAAGTGGGACCGGGTATGGGGGTACTGACGCAATTTCTTTTACCCAAAGAGCGCACAGTGAAAGTTGTGGAAGTGGATTACGAATCGGTAGCCTATCTGCGGGAAGCTTACCCGCAATTGGAAGATAATATCATAGAGGACGATTTCCTGAAAATGAACCTGCAACGCCTGTTCGACGGACAGCCATTCGTACTGACGGGTAATTATCCCTATAACATATCCAGCCAGATTTTCTTTAAAATGCTGGACAACAAGGACCTGATACCATGCTGCACGGGCATGATACAGAAAGAGGTCGCCGAGCGCATCGCCGCCGGTCCGGGCAGCAAGACGTACGGTATTCTGAGCGTACTGATACAAGCTTGGTATCGCGTAGAGTACCTCTTCACCGTAAGCGAGCACGTATTCAACCCTCCCCCTAAAGTAAAAAGCGCCGTTATCCGTATGACTCGCAATGACACGCGACAATTGGGATGCGACGAAAAGTTATTCAAGCAGGTGGTAAAAACCACATTCAACCAACGCCGGAAAACCTTGCGCAATTCCATAAAACCGATACTCGGCAAAGAATGTCCGCTGACCGAAGACCTCCTCTTCAATAAGCGTCCCGAACAACTGTCCGTACAAGAGTTTATAGAGTTGACCAACCGGGTGGAAACAGCCTTGAAAGAAATGAAAGAAGAAACAGACAAACGAGCATTTAACGGCTTTCAGCCTTAGGCGATATACAATGAGTTATGGAAATAAACGAAGAATACATAGATAGAGTCAAAAGCTTTATAGAGCAGAAAGACGCGGAAAACGTCAAGGCGCTTCTTATCGACCTGCATCCGGCAGACATTGCCGAACTGTGTAATGACCTCGCGCCCGAAGAGGCGCGCTTCGTTTATCGTCTTCTCGACAACGAAACAGCCGCCGACGTATTGGTAGAAATGGACGAAGATGTCCGAAAGGAATTCCTGGAGCTTCTGCCTTCGGAAACCATTGCCAAACGGTTTGTGGACTATATGGATACGGACGATGCCGTAGATCTGATGCGCGACCTCGACGAGGAAAAAAAGGAAGAAGTCCTCTCGCATATTGAAGATATAGAGCAGGCCGGAGACATCGTAGACCTGTTGAAATACGATGAAGACACCGCCGGCGGTTTGATGGGTACGGAAATGGTAACCGTCAACGAGAACTGGAGTATGCCGGAATGTCTGAAAGAAATGCGTCTGCAAGCCGAACAGCTGGACGAAATCTACTACGTATACGTCATTGATGATGACGAACGCCTGCAAGGCGTATTCCCGTTGAAGAAGATGATTACCTCTCCCTCCGTTTCCAAAGTGAAACATGTGATGAGGAAAGACCCCATTTCCGTCCATGTAGACACTCCCACGGACGAAGTGGTACAGATCATCGAGAAATACGACTTGGTGGCAGTGCCCGTCGTCGACAGTATAGGCCGCCTGGTAGGGCAAATCACCGTGGACGACGTCATGGATGAGGTTCGCGAACAATCGGAGCGCGACTACCAATTGGCATCCGGTTTGTCACAGGACGTGGAAACGGACGACAATGTCATGCGCCAGACTTCCGCACGCCTGCCGTGGCTGCTTATCGGTATGTTGGGCGGTATCGGCAACTCCATGATATTAGGCAATTTCGACGCGACTTTCGCCGCACACCCCGAAATGGCGCTGTACATTCCGTTAATCGGTGGCACGGGCGGAAACGTGGGAACCCAGTCTTCCGCAATCATCGTGCAGGGCCTTGCCAACAGTTCTCTGGACGCAAAAGATACATTCAAGCAAATTGCCAAGGAATCCGTGGTAGCGGTAATCAACGCGACTATCATATCCTTATTGGTATACATATATAATTTTGTACGGTTCGGCGGTACGGCCACAGTTACCTACTCCGTATCTATCAGTCTGTTTGCCGTTGTCATGTTCGCTTCCATATTCGGAACGTTAGTACCCATGACACTCGAAAAGCTGAAAGTAGACCCGGCCATCGCCACAGGTCCGTTTATATCCATCACCAACGATATTATCGGCATGATGATGTATATGGGCATCACCGTACTATTGGCCTGAAACGGCTAAATTGAAAAAAATTAAGGGAAAAAGTATGAAGTAATCATTTTATTTCATTAATTTGTAACCTAATGTAACCCGAACGGGGTATCCCGTTTCTAAAAAGTAAATACAAATGACGGACACTCATGACACTAATCTCCCCGACAAACCGGTGGAATTAGAAGAAGACAAAAAAACAGCAGAGGTTTCTGAGCCGGCAACAACAGAAACTCCCGCTGAGGCAACCTTGACCGACAAGCCGGCCGAATTAGTTCAAAAGCTCACTAAAGAAGAAATCCTGAACAAACTCAAAGAGATTGCAACAGATGTGGAGAATGCTGCCAAATCGGAGATAGACGGTTTGAAACAGGCTTTCTACAAACTACATAACTCAGAGCAGGAAGCCGCAAAGAAGCAATTCGTTGAGAATGGGGGAGCTATTGAAGAGTTTGTTCCACAAGCCGACGCTTTGGAAGAGGAATTCAAAAATACCATGTCCGTCATCAAGGAAAAAAGAAGCGCGCTCAATGCAGAACAGGAGAAACTGAAAGAACTCAACCTGCAAATCAAGCTTTCTATCATCGAGGAACTGAAAGAGTTGGTGGAATCTCCGGAAGACGCCAATAAGAACTATACGGAATTCAAAAAGTTGCAGCAGCAATGGAACGAAGTTAAAATCGTGCCGCAGGCCAAGATTAACGAACTGTGGAAGAACTACCAGCTGTATGTCGAGAAGTTCTACGACCTTTTGAAACTGAATAACGAATTCCGTGAATATGACTTCAAGAAGAATCTTGAAATAAAGAATCATCTTTGCGAAGCCGCCGAGAAACTGGCAGACGAACCGGATGTGGTTTCCGCTTTCCATCAATTGCAGAAATTGCATCAGGAATTCCGCGACACAGGACCGGTAGCCAAAGAACTGCGCGACGAAATATGGGCACGCTTCAAAGCAGCCTCTACTACCGTGAACCGTCGTCACCAGCAACATTTCGAAGCTTTGAAAGAGACTGAGCAACACAATCTCGACCAAAAGACCGTAATTTGCGAAATCATCGAGGCCATTGATTACAGCGAGCTTACCAACTTCGCTTCCTGGGAAAACAAAACTCAGGAAATCATCGCTTTGCAAAACAAATGGAAAACCATCGGTTTTGCTCCGCAAAAGATGAACGTGAAGATATTTGAGCGTTTCCGCAAAGCCTGTGATGAATTCTTCCAGAAGAAAGGCGAGTTCTTCAAATCCCTGAAAGAAGGCATGAACGAGAACCTTGAAAAGAAGCGCGCCTTATGTGAAAAAGCGGAAGCCCTGAAAGACAGTACCGACTGGAAAGCGACAGCGGACGAACTGACCAAACTCCAGAAAGAGTGGAAAACAGTAGGGCCTGTTGCCAAGAAATATTCGGACGCCATTTGGAAGCGGTTCATCTCCGCCTGCGACTACTTCTTTGAACAAAAGAACAAAGCGACTTCTTCACAACGTTCCGTTGAACAGGAAAATCTGGAAAAGAAGAAAGCCATTATCGAAAAGCTGACCGCCATCGATGAAACGACGGATGTGGAAGAAGCCACCCAACAGGTTCGCGAACTCATGAAAGAGTGGAACGGCATAGGACATGTGCCATTTAAGGAAAAAGACAAGATTTACAAACAATATCACAGCCAGATAGACAAGCTGTTTGAACGCTTCAACATCAGCGCTTCCAACAAGAAACTGAGTAACTTCAAATCGTCTATCAGCAATATTCAGGAAGGCAGCCCGCAAGCCCTCTACCGTGAACGGGACAAACTGGTACGTGCCTGCGAAAACATGAAAAACGAATTGCAGACTTACGAAAACAATTTGGGTTTCCTGACGGCTTCTTCCAAGAAAGGCAACAGCCTTCTGACCGAACTTAACCGTAAGGTTGAGAAACTGAAAGGCGATATAGAGCTGGTTAAACAGAAAATTAAGGTGATTGACAATTCAATCAACGAAGCGGAATAATTTTTTGAATCTAATTATACGAGGTTATGCCAAAAGAATGAAGGCTTTTGGCATAACCTCTTTTTTATCCAAATCTAATCTCACTGCTGAAATATGAAAAGAATTCTAACCTTAGGTATCGTGCTGCTGACGGCAAACAGTCTGCTACCGGCACAAGAAATCACATTCTCGGAAACCAAATTCGATTGGGGAACCGTTCAGGAACAAGATGGAACCGTCAGCCATGATTTCCGGTTCGTAAACACCGGCGACAAATCTCTCACTATCAAAAATATCATTACCGGTTGCGGATGCACCTCGTCCGAATGGTCTGAAAAATCCTATCAACCCGGTGAGAAAGGAACCATACGGCTGGTATATCATCCGCAAGGCAGAACGGAAAACAGCATCAACCTCGTTGCCGAAATATATACCAACCGAGCTGCCAAAGGAGTGGTTACCTTGGAAATGGCAGGAGAGATAAAACGTCAGGCATCCTCCTATCCCGCCTACTATAATCCCGCCAATGGAAAGCGAAGCCAAAGCCAAGCCGGCATCCCGCAGGACGAATATGAGCAAATTCTCGACCGGATACGCGAAGAACTATATGCCAAATCCACCCCGCAGCAAACAGACCAAGCAACAGAGAGATTATTACGCTCCATGCTCCCGGAAGGCAAATGGAACGACCTCGATTATACCTGTTTTTTCCGTACCAACTGGGAACCGGCAGACCACTTGAAGCGGTTGGTTACAATAGCCGCTTCATATACCGACAAACAATCCCGCTATTATGGTAACGAGGTACTATACAATGCAATCAGGGCTGCCCTGCAATACTGGATAGCACAAGATCCTACCTGTTTCAACTGGTGGTATAACCAAATTTCCGTACCGCAAACGCAAGCTTCGCTCCTCGCCCTGATGGATGCAGGACAACAGAAGCTCCCGCCCGAAATCAGTGCGCCTATCTTAAAAGCAATGGGCGAACGCAGCGACCCGCGTAAGTGGACCGGCGCCAATAAAATGGACATTGCCATTCATCATTTAATAAGAGGTTGCCTGTTGAAGAATGACAGCATTGTACGTGTCAACGCCGATGAAATATTCTATCCCGTACAAATTGTCGCAAACGAAGGCATACAGGAAGACTTGTCCTATCACCAGCACGGGCCTCAACTCTACATCGGCGGATACGGAACGGTGTTTGTTGATAACATAGTACGCATGGGCAATATCCTCAACGGCACAAAATATGCCATGAATCCGGAGAAACTCAACCTGTTTTCCAATTTTATCCGCAACACCTACTTCAACGTATTCCGCAGCAGATATCTGGACTTCAGTGTAACAGGCAGAGGTGTCAGCCGCAAAGGAACATTGGATTACGGAGATTGCGCAGTCCTGTTTAAAAACTTACAGACGCTCGATGCCGCACATGCCGACGACTATGCGAGCATTGCCCGCCGTTTCCTCACCCGGGAAGCATCTTATCAGCGTTCGGACAGAAATACAATGTATTATTGTTCAGACTACATGTTACACAACCGACAGAATTACGACTTTTCCGTACGCGCCTCCTCAACACGCACCAACAAGACCGAAAGCGGTAACGGCGAAAATATATACGGAACCTATATGAGTGACGGTGCTACCAACATTCGTGTCAACGGCAATGAATATGTTGACATCTTCCCCGTTTGGGAGTGGGACAGAATACCGGGAACCACTCTGCCCGCAGGAGAAAAACGCAACCCTGTTGACTGGGGAACCAAGGGAACCTGTACATTCACAGGCGGAGTATCCGACGGGAAATACGGTGTAATGACCTTCAAGCTGAATGATTATGGCGTAAAAGCCCAAAAGTCATGGTTCATGTTCGACAACGAAGTGGTCTGCTTAGGTAGCGGCATCGGCTCGGATGTCCCGGCAGACATCGTTACCACCCTCAATCAATGCCATTTAGACGGAGACACATGGATAAATACAGGAAAGACACTCCGGCAAGCAGCCCAAGGAGAATTTTCTTTTGAGCAAGCTCCGCAATGGATCTGGCATGACAGCATCGCCTACCTGTTCCTTCAGGAGAATAATGTAAAACTAAGGATGAACAGGCAAAAAGGCAACTGGGCAAAAATCAATTTCAATTATCCTGCTACGGAAATCAGCATACCTGTGTTCAACCTGAGCATTAATCACGGCAAGTCACCCCGGAATGCATCTTACGCATATATCGTTGTACCGGGAATCAACCATCCGGAAAAGATGAAAGCATACTCCCACCGGCATCTGAAAATTGAACGGAACGATATGGAGATACAAGCCGTTAGTAATCGGAAATCGGGAATCCTGCAAATTGTTTTCTTCAAGCCCGACACCTTCGACAATGGAGAAATAAAGGTGAAAGCCCTGAAACCCTGTGTTGTACAAATAAAGAGAAGTAAAGGAAAAGTGACGGATATACAAATTGCCGACCCGCAAAATCAGGAAAAGCTAAAGCCCGGGATAGATGTAATAATCTTATAGAAGGGGACGTCAAAATATACTCGATAATTTCTTTTAGGCACGGATTACACGGACTTCACGGAAAAGGATAAAGGAAATCCGTGTTTTCCATAAAATCCGTGTAATCCGTGCCTAAAAAAAACAAATAGCAAGTGAATTTTATTTTGGCACATCCACCTCTTAATGGTGGAACAGACGGATACCCGTAAACGCCATTGCTATACCATACTTATCGCAAGTCTCGATAACATGATCATCGCGTACCGAACCGCCGGCCTGCGCTATAAACTCCACGCCACTCTTGTGCGCGCGCTCAATATTATCACCAAAGGGGAAGAAAGCGTCAGAGCCCAGTGCAACCCCTCTTAAAGTATCCAGCCAGGCACGTTTCTCCTCACGGGTCAGCACCTCCGGCTTCTCCGTGAAGAATTGCTGCCAAACGCCGTCAGCCAATACATCATCATAATCGTCACTGATGTAAACGTCAATCGTATTGTCACGGTCGGCACGGCGTATCTTCTCCACCCAAGGCAGATTCAGCACTTTCGGATGTTGGCGCAAGTACCATATATCAGCTTTATTTCCTGCCAAACGGGTACAATGAATACGGCTTTGCTGACCGGCGCCGATACCGATTGCCTGGCCGTCTTTCACATAACATACGGAATTAGACTGGGTATACTTCAGGGTAATAAGCGCTATCATCAAATCACGCTTGGCGGCTTCGGAGAAATTCTTATTCCGGGTAGGAATATCAGCAAACAACTCCTCGCCATTCAGCTTAATCTCATTGCGTCCTTGTTCAAAAGTAACTCCGAACACGTCTTTATGCTCAATCGGAGCCGGTTTATAAGCCGGATCAATCTTGATTACATTATAAGTACCTTTACGCTTGTTTCTCAATATTTCGAGCGCCTCATCGGTATAGCCCGGAGCAATCACCCCGTCTGAAACCTCACGATTGATGAAACGGGCGGTAGCCTCGTCACATACATCACTCAAGGCGATAAAATCGCCATAAGAAGACATACGGTCGGCACCACGGGCACGCACATAGGCATTGGCAAGCGGTGAAAGCGGCAGGTTATCAACAAAGTAAATCTTTTTCAGCGTTTCGTCCAGCTCCAGCCCGATAGCGGCTCCTGCCGGGCTCACATGTTTGAATGAAGTGGCGGCCGGCATTCCGGTAGCCTCTTTCAATTCCTTCACCAATTGCCAACCGTTCAAGGCATCCATAAAGTTGATATACCCCGGACGTCCGTTCAGGACTTCGATAGGCAACTCCCCCTCCTGCATAAAAATGCGGGCCGGCTTTTGATTAGGGTTACAGCCGTATTTCAGCGATAATTCTTTTGCCATAATTAGTATTGTTTGAGTTGTTGCAAATTTACTCTTTTTTGCCTAATAAAAAAACCCACTAAATTATGATTTTAGTGGGTTCTTTAGCTTTAAATATATGTCTTATGGTTGGGCTACCTGGATTCGAACCAGGAATGACAGGACCAGAATCTGTAGTGTTACCATTACACCATAGCCCAATTGAGCATCGCATTTCTGTTTTGCGGTGCAAAGATACAAAGTTTTCCATAAACCAAAACATTTTCCGTTATTTTTTTCATTAAAATCTGATAAGATACCATGACACAAAGAATTATATACCTAAAAAAAAACAAAAAATGAAAGACTTTTTCTCTTTTGCGTGTTTGATATGATAAATCAACGTATATTTGTCACCTGTTTAATATTAATAATGTGTAATGAACGAAGCTAAAAAACTAATTCAACAAATAACAGAAGGTATTCAAGATAAAAAAGGAAAAAAAATCGTCATAGCAGACCTTACCCAAATAGACGATACTATATGTAATTATTTCGTCATCTGTCAAGGAAACTCTCCAAGCCAAGTAAGCGCCATTGTAGACTCTGTAAAAGACTTCACCCGTAAAGGAGCGAACAGCAAGCCTTTTGCGGTAGACGGTTTACGTAACGCCGAATGGGTAGCCATGGACTATTCCGATGTATTGGTTCACGTCTTTCTGCCGGAAGCGCGTGACTTCTACAATCTGGAACACCTATGGGCAGATGCCAAACTAACTCAAATCCCCGACCTCGATTAATTTAGACTTATGGACAATAACACCAATAAAAAGCCCTCTAAAACCAATATGCCCAAGTTCAACCTGAACTGGTTGTATATGATTATAGCCATGATGTTACTGGGACTGTATCTCACCAACGAAAGCGGTACAGCCAGCAAAAACATCCCCTACGACGAATTTCAGGAATATGTACGCAACGGCTATATAAGCAAAGTGACCGGTTATGACGATAACTCCGTAGAGGCATACGTCAAGCCCCAATATGTGCCCAATGTATTCAAAGCCGATTCCAGCCGTGTAGGCAAGAATCCTCTGATTACGACAGAAGCCCCCTCGCGCGAAAGCCTGGGTGACTTCCTGCAGAAAGAAAAAGACGAGACTCGTTTCGACGGCTCCATCAACTACGAAAAGAAGCGTAACTACTTCGGTGCAATCCTCTGGCAGATACTGCCGTTCGCATTCCTTATCGGCTTCTGGATATTCCTGTCCCGTCGCTGGAGTGGCGGTGGCGGCATGGGCGGCGGTAGCGGCATCTTCAGTGTCGGCAAATCCAAAGCGCAACTGTTTGAAAAGAACTCTCCCGTAAAGGTAACCTTCAAGGATGTAGCCGGACTTGCCGAAGCCAAACAGGAAGTAGAGGAAATCGTGGAATTCCTGAGAGAACCGCAGAAATATACAGACCTGGGAGGCAAGATACCCAAAGGCGCATTGCTCGTAGGCCCTCCGGGAACAGGTAAGACGTTGCTGGCAAAGGCGGTAGCCGGAGAAGCCAACGTACCGTTCTTCTCATTGGCAGGTTCCGACTTCGTGGAAATGTTTGTCGGCGTAGGCGCTTCCCGCGTCCGCGACCTGTTCCGCCAAGCCAAAGAAAAAGCTCCCTGCATCGTATTCATCGACGAAATCGATGCAGTGGGACGTGCCCGTGCCAAAGCGGCCGCTATGGGCGGTAACGATGAACGCGAAAACACATTGAACCAATTGCTGACCGAAATGGACGGTTTCGGTTCCAACAGCGGTGTCATCATTCTCGCCGCAACCAACCGTGTGGATGTATTGGACAAAGCATTGCTGCGCGCCGGACGTTTCGACCGCCAGATACACGTTGATTTACCGGACTTGAACGAGCGTAAGGAAGTATTCGGCGTACATCTGCGCCCCATTAAGATAGACAATACGGTGGACGTGGAATTACTGGCCCGCCAAACTCCGGGTTTCTCCGGTGCCGATATCGCCAATGTCTGCAACGAAGCCGCCCTGATTGCCGCCCGTCACGGAAAGAAGTTTGTAGAAAAGCAGGACTTCCTGGATGCCGTAGACCGTATCGTAGGCGGATTGGAAAAGAAAACCAAAATTACGACAGAAGAGGAACGCCGTTCCATCGCCATACACGAAGCCGGACACGCCAGCATCTCATGGCTGTTGGAATACGCCAATCCGCTGATTAAAGTAACAATCGTTCCGCGTGGACGCGCCCTGGGCGCTGCCTGGTACCTGCCCGAAGAGCGACAGATTACCACCAAGGAGCAGATGCTGGACGAAATGTGCGCTACTTTGGGCGGACGCGCTGCCGAAGATTTGTTCATCGGAAGAATCTCTACCGGCGCCATGAACGACCTGGAGCGCGTAACCAAGCAGGCTTACGGCATGATTGCCTATTTAGGCATGAGCGACAAATTGCCTAATCTCTGCTACTACAATAACGAAGAGTATTCTTTCAACCGCCCGTACAGCGAAAAGACCGCCGAACTGATTGATGAAGAAGTAAAGCGTATGGTCAACGAGCAGTACGAGCGTGCCAAGAAGATACTTTCCGACAACAGGGACGGCCACAACAAGCTGGCTCAACAGTTGATAGACAAAGAAGTTATCTTTGCGGAAGATGTGGAAGAAATCTTCGGCAAGCGTCCGTGGGCTTCCCGTTCCGAGGAAATCATCAGTGCCGGCAAGACCTCTAAAGAGCTGAAAGAAGCCGAAGAGCAAGAAGCCGCCAAGGCCAAAGAAGCGGAAAAAGAAGTGAAAGAAGAAGAAAGCCGTAACACAGAGGCTTCAGACAAAACCGACAATACGGCTCACGCCGAATCAAACAATTAAAACGAGAACACTTTGAAAAATAACTTCATACAACGCGCGATTACAGGTGCATTATTTGTAGTCATATTGGTGGGCTGTATCCTTTACAGCCCCCTCTCATTCGGGATTCTGTTCACCATCATCAGCGCATTGAGCGTGCATGAGTTCGCCCATTTGGTAAACAAAAGCGGTGAGGTCGGTATCAACAGGACGATTACGGCTTTAGGCGGAGCCTATCTGTTCCTCGCGCTCATGGGCTTTTGTACGTCCGCTATCGACGCGCGCGTATTCTTACCCTATTTAGGACTGCTGCTCTATTTGATGATTACGGAGTTATATCTGAAAAAGAAGAATCCCATCGGCAACTGGGCATATTCCACATTGAGCCAGCTATACGTAGCCTTGCCTTTCGCGTTACTGAATGTACTCGCTTTCCAGAATTCACCGGAAACGAGCAGCGTGACTTACAATCCTATCCTGCCGCTTTCCATCTTTGTATTTATCTGGCTGAGTGACACAGGCGCATATTGCGTAGGTTCTTTAATAGGCAAGCACCGTCTGTTCGAGCGCATCTCTCCCAAGAAATCATGGGAAGGCAGCATAGGCGGAGCGGTTTTCTCCATCGCCTCTTCCTTTGTATTTGCCCGTTTTTTCCCTTTCATGTCCATGTGGCAATGGGCGGGACTGGCAGTCATCGTGGTTATTTTCGGTACCTGGGGCGACCTGACCGAATCGCTGATGAAACGCCAACTGGGCATCAAGGATTCCGGAAACATCCTGCCGGGACACGGCGGAATGCTCGACCGCTTTGACAGCGCCCTAATGGCCATTCCCGCAGCGGTGGTCTATCTGTATATACTGACAATGATTTAACAAACAAGAAACCAATATTTTTTAGGCACGGACTACACGAATTTCACGGCTCTTTTCAAGTTCATCCGTGTTTTCCGTGTAATCCGTGCCTAAAAAGAAATCGGCAAACGGGTTTTAAGACACCCTATTCTTCACGCATATAATACGACGACCTTCCTACTTCAGCCGCATCTTCGATAAGTCGAGGTTTCGTATATCCTTCGTATTATCATCGGCAGTTACAATATCGAATACCAATTCCACCTCACCGTTTACTTCCGAATTAAGTTTCAGTTTAATGCCTTTTGTCTCGGAAGTCACGTCAAGACTGTTCAGGTTATACGATACCGCGCCGTAGTCGCGCAGCCCCGTCAAGTCCTCATAGTCATTATAGCGGAGTTCCAAATGTATGTAACCGTCCTCTCCATATAAATCCGCATCATCTTGCGGACGCACAAGACTGATACGATGCTTGGTTTTGGAGGGCAGATTCTGCATGAACACGATATTCATATACCCTCCGCTGATACCGATATCCCCTTTAAATATCAGGACAGGATCATTACCGAACTCTTCCTCGGTCTCGGGAGTCAGCGTTTCGACTTCCTTCGTCAGCACATCCTGCAAACTTAAGAGCTTCACAGCGTGGTCGTACCCGTCAAACCCGTCGGATAAAGGATTAAACATGGTAATCACGCGTTTTCCGTCGACCGGTTCGTACCATCCCAAATCCGTATTCACAGGCCAGAGGGTTCCCCAAACATCACAATCCAGATAAAAAGCATTTCCGGTAACACGCACCGTAGCCCATAACGGTGGAGTGAAATCACCGATTGAATATCCGTCGTTATCATCACAGGATTGCAGTACAGACATCACAGCCAAACAAACTGCCATAAATAACCAATGTAGCTTTCTCATAATTAAAGTCTTTTTGTTTATTCTGTATGGAAAATACAAAAGCCGGGCATTTACTGCACCGGCTTTATTCCTTTTAACAAGAAATTAAATATCGTCCTACTTTTTAAAACGTTTCTTAAGCAAAGCCACCATCTCACGGGCTGCGTGCGCAGGCGCTCCCGCCTCGCCCAAACGGGACGCCATATATTCGTAACCGTCAAGCATCCGCCTGCGGTACGCCTCATCATATAAGATACGTTGAAGTTCGGCACGTATCCGCTCCACCGTCATGGTATCGGCAACCAGCTCTTTCACGACTTCACGGTCCGCGATAAGATTAACCAAAGAAATGTACCTGACTTTCAAAATATGCCGTTTCAGGAAAGCGATAACCTTACCTATCGGCGTATGGTAGCATACCGCCTGCGGAACCCGGAACAACGCCGTTTCCAGCGTTGCGGTGCCCGAAGTGACCAGTGCCGCTTCCGCATGCCGAAGCAAAGAGAACGTACGGTTAAAGATTATTTTCACATCCGAGTTGCCTATATACTTTTGGTAATACTCCGGAGAAATGCCCGGAGCCCCCGCCAGCACCAACTGATAATCGGGGAATGAAGCGGCAGCCCGAATCATATCCGGCAAATTATCCTTAATCTCCTGCTTGCGGCTTCCCGCGAGCAGCGCAATGACAGGCTTCGCAGAAAGGCCGTTGGCCTGCCGGAACTCATCCGAAGTTTCCGAATAAGCGGCCTGAAAAGCGGTCACCTCATCCATCGTCGGATTACCGACATAATGTATGGGATAATGGTGCCTGCCCTCAAAGAACTCCACCTCGAACGGAAGAATGGAGAACAGTTCATCCACATCCCGCTTGATATTCTTGATGCGGTACTCCTTCCAAGCCCATATTTTGGGAGAGATATAATAATACACGGGGATTTGCGTATGGGCATGAATAAACTTGGCGATATTCAGGTTGAATCCCGGGTAATCCACCAAAATAAGTACATCCGGTTGCCAGGCCGCAATATCTTCTTTGCACCGCTTCATATTGGCAAAAATAGTACGCAGATGCAACAAGACGGGAACGAAACCCATATACGCCAATTCCTTATAATGCTTCACCGGCGTTCCGCCCACAGCCGCCATCAAGTCGCCGCCAAAGAAGCGGAACTCAGCCTGCGGGTCTTCCACCTTCAAAGCGCTCATCAGGTGAGACGCATGCAGGTCACCGGAAGCTTCGCCGACAATCAAATAATACTTCATAAATACCGTAAATCAATTTATACTCTCTGAAGTTGTGTCCAAACGAAATGTCAGAACCAGGTCTTCAATTCGTCTATCAAGCCGTATGCGGTTACATCCACGGTAGTCGGGGTAATTGCCACATAGCCGTTTTGAAGCGCCCAATGGTCGCTCTTTTCATTCTCTTTTTCAGCCTCTTCAAATTCTCCGGTCAGCCAATAATAATGCGCATCGCCCCGGTGGGCAAAGTTCTCCCATTCGTTGGTCCACTGTCCCTTGGCCTGTTCGCAGATTTTCACCCCTTTCAGCTCTTTGGTGTCGGGGAAGTTGACATTAAGACAAGTCAGCGGCGGCAATCCTTTTTCCAACACCCGGCGGGCTATCTCACGGATATACGTTCCCGCAGGCTCAAAATCGGCGTCGGGCTCGTGGTTGCACAGTGAAAAGCCGATAGAGGGAACCCCCTTCAGGCAACCCTCGATAACCACGCCCATCGTACCCGAATAATGTACATTGACAGAGGAGTTATCCCCATGGTTGATACCGCCCACCACGAGGTCGGGCTTACGGTCGAGTACAGTATGGAACGCCAGTTTGACGCAATCGGCAGGCGTACCGGAACATTTATAAACCGTCAGCCCCACATCCTTGCGAAGCAACTGGTAACGGATAGGCTCCGTTACAGTCAGCGCGCTCGCACTGCCCGAACGCGGCGCATCCGGCGCCATCACCACAATCTCGCCCAACGGACGGAGAAACTTTATCAACTCGCTGATTCCTTTCGCAATGATGCCGTCATCATTGGAAATCAATATTAAAGGTCTCTGATTTTCCATATTTCTTTTTAAATTTGCTACAAATTTAGCAAAAGAGAACCACATATTAACCACCAACACTCAAAAAGATATGCCAGACATCATTCTCATCATAACGGGTATCCTCTGCCTGATAGCAGGACTGGCCGGCTGCATACTGCCCGCCATACCCGGCCCGCCCGTCTCCTATGCCGGTTTATTGCTGCTGCACTTCACCGATAAGGCGCAATTCTCCGCCACGCAATTACTGCTCTGGCTGCTGATTGTCGTCATCGTTCAGGTACTCGACTATCTCGTCCCCATGCTGGGCAGCAAATACAGCGGTGGAACCCGGTGGGGAACACGCGGATGCCTCATAGGAACCGTCATCGGACTGTTCTTCATGCCCTGGGGCATTATCCTCGGCCCGTTCCTCGGCGCATTCATCGGCGAGCTTTTCGGCGGCAGGGAAACCCGCCAGGCGTTAAAGTCCGGATTGGGTTCACTGCTCGGCTTCCTGTTCGGCACGGTGGTAAAATGCGTCTTATGCGGGTACTTCGCATGGGAGTTTGTATCGGCGTTAGTCCGGTAATCGCACGCGCATCAAAGAGAAGAATACCCCCTCCACCTTTCACATCCCTTTATTGATGCGGGATAGCGGGTGAAGGCCGGCTTTAAAGCGTTTCGTTCTGATTTGTCTCGCGGGATGAATGATTTCGTTCCGCGGGATGGATTTATCCGTCTCACGGGACGGATATTTTTGTCTCGCGGGACGGTTTAATCCATCCCGCAAGACGGTTTCACCCGCTATCCCGCATCAATAAAGGGATGTGAAAGGTGAAGGGGGTACATGCAAACCGCTTTTTCATACGAAACACACCGTCTGTCGCACCCGGACAGACTATGCGTTCACCTCGGGCAGACAGTGCGTTTCGCCCGGACAGACCCTGTATTTTCCTACGATGATAATCCGGTTTGATACGCTTGAAAAAAAGATTTGCTTATAGTGAAAACTTGTTTGGATGTACATCAAAACAGGCCGGCACAAAACGCGTCGCAGCGCGACGCCCGCATTGAAATAAATCTTAATCTTACGCAAGTGAGACAAAAAAACAGCTTCATTTCAAGATAAATACGTATATTTGCCTGCCAACACAGAGAAGGAGTACTCCAGCGTACTTTCATAGGGAAGAACCGAAATAAACGCCCGGGAGTTATTAACAAAACAGGCGACTTTTCAACCGTTTTTGCAATCTTTCTCTTTTTTAGTAGGCGCTATTCGGAATTATCACTTATTTCGCTGCCAATAAACATTGAAATTATGGGAAAAATAATTGCTTTGGCAAATCAAAAAGGTGGTGTAGGAAAAACAACAACGACCATTAACCTCGCAGCTTCTCTCGCCACGCTTGAAAAGAAAGTTCTTGTTGTGGACGCAGACCCCCAGGCAAATGCCTCATCAGGGTTGGGCGTGGACATCAAGCAGGCGGAATGTACTATCTATGAATGTATTATAGACCGTGCCGATGTGCGCGACGCTATTCACGACACAGAGATTGATACATTGAAGGTTATTTCCTCCCACATCAATCTGGTAGGTGCCGAAATAGAAATGCTCAATCTTAAAAACAGGGAAAAGATACTGAAAGAAGTGCTTGCCCCGCTGAGAGAAGAGTTTGATTATATCCTGATAGATTGCTCACCGTCATTGGGGCTGATTACCATCAACGCGCTTACGGCCGCCGACTCGGTTATCATCCCCGTACAGGCCGAATACTTCGCGCTGGAAGGTATCAGCAAACTGCTGAACACCATTAAAATCATCAAGTCCAAGCTGAACCCCGCACTCGAAATCGAAGGATTCCTGCTGACCATGTATGATTCACGCCTGCGCCAGGCCAACCAGATATACGATGAAGTAAAGCGCCACTTCCAGGAACTGGTGTTCAACACCGTTATCCAGCGCAACGTAAAGCTGAGCGAAGCGCCCAGCTACGGGCTTCCCACCATCCTGTACGACGCAGACTCCACCGGAGCCAAAAACCACATCGCGCTGGCCAAAGAATTAATCAGCCACAACGAGAAGTAATCTCCCGTATGGCAAAACAGTAAATTGTAAATCGTAAAACAGTAAATAAACAGATGGTACAGAAAAGAAATGCATTAGGACGTGGGCTGGACGCCTTGCTCTCTATGGACGAGGTGCAGACCGAAGGCTCTTCCTCTATCAATGAAATAGAATTGTCGAAGATTGCCGTCAACCCCAATCAGCCCCGCCGCGAGTTCGACCAAACAGCGTTGCAGGAACTTGCCGATTCTATTGCAGAGATTGGTATCATCCAGCCTGTCACCCTGCGTAAGCTATCCGATGATGAATACCAGATTATTGCCGGCGAACGCCGTTTCCGCGCTTCACAAATAGCCGGACTGACAAGCATCCCCGCCTACATCCGTACGGCCGACGATGAAAATGTCATGGAAATGGCGCTCATCGAAAACATACAGCGCGAAGACCTGAACTCCGTGGAAATAGCGCTTGCCTATCAACACCTGCTGGAACAATACGGACTGACCCAGGAACGCCTCAGCGAACGCATAGGAAAGAAACGTACCACCATCGCCAACTACCTGCGCCTGCTGAAGCTGCCGGCTCCCATCCAGATGGGACTGCAAAACAAGCAGATAGACATGGGACACGCCCGTGCCTTGATAACGCTGGGCGACCCCAAACTGCAAGTGAAGATTTTCGAGGAGATACTCGAGCAAGGATATTCCGTGCGCAAGGTAGAGGAAATCGTGAAATCATTGAACGAAGGGGAAACCGTGAAAAGCGGCGGTCGTAAGATTGCTCCCAAACGCGCCAAACTGCCCGAAGAGTTCAATATGCTGAAGCAGCAGCTTTCCAGCTTCTTCAGCACCAAAGTACAACTGACCTGCTCCGAAAAAGGGAAAGGAAAAATCAGTATCCCGTTCGGTAACGAAGAAGAATTGGAACGTATCATCGGTATTCTCGATACGCTGAAAAATAAATGACGAAGAAGAGAAGAATATATCAAATCGGTATCGCCCTGCTGCTTTGCTTTATGCAGACGGCAGGGATTGCTATGTATGGTCAGAACCGTCCGCGCGCCGCCGCCAAAAGGATACACAGGCTGCAGGCGGACTCCCTCAACGCCATACGGCAAGCTGCCCGGATACCGTCCGACAGCCTGGGTCTGACAATGGACGAACCGGTACTGCACCAGGCCGTTACCTCGGCGGACAGCATCGCCACCGCCGACAGCATTGCGGCCGAGAACAAGAAAAAGTTATTGGAAATGACCTCCGCTCCCGCCTTGGAAGAACCGGAAGCGCCGACAGACAGTCTGAAAAGAGAAATCAACCCAAAGGTGTGGGTTCCCAACCCTACGAAGGCAACCTGGCTGGCGCTCGTGATTCCCGGCGGCGGACAAATCTACAACCGTAAATACTGGAAACTGCCTATATTCTACGGCGGTTTCGCCGGATGCGCCTATGCATTGACGTGGAACGGAAAAATGTATAAGGACTACTCCACCGCATACAAAGACGCGATGAACGGCAACATGCAGTCCAGCAGCATCACCGACCTGCTGCCCCCCGGATACACGGTTTCCGAAACCCAGCTGAAGGAATTGCTGCGCAAGCGAAAAGACACCTATCGCAGATACCGGGATTTAAGTATCTTCGCCTTTATCGGAGTATATCTGCTATCCGTCATCGACGCCTATGTGGACGCCGAGCTGTCCAATTTCGACATCACTCCCGACCTCAGCATGAAGGTGGAGCCGACTGTCATCAACAATCAGATAAGCAACCCGTCCAACCGTTCCGTAGGATTGCAATGCAGTTTCCGATTTTAAAAACAAATAAAACAGATTTATCCATGACAAATAAACCTACATACATGAAAAGAATAATCATAGGTTCCTCACTGCTGTTCAGTGTATTGCTTGCGGCTCCGCAAGCGTATGCCCAGGAAAGCGTAGACGTCATCATCCGTGAAAACGGAACGGAACGCCGGGAAGTCATCGACCTGCCCAAGAGCATGACTTACCCCGTAGACAGCCTGCTCAACGACTGGAAAGCAAAAAACTATATAGATTTGGGAAAGGATTGCAGCACTTCTACCGTCAATCCGGAATTCAGCGACTCTGTATATATCGACCGGCTTTCACGTATGCCGACCGTCATGGAGATGCCTTACAACGAGATTGTTCGCAAATTCATCGACATGTACGCCGGACGCCTCCGCAACCAGGTGGCTTTCATGCTGAGCGCCTGCAATTTCTATATGCCTATTTTTGAAGAAGCGCTCGATACATACGGTCTGCCGCTGGAGCTCAAGTATCTGCCGATTATCGAGTCGGCTCTCAACCCTTCGGCCGTATCCCGTGCAGGAGCCTCCGGCTTATGGCAGTTCATGCTGAACACGGGCAAGATATACGGCCTGGAAAGCAACAGCCTTGTGGACGAGCGCCGCGATCCGATTAAAGCGACTTGGGCCGCCGCACGTTATCTGAAGGATATGTACGCCATTTATCAGGACTGGAATCTGGTAATCGCCGCTTACAACTGCGGTCCCGGAACAATCAATAAAGCCATCCGTCGCGCGGGCGGCAAAACGGATTATTGGGAAATATACAATTACCTGCCCAAAGAGACACGGGGATACGTACCTGCCTTTATAGCCGCCAACTACGTAATGACGTACTACTGCAAGCACAATATCTGCCCGATGGAAACCAATATTCCGGATGCCACAGATACCGTACAGGTGAACCGCAACCTGCACTTTGAGCAAATCGCGGATGTTTGCGGCATCGGAATGGATGAGCTCAAGAGCCTGAATCCCCAGTACAAAAAGAATATCATCCCGGGAGACAGCAAACCTCAGACACTTCGTTTGCCGATAAACTCCATTAGTACTTTTATTGACAAACAAGACACGATTTATACCCATCGCAGCGCAGAGTTGTTTAAAAACCGCAGAACCGTTTCCGTGGCCGATACCCGCAGCAAAGCACGTGGCAGCAAAGGAAAAAGTTCTTCACAAGGCGATGTAACCTACCACAGGATACGCAACGGAGAAACCCTGTCGACTATCGCCCGTAAATATGGCGTCACCGTCAATCAGATAAAAAGCTGGAATGGATTGAGAAGCACAAAAATTAACGCAGGAAAGAGACTGAAGATTTACAAATAAAGACATAAATGCTTGTCCGGTGTTGAAAATTGCTTATTTTTGCAAAAAGTGAAGAAGAAAGGAGAAACAGTATATGGAAGAGAGTGTAAGCCAGAAGGAGAAAGAGAAAGCCGAAGAAGAAATGATTGAACAGGCATTCCAGGAGCTGTTGAACGACTATTTGGCAACCAAGCACCGCAAGCGTGTCGAAATAATAACCAAAGCATTCAATTTCGCCAATCAGGCGCATAAAGGAATCAAACGCCGTTCGGGCGAGCCTTATATCATGCACCCCATCGCCGTTGCCAAGATTGTGTGCAATGAGATAGGTTTGGGGTCGACTTCCATTTGCTCCGCCCTGTTGCACGACGTAGTGGAAGACACCGATTACACGGTTGAAGATATTGAAAACATTTTCGGCCCTAAGATTGCCCAAATCGTAGACGGGCTGACCAAAATCTCAGGCGGTATCTTCGGTGACCGCGCCTCGGCGCAAGCAGAGAACTTCAAGAAGTTGCTGCTCACCATGTCCGATGACATTCGCGTTATCCTTATCAAAATAGCCGACCGGCTGCATAATATGCGTACGCTCGGTTCCATGCTGCCCAACAAGCAATTCAAGATAGCCGGTGAAACCTTGTATATCTATGCGCCGCTGGCCAACCGGTTAGGCTTATACAAGATAAAGACGGAGTTGGAAAACCTGAGTTTCAGGTACGAACATCCGGAAGAGTACCGCGAAATTGAAGAAAAGCTGGCGGCAACAGCCGTAGAGCGCGACAAGGTATTCAAAGAATTCACCGCTCCGATACGCGCCCAACTGGATAAGATGGGATTGAAATACCGCATTCTCGCCCGCGTAAAATCCATTTACTCTATTTGGAACAAGATGCAGACCAAGCACGTGCCGTTCGAGGAAATCTATGACCTGCTGGCCGTACGCATCATCTTCGAACCCCGCAATATGGAAGAGGAGCTGAACGACTGCTTCGACATATACGTGTCCATATCCAAAATATACAAACCGCATCCCGACCGTCTGCGCGACTGGGTGAGCCACCCGAAAGCCAATGGTTATCAGGCCTTGCACGTCACCCTTATGGGGAATAACGGACAATGGATTGAAGTCCAGATTCGCAGCGAGCGTATGAACGACGTTGCGGAGCAAGGCTTCGCCGCCCATTGGAAATACAAAGAAGGCGGTGGCAGTGAGGATGAGGGCGAGCTGGATAAATGGTTGCGTACCATCAAGGAGATACTCGACGACCCCCAACCGGACGCCATTGATTTTCTGGATACCATCAAGCTGAACCTGTTTGCTTCGGAAATTTTCGTATTTACCCCGAAAGGCGAAATCAAGACCATGCCGCAGAACTCGACGGCATTGGATTTCGCTTTTTCCCTGCACACAGACATCGGCAGCCACTGCATCGGCGCGAAAGTAAATCACAAACTCGTTCCTCTCAGCCATAAGTTGCAGAGCGGCGACCAGGTGGAGATTCTGACCTCCAAATCGCAGCGCGTACAACCGGAATGGGAAGCTTATGCCACTACCGCCCGTGCCCGTGCCAAGATTGCATCCATCCTGCGCAAGGAAGCGAAAGCTCATCAGAAAGAGGGTGAAATAATGCTTGCCGACTTCTTCAAGAATGAGGATATACGCATGGATGATGCAGCTTTAGACAAGCTCACCCGTCTGCACAATTTCCATACCCGCGACGAACTGTTCGTTGCCGTCGGCGGCAAAAAGCTCGTATTGGGCGATGCGGACAGAAACGCCTTCAAAGAAAAGCAGAGTACCAACTGGAAGAAGTTCCTGACTTTCTCCTTCGGTAACAAAGATAACAAAGACACAAAGGAGCAGCCGTCCGAAGATAAAGCTCCGCAAGAAAAAATCAATACCAAACAGATATTGAAACTTACGGAAGAAACCATCCAGAAGAACTATATCATGGCGGATTGCTGTCATCCCATTCCCGGCGACGATGTACTGGGATATATAGACGAGCAGAACCGGGTAATCATTCACAAGCGCCAATGTCCGGTAGCCGCACGCCTCAAGAGCAGTTACGGCAACCGCATCATCGCAACCGAATGGGATACTCACAAGGAGCTGTCATTCCTTGTGACGATTTATCTGAAAGGTATCGATAGCATGGGACTGCTGAACGAAGTTACACAGGTCATCTCCCGCCAACTGAACGTTAATATCCGCAAGCTGACGATTGAAACGACCGACGGCATTTTTGAAGGCAAGATACAGCTTTACGTACATGACGTGGACGATGTGCGCAGCATCTGCGACAACTTGAAACTGATACAGAATATCAAGCAGGTAACAAGAATAGAGGGATAATCCTTTAAAGATTCTCTTTGATAAGATTCTCTTTCAATGCCTCTACATCTTCATAAGTAAAGGCATCGAGTGATTCTTTCATACCGATAAGTTCTTCACGGATACTTTTAAGCCGCTCTACGATTTCAAAATTCCGGAGAGTGGCTTCTTTATTGTCTTTCATCCGCTGGCGTGCGCCGGGCAACGTCATCCCACGCTCCTTAACCAGGTGATAAATCAACTTCACAGTCTCAATATCTTCCTTACGGTATTGGCGTATCCCCCGCCCGCCCTTCTTGGGATTGAGTTGCGGAAATTCCTTCTCCCAGAAACGAAGCAGCGATTCGTTGACGTCAAACATTTTGGCAACCTCGCCAATGGAGTAATACAGTTTCAGTTCTTTATCGGTATTCAGCATGACAATACTATCAATCAGTCGTTATACAATCCATTAATCAAGCACCTTACCGTGATTGGCCGCAATCTGTATCATACGGTCGTAATCTTCGGCGCTCAAATCCATAAAGTAATAGTTAACCGGATTTACTACCTGTCCTTTTACATGCACTTCGTAATGCAAGTGAGGACCTGTACTCTTGCCCGTACTGCCTACTTCACCGATAACCTCACCTCGTACCACCCGCTTACCGAGTTGCGTACGGAAACCTTGCAAGTGAGCGTACCAAGTCTGATAACCGAAGCCGTGGTCAACGATAATAATATTGCCGTAACCGGTTTCCCATCCCATTTTTACCACCTTACCATCGCCAGTGGCGTATACCTCTGTCCCCGGATGAGCCGAGAAGTCCATACCCGCATGAAATTTGGTAGTTCCGTAGATAGGGTCGATACGCGTGCCATAACCGGAAGCCGTCTTACGCAAATCCTTATTGGAAATCGGCTGAATGGCAGGTATGCAACGTAACATTTCATCATGGTTCTTGCACATCTCCACCACGTCGTCAAACGAACGGGATTGGATATAAAGCTGCTTCGTGAGCATATCCATCTTCTGAGTAGTGTTTACCACCAAATCCGAATTAGCCATATCCATCAGATGTTCGTAACGGTTTGTACCGCCGTACCCCGCCTTACGGATAGCCGACGGAACAGGGTCGGCCTGAAAAATGACGCGATATAAGTTGTCGTCACGTTGCTGTACATCCTGCAATACTCCCATCGCCTCGTCCATTCTTCGTGAAAGGACATTATACTGCGCCTGAAGCCGGCTGTTTTCTTTCCGCAGTTCTTTCTCGGAAGGTGAACCGAAAATCAGCAATAATATGATGAAACTGCCGGCTCCCAACCCCATACCGAAAAACAGCCTGCGCAATATGCTCAACGCCCGTTGCCGGACGGTAGGATAAATTCGGTCGTAAGTCTGTGTCCGCGGATTATAAATGTAGTAAACTTTGCGCATTGAGAGTAAATATTTCATTATCAATGCGACAAAAATACGAAAAACAAGCTATCTTTGCACAGTTTTTTCAAGAATTATAAGATTTATGACCGACGATTTATGATTTATCGGAAGGTGAGTCATAGAATGTGTAAGTCATAAATCACAAGCAATAAATCAGAAATCATAAATCAGAAATAAGAAGTATGTTGACTGCAAATGAAATCAGAGACTCATTCAAGAGTTTCTTCGAAAGTAAAGGTCACCAAATTGTGCCTTCGGCTCCAATGGTGATTAAAGACGATCCCACGCTGATGTTTACCAACGCGGGTATGAACCAGTTTAAAGATATTATTTTGGGTAATCACCCGGCGAAATATAAAAGAGTGGCGGACTCGCAAAAATGTCTTCGTGTCAGCGGAAAACACAATGACTTGGAAGAAGTGGGTCATGACACTTATCACCACACCATGTTCGAGATGTTGGGTAACTGGTCTTTTGGCGATTACTTCAAGAAAGAAGCTATCTCCTGGGCATGGGAGTATCTGGTAGACGTGCTGAAGCTGAATCCGAAAGACCTCTATGCAACCGTGTTCGAAGGCAGTCCCGAAGAAGGTCTGGAGCGTGACAACGAGGCCGCTTCTTACTGGGAACAATTCTTGCCGAAAGACCATATCCTCAATGGAAATAAGCATGATAACTTCTGGGAAATGGGTGATACAGGCCCTTGCGGTCCGTGTTCCGAAATCCATGTGGATTCACGTTCGGAAGAAGAGAAAGCCAAAGTTCCCGGTTCGCAATTGGTGAACAAAGACCATCCGCAAGTTATCGAAATCTGGAACCTCGTATTCATGCAGTTCAACCGTAAAGCGGACGGCAGCCTTGAAGGACTTCCCGCCAAGGTTATCGATACCGGTATGGGCTTCGAGCGTCTGGTACGTACATTGCAAGGCAAGACTTCCAACTATGACACCGATGTTTTCCAACCGATGTTGAAAGCAATCGGCGACATGTCAGGAACCGCATACGGCAAAAATGAGCAACAGGATATCGCCATGCGCGTAATCGCCGACCATATCCGTACGATTGCCTTTTCTATTACTGACGGCCAATTGCCGAGCAATGCCAAGGCCGGTTATGTAATCCGACGTATTCTTCGCCGTGCGGTGCGTTACGGTTACACATTCCTCGGACAGAAACAGGCGTTCATGTACAAGTTACTGCCTGTACTGATTGAAAATATGGGTGGTGCATATCCTGAACTGAACGCACAAAAAGAACTGATAGCCAAAGTTATCAAAGAAGAAGAAGATTCTTTCCTTCGTACTTTGGAAACCGGCATACGTCTGCTGGATAAGACCATGGCGGATGCCAAGGCAGCCGGTAAGACTGAAATCAGCGGTAAAGACGCCTTTACGCTTTATGATACATTCGGTTTCCCGCTCGACCTTACGGAGCTTATTCTCCGCGAAAACGGTATGACAGCCGACATCAAAGAATTTGACGCCGAGATGCAGCAGCAAAAGCAACGCGCACGTAATGCAGCAGCCGTGGAAACCGGAGACTGGATTACATTGCAGGAAGGTACAACCGAATTCGTAGGCTACGACTATACGGAATACGAAACATCCATTCTGCGTTACCGACAGATAAAGCAGAAAAACCAGACATTGTACCAGATTGTACTGGACAAAACCCCGTTCTATGCCGAAAGCGGCGGTCAGGTAGGTGATACCGGTGTATTGGTGAACGAATTCGAAACAATTGAAGTCATTGACACAAAGAAGGAAAACAATCTTCCTATCCATATTACCAAGAAGCTTCCCGAACATTTGGAAGCTCCGCTCATGGCATGTGTAGACACGGACAAACGCGCCGCTTGCGCCGCCAACCACTCTGCTACTCACTTGCTGGATGCAGCGTTGCGCGAAGTGCTGGGCGAGCACGTTGAACAGAAAGGTTCTTTGGTCAGTCCGGAATCCTTACGTTTCGACTTCTCTCACTTCCAGAAAGTAACGGACGAAGAAATCCGCCGGGTAGAGCATATTGTAAATGCCAAGATACGCGCCAATATTCCTTTGAAAGAATATCGCAACATTCCTATTGAAGAAGCCAAAGAACTGGGAGCTATCGCTTTATTCGGTGAGAAGTACGGTGACCATGTACGCGTTATCCAATTCGGTTCTTCCATCGAATTCTGTGGCGGTACGCACGTAGCCGCTACCGGAAACATCGGAATGATAAAGATCGTATCCGAAAGTTCCGTTGCAGCCGGTGTCCGCCGTATCGAAGCCTATACCGGAGCCCGTGTAGAAGAAATGCTCGATACGTTCCAGGATACCATGCGCGATTTGAAAGCGCTCTTCAACAACGCTCCCGACTTGTCCGGCGCAATCCGCAAATACATCGAGGAAAATGCAGGTTTGAAGAAACAGGTGGAAGACTTTATGAAAGAGAAAGAAGCGCAACTGAAAGAGAAACTTTTACAGAACATTCAGGAAATAAACGGTGTGAAAGTAATCAAATTCTGTGCAGCCATGATACCTGCCGATGCAGTCAAGAATATCGCTTTCCAACTGCGCGGGGAAATTACAGAAAACCTCTTCTTCGTTGCAGGAACAGTATTTGAAGGGAAACCGATGTTGACAGTAATGCTGAGCGACAATTTGGTGGCCGGTGGCCTGAAAGCCGGTAATCTGGTGAAAGAAGCAGCCAAACTGATACAAGGCGGCGGTGGCGGTCAACCTCACTTTGCAACTGCCGGCGGTAAGAACCCCGACGGGCTGAATGCAGCAGTTGAGAAAGTGATAGAACTGGCAAATATCTAAACGATTATTCCAATCACCATAAAGTAGAAACTCCGTCTCGGCTTCCTTTGCCAAGACGGGGTTTCTTTTATTTATCCAATCTGTTCCTGCGGATAATTTACTAAATATAACGTCCCCGTAGCACGGGTAAAGGCTGTATACAGCCAACGGAAATAATCGGGTGTCAGATACTCGTCCGTCATATATCCCTGATCGAGAAAAACGTTCTTCCACTGCCCGCCCTGCGCTTTATGGCAAGTCACGGCATAAGCGTACTTCACCTGCAAAGCGTTATAGTAAGGATCGGCTTTCATCTTTTTCATCCGTTCACGTTTCGTCGTTATATCAGCATAGTCCTCCAAAACAGTATAGAAAAGCCTGTCGTTATCTGCTTTAGGTAACGCGGGGGCGTCGCTATGCAAAGTATCCAGCAAGAGATTCACCTCTAACTCAAAATCATTATAATCAGGAAATGCCAAAGTCACATCGGCAAAGCGAAAACCATACAACTCACGGGTGCGGCGTACCCGGCGTACTATGGCGGTTTCACCATTGGCTATGAAATCGGGAATTTGCGCAACAGCTTCTTTCTTCTCGCCATTGCGCAACATATCCGTTTGAAGCTGTTCCGTCCAAAAATAATTATTCTTCGCAACCATCAGCAAGTCTCCCGTATTCAGTTCATCCTCCCTCCAAAGAATCTGGGCACGAATACCGTTATTATAAATATTCGCCCGTTTATTGGAACGGCATATCACAATGGTTTCATCCAATCCGTCATGGTCATAGCATGTTTCAAGCCTATCTATCAACTCATTACCGGGTAATGCCTTTATGTCCGCAAAGCCCGTTATCTTTATTTTCGGTAACGCTTCACAAGTATCTTCGGCTATCAGTTGCCGTAAACGGGTTGCATTCCACAATATACCCGATTGCTGTTCCTGACGGACGACTTGAGTTAAATCCACTTCCTGTACTTCCAGCCCATATCCTTTCAAAGCATCGGCAAAAAGTGCAGGACTTTGTTCCTCTCCTACCGGCGGAAGCTGCGCCGTATCGCCCATCAGTAAAAGACGGCACCCCGTACCGGAATAAACAAACTGTACCAAATCATCCAGCAAACGTCCCGTTCCGAATGAAGTTCCCGACAGGCCTTCATTGGAAATCATCGACGCCTCATCCACAATATATAACGTGTGAATTGTCAAATTATCGTTCACAGAAAAATTACTTGTCTCGTTAGAGAATGATTGCTGTCTATATATTTTTTTATGAATTGTAAACGCCGGATGTCCCGCATAAGCAGAAAATACTTTCGCCGCCCGCCCCGTCGGAGCCAGCAATATCACCTTTTGCTGCAACTTATCCAACGTCTTGACCAAAGCGCCTACCAACGACGTTTTACCCGTTCCGGCATAACCACGAAGCAGAAAAACCGCCTCGCTGCGTGGCGACAAAAGGAACTCCGACAAAGATTTTATTGCAATTTCCTGCTCCGAAGTTGGTTGATAAGGAAAATTTTCCTTAATTTGCCTTTCTAAATAGTTATTTATCATTTTTGTAATAGAAAAAAGTAACGGGAACTATCGTTTTTAAATTTATTTCTTTTATTTTTGCGGTGCGAATATAACAACTAAAAAACATATTTATCATGAAAACAGTATTTAATATCGTTTTAGGCTTATGTGCTCTGGTCTTAGTTTATATCTGCTATGCCAGTATCATGGGTCCTATAAACTTTGAAGAAGCCAAAAAGCACAGAGACGCAGCAGTTATCGCACGTCTGATCGACATCCGTAAAGCACAGTTGGAATATCGTGGTTTGCACGACCAACAATATACCGCCAGCTTCGATACGCTGATTGACTTCGTAAAGAATCAGAAACTTCCGTTCATCTTCAAACAAGGAGAATTGGATGACAAACAGTTGGAAGACGGTTTGACTGAAAAGAAAGCTATCAACATCATCAATAAAGCCAAAAAGACCGGTAACTATTCAGAAGTAAAGAAATGGGGATTGGAAAACTTCAAACGTGATACCATGTGGGTAGCCGTATTGGATACTATCTTCCCGAAAGGCTTCAACGCAGATTCTATGAGATATGTTCCTTTCGGAAACGGTGCGCAGTTTGAAATGGCTATCCGCAACGATACAGCCAAATCAGGTGCTCCTTTCTGTCTGCTCGAGGTTAAGACTCCGTACGATGTATATCTGAATGGTTTGGACAAGCAGGAAATCGCTAACTTGAAAGACCTTCAAACTAAGTTGGGTAAATACTCAGGTTTGATGATCGGTAGCTTGGAAACAGCTAACAACAACGCCGGTAACTGGGAATAATCCACCGACAATACGTATGATAGAAACAACTGATTTTAGTAAATCGGAACAATATACCTTATCCATCCGTCTCAGTACGGATGGATTTTCTTTTTCTATATTCAACCCTCTCGGCGACGGTGAAGTTTCTTTCTATGAGCGTGAGGTAGATGATTCTTTATCTTTAACCGCCAACCTGAAACAAACTTTCTGGGAAGTGGAATGGCTGAACTTCGCTTTCCGCCGTGTCAATGTGCTCATGGCAAACAAGCGCTTCACATTCATTCCTTTAGAGTTTTTTGAGGATGAACAGGTAGAAACCGTATTCTATCATAATCACCCCAAGCAGGAAAACGAACTGGTACAATATAATATTCTGCACAAAAACAATATAGTCGTACTGTTCGGTATGGATAAAAGTACTTATTCACTTTTACGGGAACAATATCCGAACATCCGTTTCTATTCTCAAGCAAGTCCGTTTATAGAATACTTTGCGACTAAAAGCCGGCTGGGCAACTGCCGGAAAATGTATGTACATCTACGTAAAGAAGCAGTAGACATATACACCTACGAACGTGGCCGGTTGACATTCGCCAACGCTTTTGCGTGCAAGGAAGCCAACGACCGTATCTACTACATCCTCTATATATGGAAACAACTCGGCATGGAACAGGAACGCGACGAACTTCACCTTACCGGCGAACTGTCCGACAAAGAGCAACTGCTGCCCGAACTGAGAAAATTCATCCGACAGGTATTCATCATGAACCCTGCTACTAATCTTGACCTGCAAGCCATTAACCTATGCGAGTAATCAGCGGAATATATAAAAGAAGACGCTTTGATGTGCCTCATACATTCAAAGCACGCCCGACTACGGATTTTGCCAAAGAAAACCTGTTCAACGTACTATCCAACTATCTCGACTTCGAGGAGGGTGTGCGTGCCCTTGACCTGTTTGCCGGTACAGGTAGTATCAGCATAGAACTTGTGTCCAGAGGTTGCGATCAGGTTATCAGTATAGAAAGAGACCGTGACCATTATGCCTTTATCTGTAAAGTGATACAAGAACTGAAAACCGACAAATGTCTACCCGTCCGCGGTGATGTATTCAAATACATACGAGGCGGCCGAGAGCAGTTCGACTTCATCTTTGCCGACCCGCCTTACGAGCTAAAAGGACTTGAAACTCTACCTGACCTGATTTTTGAAAATAACCTTTTAAAAGAAGACGGTCTGTTTGTTCTGGAACATGGAAAAAGCAATAATTTTGAAAGCCATCCTCATTTTGTAGAAAGAAGAGTATACGGTAGCGTAAACTTCTCCTTTTTTAAATTGAAAGTTGATAGCTGAAAGGTGAAAGTTTCACTGTGTGGCAAACTCTCAACTTTCAACTATAAAAGTGGTGCCAGCAAACGCACCACACTCTCTGCCGCCTTACGATACCACGGTCGTTTTTCCCAGTTCTTGGAAAATACTTGTACACACTCCCGTTGATCCTGCAGAAATATCTCACGCATCTGGAGAGCCGTTTCAGTATCGTATATAAATGCATTCACTTCAAAGTTATGTTCAAAACTGCGGAAGTCCACATTTGTAGAGCCTACAGTAGATAATTCATCATCCGAAACCATCAATTTGGAGTGCAGAAATCCTTTTTTATAGAAATAAACTTTCACTCCCGCCCGTAATGCTTCTGCCAAATAAGAACAAGAGCCTAAATGCGTCAGCCTGTTATCTGCACGGTAAGGGAGCATCAAACGCACATCAACTCCTGCTAAAGCCGCTGTCTGCATTGCTACGGCAACGGCCTCCGTCGGCAGGAAATAAGGAGTTTGTATGTAGAAATATTTTCGTGCACCGGTTATCGCCATGACAAGTCCCTGCATAATCTCTTTCCAAGGGCCTATCGGTTCACTTGTTACAATCTGTGCCAACGAGGTTCCGCAATTATCGACTTTCGGAAAATAGCGGGCGGACGTTATCAAAGTACGATCTACAAAATACCAGTCGAGCAAAAATGCCGTCTGCAAGCCGTGCACAGCTTTACCATCCAGCAAAATATGAGTATCACGCCAGATACCCCAAGAGAATCCGCGCATATAACGCTCTGCCAAATTCATTCCGCCGACAAATCCGATACGTCCGTCAATAACCGCAATCTTACGGTGATTACGATAGTTCACCTTACTGGTAAACAATGGAAAACGAACCTTCAAAAAGCTACGCACTTCCACGCCCGCCTCACGCATCTGATCATAAAAACGGTGGGGAACATGCCAGCATCCCACATCATCATAAATAACACGTACCTCTACCCCCTGTCTTGCCTTATCTACCAACACATCTCGCACCATACGCCCGATGGCATCGTCCTCAAAAATATAGAACTCCATGTGGATATGTTTCGTAGCCTTCTGCAACTCGCGCAACAAGGATTGGAGCATGGAAAGCCCTCTCGTATAGACTTCCACACGGTTTCCGTCAAAAGGAAATGCTTGGTTAGTATTACGGAACAGGGAGATGAGACGGCTGTAATTCATCGGAAGTACACACGAATTCTGGGCAAGATATTCCGCCATCGGCTTCTTCAGCAAACGGTTGTAGCTCTTCTTCCCGATGACACGTACACGCCGTTGACTACGACCGAAGAAGAAGTAAAGCACAAGCCCCGCTAATGGCAGAAACATTAATATCAATATCCACGCCATCGTCTTTACCGGATTTCGGTTGTCGAGGATGATGACCGTAATTGTTCCGATAATTGCACCAAAATAGATTATATCAAATGCTACTGTGGCAATCAGGCTGGCTATGAGGTTCCAATCAAACATACATTTGTCATAAAGAGTAAAACAAATGTATAAAAAACAAAGGGATTTTTACGACCTATTACATTGATTAACATTAAAACGGACGACGCCCACCGCCAAATCCGCCCCGATGTCCTCCCGGATGGCCGCCAGGGCCGCCAAACCCTCTTCGCCCCTGCATGCTTTCGCGAGCAGCCTTACTGCCAAAGATATTCAAGCGATAAATAAAGTGCAGCATACAATAGCTGTTGATACCGTTATAAGAAGATACCGAACGTGCATCTGCCGTCAACGAACGACTGATATTACTCTGCTGTTTCAGTATATCGTACATCTCAAAACTTACAGTAGCCGCACCTTTCAGGAAAGACTGCGAAAGTTGGGCATTCCAAATCAATTCGTTACGGTTCATGCTGCTATCCGTATAGCCGCGACGACTCTGATTGGTAATATTGGTAGAAAGCGTCATCTTCCAGGGCATCGTTATATTAGTCAAAGCACCGTAAGAGAAGGTATAAGGTTCCTGATTATTCTCCGGACGCAATTTGCTGCGCTCGGCCGTATAAGAAATAGAACCGTTCAGTCCAAATTCAAACCAATCGTTACGATAAGCTCCGTTCAACCGTTCACTCAGCGTTAATCCGGTAGTGGTATTCTTATCGTCCACCTTTGTATCCTTATTGTATAGGAAAGCTACATTATTGGCATAATTGATATTCGAGAAAGAATTTATCGTAAACTTCTTATTCTTCAATGCCGTATTGAATCCAAACATGCCGAAAGCGTTCCAATTACCGTTGATATTCTTCGGAGTGGTAGTTCTCCCACCGGTTTGCTCATTATATATCGTACTGTTGCTGATACTATTCTGAGTCGTCGAGAAGCTGACATGTGTCATCATACCACGCTGCAGTTCTGCGTTATATGTATTATAAAACAAACGCATATTATGCGTAAACGCAGGTTTCAGGCCGGGATTACCCACTTTGATATTCAGTGGATTTGAATTATCGGCAATCGGCAATAAGTTCTCCATACTCGGCTGACTGCTACGCCCACGATACATGAAACGTAACTGGCTCACTTTGGAGAAACGGTAGCGAAAATCAATATTCGGAGCAAAGTTAAATACGTTACGTGTCGTATCAATCATATAATCACCACGTTTGTAGGACAGTACCGAATGTTGCGGCTGGAAAGACATTCCCGCGCTCAACTGATACTTTTCACGGATGAAACGCAACGATACAGACGCATCATGATTATAGTACCTATACTCTGCATATTTGCCCAAACTATCCACCGGATGCGTTTCATATCCTGCAGGTAATGGTCCGTTGATATCCCATTCGGGAAAGCTCAACATATCAAATGTAGTCTTATCGCTCTCACTATACTTATACTGGAACTGATAACTGAACTGTAAAAAAGTAGCCCGTGCAATCGGCTCGCTGTATGTAATTTGGGCGCTATAATTATAATTGCGGGTGGGAGTCGTAATGTATTGGTTACGATATAGGATGGAGTCACCTCCCAATGCATTCAATATCTGATAGTAACGAGTTTCTGACTGCGTATATTGGTCGTTATCGTTATCCCCGTAACCAAAACGTCCGCGAAAAGTAACATTACGTCCTCTGTCATTAAGTTTCCTGTTCAGCTGCAAAGTAGCCGCTGTAGAGATACTCTTACTTTTACTTAAAGAAGCGTCGTTCGTAGCATTGACACGAATATCTTCCAAAGGATCATCTGTCATCTGGTCGAAATTGAGGAAATCGTTCGGGTTGGCAACCAAACTGTACGGATCGATATTGAATGTTCCCGACTCCGATCCGGAAGCATTATTTGTTTTACCATAAGAAAAGTTCGGACGGAAAATAATATTGGTCATTGAATCCGGCTTCCACTCCAAACGGAAATCAGCATTAAAGTCTATATTCTTGTTCCTATTGACGGAATTGGAGTTTGAATACGAGTTTCCGTTCTGCAGGAAACGTTCGGAAGAGTTGGTACTGATAATATCCGCGCCTCTATAATTATATCGGGCGCTGCCGCCAACTTCCAGTTTGGATGTTTCCGTAGCGAAATTCGCACCCAACGTTTTAGTAGCCACCAAACCGTTATTTCTGCGCCAACGCGGACCACCGCCACCGCCCGAGAAGCCTTGGTCATTGACATTATTCGCCGAACCGATCAAGGAGAACTGCGTTTTATCCACAAAATGATTCACCATCATACGAGCCATATAGCGGTCTTCCGTACCATAAGCAACATCCGCATTACCAAACCAGCCCCTGTTCATGCCTTTCTTCACAGTGAGGTCAAGCACCGTTTCCTCTTCACCGTCGTCTATACCGGTGATACGTGCCAGGTCTGATTTCTTATCGTAGGTTTTCAGTTTATCAATCATATCGACGGGCAAATTCTTCAATCCGGTTTTTACATCACCGCCAAAGAATTCTTTGCCATCTACCATAATTTTCTTCAACTCCTTACCATTAATCTTCACGTTACCGTCGTCATCAATTTCGGCACCGGGAAGTTTCTTCACCAATTCTTCCAGCATCGCGCCTTCCGGAGTACGGTAAGCGGTAGAATTATACATTAATGTATCTTCCACCACTTGTACTTGCGGCGCTTCGGCGGTTATCACGGCTTCAGCGAGCATAATGGCATCCGTTTCGAGCGTTACCGTACCGACATTCTTATTCAGTACATTGGCATACAGATGCAAAGGGATAAATTTATTCTTAAAACCGATATAGGAAACTTTCAATACATACTTCCCGGCATTCACCTTCGGCAAGGTAAAATAGCCATTTCCTGTAGTAGCGACACCGGCAGCATAGGCGCTGTCCGGCAATGAAAGTAACTGAATAGTAGCTTGTACCGCAGGTTCGTTCGTATCCTCAACCACACGACCGGAGACGGTAATGTTTTTTGTTTGTGAAAAAGCGGATAATGCCGTTGCCAGCAACAACATTGCTCCGGTGATAATTCTTTTCATGCCCTGTCTTCTAAATGATCAACAATGTTTATTTGTAACTGCTTCATTTGACAAACTTACGGACAAAAGGTTTAATGCCTAACAGATTGATTTTATTTAATTATCGATTATTCCGCTTAAATAACCGGTCAACAGTCGCTTTCTTTATACCAAATTCAAGACAAAGAACATTTATAATCAGGAATATCAAGAAAGAAGAAGAGTCTACAGACATCAAATCACCTTGTGCCACACGATAGAGCATGTTACCAAAGATGAAAAACACCGTCAAGAACATAGCGTTCCGCGTAGCTTTGTTACGTATTGCCTCCACCTCTTTACATTCATTTTTTGTCAAAGCGAATATTATCATCAATGCCCCCAACATCATCAAAAGTTTGGAACATTCCTTATAAAACAGCAAATTAGCATCCGTTACCCTGCCCATCATCACCATTAAGAACGGCAGAAACAAAGCGAGCGCAATTATACAATATCCAAGCGGACGACAATATACGGGAAGTAAAGCTTTCATTTGGATTTCAGAATTATGGTTTCAGATTTATTTTCGTGAGACAAAGGTAGCATTTATTGTCGAAAGAATTATCTTTGTCCCGCAATAAATCATAAATCAGCAATTTTCTCATGAGTAAACAAGAAGTAATCCTTTGCGAAAAACTCGAAAGCAGTCTGACGCATGCCATTGAGAAGTGTCCTCACGATAAGCTCTTCATCCTTACCGACGAACATACCCACCGTCTTTGTTTGCCGCAACTGCAAAGTATTCCCGCACTGCAAGATGCTGCCGAAATCATTATCGGAGCAGAAGATATGCATAAGAATCTGGAAACGCTGGCTTCGGTGTGGCAGGCTTTAAGCGAGCAAGGAGCTACCCGCCACTCACTATTAATAAATTTGGGCGGCGGTATGGTAACCGACCTCGGCGGTTTTGCCGCTTCCACCTTTAAGCGAGGAATAGCTTATATCAATATCCCCACGACCTTGCTTGCTATGGTAGATGCATCGGTAGGCGGAAAAACAGGTATTAATTTCAACGGATTGAAAAACGAAATCGGAGTTTTTGCACCTGCCGCCAGCGTATTGTTGGAAACCGAATTCTTACGCAGTCTAGATTCCCATAATTTCTTCTCCGGTTACGCCGAAATGCTGAAACATGGTCTAATCAGCACTCCCGAACATTTAACAGAATTATTATCTTTCGATACGGAAAACATAAACTATACTGCCCTCAAAGCAATGGTAGGCCGTTCTGTTCAAGTGAAAGAAGATATTGTAGAACAAGACCCCCAAGAACATGGTATACGTAAGGCGCTTAACCTCGGCCATACCGTAGGGCATGCTTTCGAGAGCCTTGCCTTGGCAGAGAACCGTCCGGTACTCCATGGTTATGCCGTAGCGTGGGGAATAGTATGCGAACTTTATCTTTCGCATATACAAACGGGCTTCCCTAAAGAAAAGATGCGTCAAACCATTCAGTTTATCAAGGAGAATTACGGAGCCTTTGCTTTTAACTGCAAACAATATGACCGCTTGTATGAACTGATGCAGCATGACAAGAAAAATACCGCCGGCATCATTAACTTCACACTGCTTAAAGAAGTCGGGGATATTTGTTTGAATCAAACGGCAGACAAAGAAACAATATTCGAGGTATTCGACTTTTATCGAGAATGTATGGGTGTATAAGCTCCTTATTAGCATAAAGAATATAAAGAAGTTACAAAATAAAGGAGCAAAAAGTTAAGGAATTATTTGCTATTTCAAAATAAAGCCGTACTTTTGCATCCGCAATTCGGGGTGTAGCTCAGCCCGGTTAGAGTACGCGTCTGGGGGAACCAAAGAGCTAATTTTCAAGAACTTAATATTACTTTCAGATATACAAGGAGTTAGAACAATCAGTTCAACTCCTTTTTCTTTTTTCAGTACAACTCTCCTAAAACAATCTCTACAATTTAACTCAAACTGATACAAATCAACATCTAAAACATCCATAACTTTATAGCATTTAATTTCACTATAAAGGTCCGACATACTTTAACCACGGACAACAAAACAGACCATTATTTACAACACAGTTCTTTAATGTCAATCCCCATATATTCAGAACACACAATATTATCTTCCTTATAGTGGCAAAACATATATAAAAAGAATGCCATTCAACAAAATAGTCAAACGGCATTCAACCTTTTATAATTATTTACTTTTCCACTTCAAGAGAAGTTGTCCGTTGAAGTTCCTTTTACTCACCCAAATAATCTTTCTGACAATCTTTCAAGCCTTTTATACTCTTTTCTTCATCAGAATGAAATTTATCAACATTTCCAATCATGGTCTCAACCATCTTTTCTGTTAATTCTTTCCTCTCTTCTTCTGTTGCTCTATAAATAATACATGCAGTACTCGCATCATTCCAACGAGAGGTAGCTGAACATTTTTCTTTTTTCTTCATTCTATTATTCTGAAATATAATTTCTATTAGGGTTAACAAGTCGCAAACTTACTATAGGTTGCTCCTTACCTTTCCTTATATTCACGAAATACCTTTCTATTAAATTATTCTTAGAAATTATTTTAATTCATTACATATATTCCATCCTAAAAGCATCAATTATTACGATACTATAAGACCTACTATCTATAAAACAGTAATACTCAGAGCAGCTACTATAATTTTAGGAAATATTTATTTTTCCTTATCACACCTCTCTGAAATTATCTCATCCGTACAAGTCGTGGTTTCCTTTTTATCATCACCATTACCTACAGACATCAACCACTCCTTTTCTTGGATAAGTCTTTCTTTACGATGTTCATCAGTTTCACCCTTAAGCCACAACGCAAAAGCACCTAATAAAGGAGAAAAAAGAAGAGAGAAAAATAGCCATACTCCACCATCTCGCCCTAATCTATTAGCATAAGTATATACACTTGATAACAAAATAACATAAGCAACAACAAATCCAAAAATTAGAAATGTGCTCAAGGCAGACAATAGTCCTAAATACTCATTCGAATTGTACATAATCAATTTATCATTAAAGTTAAAATCATATTTATAGAAAATTCCGTATCAGTCTACTTTTATAATTTAGTTGTTAATTATTAGATCAACCACCCTATTTATAATTGATAACTATCACCCTTTCTTCAATAAATCCCAACGATTAATATAGTCCTTTATATCCTTTTTAAAGATATTAAAACGCTCTCCACCACCTTTTAAGTCATATTTTGTTCTATTCTCTACCACATATTTACTTGGAACAATATAAAATTCAGGTAGAGTAAGAACATCTTCGAACTTATTATTATATATCACAAAGACAACATAATGATTATCCTTAGCCACCACATTATCAACGGGAACAGAATCAAAGGCACGAACTGATTTTACATCTATAGAGATGTCTGATCCATCATCATTCTTTATCCAAATATCTACACTTTTTTTATTTCCCAATGTCATATAAGCATCAATACCAAGACGATACAACATAGAAAGTACCAAATACTCACTCGCAATCCCAGTTTCAAAACCCTTATTTTTAGTCTCCATAATCATAATATTTGCCTGTTACTATAATCATACACCATATATAACTATCTATTATAGTGCTATTTACTTAATCACAAAACAAATATATTTAATTAATTTTGACTATCAAAATATTTATTACATAATTTTTTATAAAACAAGAAAAAGGACTTACTATACAGGAAATCAGTAATATAGAAATTATTATCCCACTAATTTAGTCTTAACATAGACCTTTCCACCCCAGGTTTTTTCTGTCCCAATAGGAGAACCTTTCTTGGCTTTCTCTATAATTTCGTCCATAAATTGTTGCATACTACCTATATTAGTCGTATCTTTAGGCAGTGAAAAGGAAGGTGAAGAGTAAACAAGTAATGATGTATCCTTCTTCCTTTGGATAGACAAGGAGAGACTGTCTATTACTTCCTTTTCTAAGGCGATTTCT